>Ga0207711_10001007_pt1 | contig 27032 bp, 25 predicted proteins | sample KBSS34metaG_FD_184401 | JGI IMG/M metagenome (GOLD analysis project Ga0207711, IMG submission 184401) | Switchgrass rhizosphere microbial communities from Kellogg Biological Station, Michigan, USA - KBS S3-4 metaG (SPAdes) (version 2) | ecosystem: Host-associated > Plants > Roots > Rhizosphere... | reverse complement strand
GGATCAACGCCGCGACGCGCTGCGCCGTCTGGTGGGCCGTGCTGGCTGCGGTCGTGATCCTGCCTCTGGCGCCACAACATACGAACCCACGGTCTCAAGCTCCACTCCCGGCTTACGAATCCGCATCGAATCCGGTGGAGGCGGCGACGGCGCCCGTGGCTGCGGCACGCGTCGAGACCCCGCTAGCATCTCCTGGTATTGCCGGTGGCATGGCCGGACCTCTCACGATCACCGCTGGAGCCGGATTGCTCGCCATCTTCGCGATCTGGTCCGCGCTTTCGCTATTCCGGATCGTGCAGATTGTCCGCAGCTATCGTTACCTTCGCGGCATCACCGAGCGGAGCCGTGCGGTCTCGCCGGAGCGGATGGTGAACTTCAACTGCTGGCTGCTGGCTTGCGGTATCGACCGGACCGCGCGGCTGCTGGTGTCGAGTGAAATCGTTTCACCCATGGCCGTAGGCTTCCGCCGCCCCGCGGTGATCGTGCCCGAAACCCTTCTGAACGAGTTCACGCCCGAAGAACTGGACCACGTGTTGCTGCACGAACTGGCCCATATCGCCCGCTACGACGACTGGACTAATCTATTCGCACGCCTGATCGGCGCGCTGCTTCCGATCCATCCGGTGGCCGTCTGGCTGATCAGGAACATCGAGCAAGAGCGCGAAGCCGCCTGCGACGATTGGGTGGTCGCGAACACCGGCGAGGCTCGCCCCTACGCGGCCAGCCTGACGCGCCTGTTTGAGCTGTGCTCCGCGCGGCGCCGGCAACTGTTGGCGACCGGCATGGCTGGTCGAGCTTCGCATCTGGGCGAGCGAATCGAAGCGCTATTGCGTAGCGGCCGTGATTTCGCTCCACGCGTTTCACTGACACGCGTGGCGTTGGGCGCGGCGATTCTTTTCGGATTAGTATTCGCCGGAGCGCAGGCGCCGCATTGGATCGCATTTGCACAGGAGCGCTCGGTGCCGCCGGTCGAGTCCGTGCCTGCCGTGCCTCCGGTCGCACCCGTGCCCGCGGTTGCTCCGCGGCCTCCGCAAGCGCCTCAAGGGCCGATCGCCGCCCAGGATCTTGAGGACCTGCAGCGCGATATCCAGGCCAGTAAGGCGGAGGCCCAGCGCGCGGTTGAACAGATTGCACGATTGCAGCAAGAGCTCGCGGAGAAGCAGCGTGTCTACACGTCTGCCCACCCGGCGATAATTCAACTCGAATCCCAGATCCGCGAGACGGAAGATGTCCTGCGCGCGCAAGAGTTGCAAATGCGCGCCCAGAAGGCGCAGTTAGAAGCCGAAAGACAACAAGGCCGCTCCTCAGACGAGATTCGCGCATCCGAAAGGATGCTGCAGGCCCAACAGCAGCGACTGCTTGCTATGCGGGCCCAATTGCGGGCCCAGAACGAACAACAGCGCGCCGTTGAGCGTCCGGGCGGAGCCGCACCCAATGGATCGTTTCTAGCCGCCTTGGTCGCCGCCGGTTATGGCAATCTCTCCGTCGATGAGATCATCGAAATCCGCAACAGCGGCGTATCGGCCGAATTCTTGCGCGGGGTTGCGGAGTCCGGGTGGGGAAAACTCTCTGTCAAGGAACTGGTCGACCTGGCGCACAGCGGTATATCCGCGCGGTATCTGCGCGCGCTGCACGACTCGGGCTTCAAGAACCTGACCGTCCAGGAAGCCATCGACGTGGCTCATGAAGGCCTACAGCCCGATCTGATCCGCGCCCTCAAAGATGCGTTTCCCCAGGCTAAGATGCGCGAACTCATTGACGCGGCTCACACCGGCCTCAACACAAATGACTTGCGGCAAGCCAAGGAATACGGGCCCAACCTGACGCTGGAGCAAGTGATCCGGCTCAAGCAGGCAGGAGTGATCTAAATGGGCGCGAATTCCAAATATTTCACCGTCGTGCTGGTGATTGTGGGCGTGATGGCCGCCGCGACAATGCTGGCCTTCACGGGGGATCGGACGGCCGGTTGGGAATTGCGGCCGAGCCTCTCGCTGAATAAGGTCCACCTCCTCGTGCGTGGCTCCAATGGTTTTGACAATTGGGTCAATAGTCGGGATGTGCCGCTGGACAGTTTCCGCGGATTCTCGCTTTCCATGCTCGCCACACCGGGTCCTGCGAAGTTCGAGTACGTCGCTGACGCAGGCCGCTTGCTCTGTGAAGGCCGCTTTCTGATGGGCCGGGGATCGGGAACCTACACGTTCACGCCGGATCCCGGATTCGTCTCGGCTCTTCAACAAATGGGATACGACGCCCCCGACAATGAGCAGCTCTTTTCCATGCTGATGATGGATATCACCCGTGCGTTCGCCCGTGAGGTTCGCGACTCCGGTCTGCGTGCGTCGATCAACGATCTGCTGCAGCTGCGGATGCACGGCATCACCCTGGACTACGTTCGCGAGGCTCGCCAGGCCGGCTACCAGAACCTCACTGCGGAAGACATCGTCCAACTGAGGATTCACGGCGTCGAGACGGCCTTCCTACGAGAACTCCAAGCCGCAGGCTACGATCTCCGTGCCGCGGATATCGTGCAACTGCGCATACACGGTGTCGATTCCGGATACATGCGCGATTTGAAGAGCTACGGACTGAAGCCCGAAGCATCCGATTTGACGCAGATGCGCATGCACGGCGTCACGCCAGAATACTTGAAAGGCCTGAAAGACGCGGGCTATGAGAGCCTCAGGGCGGAAGACGTCGACCAGCTGCGGATGCATGGCGTCGAACCGAGTTTCGTCCAGCAAGCCCGGCGGCTGGGATACGATTTCGCTCCCCAGGAACTTGCCCAGCTGCGGATGCACGGCGTGGACGGAGCGTATCTTAAACGTTTACAGGACGCAGGCATGCGCAACCTGAATGCCGAGCAGATCGCCAAACTTCGCATGCACGGCGTGGACTGAAGACTTCTATGAGGCATCCCATGCTAGGGGTCATGGCCGTTGCCGTACCCGCAGCCATCTGGGCATAGTCACCCACGACCCGCTTGGCATTCGAAGTGGCATCTATCAAACGCAATGTTAGCGGGGACCCCAGTAGCGGCATGAGGCCTTCTGTCGGACGATTGTCCGTCGTCAACATGACGCTCAAAGATCTGTTGACCGTTGCGTATGAAGTTCGAGACTTCCAGATTTTGGGCGGGCCAAGCTGGATCAATTCCGAACGCTATGACATCGAAGCCAAAACCGACGGCAATACGGCCCCACAACAAATGGCCGAACCGATGCTTCAGGCGTTACTCGAAGAACGGTTCAAGCTGAAGGTCCATCGCGAGACAAAAGAGCTGCCAATCTACGTTCTGACTGTGGCAAAGAGCGGTCTTAAAATCCAGCCGGCGAAAGACGGAAGTTGCATCACCATCGAGCCGGGCAAGCCTGCGGCGCCGGGCCAGAAGCAGTCCGACTTTTGCGGATTCCACGTGATCGGGAGAGGCCGTTTGGACGCCACGAACACAAGCGTGCCAGACTTGGCAACGACCTTTTCTGCTGCCCTGCATCGCACGGTGGTTGACAAGACAGCGTTAACGGAAGCATTCGACGTCCACTTGAGATTTGCTCCCGAAGACGCGGCCGACTCAACGAACCCATCCATCTTTACGGCCGTGCAGGAACAACTCGGGCTTAGACTTGAATCGGGCAAGGGTCCAGTTGAAGTACTCGTCATCGATCAAGTGGAAAGACCCTCGGAAAACTAGAATGGATAGCAGGTGATTTCCCGGTTTCTTCTAGCTTCCATCGGCGTTGCGCTGTGGCTGGCGGCAGCCTTTGGCCAATCGTTCGAGGTGGCGACCGTCAAGCCGAACAAATCCGGAAGCAACAATTCCCACAGCAGCACCACCGACCACGGAATCACCGCCGAAAACGTCTCCCTAAAACAATTGATCGAGCGTGTCTACGACGTCGCGGAATACTCGCTCTCAGGACCAGTGTGGCTGGGCGACGATAAATTCGATATCGCGGCGAAGCAGCCGGACGGCGCACCCCGAGCCCAGATGAGATTGATGCTGCAGTCGCTTCTCGCCGAGCGCTTCGGATTGGTTGTTCATCGCGAATCGAAATTAGTCTCAGGCTACGCCTTAATGGCCGGGAAGAAAACGCCCACACTCCATGAAAAGCCCGCCGACACGGGAACCAACACGAATACGGGTCGAGGAACCATAAAAGGTACCAACGTGTCTATGCTGGATCTAGCTGGCTTACTCTCGCGCCAACTGGATCAGCCGGTCCAGGATCAAACCGGCCTTTCGGGAGTTTTCGACCTAAGCCTGGAGTGGTCTCCGGATCAGACTCAAGCAGACGACCGCGCGTCTTCGCTCTTCACAGCACTTCAGGAACAGTTAGGGCTGAAGTTGCAGGCGCAGAAGGTCACGCTGGATGTGCTGGTGGTCGACCACATCGAACGCGTCCCCACGGAAAACTAGTAGTGTTTACCCGCCGATGGAATACATCGGCCGCGGCGGCGGCACGAACTTCTGCGTGTTGATCTCGTGCCCGATCCACTTATCGGCCACACAGCTCCGAACGGCATCCACGATAGCCGAATCCGGGGCGTTCGAGCGCAGCAGCGACTTCACATCGGTCTCGTCGATCGCAAATAAGCAATAGCGCAGCTTGCCATCCGAAGTCAGGCGCACGCGGTTACAATTCAGGCAAAACGGCTTGCTGACCGACGCGATGAATCCCACCCGTCCGATGCCGTCCTTGAAACGATACTCAGTAGCCGGAGCCCGCGGATCGGCGTCCGGAATCTCTTCCAGCGGTCCGATCTCCCGTTGGAGCATGCCGATCATCGTGTCCATGGTCAACACGCGATCGCGCTCCCAGATCCCCTGCGCATCCAGCGGCATGAATTCGATGTAGCGGATTTCGATGTTGCGCTCGCGCCCGAAGCGCGCCAGCTCCACGATATCGGGCTCCACCAGGTTCTTCACCGCCACGGCGTTGATCTTGATTGGGCCGTAGCCGAGCTTCCGGCAAAGCTCAATCCCATCCAAAACTTTGTCCAGATCGTCCCGCCGGGTGATGTGCTTGAACCGCTCCCGGTCGAGCGTATCCAGATGCACGTTGATCCGCCGAAGTCCGGCGTCGTACAGTTCCTGGGCGTGCTGGGCCAGCAGGACGCCGTTGGTGGTCAGTGCCAGGTCCTGGATGCCTGGGATCGCCACCAGCTTGCGGATCAGTTCCGGCAGGCCTTTGCGAACTAGCGGCTCACCGCCGGTAACGCGCAGCTTGCGAATGCCCATGGTGACGGCAATCTTCACAAAACGCTCGATTTCCTCGAACGTCAGGATATTTTCGCGGGGCTCGAATTTCACCCCTTCTTCGGGCATGCAATAGAAACAACGGATGTTACAGCGGTCAGTCACACTGATTCGCAGATTGTCGTGCACACGTCCGAAACTGTCGAGAAGCGGGGTCACGGCTCTACTTAAATCCGTCCTACCTACTATTGTAGTGCCGCGGGGGATTGGGTGCGGTCGTTCCACTTGAGCAGCCCATAAAGCGCCGCGAATAACGCCAATGCAAGCGCGCCCATGTGCCAATAGTGCCCCTGGATCCACGCGGTCGTATTCTCGCCCAGTTTTGCTCCCAGGTAGGCCAGGGCGGCATAGCGGGGGATCCGTCCCGCGGCCAGGACCAGCATGAATCGTGTGCGGCTCACCCCCATGGCGCAAGCGCAGGCGCAGAATACTTTCAGCGGCAGGAACGGAATCGGCAATAGCGCGGAAATGAACACCGTTACCATGCCGTAGCGATGAACCCAGGCACGGAAGCGCTGCCCGCGTCCCGACAGCGTATAGCGCAGAAGGAATTTATCGCCGCCCAACCGCACGATCTCGTAAAACACCGCGCTGCCGAGCAGCGATCCGACGGTCGCGAGTATCGCGCACAGGGCTGCCGCATCCGGCCGCGCGATAGCAACCAGCAAGAGCAGGGCATCGGTGCCGCCGGGATTAGGAATGCCGATCGATTCGATGAAGGCAAGGACGAATACGCCCAAGGGCCCCCACGAGACCAGCAGCTTTCTAAATTCCTTCATCCACTCCTTTCAGTGGTCCTTTCACCAGCTCGCGCAGAGCGGCTTCGTCGATCACTTTAACTCCCAGGGTATTCGCCTTGTCCAGTTTCGATCCAGGATCGGCGCCCGCCACCACGTAGCTGGTCTTCTTGCTCACCGAACCAGATACTTTCCCACCCGCGCCTTCGATGAGCTCGGCCGCTTCTTCGCGCGACATATTAGGAAGTGTTCCGGTGAGCACAAACGACATCCCCGCCAGCGGGCCACCCGCCTTCTTTTTGGCTTGATACTTGAAGGGTAACCCTTCCCCACGAAGCCGTTCGATGAGCTCGCGGTTGTGCTTCTCGTGGAAGAATCGCCGGATGCTCTGCGACACCTTGGGGCCGACCTCTTCCGCCCTCTGCAATTCCTCCTCATCGGCATTGGCGATTTTGTCCAGATCGCCAAACGCATCCGCCAGGAATTGCGCGGTGCGCTCACCTACAAACGGGATCCCCAAGCCATTCAGAATTCGCGGCAGCGGCCGTTGCCGTGACGTTTCGATATTTTTCAGCAACTTCTCGGCCGACTTCTTGCCCAGGCGCTCCAGTTCAACCAGATCTTCGAGCGTCAAGCGGTACAGGTCGGCGACGTTCTTCACCAGCCCGCTGTCGACCAGTTGCGATACCAGGGATTCGCCCATTCCGTCTATATCCATAACGCCACGTGCAGCGAAATGGAGTACAGATTCTTTCAGCCTGGCGGGACAATTCGTATTGATGCAGCGGCTGACCGCTTCGCCTTCGGCGCGGACGATCTCGCCTCCGCAAACCGGGCAATGCTTGGGCATGCGGAATGGCATACGATGCTCGCCCTCCCGCACCAAACGCACCACCTTGGGGATCACATCGCCGGCGCGTTCGACCAGAACCCGATCGCCGCCCTGGACGCCCAAGCGCTCGATTTCGTCCTCATTGTGCAGGGTGGCTTTGGAAACGGTCACGACACCGATATTCACCGGCTTCAGCCGGGCCCAGGGCGTCACGGCGCCGGTGCGGCCCACATTGATCTCGATACTCTCGAGCAGTGTCTCTTCCTGCCGGGCGGGGAACTTATAAGCGATCGCCCATCGGGGCGCCTTGGCGGTCCACCCTAGGCGGTTCTGCTGCTCGACCGAATCGACCTTGACGACGACACCGTCGATCTCAAACGGCAGCGAATCGCGTTTCGCTTCCCATTCCTTGCAGAACGCGACGAGAGCGTCGATATCCTCGAAGCGCCGATTGTGCGGGTTCACCTTGAAGCCGAGTTTCTTGAGAGCCTCGAGCGCTTCCCACTGCGTCTTGTGCGCCGGTGCGCCGTCGGCCAATAGAAAATACGTAAAGTAATCGAGTTGCCGCGATGCAGTGATAGCAGGATCCAGCACTCGCAGCGCCCCGGCAGCGGCATTTCGTGGGTTCGCAAACAGCCGTGCGCCGTGCGCCTCTTGCTCGACATTGAGCTTCTCGAACGCCTTGCGATTCAGCACCACTTCGCCGCGAGCTTCCCGATTGCCGTGCTCCCCCTTTAATTGCAAGGGAATGCTTCGGATTGTACGCGCGTTTTCCGTGACATCCTCGCCGATCGAGCCGTCGCCGCGGGTCAGCGCCAGACCCAGCTTCCCGTCGCGATAGTGAACGGCCATGGACACGCCGTCCATTTTCAGCTCGGCCACGTAGGCGTAGGCTTCATCTGCCTTCAGCAGGCCGCGCACCCGCTGATCAAAGGCCCGCAGCTCCTCTTCGCCCACCGCATTGTCCAGGCTGAGCATGGGACTCGAATGCGCAACCTTGACGAATCCCTCGCGTGGCTTCCCGCCGACACGCTGGGTGGGAGAATCCGGCGTCAGGAACTCCGGATGCGCCTCCTCCAGCGCCTTCAGCTCCCGCATCATCGCGTCGTATTCGGCGTCGGTGATCTCAGGCGCGTCTAGGACGTGATAAAGATGCTCGTGATGGCGCAGTTTCTCGCGCAGAGCCTCTATTTTTTGAGCGATGCTCATCGGGTATCACGTATAATGATCGAATTGCATTGTTTCGCCAGCCGGTCCTGATCTATAACCCCGCCGCTGGCGCATTGCGGCGCAATCCCGACCGCATTCTACAACGTACCATTGCCGCGCTCGCCCACGGCGCTATCGCTCCGCGCCCCTTGCCCACATCCGCACCCGGACACGCCGATTCGCTCGCGCGGGAAGCGGTTCGCCAGGGAGCCGATCTGGTGCTGGTGCTCGGCGGCGACGGCACGGTGAACGAAGTTGTCCAAGGCTTGATCGGTTCGAATGTCCCGTTAGGCGTTTTGCCGGGCGGAACCGCGAATGTCCTGGCGATGGAGCTCGGGCTCGGCTCGCGCCTGGAGGCCGCTGCCAAGAGGCTGGCCGCGTTCGAGCCCCGTCCCGTGGCCCTGGGCCGGATCACCGGCAGCTTCGGCTCGCGATATTTTCTGCTCATGGCGGGCGCCGGCCTGGATGCCAACATCGTGTACGAGGTCAGCGCCGGACTCAAGAACGCCGCTGGGAAGCTAGCCTACTGGGTCGCCGGGTTCTCGCGGTTTTTCAAGCGCGTGGACCAGCTTGAAGTTAGTGTCGACAACGTGGCATGCACCTGCGGTTTCGCGCTGATCAGCCGGGTGCGGAACTATGGCGGCGACCTGGAGATCGCTAGCGGCGCCTCGCTTCACGACGACCACTTCGAGGTAGTTCTTTTCGAAGGATCGAACCCGTTGCGATACGCTTGGTACATGCTAAACGTGGCGGCCAAGCGTGTGCAGCGCATCCGTGGCGTGCGCGTCCTGCGTGCGCATCGCGTGGACATCCTCACCGCGGCGCCGGTCCAGATCGACGGCGAATACTTAGGGCGCCAGACCGTGTCCATCGAAATCGTACCGGGCGCGCTTCAGCTACTCTTGCCGGCTAAGCATGGATAACATCACCCATACGCTGGTCGGCCTGATGCTGTCGCGCGCGGGCGGATTTAATTCCAACAACGCGCGGGGCGAGAAAGGTGCGTCGGTCGCGATTATGCTCGCGGCTAACGCGCCCGACATGGACACTTACAATTTCTTCAATGACAACCTCGCCTATTTGCAGGTCCACCGGGGCTATACTCATGCCCTGGTGTTCGCACCGCTGGTGGCGCTGGTCCCGCTGCTGCTGGTCAAAGCCTTCACGCGAACGCGGATCACCTTGCTTACGCTGGCGACCTATGCCGGCTGTCTGATTGCCGTACTCAGTCACCTGCTGCTGGATTGGACCAACGTTTATGGCGTCCGGCTCATGCTGCCCTTTAACGCCAAGTGGTACCGCCTCGACAGCACCGACATAATTGACCCGGTGATCCTCGGACTCCTCATTCTGGCCCTGGCCGCCCCGGCTCTGAGCGGGCTGGTCACTTCAGAAATGGGAGGCCGCAAGCGCAAGGCACCGGGACGTGGCTGGGCCTGCTTCGCGCTCGTGGCCGTGTTGTTATACGACACAGGGCGCTGGGTGGCTCATGACCGGGCAATCTCCATTGTGGATGCCTATACTTACCGCGGCGCTCCAGCGGAACATGTCAACGTATTTCCCGTGCGGTTTACCGTAATGCGCTGGCGAGCCGTCGTGGAAGGCAACGGCTTCATCTATGAAGCGCCTGTCGACCTCAGCGCCGATTTCGATGCCGCGGGTGGGCACACCGAGTATCCCGCCATCTCTTCCCCAGCCATCGACGCGGCCCGGACAACCCGCACGTTTCAGGTGTTCGAGAGCTTCAACCAGCTTCCCTTCTGGACCCTCCTGCCGGTGGACGATACGGTGCGGGTTGAGTTACTGGATCTCCGCTTCGGAACGGTACAACGTCCAGGTTTCGAGGCCGTTGCGTTTGTGGAACCGGATCACCGCATCGCCCGAGCCTTTTTCAGCTTCGGCGTGCGCTAACCGCTTGTTATTCTCGCGGTGATCTTAAAAATTCAACCGCAAGGACAATTGTATTTGCCGCTGCGCGCCGAGCCCGACTGTATTCGCCACAGTAGAGTTGAATCGCCCGAATGCTCCGCCCGCGGCGGAGGAGGTGAACGACTGGCCGGGCTGGACGCCTGAGGGAGTCGGCTCCGAACCCGAGCTCGCCGTGTAGCCGCTGGGGAGGCCGAGACCTAACGTAGCCGGCGGGTTGGTGAAATTCGCCCGATTCAGCAGATTGTAGACCTCCGCCCGGAACTCCAGGTTGACACGCTCCGTGATCGGAAGCCGCTTGTGAAGGGTCAGATCCATTTGCGCCAGGTCAGGTCCCGCCAAGGCGTTGCGCCCTAGGTTGCCGTAGGTTCCAGGTGCCGGAACCGCGAACGCAGCAGGATTGAGGTAGGCCAGCCGATCGCCGCCCACGATAAACGGATTCACTCCCGCGATCACATCTGGACGCCGGAACTGGCGCGATGCACCGCCGCCTGGTGAGTTGACAAGTGCGTCGGTCTGGACAATGCCGTCCACGACTACTGGACTCAAATAAACCTTGCCATTCCGGCGGTCGCGATAGACGATATCGTTCCGTGTGATCAGGAGTTGGATGGGCACGCCCGTTCGGTAGTTGTAGACACCACCGAGTTCCCAGCCGCCGGCGATGTAACCCAGCGGACCGCTCAGTCTCAAGCTCTTACCCTTACCCACCGGGATTTCCCACAGAGCGGTGAAATTGAGGGAGTGCCGTACGTCGTAGGCGTTGTTGCCGTAATCGTAGTCGAAATTCTGGAGATTACCTGCCGTAACTGCTTCATTGGACCCATTGCTGGTGCCGATGCTGCGCCCCCAGGTGTGCTGGACTCCAAAAGTCAGCCCCCTGGAAAAGCGCCGGGTGATGGTCGTCTGCAACGAATTGTAGTGATCTCGTCCACCGCTGGTCTTGTAGTCGATCTCCGCGAAGCGGCCTCCGAATTGCCGCACTGCGGTGCCGATGCCGGTGGTCGGATTCTGAGTAACTCCGATGACTTGGTTGGCCAGACCGCGGAGGAACAAATTCCGGCCTTGGCTGCCGACGAATGCAGTGGTCAGCACGGTACCTCCCGGAAGTTTCTGCTGTAAGGATGCCGTGTAGGAGAGAATCTGTTCCGGAACCTTGTAACCGGGAGCGTAGGCGCGCGGCTGGAAGCCGAGGCTCGTCGAGTTGATATCGTAACCTGCAATTGTCGCGGGGATATCCAGTGGATACTGGATGTTGCTGCTCAGCGTTCGCGAGATGCGATCGGATTCGGCAGGTTGGATCGTATCCTCAGGCTGGCCCGGGCCGTAGAAATAGCCTGCACCAATGCGCAGGACCGTATTGCCCTTGAGGCTGGATGGCGCGTACGCAATGCCGAGACGAGGACCGAAATTCAGTTTCGAAGCCTCGTACCAGGGCTGCGTGACCGGATCGATCGTCCCCGTGACAATGTTGAAATGGACGCCGCGATTGTCGCGTTCGTGCATGACGCCGAAGTATTCGTAACGCAAGCCGTAGTTGAAGGTCAGTTCCGGCGTCACCTTCCATTCGTCCTGAAAATAGGTGATGAAGTATTGCTGCTGCAGATGCCGCGGTCCCGTCTGGCCGTTGTTCCACGGGCTGGGAAGACTCGCCGGAGCGTTGTATTGGATCGATGTGGGACTGTTCGTGAGCAGGGTTTCCATGCTGGGGAACGTATAGGTGGTCCCGCCAAAGCGGTCGGTTTTGATGCGAATCGGACGAAACTCTACGCCAAACTTGAGGTTGTGGCCGCCCTTAATCCACGAAAGAGTGTCGAGTATGGGCATCTCCCAATTCGTGTAGGGCTGAGCCGAGGTGTTGTAGGCGCTATTGGCGCGGATCAATCCGCCCAGCTGGGCGGCGCCGGCGGATGCTCCTTGTCCTCCGATTCCGGGGATCGCAACCCCTCCCGTAAAACTCACCGTGATCGGCGCCAGGTCCAGCCCGGGAACGGGGTTGGTCACGACCCCTGTAGATCGGCTTTTGGAGGCGTTCAAACCGAGCTTGAACTCGTTCACCACGGTCGGCGTAACGACTCGCGTCCATGACAGCATGGCGTTTTGCGGCACCAAGGTAAAGTTCTGACCGCGGCTGGTCACATCTAGCGGCTCGAACGAGTCGCCCTGATCGCGGAAATAGCGGAAGCTGATCGTATCATTGTCCGAGACGTGGTAGTCCAGACGAAGGGAGCCGTAAAATTCGTTTACACGGCTGGCCGAGTTGAGTGAGGCAATGTCCAAAAGCGGATTGGAGGAGCGCAATTGCCCCACCGGGTAGGCTGCCAGCAGCGGAAGAATTGCTGCGATCTTGGGATTAGTGGCAGCGTTAAGCTGGGCCTGCGCTTTGGCGGCAGCGCTAGGGACCGTGTTATTGAAATTGATGCCGGCCCGTTGGAAGAAGTTTTCCTGGGAGACGAAGAAGAATAATCTGTCTCTTTTGATCGGGCCGCCGATCGATCCCCCGAATTGGTTCAGCTTCAGCACAGAGTTGCCGGTAATTCGGGGGTCGGCAAAACCATCGAAGAAGTTGCGAGCGTCCATACTGTTGTTGCGGACATACTCGAATAACCCGCCGTGGAAGGCGTTCGACCCCGACTTGGTCACCACTGAGACTTGCCCGCCGGTTCCTGTTCCGTATTCCGCCGGGTAATTGCTGCTCTCGACCCGGAACTCTTGAACATTCTCTAAGCTCGATTGCAGCCGGAAGAGCGACGAGCTCTCGCCATTCAGGTTCCCGGGCGACTGATCGATCACGCCGCCGCCGGCCACGCCGTCATACTTAATGACGTTCTGCTGGTTCGAGCGCCCGCTGAAGCGGATGTTGTCGAAGGATCCGCCGCCAGCTGTTTGCGCCCCGGGTGCCAGAAGATAAAGTTGCGATATCTGGCGGCCGTTCAAAGGAAGGCTGGCTACCTCGCGCGCGTCCACCTCGGCTCCAATGCGCGCCGAGCTCGTGTCGATCGTCGAAAGCTCGCCTCCGGAAACCGTTACTTCGGTCGCCACTGTAGCTGGCTGCAGAACGATGTTAAGGGTGCGCTCCTGGCCCACGGTCACTCGCACTTCGGTGTATGGCGCGGGACCCAGGCCGTTTCCAGTCGCCGTGAGATCGTAGCTCGACGGAGTGAGATTGTTCAGGATGTACAGCCCCTTGTTGTCCGAGGTCGCTTGGCGCTGTTCGCCCGTTCTGGAGTCTTTCGCCACAATTTTGGCGCCTTGGATCACGGCTCCCGTTGGGTCCACCACCGAACCCACGATCCGCGCTTTTTCGGATTGTCCCCATGCTGCGAGAGCAAGCCAAATGAATAGTGTAGTTTTTTTCATTCGGCCAAATGTAGCAAGGAGGCAACTACAGAATGATGAACAATAGGACACAGATCGGAGAAATTTATGCCGTTTGGCATATTAAGAACATGACCAGATGGCAGTCATCGAATCGTAACGATTCAGTCATTACAGCGCCACGGGGCCGACGTACCCTTATGGCGGAGTACTTGCTACAACATCTTGAGTACGCAGGGCACCAGGCCAGCGTTATCCGGCTTCACACACGGTGAAATGGTCCTAAGATGCAGTTTCTAAAGGGCTTTCTGATAGTGCAGGACTCCCCAGGATCGTAATTTGTTTGTAACAGAAGACTGAGATGATAGGAGGCTGGAAAATGACTAGACGAGTTTTCATCGTGAATGCCGCCCTGGTAGCCACGCTTACAGTGGGTGCGGCATCCGCGCAGCAAGTTCTGATCAATGCGGGAGGGGCGACGTTCCCCTATCCGATCTACTCTAAGTGGTTCGATGAATACCACAAGAAATTCTCCAATATTGCGATCAACTACGCATCGATTGGCTCGGGTGGCGGCATTGCGCAAGTGACGGCGGGCACGGTCGACTTCGGCGCTAGTGACGGGCCGATGACCGACGCCGCGATAAAGGAGTTCCAGGACAAGCGAGGATCGGCGATTCTCCACTTTCCGACTGTTCTAGGGGCGGATGTGCCCACCTACAACATTCCGGGCGTCACTGCGTCGCTCAACTTTACGGGGGAAGCACTGGCGGGAATCTTCCTGGGCAAGATCACCAAGTGGAACGACCCGGAAATCGCCAATGCCAACCCGGGCGTGAAGCTTCCCTCCAACAACATCGTAGTGGTCCACCGTTCGGATAACAGCGGCACCACCTACATTTGGACCGACTATCTTTCTAAAGCCAGCAAGGACTGGGAGATGAAGGTCGGCCGCGGAACCGGAGTCAATTGGCCAGTCGGGCTCGGCGGCAAGGGCAACGAGGGTGTTTCTGGATCGATCCAGCAAACCGCGAACTCGGTCGGGTACGTGGAGTTGGCTTACGCCATTCAGAACAAGATGACGTACGGAAAAGTGAAAAACGCCGCCGGTGAATTCGTCCAGGCTAGTTTGGCAAGCGTCACGGCAGCGGCAGCCGGAATGAAGGAGATGCCGGAGGACTTCCGCGTCTCGATCACCAATCCGCCCGGCAAGGGTGTCTATCCGATCGCCAGCTTCACTTGGCTGTTGATTCCGTCCAAGATTTCCGATCCCGCGAAAAAGAAGGCCATCAAGGACTTCCTAGGATGGATGCTCGCGGACGGTCAGAAGATGACGGAAGCGCTGTTATATGCCCCACTGCCGAAAGCGGTTGTCACTAAGGAACTCAAGGCCATCGATAAGATCCAATAGCTACTTTTGCTAACCACAGATGTCAGTCACCGCACCCACGGCATTGCCAGCCCGCCCTTCGGGGCGGGCCTCCGCATTCTGGCACCGCCTGCGGAGCGGTGACGATATCGCGTATGTCATCACGCTAACCTGCGCGCTGACCATCCTGGCTCTCGCGGTGCTGTTGGTCTTCGAGCTGTTCCGGAACTCGGCGTTGCCGCGGGAGAAGTTCGGGTGGTCGTTTCTCAGCGGTACCACCTGGGATCCAGTCGTTGGGCAGTACGGGGCGCTACCTTTCATCTATGGCACGGTGGTCACCTCCGCGCTGGCCTTGCTCATGGGAATCCCGCTCGGCGTGGGTGCGGCGATCTTTCTGGCAGAGCTCGCCCCCACCAAGATTTCGAACGGGCTCACGTTCCTGATCGAGCTACTGGCGGCCGTCCCTAGCGTGATTTTCGGCTTGCTCGGAATCTTCGTTCTGGTGCCCGCTCTAGTCGCCATCGAACCGGCCATCCGGGCCGTCCTGGGGTGGACGCCACTGTTTTCAGGACCGTTTTATGGAGTCAGCCTGTTTTCGGCGGGAGTGGTGCTAACGGTGATGATCATCCCGTTCATCATTTCTATTTCGCGGGAAGTAATTCTGGCAGTCCCCACGGAGCAGCGCGAGGGAGCACTGGCCCTGGGAGCGACGAAGTGGGAAACCACTTGGAATGTAGTCCTCCCGTTCGCCAAGAAGGGGATCATGGGCTCGATCTTCCTGGCACTAGCGCGATCCTTGGGAGAAACCATGGCCGTGACCATGGTGATCGGCAATGAACCGAAAATTCACGAGTCATTGTTTGCCCCCGGCTACTCGATCGCCGCCGTAATCGCCAATAACTTTGCCGAGGCCAGCGACTCACTAGAGAAGGGAGCACTGATCGAGCTTGGATTGGTGCTGTTCGGCCTGACCATTATCATTAACGGACTCGCTCGGGTCTTAGTCCTCAGCACGACCCGGAAGGGGGCCAGTTAGCCATGAGGGGAGCAAGTCAGGGATGTTGAGCTTGCGCCGGAAAACGGTGAATGTAGTCATGCTCAGCCTAACGGGCGTTTGCACGTTCTTGGCGGTAGGAACGCTGCTGTTTGTGCTCGGGTATCTGTTCTTCCACGGCGGCACCAGCCTGACTTGGGATTTCTTTACCAAGCTGCCGACGCCGGTCGGTGAATCAGGCGGGGGAATGGCCAATGCGCTCCTCGGTAGCGCTAAGCTGCTGCTGTTAGCTAGCTGTATTGGCATACCGATCGGATTCCTGGGCGGCGTGTACCTCGCGGAATTCGGCGGGTCGTCCTTTTCCTTTGTGGTCCGCTACACCACGGACCTCCTCAACGGTGTGCCCTCCATCGTGATCGGAATATTCGCCTACACGCTGATCGTGCTTCCGCAAGGTCATTTTTCGACACTGTCGGGTGGGCTCGCCCTGGGCGTCATGATGATCCCAATTGCCATCCGCAGTTCGGAGGACTTCCTGAAAGCGGTGCCGGTTTCTCTGCGCGAGGGCGCGATGGCGCTGGGAGCTTCCAAGGCCAAGACGATTTTCACGGTGGTGATTCCGGCCGCTAAAGCCGGGCTCATTACGGGCATCATGCTGAATGTGGCTCGCGTGGCTGGAGAGACTGCGCCCCTGATTTTCACGGCCTTCGGCAACCGCTATTGGAGTCCGGGTTGGGATCAGCCAACGGCCGCACTTCCGGTGATGATCTATACCTACGCCATTTCGCCGTATCCTGACTGGAAGCAGCAGGCTTGGTCCGCGGGCTTCGTGCTCTTGATGTTGGTGCTGGCGATTAACGTATTCGCACGGATGATTCTATCGAAGAGAGGACACGTAGCAAGATGAGTCCCATGCAAGCTCCTAGCCCCCAACACAGTTCCGATGTGACAATGAGAAGCCACACCTTCCCTATGCAGATGGCCCAGGAAAAGCAGCCAGCGGGCGAACTCGCGAAGCTCAGCGCTACCAATCTGGTATTTCACTACGGATCGTTCAAAGCGCTGCATGGAATCTCGATGCAGGTATACGCTAACCGCGTAACGGCGTTTATTGGACCCTCCGGATGCGGCAAGTCGACCTTCCTGCGAACGCTGAACCGGATGTACGAAACCATTCGGACCGCTCGCGTGGAAGGCGAAATTTTGCTGGATGGCGAGGATATCTTCAAACTGGAAGTGTCGGAACTGCGCCGCCGCGTCGGAATGGTGTTCCAGAGGCCCAATCCGTTTCCCAAATCGATCTTCGATAACATCGCTTACGGCCCCCGGATTAACGGTTCGGTCAGCCGTTCCGGCATCAAGGACCATGTAGAACAGAGCCTGCGCCGCGCGGCCCTGTGGGACGAGGTCAAGGACAAGCTGCATCACTCGGCCTACGGGCTGTCTGGCGGCCAGCAGCAGCGGCTGTGTATCGCCCGCGCCTTGGCTGTGAACCCGGAAGTTCTGCTGCTGGATGAACCCTGCTCCGCGCTGGATCCGATCGCAACCGCGAAAATCGAGGACCTGATTTTCCAGCTCAAGGACAGCTGCACGATCGTAATTGTCACCCACAACATGCAGCAGGCGGCGCGCGTGGCCGATTACACCGGCTTCTTCCTGATGGGAAAACTGATCGAGTTCGACAACACGACGGTGATCTTCAAGAACCCGGCCAAGAAAGAAACCGAAGACTACATCACCGGGCGCTTCGGCTGAGGTTTTACCCATGCAATCCGGAGCCAAAATCATGCGCCACTTCGAACAAGAATTGGAAGAGCTGAAGGGCAAGTTGCTCGAAATGAGCGCGCTGGTGGAAGCGGCCGTTCAGCGCAGTGTGGCGGCCGTCGCCCAAAAAGACCGCAGCGCGGCCGACCAGGTCTTTCGCGACGAGGCGCGCATCAATGCTCTGGAGATGGAGATTGACGAGTTCGCTATCAATCTGCTGGCGACGCAGCAGCCTCTGGCGGCCGACCTGCGCCTGGTGGTCGCCGCGCTCAAGATCAATACCGACCTGGAGCGTATGGGTGATCTGTCTGTGACGATTGCGGAGCGGGCCATCTCCTTACTCTCCGAACCGGTGATCAAGCCGATGGTAGATATTCGGCATATGTCCGCCCTGGTGGAGTCGATGGTCCGAAAGAGTCTTGACGCCTTCGTGGCGAATGACGCGGATATGGCTCGTAGCGTGCTCGCTTCCGATGACGCTGTCGACAGCCTCCGCACGGCCTCCTACCACGAGCTGATCAGCTACATGGAGAAGGATCCGCAGAACATTCCCCAGGCACTCGACCTGATCGGGATTACCAGAAGCCTGGAGCGGATCGCCGACCACTCCACCAACATCGCCGAGGACGTTTTGTTCCTGGTAAAAGGCATCGACGTCCGGCATCACGCGGAAGCACGCCAGTAGCGCGAGGCTGGTGTACGATTGTGGTGGCGACCCAGACGGGCGGATTCGGCTAAAGGAGTATCCGGCTTTGCGTCATTTTGCAGTCGAACTCGAGGAACTCAATCAGGCCCTTCTGGAGATGGGGGCGCTGGTCGAGTCGTCTATTCATTGCAGCGTGCAGGCGCTGGTGGATCGCGATGAGCGCATGGCTCGCCGGGTCATCGAAGACGAACGACGCATTAATCAGATGGAGCTCGATGTCGACGCGCGCGTCACGCGCTTACTCGCACTCAATCAGCCTGTCGCCCGCGACTTGCGCTTGCTGATTATGGCTCTCAAGATCAACACCGATCTGGAACGCATGGGCGATCTGGCCGTCAATGTGGCCGAGCGGGCGATCTCCCTGTCCAAGGTGCCTCCCGTCAAGCCCCTGATCGACACGCCACGCATGGCTTCCTTAGTAGAGGACATGCTGCACCGGAGTCTGGACGCGTTCGTGAAGCGCGACGCCACGCTTGCCGCCCAGGTCCTGCCGGCCGACGATGAAGTGGATTCCCTTCGCGACAAGATTTACTCGGAGCTGCTGGAAGTCATGCAGCTGAATCCAGTAGTGGTTCCGTCCGCCATCCATCTGATGTTCGTCGCGCGCAACCTGGAACGGATTGCCGATCACACCACCAATATCGCCGAGGACGTCATCTTCCTCGTGCGCGGTGTCGACGTCCGCCATCACGCCACCGAGAACAAGGTCTAGCTTTTCACTCCGCCTTCGCCAGCTTCGTGGTGATCATCCATTTGAGGACTCCCCGCGGCGGCCCCAGCTTACCATGCGTCTCGATTCGCACCAGCGAGCCCTTTTTGAGATCCACCATGATGGCCGCTTCGAGCAGCAGCCCGATAAGGCTTCCCAAGTGCGGCTGATGACCCGCCAGAAGAATCTTGTCGACCTTGTAGTCGGTGCCGATCTCCTTCCAAATCTGTTCCGGACTGGCGCCGGGAAGCAGATTCTTCGTTTCGACGATATTCTTGCAGCCGAGAACCTCTGAAGCGATCGCGGCCGTCTCCTGAGCCCGCCGCAACGGACTGGTGAGAATCAAATCCGGTGCGACCTCCGCTTTGCGTGCGATCTTCAAAACTTCTTTCAGGTCGCGCTTGCCCTTGGCGGTGAGCTTCCGATCGCGGTCCGCGAGCCCGGTCTCGCGCTCTTCGGCGTCCCCGTGGCGCAGAACATAAATGTCCATTTCACTTCTTCCCGTCTGCCGCGCTCAGCACGGCCTTCCATTCCGCTCTTTTAGCCGATCCGAAATGCTTTCCCCAATACTCTCGAAAATCTGCTTCGCGTTTGACTGCAAGGCCCTGCACGGCCGCGGCTGCACCCTTATCGCGGCGAACCATTTCTAGCGTGGTGGCGCAATCGTTAATCGCGCCTAGTCTATCTTGCAGCTCTTTCAGCGGCTCCAGAATTGGTTTCGTTCTTTCTCCATAGACTGGTTCGAAAAGTTCTATTGTGTAGCGCACTCGCTTAGCCTCCAGCCGAAGGCGATGCATTCGGAGGTGCGTGGAACCGGGCCGTGCGGCCTCTCGTCCCGCTTGAAAGAAGTCCTCCATCATCGTAGGCAGCAGGCGTTTGGCGTGTTCCGCAACGCTGCCCCCGGGGTCTTGTTTCGCCTGTGGCCGGACGATCCGTAAATGTTCGCGCCAGCTTCGGATTTTGCCCCGCCGGAGCCAGCCAGCGATGCTGCCGGTCAGTTCCTTGCTCGTGTGCCGCCGCTCTTTGTCTAACCCTGCGGACAGTTCCCGCCTGCGCCATCCGGCGGACCGCAGCACTTCCACTGCGATGTCGCAGTTGCGCACCGCGCCGCAGCGTTCCATTAGCTTTTTTAGATTTCCGCGGATTCGTTTCAGCGGACCTGGCTTGAACCACGCTTCGAAGACGTTCAGCTCTTGCCTCAGCCGGCGGATCGATACCCGCAGGTCGTGGATGGCGTCCGCGTCGGTAGGCTTGCGGGCGACCTGGCGGACTTCGCGATTCAGCTTCTTCAGCCGCGCCGCGGTCTGCGACCGTACCAGCTTCCTCATCGCTTGACCCGCACCGTCAGCGGCAAACCGTAGGATTCGCGAAACACAGCGGCCACTTGTTCCGCCTGCCACTGTTCGATATCCACGTCGCGGTCTGAAAACAAGCGTAGCTCCACCGAATTCTCCAGCACGACCGCTTCCACACGCTCTATTCGCTGCTCCTGACTCTGATCCAGCGCCACGGCCAGCCGCAGCAGCGGCGTAAGAAGTGCCACGGTGTTTCGATCCTCCGGATTCAGCGCCTGGAATGTTTCGTGCGTCACCTGCGGCATCGACTTGCGGTGATATCGGCATAGAGTCGCGATCGCGATCCGCTCCCGATCCTCAAAGCCCGGCAGATCCGAGTTGGCCACCAGGTAATAAGAATGCCGGTGATGCCGCGACTCGTTCACAAAATGTCCGATGTTGTACAGATAAGCCGCGGCTTCGAGCAGCCGGCCCTTGGCTAGCGGCAAGCGATGCAACGGCCGCAGCCCTTGGAATAACATCCCTGCCAGGTCGGCAACTTTCCGCACGTGCAACGTCGATACGCCGTAGTGGCGTCCCAACGCCCGCACCGCCCGGCGCTCGTCTGCATTCAGGCGAGCCTGCTCCATGCCCACCTGGCGGTGTGAAAGATCGGCGATAATCCCTTCGCGCACGCCGGCCACCGAGTAGTAAAAGCGATTCAGCCGCAGCTCCAGCACCACCTCGTTAAGCACCGCGACGCCCGCTACGATAATCTCCGCCCGCCGGGGCCCGATCCCCGTGATCTTGGCGCGTCCTCCGGAATCCCGCGAGGATACGTCGCGAAACAATTGGCGCAGTTGCGGACCCGTGGCCTGCAGCCGGTCCGCCCGGTCGCGCCGCGAGCGCCGGACGTGATTCACCGCGCACACCGTTGCCGCGGCAGTCGCCGAAGTCGCGATCATCCTGTCGACACCCGCGGTCCCGAGCCGCGCCACTGGACCCGCAATCCTCTCCTGGATGTATTTCTGCATCCGCGCCAGCTCGCGCAGATTGGGCGGGTCGCTCTTGAGGAACACTTCTGTTAGCCGCAGCGCGCCTAAGGGCTTCGAAAACGCTTCCACCAGCCGTCCGCCTTCGCTCAGGATCAGCTCCGCGCTGCCACCGCCGACGTCCATCATCAGCACCCGCTGCTTGGGATGCGGCCACAGGTTTTGCACGCCCAAATGAATCAGCCGGGCTTCTTCCAGTCCCGAGATGACTTCCACTGGATGTCCCAGGATGGCCGAGGCCCTTGCCAGAAACTCGTCGCGATTGGACGCGTCCCGCAAGGCTGCCGTACCCACCGCCCGTACGCCCATGACGTCGAGCTTACGGTACTGGTCCGCCATGCGCGTCAGGACCTGACAAGCCAGCTCGATTTCGGAAGCAGCCAGCTTCCCCTCGCGGAACACTGTTTTGCCCAATCGCACCACTTGGCGCTCCGCCGCCAGCACCTGCATGGTTTGCCCAGGTATAGCCTGCCCCGGTATAGCTTGCCCCGAAGTGGAGTTCGGCGAGTTCACCTCTGCGGCGAGCATGCGGATGGAGTTACTGCCGATATCGATTGCTGCGTAACGGGACATGCTGCGGAGGTATCCTATGGATGTAACGTGTTTGTAATATTACGTTACAAGCCCTCTCGTTTATAATAAAGAACCTTCGTGCCTTCCTTCTTGCCAAATCGTGGACCAGGCCGCTTAATTGTGGTCGAGGGAATCGACGGATCCGGCAAATCGACCCAAATTGCATTGCTTTCACAGTGGTTGCGCCTCCGCGGCTATGCCGTCGCTTTTAGCGAATGGAATTCCTCTCCGCTGGTGAAAGAGACCACGCGTCGCGGCAAGAAGAAGGAGATGTTCACGCCCACGTCCTTCAGCCTCATCCACGCTACCGATTTCGCCGATCGCATGGAGCGCTATATTCTCCCGCTACTCAAGGCCGGCGCAGTGGTCTGCGCTGATCGCTATGCCTACACTGCCTTCGCGCGCGATGTGGTGCGCGGCGTCGACCGCGCCTGGGTTCGCAACCTGTATCGCTTCGCACTAAAGCCCGACCTGGCGTTCTATTTCAAAGTCCCGCTCGAAACCGCGCTTGGACGCATTCTCGGCGGACGCAACGCCCTCAAATACTATGAAGCCGGTATGGACCTCGGCCTCAGCCGTAATATCGAGGAGAGTTTCCGGATTTTTCAAGGCCGTATCCTGGCGGAATACGAAGCCATGATCGAAGAGATGGGCTTCCATGTCATCGACGCCACGAAGTCCATCGAATCGCAACAAAAAGAAATGCGCCGCATCGTGCTGCGCGAGTTTGGAACGGTACGCGCGCCGGGTGTTCTCGGTGTGGATCTTAACGCTGCCCGCTTACATGCCTGACTGCCATGCCTGATTACAAATCCCGGCCGCCATTATCGTATTACCGGACCGCGTTGCCGGGAGTCGATTACTCCGAGCTTCAGGGCAAGCTGATCGTCGTCGAAGGGCCGGATGCGGTCGGCCGCAGCACGCAGATTCGCGGGTTGAAGCCGTGGCTCGAAGAGTTGGGTCACGCCGTTCTCGATACCGGCATGGCTCGCTCCGCGCTGGCCGGCAAAGGGATCAAGGAAGCCAAGCAGGGCAATACGCTCGGTCCCGTCACCATGACGATGTATTACCTGACCGACTTCGCTGACCGTCTGGAGAACGAGATCATTCCGGCTCTGCGCGCCGGCGTCGTGGTGCTGACCGACCGGTACATCTATTCGGTGATGGCCCGCGCCATTGCGCGCGGTGAGAATCGCTCCTGGATGGAGCAGACCGCCGGATTTGCCCTGGTTCCGCACGCGACCTTTTATCTGCGTGCCGAAGTGCAGCATCTGGTTTCGCGCGTGGTGGTCGGCCGCGGAGCCTTCGATTATTGGGAGAGCGGTCTGGACAATGGCTTCGGGCGCAACATGTACGATAGCTTCGTGCGCTATCAATCGCGTCTGATCCGCGTGTTCGATAGCCTCGCGGGGCCGTACGGATTCGAGGTCGTCGACGCCACCCGGCCTCCAGTGGAAGTTTTCGAATCGCTGAAAGCATCCGTCTCGCGGATCTTCGAGGCTCCGGACAAACCCAGGATCGTTCCTCCGCGCAAATCCGCACAGAGATCGCATCCCGCTCCGACGCTAAGGACCGCCTCCTCCCGCCGGGAGTAGATCTCAGGCCGGCGTAGAGGGAGCCATGATGGCAGGCGCGCTGGGCGATCTGGTAAAGACCACTCTTCTTGTTGTTGGAGTGCTCTTTCCGATCGTCAACCCGATTGGGAACACGCCGATCTTCCTGTCGTTGACTCGTGGGTTGTCCAGCCGGGCGCGAACAGCTCTTGCCAGGATGATCGCCCTGAACGGGCTGACTCTGATCCTGGCCTCGATTTTCATTGGGACCTACATCCTGACCTTTTTCGGAATTTCATTGCCCGTGGTTCAGGTTGGAGGAGGGCTGCTGGTCATTGCGACCGGCTGGACGCTTCTGCGCCAGCCGAATGACGATGGCGATCCAAACAGCACCGCCCGCGCGTGTAAAGAGAGCGACTATTCCCGTCAGGCGTTCTATCCGTTAACGCTGCCCCTGACGGTCGGGCCGGGAACAATCTCAGTCGCAATCACGGTCGGAGCCAATCGTCCCGAAGGATCGGAGGGGCGCTGGCCTCTGATCGCAGGCATGTTGCTTGGCTCGGCTCTGATTGCTGTGTCTATCTATTTGAGTTACCGTTTCGCCGAACGGATCGGACGGGCTCTCGGCGACTCGGCCATGAACATCATCATCCGCCTGTCGTCCTTCATCCTGGTCTGCATCGGAGTCCAGATTTTGTGGAATGGGCTGAGCGCGCTGCTCCGCACCATCGTTCGATAAAGCCCGCGAGGCTCCTCGAGCATGTCGCAATAGACATCAGAAATTCAATCGGCTTTGTCCTCATAAATGCGATAATGGACCTTGACCGCGCGCATCTTCAGTAGGCTCATCCTGAGTTTGGTGGCGGTTCTCGCTCTCGCGCTGATCGCCGTCGATTATCTCGTCACCCAGCGCGTCCAGGAAACGTTTTCCGGCCAACTTCGCCAGGAACTGGCCGAGAAAGCTCAAACCATCGCCCTTGTGCTTCCCCAGAATGCGGGAGCATTTGGCCAGCTCGCCAAAGCCACCGGCGCGCGCCTCACCTGGGTCGATGCCAGCGGCCGTGTTCTGGGCGATTCCGATTCCGATCCGCGCGGCATGGATAACCACAAGGCCCGGCCCGAAGTCGCGGCCGCCCTGCAAGGTCAAGTCGGTTCCAGCCTGCGGATGAGTCCCACCCTGGGGATCCGGCTGTTCTACGTTGCGATTCCCTACCAGGGCGGGGCACTACGCCTGGCCGTGCCCGCCGCCGCCGTCGATGCGCAGGTCCGTGCCATTCGTAATGACGTCCTGCTCTCCACCGCCCTCGCATTCTTGCCTATCGTGATCCTGGCCGCCGTCTTCGCTCGCTACGTTTCCGGCCGCCTGGGCACCATCATCGACTTCACCCGCCAGCTAGCCGAAGGAAACTTCCGGGCGCGCCTTCCCGGCTCCTCCCGCGGTGTGCTGGGAGCGCTTTCCATCAAACTCAACGAGACTAGTGAAAAGCTCGAGTTCATGCTGGATCGCCTGGAAACCGAACACGCCGAACTCGAGAAACTGGAGAACATCCGCAAGGATTTCGTCATCAACGTTTCGCACGAGCTGCGCACGCCGCTCGCCTCCATCCAGGGCTATACCGAAACGCTCCTGGACGGCGCCATCCATGACCCCGCCAACAATATCAAGTTTCTAAATATCATCCGCCAGAATGCCGAGCGCCTGGCCCGGCTCACCGCCGATCTGCTGACTCTGTCTCGCGTCGAGCTCAACCAGCAGGAGTTCAAGTTTGCCACCTATTACGCCCACCGCATCTTGAGCGATAATCTCGACGGCATGCGGCCGATCGCCGAGCGTCGCGGTATCCAACTGGTTCTGGAGCCGGTGGAACCAGCCGTCGCGGAAGTGTTCTGCGACGCCGAGGCGGTCCACCAGATCCTCACTAATCTTCTGGACAACGCCATCAAGTACACTCCCGACGGCGGGATCGTCACTGTCGGCGCCAGGCAGGTCGGCCCATCCGCAGACCCGTCCGGCCCCGCCGCTTTTGTCGAGTTTTTTGTTCGTGATACCGGTTCGGGCATCCCCGCCGGCGACCTGCCCCGGCTGTTCGAGCGCTTCTATCGCGTTGATAAAGCCCGCTCCCGGGCGTTGGGTGGCACTGGCCTGGGGCTGGCCATCGTGAAACACCTGACACGTTCCCAGAACGGCGAGGTTCGGGTGGAAAGCATAGTGGATAAAGGATCTACCTTCTTCTTTACGCTGCCGGTCCAGGACTTGGGTTTATCCGATTCCTTGCCGATTCAAAAAGAGTTAACGGCGTCGTAATCAATTTGTAATGGCTTCTGCGTTACTTTGGAGCTAGCGATTGGGAATTAGAAAATGAAGAAGATTGTACTTATCGAGGATGACGCCGACCTCTTTTCGCTGATCCAATACAACCTGGAGAAGGAAGGCTTCGCGTTTGCCGGCTCTCGCACTGGCAAAGGCGCCATCGAGCTCTTCCGCCGCGAAAAGCCCGACCTCATCATTCTCGATATCATGCTCCCCGATTCCGACGGCCTGGAAATCTGCAAGTCGATTCGCGCGCATCCCGAGCTCTCGCACACCCCGGTGATTTTCCTAACCGCGCGCGCTTCGGAAACCGACCGCATCGTGGGTCTGGAGCTCGGCGCCAATGACTACATTGTCAAGCCCTTCTTCGTGCGGGAACTGGTAGCCCGCATCAAGATTCATTTCCGCGGAGCACCGTCGTCAACAAAACTTCTGAAGATCGGCGATCTGGAGCTTGACCGAACCCGTTGCCAGGTGCGTCTGGGCGGCCATGAAGTCTCGCTCACCGCCACCGAATTCCGGCTGCTCGAATTTCTCATGAGCCGGCCTGGCGTCGTCTTCAGCCGCGAACAGTTGCTGGATGCCGTCTGGGGCCACGATCGCGCCGTGACTGATCGTACCGTCGACGTCTATATTCTGCGCCTGCGCCAGAAGATCGAATTGGCCGACGGCACTTCGTTCCTGCGCAGCGTCCGCGGCTTCGGCTATAGTTTCGAGTCGGGTGTCGCCCAAACCGCCACTACTTAGGCGTAACGACCGCTATTCCGTTCCGTCGCTGTCGATCCCGCTGCAGTTCCTTGCCTGCGGCGATGTCTCTGTCTTTCTGAACATTGAGCTCTTCCTCGCTCGCCATGCGATGTGTTTTCGCCAGCAGCAACTGTGCCGCCCGCATGGCGGACACTTCCACGGGAGCCGATCCTTCCACGTCCACCAGCCACACGAACTGCGGTAGGCTCGCCTCCAGATCGCGAACTTCTTTCCAATAACGCCTGATATCTCTCATGCGTGTCCTCTTCGATCCTGATACGCCCGTTCGATCCGATCGGCATTGTCCGAAATCTGCACTGCCAAGCGCTTCAATCCGGCTGCCCGTGCCAGCAGCGCTCCCGCGACTCCTTTGGACATGTCCACGGGCAGCACCATCTCTTCACTGACCGCCCCGCGAAGCTGCTCCAGGACCTTCTCCGCGCGCTCCTGTGCGATCCGCTCCAATGCCCGAGCCTTCGCCTGCAGCGCATGGGCTTCCTCGCGCAGGCTTGCGATCTGCGCCCTCGGGATCAGATGCTCGGCGAGTCTCTCGATGGCTTGTCCCAGCGTCCGGATTTGCGCGTCGCCCACGGCGACCTCGTCCAGCTTCTTGAATTCCAGCTTCTTCCCCGAGGCCGCCGCCTCCACCAGGTTCTCCAGGGCCTTCTCGGACAACTCTGCGACTCGCTCGCGCGCTTCCTTTG
>Ga0207711_10001005_pt1 | contig 27049 bp, 32 predicted proteins | sample KBSS34metaG_FD_184401 | JGI IMG/M metagenome (GOLD analysis project Ga0207711, IMG submission 184401) | Switchgrass rhizosphere microbial communities from Kellogg Biological Station, Michigan, USA - KBS S3-4 metaG (SPAdes) (version 2) | ecosystem: Host-associated > Plants > Roots > Rhizosphere... | reverse complement strand
GCCCCGCCCGCGAAGCCCGGCAAGAAGACCTGAGGCCCGGGGCGGGCTCCCGCTAGGCCGGGATGAACTTCAGCGCCACGCCGTTGTTGCAGTAGCGCAGGCCCGTCGGCTTCGGCCCGTCCTCGAAGACGTGGCCGTGATGCCCGAAGCACTGGGCGCAGTGATACTCGGTGCGCGGGACGCCGATGGCGAAGTCGGCCTTCTTGGCCAACGCGCCGGGGATGAAGGTGTAGAAGCTGGGCCAGCCGGTGCCGCTTTCGAACTTCCACTCCGATTTGAAGATCGGAAGGCCGCAGCCCAGGCAGGCGAAAACGCCCTTGCGGTGCTCGTTCAGCAGCGGACTGGTGCCTGGCCGCTCGGTGTCCTCATGGCGCAGCACCTCGTAGGAGGCCTGCGGCAGCCGGGTCTTCCAGTCGGCGTCGCTCAGCTTGCGAAACGGCGAGGCGGCGTAGGGGTCGGTTCCCGCGGCCAGGGCGAAGCCCGGCGCGGCGGCGGCGAAGGCGGTGGCCATCAGGAAATGGCGGCGGGAAAGGGTCATGGGGGTCATGTCCAGGATACGCTCAACGGACGAGGATAGTTACACGCCGGGGCAAGATCGAGGCCGCCATTCATAGCAGACGTCCGGCGTCTTCTCTTCGTTGCCCTGGCCGTCGGTGAATTCCACGGCGACGAAGCCGCGGTCCTCGTAGAATCTGCGGGCCCGCGCGTTCTGCTGGAAGGTCCACAGGCGTCGCGGACGGCCATCGGCCAGGGCCTTGGCCAGCAGCGCCGGACCAAGTCCGCGCCCCTGGAACTCCGGCAGCACATAGAGGTGGTTGATCCAGTCGGCGTCGAAGCCGAGGTAGCCCACAACCTTGCCGTCGGCCTCGGCCACCCAGGTCTCATTGGCGGGCAGGAACCGCTCGGAGAAGAACGATAGGTCATCCGCCGCCGTATGCAGCTCCGGCAGGAAGCTCAGCGACACGCGCATGGCGGTGCGGTGGACGATGGCGATCGCCTGGGCGTCCTCAGCGGTCGCCCGGCGCAGGGTCACAGCCCCGCGCCCTCCTCCAGGCCCAGCATCAGGTTGAGGTTCTGCACCGCGGCCCCGGACGCCCCCTTGCCGAGGTTGTCCAGCAGGGCGACCAGCCGGACCTGCGCGCGGTCGGCGTTGGGGAACACGAACAGCCGCATGCGATTGGTGTTGTTCAGCGCTTCGGGGTCCAGCGCCGCCACATAGCCGCCGGCGCCCGCGCGGATCTTGGCCAGCTCGGCGCACTCCGCCCCGCTCGCCACCTCTACGAACCGCTCGCCGGCATAGGCCGCCGTGAGCGCGGCGTGCAGGTCAGAGGGATCCGGCTTGCCGGGCAGCGCCCAGAGCTGCAGCGGGACCTCGACGATCATCCCCTGGGCGTAGCGGCCCACGCTCGGCGCGAAGATCGGCGCATGCGCCAGGCCCGTATGCTGCTGCATCTCCGGTAGGTGCTTGTGCGCGAGGCCCAGGCCATAGACCCGGTAGGCGTCCTTCGTGCCCGCCGGCGTCGGCGCCTCGAACTCGGCGATCAGCCCCTTGCCGCCGCCCGAGTAGCCGGAGATGGCGTTGACGGTCAGCGGGAAGTCGGCCGGAACCAGGCCCGCCGCCACCAGCGGCCGCACCAGCGCGATGAAGCCGGTCGGATAGCAGCCAGGGTTGCTCACCCGCGTCGAGCCGGCGATCGCCGCGCGCTGCCCCGGCGCCATCTCGGCGAAGCCATAGGCCCAGTCCGGCGCCGTGCGGTGCGCCGTCGAGGCGTCGACAATCTTCACGCTGTTCGACTGCACCAGCGACACGGCTTCCCGCGCCGCGTCGTCCGGCAGGCAAAGCACCACGGCGTCCACCCCGTTCAGCAGCTCGGCCCGGGCGTCAGCGTCCTTGCGCCGCGCCGGATCGATCGACACGACCTCCAGGTCACGCCGCCCCGCCAGCCGCTCGCGGATCTGCAAGCCCGTCGTGCCGGCTTCGCCATCGATGAAGACTGTGTGGGTCATGACCTCGGTATCCAGACAAAGAGAAAGGGCGCTCCGGTTTCCCGAAGCGCCCTCGCCGGCACGGATTTTCGTCCGCGCGAACTAGCGCTTCGAGAACTGGAAGCTGCGTCGGGCCTTGGCCTTGCCGTACTTCTTGCGCTCGACCACGCGGCTGTCGCGGGTCAGCAGGCCATGGGGCTTCAGCACGCCGCGCAGTTCGGGCTCGTAGTAGGTGAGCGCCTTGGAGATGCCGTGGCGGATCGCGCCGGCCTGGCCGGAGAGGCCAGAACCCTGCACGGAGACGACCACGTCGAATTGGCCCGCGCGATCGGCGAGCTCCATCGGTTGCGCGATCATCATCCGCAGCACGGGACGCGCGAAGTAGACCTCCTGGTCGCGGCCGTTGATGGTGATCTTGCCCTTGCCGGGCTTGATCCAGACGCGGGCGATGGCGTTCTTCCGCTTGCCCGTCGCGTAGGAGCGGCCCTGGGCGTCGACCTTGCGCTCGTGGACGACCATCTCGGCGGTCGCCGTGCCCATGCCCTTCAGCGCGTCAAAGCCCTTGGCTTCAGCCTTGGGGGCTTCGGCGGCGGGCGCTTCGACGACGGCGGCGTCTTCGGTGGTGGGGGTCTCGGACATGCTTACGCGCTCCGCACGTTCTTGGCGTTCATACCGGCGAACGCGATGGTCTCGGGGTTCTGCGCGGCGTGCGGATGCTCCGGCGCGTTGTAGATGCGAAGGTGGGTCAGCTGCTTGCGGGCAAGCGGGCTTTCCTTGGGCAGCATGCGCTCGACAGCCTTTTCCAGCACCCGCTCGGGGTACTTTCCGTCAAGGATCTGGCCCGCGGTGCGTTGCTTCACGCCGCCCGGGTGGCCGGTGTGCCAGTAGTAGATCTTGTCGGCGAGCTTCTTGCCGGTGAACTTCACCTTGTCGGCGTTGATCACGACGACGAAATCGCCGCAGTCGACGTTCGGGGTGTAGTCGGGCCGATGCTTGCCGCGAAGACGGTTGGCGATGAAGGTCGCGAGACGGCCGACAACGGCGTTCTCAGCGTCGATCACGATCCACTTCTTCTCGACCTCGGCGGGCTTCAACGAAGCCGTGGTCTTCATCATGAGGAACTCATCCGGTATTGGCGGGGACTAAGAGGGTCCCGGCGTGAGCCGGCGCATATGCCGTCTCAGCTCCGCATTGTCAATCCAGTGAGCGCGATCTGCCGCCGTGAAACGTTCATAAAAACAGTGGATTAGCGAATACGGTAATATGATACCGTAACTATTTCGCCTCCGCGGCGGCCTTTTCCTCCGCCAGATAGGCCGCGCTCATAGTCTTCATCTGCTGCGCGGTGGGAATGAGCGTCGGGTAGAACTGCACGAAGGTCGTGTCGACCGCCCCGTGTTGCACGTGGCAGACGTTGCAGGCGGAGGTCTCCGGCAGGGGCGTGCCCGGCCCCCCTTCGCCGACGCCGAAGCCGAAGAAGCCCCAGCCGTCCTTCTTGAAGCGCGCGGTGTCCTTCACGTGGACCTCGACGCCCACACGGAGGGTCTGGAACTGGCCCTTCTTGTTGATCGATCCCTTGCCGGCGCCCAACCGGGCCTCCAGCACCATGACCGTCTTGTCGGGCCAGGTCCCCGTCTTGAGGAAGGCGTCGTAGGCCTCGCGGTTGACGAACACCGTGTCGAAGACATGGCGGTCGCCCACGCCGGGCACGTCGACGTAGGACATGTCCATCCCGGTCGAGAGGTAGACCCAGGTCCGATAGTCCTTGGGGAACACCATCTTGCCGTCGGCGGTGTAGGCGAGCGCGGAGGACTTGGGCTCGGCGTGCGACACAGCCGTCGCCGCCAGCCCGAAAGCGATCGCGCCCGCCAGCGCCACCGATACGATCCGCACTCGTGACATCCTGTTTCGCCCCTGGTTGCAGCCTAGTCAGCCCTGCCCTTGTCGGCTGATCGCGACAGCGCGGCAATGACCCCGGGCGGACGAATTCGGACTCGCCTACTCGGCGGCCAGGGGCTCGCTGCCGAAGCGTTCCCGATAATGCGTCGGGATCACCCCGAAACGCCGCTCGAAGGCCCGCCGGAACACTGCGCCCGACGCATAGCCCACCGAATCGGCGATGACGTCGACCGTGGCCGAGGTGCTGACCAGCCGCTCGGCGGCCTCAGCCAGGCGTAGGGCCTCGACGAACTCGGCCGGGGCCGCGGCGAAGGCCTCCTTGAACAGTCGCGCGAAGTGCCGTGGGCTGCAGTTCACTCGCGCCGCCAGGGCCTCCACCGACAGATCAGCGGAGAGATTGGCCGGGATCCAGGCGGCCAGGTCGGCGAACCGGCCCTTGGCGCGCACCTGGAAGCGCAGCGGCTCGGAATATTGCCGCTGGCCGCCGGAGCGCTTCACATAGACCACCAGCATCCTCGCGATCGCCAGCGCCGCGCTGGGGCCGAGGTCCTCCTCGACCAGAGCCAGCGTCAGGTCGATGCCGGCGGTGACCCCCGCGGAGGTGGCGAAGGCCCCATCGCGCACGAAGATCGCGTCGGGCTCCAGCCGGATCGCCGGAAAGCGCCGGGCGACCTCGCCGGCGTAGGCCCAGTGCGTGGTCGCGCGCCGCCCGTCCATCAGGCCACTGGCGCCTAGCGCCATGACCCCGGTGCAGACCGACACGAGCCGCCGCGTAACGGGCGCGCGCGCGCGCAGCCAGTCGGCGATCGGCGTCAGAGTCTCGGCCTTGCGGATGCCGACCCCGCCGGGGATCAGAATCGTATCGAGCGGCGGCGCATCGGCCAGCGCGCAGTCGGCGGTGAACAGCAGGCCGGATTCACTGCGGAATGGGGCCCCATCGGGGCTCAGGCAGAAGACCTTGTAGGCCCTGTTCGGGGCCTCCGCGCGGCCATCCGGCCAGCTTACGGCGTCGTTGAATACCTCGTGCGGCCCGGTGAGGTCGAGCGCATTGACCCCGTCGTAGCCGACGATCCCGACTGAGCGCATCGCCATCCGATCCTCATCAAGACTTGCCGCGCGACAATGGCGTCAGCCGCGCCCGTCTCCGAGTGAATTCAAGGTAAGGTCCGCCTACACCCGACGAACGCGCCAGGCGAACGCGACCGCCAGGCAGAGCGTCAGGGCCGCCGTCAGCTGGTGGACGACGCCCAGCCCGATCGGCACGCGGGCCATCAGGGTGGCGATCCCGAGCAGCGCCTGGACGACGACCAGTCCGGCGACCGCCAGGGCCAGTTGCTTGGAGGTCTGGGCCAGATAGCGCGAGCGAACCGCGGCCACGGCCATGCCGATCGCCACGACCACCAGCAGATAGGCCGCAAGCCGGTGATGCAGCTGCACCGCGCCCTGGCTATGGGCCAGGGTCGCCCAGACCCCATGGGCCGCGTAGTCCTGCGGCAGCAAATGGCCCGCGAACAACGGCCAGTCGTTGTAGACCAGCCCCGCCTGGTTGCCGGCGACCAGGGCGCCCAGCAGGATCTGCACGAAGATCAGCCCGACGAGACCCAGTGCGCGGCCGCCCCAGGGGCTGGGCAGGGTCTGGCGCGCCCAGCCGGCCCAGGCGTCGAGCGCCGTCCAGACCAGAGCGCCCAGCAGGGCGAAAGCCAGCCCCAGGTGGATCATCAGCCGTTCCGGCGCCACGTAGACCCGTTCGGAGAGGCCGCTGGCCACCATCCACCAGCCGACCACGCCTTGGAGCCCGCCGAGCACGAACAGCACGGCCAGCCGCCAGACCATGCGACGCGAAATCTCGCGCCGCGCCGCGAACCAGATGAACGGAATTGCGAACGCCACGCCCACCAGCCGGCCCAGCAGTCGGTGCGTCCACTCCCACCAGTAGATCGTCTTGAAGGCCGCCAGCGTCATGTTCGGATTGACCAGCCGGAACTGCGGGATCGCCTGATAGCGCCCGAACTCCACCTGCCAGTCGGCGGCGTTGAGCGGCGGCAGGGCGCCGGAGACCGGCTTCCACTGGGTGATCGACAGGCCAGAGCCCGTCAGCCGCGTCGAGCCGCCCAGGATCACCATGCCCACCACCAACACCGCCACAGCCGCCAGCCAAAGGGCCACGGCGCGGGAACGGTCGGAACGCAGAAACGAGGTCATGGGTCGGGATGGCGGGTCAGTGCGGCTGAACTGGGGCGGCCCGTAGCCCGGAAATCCGGCGGCGTCCACGCTTCCGCCGGCGGCGCCGGAGCGCTATGCAGCGGCGATGAGCATGCGCCTGCGCAAACTGATCGGCTCCTTCGCCATCCTGGCCTTCATCGTCCTATACGTGGGGGCGGTGGTGCGGCTGGCGGCCTACGTTCCTGACCACGGCGTCCTGCAGGCCGCCTTCTTCATCGTCGCCGGAATTTCCTGGGGAATCCCCATCCTGCCGCTCATCTCCTGGATGAACCGAGGCCGGTAGGCTTTTCGGGATTGCGGCGATGGAGATCGCCCGCCTATAAGGCGCGCTCGCCGCGAGGCGTCGGAGCGTAGCGCAGCCTGGTAGCGCACTTGACTGGGGGTCAAGGGGTCGCAGGTTCAAATCCTGTCGCTCCGACCATCGCGAAATCAGCCTCACTGATTTTCGATGATCGGCTAGGCCGCGCTCTCCAGGACCGCGGCGGGCGACGCGCCGCCCTGCCCCACCCGGTGGCCGCGCCACGCGTACCAGAAGATGTAGAGGTAGCAGGGCGCCGTGAGCGCGGCGAAGACCGCCTGGAAATCGTAGTGCTGCTTGAGCACGCCGAAGGTCTCCGGGATCACCGCTCCGCCGGCGATGCCCATGACCAGCAGGGCCGAGCCCGTCTCGGTGGCGCGGCCCAGGCCGCGGATCGCCATCGGGAAGATGGCCGGCCACATCATGGCGTTGGCGAAGCCCAGGGCGGCGACGAACCCGACTGAGACATACCCCTTGGTCAGGAACGCCCCGATCACCAGGACGACGCCCAGCAAGGCCGAGGCCCTGAGGTAACCCTCCTGGGAGGTGACCCGGGGGATCGCCAGCAGGCCCGCGACATAGCCCAGCAGCATGGCGGCGAGCGTGAAGGCCGTGAAGAACTTGGTCTGGTCCAGCGGCAGTCCGAACCCGCGCCCATAGACGCCGATGGCGTCGCCGGCGATCACTTCGACGCCGACGTAGACGAACAGGCACGCCACGCCGAGCCAAAGGTGCGGAAAGGCGAAAATCCCGCGGCCATCCGTCCTGCCGCCCACGTGGGAGTAGGAATGGGTGGCGTTGGCCTCGGCGGCCTTGATCTCCGGCAGGGGCGAGGCCAGCACGGCCACGGCCACCACCAGCAGCGCCCCGGCCATCAACAGGTAAGGCGTGTGGATCTTGGCGGCGAAGGCGTCGAGCAGCCGAGCTCTTTCGGTCGAGCCCGCCGCCTCGACCTGGGCGGAAAGATCACCGATCCCTCTCAGCACCAGGGAACCGATCAACAGCGGCGCGGCGATCCCGGCGGACTTGTTGCAGATGCCCATCAGCGCGATCCGCCGCGCAGCGCCGTCGATGGAGCCCAACATGCTGATGTAGGGGTTGATCGCGGTCTGCAGCACCGCCAGCCCGCCGCCGATGATGAAGAGGCCGGTGAGCGCGCCGGGGTACCAGCGGCGGGTGGCGAACTCGCCGAAGGTCGCAGCGCCGAGCGCCATGATCGTCAGCGCCAGGGACAGGCCCTTCTTCAGGCCTGTGACCCGCAGGATCCACGCGGCCGGCAAGGCCAGCACCAGATACGAAAGATAGAACACCATCAGGATCAGGAACGACCCTACATCGGTCTGCTCGAACGCCAGCCGCACGAAGGTGATCAGCGGCCCGTTCAGCCAGGTGAAGAAGCCGATGATGAAGAACAGGCCGCCCAGGATGGCGATGGACGTCGCCTGCGCGGACTTTGGGCCGGACCGAGACGTCTCGCTCACGAGGACCCCAGCAACGAGTCCAGCCGCTGCTTGGCTGTCTCCAGGTCGTGCAGGGCCTCAAGCAGGCCGCTGCGATCGCCGCTCGCCACGACGTGGGTCGTTGGAGCTGACGCGCGTCCTTCGCCGGCGCTCACCAGGCGCTTCAGGCCCTCTTCGCGGTGCAGGCGCTGGACGCCCTTGATGGTGTAGCCCTCGTCGTGCAGCAGCCGGCGCACGCCGCGCAGCACAGCGATGTCAGTGGGGCGATAGAACCGCCGCCCACCGGCGCGCTTCATCGGTCGGATAAAGGCGAACTTGGTTTCCCAGAACCGCAGCACATGCTGCGGCACGTGAAGCTCGTCCGCCGCTTCGGAGATGGTCCGAAAGGCTTCCGGGCCCTTGGCCACGGTCTAGGCCGCCCTCACCGGGCCAGAGCGCGATCGACCCGCGCCTTCATCACCTGGCTGGCGCGGAAGCCGATCACCCGCCTGGGCTCGATGGCCGCCGGCTCGCCGGTCTTGGGATTGCGCCCCATGCGCGCGCGCTTCGCCCGCACCTGGAAAACGCCGAAGCCGGAAAGCTTGACCTGTTGGCCCTTCTCCAGGGCCACGGCCATCAACTCGAGGACGCGCTCGACCAGCTCGCCGCAATCCTGGCGCGTCAGGCCCACTTCCTCATGAACCGCTTCGCAGAGGTCCGCCCGCGTGACTGTCGCGCCCTTCATCGTCGCCCGATCCCCCGTAACGATGCTGTCACCGTGCCCTGATTGTCGTATTCCGTCAAAGACTTCTAGCGTCCCGTTGCGGGAAACCCTCAGGCCTCAGAGCCGGAGTACGCAGGCGCCCCAGGTGAGCCCGCCACCCATGGCTTCCATGAGCAGCATCTGACCGGGCTTGATCCGCCCGTCGCGGACGCCCTGGTCCAGCGCCAGCGGGATCGAGGCGGCCGAGGTGTTGGCGTGTTCAGCGAGCGTGGTGATCACCTTGGCCTCGTCGATGCCGAGCCGCCGCGCGACGCCCTGCAGGATGCGGATGTTGGCCTGATGCGGGATGAACCAGTCGACGCTAGCCACCTCGATGCCGGCGTCCGCGGCCGCGGCGGTCACGGCCTCGGAGATGTTCACCACGGCGTGGCGGAACACCTGGTTGCCCTGCATGCGCAGCTTGCCGACCTGGCCGGTGGTGGACGGCCCGCCATCAACGTAGAGCAGATCCTGCTTGGTCCCGTCGGCGCGCAGGGCAAAGCCGAGCAGGCCGCGGTCGGCGATCGTCCCCTGCCCTTCGACCGGCTCAACGACAACAGCGCCGGCCCCGTCGCCGAACAGCACGCAGGTGCCGCGGTCGGTCCAATCCATCAGGCGCGTCATGGTCTCGGCCCCGATCACCAGGGCGCACTTCGACCGGCCCCGGGCGACAAAGCCGTCGGCCACCGACAGCGCGAAGACAAAGCCGGAGCAGACCGCCTGGACGTCGAAGGCGATGCCCACCGGGCAGCCCAGCTTGCGCTGGACGATGGCAGCCACGGCAGGGAAGGTCAGGTCCGGCGTGGTGGTCGCCACGATGATCAGGTCGACCTCGTCCGGCGTGCGGCCGGCGGCCTGGAGAGCGCGACGCGCGGCGCCGACGGCCAGGTCGGAGACGGGCTGGTCGTCGCTCACCCGATGGCGCTGGCGGATGCCGGTGCGCTCGATAATCCACTCGTCGGAGGTGTCTACGAACTTGGCGAGATCGTCGTTGGTGACCACGGTTTCGGGCAGGAAGCCGCCCACGCCGGTCACCGCGCTACGCAGGACGCTCGTCACTCTTGAACTCCTTGGGTCGCGCCGCCGTCTGCCGGGGCAACGGGCACAACCGCTTCAGCGGGTTCCGGCGCCGGCTCGGCCAGCGCGTCAGGGAGCCGCCTCATATTCCGTTCGATCTCCGCCGTGAAGTCGCTGCTGGCCAGGTCGACGGCGACCTGGATCGACATGGCGAAGTCGCGCTCCGTCGCGCCGCCGTGGCACTTCAGTACGATGCCATTGAGGCCCAACAACGGCGCTGCCGGCGGCGGGCTCAGCCGGTCGCGGAACTTGAGCAACGCCGGCCGCGCCAGCATCGCGCCAAGGAAAGCCAGCGGGCTGCTGCTCAGCGTCCCGCGCAGCTCATTGAAGAAGAAGCGCGCGGCGCCTTCCATGCTCTTCAGCGCCACGTTGCCGGTGAAGCCGTCGGTGACGATCACGTCGACCACGCCCTTGGTGATGTCGTCGCCCTCGACGAAGCCTCGGTAGTCGAGGTCGAGCTTGCCCGCGCGCAGGATGCGATGCGCCTCGCGCACCTCCTCGTGGCCCTTCATCTCCTCGGAGCCGACGTTGAGCAGGCCCACCGTGGGCTTCGGAACCCCGTGGGCGGCGCGGTGCCAGGCTTCGCCCATGATCGCGAACTCGACCAGCCGCTCGGCGTCGCAGTCGATGTTGGCGCCGGCGTCGAGGAAGGTGGTCACCCCGCGCGGGTTCGGCATGCTGGTGACGAGCGCCGGACGGTCCAAATCGGCGGCCATCCGTAGAATCAGCAGGGAGATCGCCATCAGGGCGCCGGTGTTGCCCGCCGAGACCGCGGCGTGGGCCTGGCCCTCGCGGACCGCCTCGATGGCGTTCCACATGGAGGTGCCCTTGCCCCGACGCAGCGCCTGCGCCGGCTTCTCGTCCATGGCGATCACCCGCTCGGAATGGCGGATATCCATGCGCCGCGCGGCGTCAGGGTGCTTGGCGAGCGCGGCGACAAGGGTCGGCTCGTCGCCGTGCAGCAGAAAGCGTACGTGGTCCGGCAGGCCCGCGATCGCGCGCACGACAGCCGGGATGATCACGGGCGGCCCATGGTCTCCGCCCATGGCGTCGATGGAAATCACCAATGGTTGGGTCAAGACGGCGCTTTGGTCCTTCGACGGGTCCCGCCGGATTCGGCCGCGACGATAGCGCCCGGGCGTGGCTATGGAAACTGCGGCGCGGCCTAAGCCTCGCGATCCTTGAGTTTCTTCAGTACGGCAAAGGGGGAATCCTCCTCCGGCGGCTGGGCGAATTCGAACTCCGCCCCCGGCTTGCGGGCGAACGGGTCGATCTCCAGCGCCAGGTGCTCGACCACATAGCCGGCCAGGTCGAGGCTATCGCCGTCGAGCACGTCCGGCGGATCGGGCGCCTCCGGATCGTAGTCCAGCTCGCCCCCGGCGGCGGCCGGCGCATGCGGACTGCCCTGCGGCACCGCGTGCAGCTCGATCACACCCTCCAGCGGGTGCTGGAAGGGATCGAGGCTCACCGAGCAGATCTGTTCGACCACAGCCTCGAAGCGGCCGGTGATCTCCGCCCCGTCGAGCCAGGGCTTGAGCGTCAGCTTCGCGACCAGGGAAGGCAGAGACTCCAGACCAAGCGTCTTGGCGATCTGCGCCCGTTCATCGGCGTCGGGCTCCAGGCGCACGGTCATGGTCCCACCGGCGAGCTCGTGCAGGCGGACCAACTTGCTCCAGGCCTGACTCACACCGCGCTCCATTCCGCTTCGCCGGCCAGCAGCCGCGCGATCGGTTGGGACGCCAGCGCCGCACGCTGGGCCACCACATAGGCCGCCAGGGCCCGCACGCCGGGGGCCGCGGCCCCCGCATAGACCGTGCGGATCAGCAGCGCCTCCAGCGGCCCGGTGTCCGGCAGGGCGGCAAAGGCGGCGTCATAGGACTTTCCCCGGCCGTAGAAGGCCTCGCCCAGCTTGCGCATCTTCTTGCCGACCGACAGGTCGCCCACGCCCATTTCGCGCAGCGCCGTGTCGAGGTCCTTCACATAGGCGTCGAACAGCACCTGAGAGACGTCAGTCGCCGCCTCGCCCTCCCCGCGCAGCCGATCCAGCAGCAGGACCACATGCAGGCTGTAGATCTCGAATCGGCCCTCGGCGGTGTCGGGCGCGCCGAGGTCGGCGTAGAGGCTGGGCGTGCGCGCCTGATCCACCGCCAGAGTGTAGAGGGTGCGGCCCGCGGTCAGGGCCGCTCGGGGTCGGAACAGCCGGTCCAGCAACATAACGCCTCGATTTCGCCCGATCCGTTCCATAAAGCCGCATTGAACTAAGGGCCGACGGGCGATAGGTCAAAGCCCTCCGGTGTAATGAGCAGGTTCCAGCCGCATATGTTTCAACGAGCCGCCTTCGCCGTCGTCGCCGCCGGTCTCCTCGCCGCCGCGGGCGGAGCCAGCCTCACGGCCTGCGCGCCCATCACCAGCTATTCCGGCTTCCAGGCGATCGAGAGCGATCCCAAGGACGTCAAGATCGGCGTCGACACCAAGTCGACCGTGCGCGCCCGCCTGGGCTCGCCCTCGACCACCGGCACCTTCGATCCCAACACCTGGTTCTACATGAACCAGCTCAAGTCGCGGGTGGCCTTCAAGCGGCCCGAGGTGATCGCGCGCAACGTCACGGCGATCAGCTTCGACAAGGACTCCGAGCAGGTGAAGGCGGTCAACAATCTGACCCTCAAGGACGGCAAGGTCATCGCCTTCAATGGCCGTGAGACCCCGACCCGCGGGCGTGAGCTGACCATCCTCGAACAGCTGCTCGGCAATGTCGGCCGCGGCACCATCCTACAGAACCAGGACGACACGGTCCCCGGCAACCGCCCCGGCGACCAGCGACAGTAGTTCCCGCCCTCCCCGCAAACCGGGAGGCCCAGAATCAAGAACGCCCCGGAGATCGCTCTCCGGGGCGTCTTTGTTTCGGCTTGCGCCGAGGTCTAGTGGATCACGCCGTGAGCCAGGACCGCCAGCAGCAGCAGGGCCACGATGTTGGTGATCTTGATCATCGGGTTCACCGCGGGACCCGCGGTGTCCTTGTAGGGGTCGCCGACGGTGTCGCCGGTCACGGCCGCCTTGTGGGCTTCGGAGCCCTTGCCGCCGTAATGACCCTCTTCGATCAGCTTCTTGGCGTTGTCCCAGGCGCCGCCGCCTGAGGTCATCGAGATGGCCACGAAGAGGCCGGTCACGATCACCCCCATCAGCATGGCGCCGAGCGAGGCAAAGCCGTTCACCTTGCCGGCGATCGCCTTGATGATGAAGAACAGCACGATCGGCGAGAGCACCGGCAGCAGCGAGGGGACGATCATCTCGCGGATCGCCGCCTGGGTCAGGATGGCCACGGCGCGGCCGTACTCCGGCTTCACGTCGTAGGTCATGATACCCGGGTTCTCACGGAACTGGCGGCGGACTTCCTCCACCACCGCCTCGGCGGCGCGGCCCACGGCGGTCATCGACAGGCCGCCGAACAGGAAGGGCAGCAGACCGCCGAACAGAAGGCCGACCACCACGTAGGGGTTCGACAGGTCGAAGGCGACGGCGCCCAGGCCGTCGAAGAAGCTGCCCGGCGTCGCATTGGCCGCGAAGAACTTCAGGTCTTCGGTATAGGCCGCGAACAGCACCAGGGCGCCGAGACCGGCCGAGCCGATCGCATAGCCCTTGGTCACCGCCTTGGTGGTGTTGCCAACCGCGTCGAGCGCGTCGGTCGTGACCCGCACTTCCGGCGGCAGACCCGCCATTTCGGCGATTCCGCCGGCGTTGTCGGTGACCGGACCGAAGGCGTCGAGAGCCACGATGAAGCCGGCCAGCGACAGCATCGAGGTGGTGGCGATGGCGATGCCGAACAGGCCCGCCAGGTTATAGGTGACGATGATGCCGATGATGATCGTCAGCGCCGGGAGCGCCGTCGACTCCAGCGACATGGCCAGGCCCTGGATCACATTGGTGCCGTGACCGGAGACCGAGGCCTTGGCCACCGACTTCACCGGGCGGAAGCCGGTGCCGGTGTAGTATTCGGTGATCACCACGATCGCGGCGGTGACCACCAGGCCGGTGATGCCGCACCAGAACAGGCTCATGCCGTCGAAGGTCTTGTCGCCGACCGTCATCGGCGCGGTGACCAGCTTGGAGATCACCCAGTAGATCGCGCCCACCGAAAGCAGGCCGGTGACGATCAGGCCCTGGTAGAGGGCCCCCATGATGTTGTTGTTCTTGCCCAGACGCACGGCGAAGGTGCCGATGATCGAGGTGACGATGCAGACGCCGCAGATGGCCAGCGGCAGCAGCATCATGTTGCTGACCATTTCCGTGCCGCGGAAGAAGATCGCCGCCAGCACCATGGTGGCCACCGTAGTCACCGCGTAGGTCTCGAACAGGTCGGCGGCCATGCCGGCGCAGTCGCCGACGTTGTCGCCCACGTTGTCGGCGATGGTCGCCGCGTTACGGGGGTCGTCTTCCGGAATGCCGGCCTCGACCTTGCCCACCATGTCGCCGCCGACGTCGGCGCCCTTGGTGAAGATGCCGCCGCCGAGACGGGCGAAGATCGAGATCAGCGAGGCGCCGAAGCCCAGCGCGATCATCGAGTCCTGCACTTCACGGCTGGTGTTCTCGAAGCCCAGCGGACCGGTCAGGACCGCGAAGTAGCCGGCCACGCCGATCAGGGCGAAGCCCGCCACCAGCATGCCGGTGATGGCGCCGGAGCGGAACGCCAGGGACAGACCCTTGGCGAGACCCTCGGAGGAGGCCTGGGCGGTGCGGACGTTGGCGCGGACCGAGATCAGCATGCCGACGAAGCCCGCCGCGCCCGACAGGATCGCGCCCGTCGCGAACCCGATGGCGGCGAACTGGCCGATCAGGAAGGAGACGGCGATCAGGATCACCACGCCGACCGCAGCGATCGCGGTGTACTGCTTGTTCAGATAGGCCTGCGCACCCTCCTGGATGGCGGCGGCGATCTCTTGCATCTTCTCGTTGCCGGGCGAGGCCCGAAGCAGCGAAGCGGTCTGCAAGGCGCCGTAGAGCACGGCCAACAGGCCAGCCCCGATCACCAGCATAAGTATGGAATTCATATCGTGCGCACCCCTTTGATCGCGCGGAGGGGGATCGTCGGCCACCGTGTCAGCACGGCCCCCGGCTCGTTCCCATCCCCAGTAAATTGCCCAAGTCCGGGGCGCGCTCTCTTAGCGTCCCGAAAAGAGGGCGGAAAGTGCCAAGTTTGGTCCGCGCGCGCAACCGGGGCTGCGGGATGGGTGCGGTCGACCCGCCGAACAGGGCTCAGGGACGCGCGGTCTGGACCGCTCTGGGGGGCATCACCTGCTTCTGCGGCGCTTGCGAGGTGACCACCACCGAGGTCACCGCGCCTGGGCCGGCGATGGCCGGCATGTCGCGCATCATCGCCGCCGAGAGCTTGCCTTCATCGATCTTCTGCCAGTCGTTGGGCAGCACAAAGGGAGTGCGATGGCTCTCGCGGACCAGCGCGTCGCGGAAAAACGGCTCTTTGTCGCGGAGTTTGCTCGGATCGATGCCGTTGGCGAGATTAATGCGCACATAGACGAAGACGTAGTTCACCAGCTGCCCGCTGACGACGATGGGCAGGGCGACGGGCTGCAGGTCGACGTAGAGGCCAACGACCGCCGAAGACTTCTCCTTCTCCGCGGCGGAGGCCCCGCCGGCCAGGAGAGCGAGGGACGTGGCTAGAATCAGCAGGCGTCGCATGCCGTCATTCATATGGGCGCGCGGGTTTCCGTAAGGTTGAGCAACATGACCGCCTGCCCGATCAATGTTATGCTGACGACAGTTGCGAGGTTAGATAGCGCGCCATGTTTCCGAGCCGCCGCCAAGCCGCCCTGGGCTTGATCGCCGCCGCCGCCGCCGGGGCCGCAGCCCGGGCCGCGACGCCGCCGGCCGAGCTGCCCGATATCCCCAATGAAGACCCGACTCAGGTCGGCGCCGGGCGCGACCTCTATGAGCACCTGCTGGCGCCGGTGACCATCAACGGCCAGGGCCCGTTCCAATTCCTGCTCGACACGGGCGCCAACGGCTCGTGCATCTCCCGCGCCCTGGTCGCCAAGCTGATGCTGCCAGCCGCCGCGGGCGTCCGGGTCCGCACCGTGGTCGGCAACCACGACCGCCCGGGCGTCCTGCTCGACCGGCTGCAGGTCGGCGATCGCAGCCGCAAGGACGTGCAGGTGGCCGCCCTGCCACTGACCGACAGCCTCGATGGCGTGCTCGGCGTCGACTGGCTGAAGGGCCAGCGGCTGGAGTTGGGTTTCAAGGCCAGGAGTCTTGCGATCACGCACTCGCGTGAAGATGTGGCGGCCAAGGGGACCGTGGTGGTCGCCGCGCGCCGCCGGCTGGGTCAGCTGACCATTGTCGACGCCGACCTTTCGGGCCGCCGGATCAGCGCGATGATCGATTCAGGCTCGCAGATGTCGATGTGCAACTCGGCCCTGCGCGACCTGCTGATCCAGACCAATGGCCGCAAGGGCATCGTCACCACGTCTCAGAAGGTGCGGCTGGAGAGCTTGGTGGGCGAGGTCTTCTGGGGCGAAATGCTCTACCTGCCGTTCATGCGTCTGGGCGGCCTGCAGATGGGCAACGTCCCGGTGGTCTGCTCCGACGCGCAGATCTTCGAGCTCTGGGGCCTGCAGGGGAAGCCGGCGGTGGCGCTGGGAATGGACCTGCTGACCCAGTTCGACAGCGTCGCCCTGGATTTCGGCCGTTCGCAGGTGCGTTTCGACGGGGCCGACACCCAGCCCGTCCCGCCGACCTCAAAGCCCGTCTAGCGCCGACCTAGCCTGGTCCCTGGTTGGCCCGTCGCTGCGGCTTGCCGCCGCGCGGGGGCGGACCACCCCTAGGTGGGCCTTTGTGGGGCGGACCCTTGTGAGGCGGGCCATTGCGGGACGGCGGGCCACTGCGCGGCGGGGGCCGCGGGCCGCGGGGCCGATCCGACGCCGGCGGCGCGCCCGCCGGTTCGATGCGAATATCGCCCTCGGCCGCGCCCTTCACCGCCTGGCGGAAGCGGCCATCGGTCTCGGCGATGATCTCGAACTTGGTCTCGCGGTCGAAGATGCGGATCTGGCCGATATCCTTCTTGGTCACGTGGCCGAGCCGGCAGATCAGCGGGATCAGCCACTTGGGGTCGGCGTTGTTCTGCCGCCCGATCGGCATCCGGTACCAGGCGGTCTCGCCCTCCCCGCCATGACGGACCGGGCCCTCGCGAAGGGGATCGTAGCTCTTGGCGCCGCGCGGCACGGGCGAAGGAACCTCGCGGTTGATGTCGCGCACGTCGTCGTAGACGTCCTCCGGCTCTGGCAGGCGCTGGCGGTGCAGGCGGATCAGGGCCGCGGCCACCGCTTCCGGCGAGCTGTCGGCCAGGATCCGGCGGCCCAGGACAAGGTCTTCCTCGGACGCCGTCTCGGTCAGGATCGGGTCGGCCAACAGCCGCTCCTGGTCCTTCGCCCGGATTTCCTCAGCCAGGGGCGGACCCGACCAGCCGGCTTCGATGCTGGCCGAGTCCAGCAGCCGCTCGGCGAACCGACGCTTGTTGTAGGGCACCACCAGCACCGAGGTGCCCTTCTTGCCCGCGCGGCCGGTTCGGCCGCTCCGGTGCAGCAGGCCGGCCTTGTTCACCGGCAGCTCGGCGTGGATCACCAGGCCCAGGTCGGGCAGATCGAGGCCGCGGGCGGCGACGTCGGTGGCCACGCAGGCCCGCGCATGGCCGTCGCGCAGGGACTGGAGCGCGTCCGAGCGCTCCTTCTGAGTCATCTCGCCGGAGAGGGCCACGGCGGCGAAGCCGCGCTCGCGCAGGCCGTTGTGCAGCCGCTTCACCGCCTCGCGGGTGTTGCAGAACACCAGGGCGCCGGGGCTCTCGAAGTACCGCAGCAGATTGACCACCGCATGCTCGGTCTCGCCCGGCGCGACGCGCACGGCCCGGTAGTCGATATCCCCGTGCGCCTCGTCGCGGCGCAGAGTGTCGATCCGCTCGGCGTCGCGCTGGTAGCGCCGCGCCAGGGTAGCGATCTCCTTGGCGATGGTCGCCGAGAACAGCAGCGTGCGGCGTTCCTTGGGCGTGGAGTCGAGGATCTCCTCGAGATCTTCGCGGAAGCCGAGGTCGAGCATCTCGTCGGCCTCGTCGAGCACCACGACCTCCAGCGCCGACAGGTCGAGCGCGCTGCGCTCGATGTGGTCGCGCAGGCGCCCGGGCGTGCCCACCACCACGTGGCAGCCGGCCTGGAGCGCCCGGCGCTCGGCGCGCGGGTCCATACCGCCGACGCAGTCGACCACCAGGGCGCCGGCGTCGGCGAAGAGCCATTTCAGCTCGCGGCTCACCTGCTGCGCGAGTTCGCGGGTCGGGGCGACCACCAGGGCCAGCGGCGCGCCAGGCCGGCCGAACCGGGGCGCCTCGCCCAGGATGCCCCGCGCCAGGGCCAGGCCGAACGCCACGGTCTTGCCGGAGCCGGTCTGGGCTGAAACCAGCAGGTCGCGGTCGTCCGGCGCGGCCAGCACCGCGGCCTGCACGGGAGTGGGCTCGGCATAGCCCTGCTTTTCGAGCGCGCTCGACAGGGCGGGATGGGTGGTCGGGAAGGGCATCGGAGTTCCTTGGCGTCCGCCAGATCGTGAACGTTGGCGGAGGCGAAACGCGGCGGACGCGCCAAAAGCCGTATCACAGGCCGAAACGCAAGCGGCGTCTGATCGCACCTCACCCTAGAGGTGACGCCAGCCACCCGGTCCGACATCGACCGTGCGGCCATCCACATGCGCCTCGACGCCCTCGCCGGCCACGACCTCGCCGATCGCCGTGAAGCCGGCGGGCGGCGTTCCCTCGAACGTCGCCACGACCTCATAGTCGTCGCCGCCAGTCGCCAGGCGCGCCAGGCCAGCGAAGCGATCCTGTCCGGCCAGCCAACGCCGCGCGGCGTCCGATAGCGGTATCCGGTCCAGGTCGAGCACGACGCGCGCACCGCTCGCTGCGCCGATGTGGCCGGCGTCGGCCACCAGGCCGTCGGAGACGTCCGCGGCCGCCGCGGCGTCGCGAAGGGCGTCACGAAGGTCCAGCCTGGGCGTCGGCAGGCGCAACCGTCCGGCCAGGAAGCCATCCGGGTCCTCGATCTCTCCCCGCACGGCCGCCAGGCCCAGCATTCCGTCGCCGATCGTGCCGCTCACCGCCACCACCTGCCCGGTCGTCGCGCCGGCGCGGCGCACCATGCGGCCTTCTGGAACCCAACCCATGGCCGTCAGGCTGGCCGTCAGCGGACCGGGCGTCGCCACGGTGTCGCCGCCCAGCAGGGCCACGCCATAGGCCGTCAGGTCCTCGCCAAGACCCTTGGCGAAGGCCTCGCGCTCGGCGGGGCCGTAGGCCGGCGGCCAGGCGATGGCCAGGAAGCAGCCGAACGGCTCGGCCGCCTTGGCCGCCAGGTCGGAGAGGTTCACGCGGAGCAGCTTGCGGGCCACCAGGTCCGGCGCCTCGCCCGCCAGGAAATGCACGCCCTCGACCATGGCGTCCTTGGTGACCACCAGGTCGAAGCCCGGCCGCTGGGGCACGATGGCGGCGTCATCCATGAGGTCGAAGGCGCCGGCCGCGCCGCCGGTCAGGGGGCGGAACAGCCGGGCGATCTCGGAGAACTCGTCAGCTCCGGACATCCTGGGCCACCGCATCCAGCGCGCCGTTGACGAATCCCGGCTCCGGCCCCTCGAAGAACGACTTCGCCAGCTCGACATATTCATCGATGACGACTTCGGTCGGCACATCAGCTCGGTGCGACAGCTCATAGGCCCCGGCCCGCAGGATGGCCCGCGCCGTGGCGTCCAGCCGGTCCAGCCGCCAACCCGACGCCAGCCGCTTGGCGATGGCCGTATCGACGGCCTTCTGGTGTTCGACCACGCCCCGCACCAGGTCGGCGAAAAAAGCCTCGTCGGCCGCGGCCAGCGGCGTGTCGCCGCCCTCGCTATCGGGATCGGAGTCGCGGTCGAAACGATGGTCAGCAAACTCGCGGATCACCGCCTCCGCGCCGACGCTGGAGACTTCCATCTGGTAGAGCGCCTGGACCGCGGCCAGCCGCGCAACCGATCGGGCCTGCTTTGGCGCGCTCATCGCTTGCCGGCCAGCATCTGCTGCTTCAGCGCCACCATGGTGAGCGCCGCGCGCGCCGCGCCGCCGCCCTTGTCGCCCTCGCTGGCCTTGGCCCGCGCCCAGGCCTGAGCCTCGTCCTCGCAGGTCAGAATGCCGTTGCCGATGGCCAGCCGCTTGCCGACAGTCAGCTCCATCAGCCCCCGCGCGCTTTCGTTCGACACGATCTCGAAGTGATAGGTCTCGCCACGGATAACCGTGCCGAGCGCCACGTACCCGTCCCAGGCCGCAGGGCCCGCAGCCCGATGCGCGCCCTCCTCGGCGATGGCGATGGCGCCGGGAATCTCCAGCGCGCCGGGGACGGTGATCACGTCATACTCCGCGCCATAGGCGTCGAGCGCGTCCGTCGCCCCCTGCAGCAGGGCGTCGGCAAGATCGGAGTAGAAGCGCGCCTCGACGATGAGGATGCGGGTTTTGGCCTGGCTCATGCGGCCCCTTTAGGCCGTTTCTCGCCAGCGGGCGAGATAGCGCGCCAGCATGTCGATCTCCAGGTTCACGCGAGAGCCGACTTTCAGCTCGCCCAGCGTGGTCACATCCCAGGTGTGCGGGATCAGGTTCACGCCGAACACATCGTCCTCCACCTCGTTGACGGTCAGCGACACGCCTTCGACGGTGATCGAGCCCTTGGGCGCGATGAAACGGTGCAACGGTTTCGGGACCTTGATGCGCACCCGGTGCGAACCGCCCTCGCTCTCCACCGACAGGACCTGTCCGATCCCGTCCACGTGGCCGGAGACGATGTGGCCGCCCAGTTCGCCGCCGACCTTGGCCGCTCGCTCCAGGTTGATCCGGCGGCCTTCCTTCCAGTCATCGAGGGTGGTCAGGCCAAGCGTCTCGCCGGAGACCTCCACCGCGAACCAGCCTTCGCCCTTCTCCACCACGGTCAGGCAGCAGCCCGCGTGGCTGATCGAGGCCCCGAGGTCGACGGTCGACAGGTCAAAGGCCGTTTCGATCTCGAACCGGCGGTCGCGATTGGTGTCGCGGACGGCCCGCACGCGGCCCACATCGGTGATGATCCCGGTGAACATTCAGGCCCTCGCGTAGCGTTCCCAGAGGTCTGGCCCGACCTCGCGGACCTCGACCCGCCGGAAATGGGGCGCCTCGGCCAAGGCCGCAACCGCCAGCGCGCCGATCCCAGGCCGCCCTTCCCCGCCAATCACCACCGGGGCGCGGAACCACTCCAGCGCGTCCACCAGATCGCAGCGGATGAAACTCGCCGCCACCCGGCCGCCGCCCTCGACAAACAGACGGGATAGCCCCTCGGCGGCCAGGGCCTCGACCACGGCCTTCAACTCGGGGCGATCCTCCCCGACGGCCGGCACGGTCAACACACGCACCCCTGCGGCGACGAGGGCCGGATCGGGCTCTCCGCTGGTGACGACAAAGGTGGGAACATCCCGTGCGGACCTGGCCAACTTGGACTCGGGCGACAGGCGCTGACGGCTGTCGAGGACGACCCGGGCCGGCTGCCGCCCCGCGTAGCCATCCAGGCGGACGGTCAACTCTGGATCGTCGGCCAGGGCGGTCTCTGCGCCGATCAGCACCGCATCATGCTCGGCCCGCAGCCGATGGACCTGCTCTCGCGCCGCCTCGCCGGTGATCCAACGGCTCTCGCCGCCCGCCGTGGCGATCTGGCCGTCCAGCGATGTGGCGAGCTTGAGGGTGACCGGCACGCCTCAGACCTCGTCTTCAACCGCCTCGGCAAGGCCTTCGTCGCCGAGGAACTTGGCGAAGTCCTGGGTTTCCTTGAAGTCGCGGTAGACGGATGCGTAGCGGACGTAGGCCACGTCATCGAGCGCCTTCAGCTGCTTCATCACCAGCTCGCCGACCGCCGAGGACGGCAGCTCGGTCTCGCCCATGCTTTCCAGCTGCCGCACGATCGACGACAGCATCCGCTCGATCCGGTCTGGGTCGATGGGCCGCTTGCGGGTGGCGATGGAGATCGAGCGGGCGAGCTTGTCACGCTCGAAGGGCGTGCGCCGTCCCGACCGCTTCAGAATGGTCAGTTCGCGAAGTTGCACCCGCTCGAAGGTCGTGAACCGGCCGCCGCACTCCGGGCAGAGCCGGCGACGGCGGATCGCGGCGCCGTCTTCCGACGGGCGCGAGTCCTTCACCTGGCTTTCGGCGTGGCCGCAGAATGGGCAGCGCATGATGTAGCCCCTGGATGCAGTCCCCGTATTTAGTCTGGGGGGGCCTACAGAACCCTATCTGTTGTAGATAGGGAAGCGCGCCGTCATCGCCAGCACTTCGCGGCGGACCTTGGCCTCGACCGCCGAATTGTCCCCGCCGGCCGCCACGCCATCCAGCACCTCGCCGATCCAGGTCCCCACCTGGCGGAATTCCGCCGGGCCGAAACCGCGCGTTGTGCCGGCCGGCGAGCCGACCCGCAGGCCCGACGTCTGCACCGGCGGCAGCGGGTCGAAGGGGATGCCGTTCTTGTTGGTGGTGATCCCGGCCCGCTCCAGCGCCACCTCGGCGTCGGCCCCGCTCACGCCCTTGGGCGTCAGGTCGACCAGCATCAGATGGCTGTCGGTGCCGTTGGACACGATCTTGAAGCCGGCGCTCTGCAGGCTGTCGGCCAGCACCTTGGCGTTCTCGATGACGTTCTTGGCGTAGACCTTGAATTCGGGCCGCAGCGCTTCGCCGAAGGCCACGGCCTTGGCCGCGATCACATGCATAAGCGGCCCGCCCTGCAAGCCGGGGAACACCGCGCTGTCGATCTTCTTGGCCAGCTTCTTGTCGTTGGTCATCACCATGCCGCCGCGCGGCCCCCGCAGGGTCTTGTGGGTGGTGGTGGTGACGATGTGGGCGTGCGGGAACGGGTTCGGGTAGAGGCCCGCGGCCACCAAGCCGGCGTAGTGGGCGATGTCGGCCATCAGCACCGCGCCCACCTCGTCGGCGATAGCGCGGAACTGGGCGAAGTCGATGTGCCGCGAATAGGCGCTGGCCCCGGCGATGATCACCTTCGGCTGCTCGGCGCGGGCGACCTCCCAGGCCTGGTCGTAGTCGATCAGGTGATCCTGCGGGCGCACGCTGTAGGCGACCGGGCGGAACCACTTGCCCGACTGGTTCACGCTCTTGCCGTGGGTCAGGTGGCCGCCGGCGGCGAGGTCCATGCCCATGAAGGTGTCGCCGGGCTTCATGGTGGCCATGAAGGCCGCCTGGTTGGCCTGGCTGCCGGAGTGCGGCTGGACATTGACGTACTCGCAGCCGAACAGCCGCTTGGCCCGCTCCTGGGCCAGGAGTTCCGCCTCGTCGACCACCTCGCAGCCGCCGTAGTAGCGCTTGCCCGGATAGCCCTCGGCGTACTTGTTCGTGAGCACGCTGCCCTGCGCGTCCAGCACCGCACGCGAGACGATGTTCTCGGACGCGATCAGCTCGATCTGGTCCTGCTGCCGCTTCAGCTCATGCCCCAGGATCGCCGCCAGGTCCGGATCGGCCTCCGCGACGCCGGCGGCGAAGAAACTGTCGGAAGTCGCTTGGGACTGCATCGTGAGCGTCAAGGGCGGCGCCTTTCGGGCTGTGAGTCTTATGGGCGGAGAGCGCTCTTTACCCCCAAACCGCGGTTTGCTCCAACGCCCGGCGCGGCCGCAGGGAACAATCTTGCGCAGTCGGCGTTGAGACCTAGCCGGAGGTGTCCGCTTGGCCCGCCCCCGAGCCATGTGTGGCGTCAGACCCAGGGGGAAATCGATGAGCGTTGGACCCGACCCGGAGACGCTGTCCGGCGAAGACCTGTTGCGCCTCGGAACCGGCATCGTGGCGGCCTATGTCAGCCGCAACGCCGTTCCCGCAGACGACCTGCCCGACGTCATCCGCACGGTCCACACCGCCCTCGAAGGCCTCTCCCGCGGCGTCGCGCCGGTGGCCGAAGAGCGGCCCAAGCCCGCCGTCTCCGTCGGTCGCAGCGTGCAGCACGACTTCATCGTCTGCCTGGAGGACGGCAAGAAGCTGAAGATGCTCAAGCGCTATCTGCGTTCGCGCTATGACATGAGCCCCGACGACTACCGCAAGCGCTGGGGCCTTTCGCCGGACTATCCGATGGTTGCGCCGGCTTATGCCGCCCGCCGCTCGGACTTCGCCAAGAAGATCGGCCTCGGCCGCGGCGTGCGCCGGCGCAAGTAGGCGACGCGCTGGGAGCCTTTTGCTTTCACCGCCGCGGGTCTAGCGTTCTCCTAACGATATCGAGGGAGGACGCCATGGCCTTGGCTGAGACCGCCATCTGGACCAGCGAATTCAGGACGCCCCGCAACTCGGCCGCCGAGGTGAAGGGCTCGATCCACGACGACGCCACGGCCTCCAAGCTGGGCTTCCGGGGCGGCACGGTGGCGGGCTCGATACACATGGATCAGTTTGTGCCGGGCCTGCTCGCGCTCTGGGGAGACGCCTGGTTCGAGACTGGCGGCATGTCGCTCTACTTCACCAAGGCCACCGTGGACGCCGAACCGGTGAAGGCCACCGTCGAGGCCGGCGCCGATCGGGCGCGGCTGACCATGCACGACGAGGCCGGCGCCCAGATCTGCGAAGGCACGGCGAGCGTGGGCCGCGACCCGGGGTCCGAACTGGCCAGGCGGCTGGAGGCCCAGACGCCGGCCGAGGACGGCCAACTGCGCATCCTCAAGGACCTGAAGGTCGGCGACGAGCGCCACGACATCCCGGTGCGCGTTGAAGCGGACGTCCTGCTGAAGGCCCTGGAGACGCTGACCGAGCCCCTGCCGGCCTACCGCGACAGGCTCATCCTGCCGCCGTCGCACCTGGTTCGGCTGACGCACCAGGTGCGCAGCCAAGTGCTGGCCAAGGCCGGCGCATCGGTGGGCCTGTTCGGAGCGCTGGAGACCGAGCAGCTGGCTGGGCCTGTGCTGGCTGACGTGGACTATGTGGCCCGAACACGGATGCTGAAGCTTTCCGAAAGCCCGAAGACCGAAAACAGCTGGTACGAGGTGCTTGTCGCGCCGAAGGATGGCGGGCCGGACGTCTGCCGCGTCCTCTACTATCTGCGCTTCATGAAGGGCTCGTCGCCCCTCTGGGCGTGAGCCGCCTGCGGGCCGCGCTGGCCGCGACGCTCCTGCTGGCGCCGCTGACCGCGCGCGCAGCGGACGAGGTCCCACGCTGCCTGGTCCTGCCGCCGGTCGAGGAGATCGCGCCCGCCGACATGCCGCAGCCCTTGCGCGCCGCCCTGGCCCGCGACGTGGGCGCCTTCGCCTTGCCCGGGCAGGATTTCGACGCGACCGACGTGGTGCGCACCGGCGTCCGCCGCCGGCTGCTCTGGCTGCGCAGGCGCGGCACCCGCTGGATCGCGGTCTTCGAGCACGGCGGCCGCAGCTACGACAATCCGTTCGTGGTCTATGAGATGGGCCTGGACGGCCAAAGCATCGCCGGCGTGCGCGGCGGCGTCGCCTATCCGGCCAGCGTCTGTCAGATCACCGAGCGCGAGCTCTGGCGCTAGGCCGCGACGCCGCCCACGCGCTTGATGTTGCAGTGGACCCACAGCGTCTCGAGCGCCTTGACCAAGTCGTCCATCATCTCGTCGGTGTGGAACGGGGTCGGCGTGAAGCGCAGGCGCTCGGTGCCCCTGGGCACGGTGGGGTAGTTGATCGGCTGGACGTAGATGCCGTGCTCTTCCAGCAGGATGTCGGAGATCATCTTGCAGTGGACGGCGTCGCCCACCAGCACCGGCACGATGTGGCAGACGCTGGGCATCACCGGCAGACCGGCCTGGGTCAGCCTTGCCTTCAGCGCCGCGGCGCGCTCCTGGTGCACAACCCGGATCTCGTTGTGTTCCTTCAGGTAGCGGATCGAGGCCACCGCCCCGGCCGCCAACGCCGGCGGGATCGAGGTGGTGAAGATGAAGCCGTCGGCGTAGCTGCGGATCGCGTCGACGATCACCGCGTCGGCGGCGATGTAGCCGCCCATCACGCCGAACGCCTTGCCCAGCGTGCCTTCGATGATGTCGATGTCGGCCATCGCCCCGTCGCGCTCGGCCACGCCCGCGCCCCTCGGGCCGTACATGCCGACCGCATGGACCTCGTCGATGTAGGTCATGGCGCCATATTTCTTCGCCAGGGCCACGATCGCCGGGATGTCGGCCACGTCGCCGTCCATGGAATAGACGCTCTCGAAGGCGACCACCTTGGGCGCCGTCGGATCGGCCGCGGCCAGCAGCTCTTCCAGGTGCTCTAGGTCGTTGTGGCGGAAGATCAGCTTCTCGCCCTTGTGCTGGCGGATGCCGCTGATCATCGAATTGTGGTTCAGCGCATCAGAAAAGATGATCAGGCCGGGCAGGATTTTGTGCAGGGTCGACAGCGACGCCTCGTTGGAGACGTAGCCCGAGGTGAACAGCAGCGCCGCTTCCTTCTGGTGAAGGTCGGCCAGCTCGCGCTCCAGCTCCACGTGATAGTGCGTCGTGCCCGAGATGTTGCGCGTGCCGCCGCTGCCCGCGCCGGCCTCGTCGATGGCCTGCTTCATGGCGTCGATGACCACCGGGTTCTGGCCCTGGCCCAGGTAGTCGTTGGAGCACCACACCACCACGTCGCTCGTCGAGCCGTCATCGCGCGTCCAGGTGGCGCGCGGGAACTCACCGCGATGCCGCTTCAGATCGGCGAACACTCGGTAGCGGCCCTCAGTCCGGACCTGCTCAAGCGCGTTGGCGAATGCGGCCTTGTAATCCATCGACTTTCTCACCCGGCTCCCGCGTTCGATCGACGTGCGTGGATGTCCGGTTCCCTCTGATGCGCCCGGCGTTTTCGCACCGTGCGCTTACGTTGTCCATAAGTCGGACGGGCGCCGGCCATGACCTTTACGTCACGAACCGTGAGCTTTTGTAAACAGTGCTTAGTTTGCAGGAAGATTGCCGCGGAACAACTCCAGGATCGCGGAAAAGTCCTTGGCCCCGCCACCCAGGCGGTCGAACAGGGCGTAGAGCCCCTCGGCCTGGGCGCCCAGCGGCGTCGCCGCGCCCGCCTTGGCGGCGGCTTCCTGGGCCAGTTTCAGGTCCTTCAGCATCATCGCCGTAGCGAAGCCGCCCTCGTAGCCGCGATTCGACGGCGCGGCCGGCACCGGGCCGGGCCAGGGGCAGTAGCTGGTCAGACTCCAGCTCTGGCCGGAGGATTTCGAGGCGATCTCGAAGAATCGCTCCGGCTCCAGGCCAAGCTTCTCGGCCAGCGCGAAGGCTTCGCAGGTGGCGATCATCGTCGCGCCCAGCACCATGTTGTTGCAGATCTTGGCCGCCTGCCCGGCGCCGTGGTCGCCGGCGCGGATGGTTG
>Ga0207711_10000999_pt1 | contig 27105 bp, 26 predicted proteins | sample KBSS34metaG_FD_184401 | JGI IMG/M metagenome (GOLD analysis project Ga0207711, IMG submission 184401) | Switchgrass rhizosphere microbial communities from Kellogg Biological Station, Michigan, USA - KBS S3-4 metaG (SPAdes) (version 2) | ecosystem: Host-associated > Plants > Roots > Rhizosphere... | reverse complement strand
CCGAACTCAAGAAATATTGGAGCAGGCGAAGGCCGACCCGAATTCGAAGATCGGCACAGCCTATGCGGGCTACCTCGACACGGCCGCGATCGAGGCCAAGGGGCTCGCCCCGATCGAGCCCTGGCTGAACCAGATTCGCGGTTTGAAGTCGAAAGCCGGCTTTGCGCCTCTTGCAGCCGAGGCCGCCGCCAATGGGGTTGGCACGCTGTTCGCCGCCGCCGTCGCGCAGGACCGCAAGAACCCTGACGTCTATGCGATGAACCTGTTCCAATCCGGCCTCGGCATGCCGGATCGCGATTATTATCTGTCTAACGATCCGAAGCTCGCGCAGACCAAAGCGGCCTACGAAAAGCATATCGGCACCATGTTGACGCTTGCCGGTGAGTCAAACGCCGCCGCGCGAGCCAAGGCGCTGGTCGATTTCGAAACCCAGATCGCCAAGGTCAGCTGGACCCGAGTCCAAAGCCGCGACGCCGACAAGACCTATAACAAGATGAGCATCGCCGAGCTTCAGAAGTTGGCTCCGGGCTTCGACTTCGCCGGTTTCTTCAAAGCGAAGGGCGTTTCAATCAATGACGTGATCGTCGGCCAGCCGTCGGCTGTCGCGGGCATTGCAAAGGTCGTTCGCGCGGCTCCGCTGGGCGTTCTCAAGGACCAACTGCTCGTGCGCTCGCTCGACAGCTTTGCGGACGTGCTGCCGAGCGCCTTCGACAAGGAAAATTTCGCCTTCTTCGGCACCGTTCTGTCAGGAACACCCGAGCAGCAGGTCCGCTGGAAGCGCGCGGTCGATTACACGGTTGGAAGCCTGACCGACGAGGTCAGCACGATCTACGTCGCGAAATATTTCCCGCCGGAGACCAAGGCCGCGGCCGATGAGATGGTCAGGAACATCATCGCGGCGATGAACCGCCGGATCGATGCTCTCGACTGGATGACCCCGGAGACCAAGGCCAAGGCGCATCAGAAGCTTGCGGCCTTCACCCCTCGCATCGGCTATCCGAGCAAGTGGCACGATTATTCCGCAATGAAGGTCGTTGCCGGCGATGCGTTCGGCAATGAGCTCCGATCCAACCAATGGCAGGCCGCGGACAACATCTCGAAGCTCGGCCAGCAGGTTCGGCGCTGGGAGTGGGGGATGACTCCCATGACCGTGAACGCGCAGGCCAATCCGCCGTTGGTTGCGATCACTTTCCCAGCCGCGATCCTGCAGCCGCCGTTCTTCGATCCCCATGCCGATCCGGCCGTGAACTATGGCGGCATCGGTGCTGTCATCGGTCACGAAATGAGCCACCATTTCGACGACCAGGGATCGAAATATGATTATGAAGGCAGGCTCACGACCTGGTGGACCCCCGCCGACGTTTCGGCCTTCAACTCACGACTCGACAAGCTCGAAGCCGAATATAACGCCTATGAGCCGCTCCCAGGATTCCACGTCATCGGCAAGCTTACGATGGGCGAGAATGTCGCTGATCTTGCCGGCCTCACGACCGCGCATGACGCCTACATCGCTTCGCTCGGCGGGAAGGCACCGCAGGTCATCGACGGCTTCACTGCGGACCAGCGTTTCTACCTTGGCTGGGCGCAGGTCTGGCGGCGGAACTACCGTGAAGCGGACCTGAGGCGGCGCCTGCTCACCGATCCGCACTCACCGTCCGAGCAAAGAGCGAATATCGTCCGCAACATGGACCCCTGGTACCAGGCCTTCGGTATCCAGCCGGGCCAGAAGCTTTACCTGGCTCCGGCGGATCGGGTGCGCATCTGGTAGGATCGTTTACAGCTGGTAGGATGGCTCCCGCCGCATGCTGTACCAGGAGCTGCCTCAGATAGATTCGACTCCGCTCGACGGGTGGGCACGGTGGCTTGTGCCGGCGCTGATCCTTGCCGCTGCGGCCACGGCTGCCGTCGTGCTTCTCCTGCTCGGCAGCTGGGTCTTCGCTGGCGTAGCCGCCGCCGCAGGGGCGATCGGGGCGGCAATCAGCATTGGCAGGTCTTACTCGATCCCAATTCCCTCGGAGCCGTTGCTGGCCGGGCCGGATTACACCCTCGTCGGCGCTGCTCTCAGCCTCAGTCGTGACCCGGTTGCACTTACCGGCGGCGAGGGATCTTTGCTGGTCGTCAATTCCGCGTATCGCGAGCGGTTCGGCAGCTCGCCGCCGCTCCAGCTCGCCGCCGACGACGATGCGTTGCAGGGATTGAAGCTAGCCCAGACGATGGCCAATCGAGACGGCGCGGGTTGCGTGGCGGGAATCGAAACGGCCGCAGGCACAAGCCCCGTCGAGGTTGAGCGTGCCGGCGCCAGCGGCGAGCTGTTGCTGTGGCGTTTTCCCGAAGCGCCTGCCCTCGATGCCCTTTCTACTGCAGTTCGGCGAATCGAAGGCGTTCCGGGTCAGCGTCTCGCGGCCGCCGGTGTCCTCGCTGCCGTGGTCGACGCCAAGGGCGCAATCCTGGCCGCCAACAGCCTGTTTTCCGATCGCGCACTGGAGCCCGAACAGCAGCTTCGAAAGGTCCGCTTCGGCGACCTTGTCGAGATCGGGGAAGACGAGCAAATGCGCCTGGTTGCGGATGGCGAGATGGGCCAGCCTGTGCGCGTGGTTCACCTGCCCGCGGATCTCACCACCGACGCCGGAGCCGGCACCTTCCTCCTGTTCGACGCGACCAGCGGCCCCTCGGTCGCACAATCGTCGAACCTCCAGGCCTTGCTGGACGTGCTGCCAATCGGCCTCGCCCTCGTCGATCGGGATGGTCGCTTCCTGACAATGAACGCCGCCTTCCGCCAGGCCGCGGGTCTCAAGGGGTCGGCGATGCCGGTCTATCCCGGCGACCTGGTCGTGAAGGAAGACAAGGCCGCGGTCGCGGACGCCGTGCGCCGCAATGCGCGGGGACCCGCAATGTCCGGAGACCTTGCCGTCCGACTCACGCATCAGGCTTCCGAGCCCGTCGCGTTGACGATCGCCGGCCTTCGCGGACTTGGCGAGGCCACCGTTCTTCTCCTGCTTAAGGACAACAGCGAAGAGGCGAAGCTCAAGCGACAGGTCGCCCAGGCGACGAAGATGCAGGTCGTCGGTCAGCTCGCCGGAGGCGTGGCCCATGACTTCAACAACATCCTGACGGCGATCATTGGCCACTGCGACCTAATGCTGATGCGGCATACGCCGGGGGACAGCGACTATGACGACATCCAGCAGATCAAATCGAATTCGAACCGCGCTGCTGGCCTTACTCGACAGCTTCTTGCCTTCTCAAGGCAGCAAACCCTGCGCCCACAGGTGCTCCAGCTTCCCGACGTTGTGTCCGAGGTGTCCCATCTGCTGAAGCGACTGCTTGGTGAGACGGTCGAGCTGGTGGTCAAGCATGGCCGAAGCCTCGGGCCGATCCGTGCGGACCCCGGACAATTGGAGCAGGTTATCATCAATCTCGCGGTCAATGCCCGCGACGCGATGGCCGCCAAGAGCGGCGGGATCCTGACCATCCAGACTTATTCGGTGAAGGCGGACAAGGTTGCCGAACTGGGGTCGGATATCCTGCCCGTAGCCGACTATAGCGCCCTGTCGGTCACCGATACGGGCACCGGCATTCCCCCTAGCGTCCTTGGGAAGATCTTCGAGCCCTTTTTCACGACGAAGGAGGTAGGCAAGGGGACGGGCCTCGGCCTTTCGACCGTATACGGCATCGTCAAGCAGTCCGGCGGCTTCATTTTCGCCGATTCGAAGGTGGGTGAGGGGACCCGCTTCGTCATCTACCTGCCGGTTCACCGCGAGGAGGCGGGAACCGGTCGGGTCCGCAAGGTCGAGAAGACCAAGAAAGACGAATTGTGGGGCAGCGGAACGGTCCTGCTGGTCGAGGACGAGCCGATGGTCAGGACCGTCGCCGAGCGCGCGCTAACGCGGCATGGCTACACCGTTATCACGGCCGACAATGGTGAGGATGCGCTGGAGATCATCGCGAAGAACGAGCCGATCGACCTCCTCATCAGCGACGTGGTCATGCCAGGAATGGACGGCCCGACAATGGTTCGGGAGGCGAGGCAGAGCCGGCCCGAACTGAAGATCCTTTTCATGTCGGGCTACGCGGAAGAGCAGCTGCGGAAATCGATCGACATCGAGAACGTCAATTTCCTTCCCAAGCCGTTTTCCGTGACCGAGCTTGCGGAAGCGGCACGTCGGGCGGTGATGCCCAAATAAGTTATTTGCGCTTTCGGCCCTCCGCTCTATTCCTTCCCAATATGTCCGCGTCCCGCTCCATCCTGATCGTCGAGGACGAACCGCTCATTGCGATGATGCTCGAGGACTTCCTTGATTCGCTTGGGCACAAGGTCAGCGGAACCTGCGATTCCGTACAGTGCGCCCTCGACGAGGTGGAAAAAGGCGGGTTCGATCTCGCCATCCTCGACGTAAATCTGAAGGGCGAGAACGTCTGGCCGGTCGCAAGCTTGCTGCGCAAGCGCAATGTGCCCTTCGTCATCGCAACAGGGGGGCATGTCGACCCACCGCCGCCCGAGTTCAACGACGCGCCTGTGATCGAGAAGCCCTACACCGTCGATCGTGTGACTCCGGCAATTGAAGCGGCTTTCGCCGGCTAGGAGCTGCGGCCGCGACGGTCGGCGCAATGTTTGAATTCCAGAGCCAATTGATCTTTCCGACCCACGCCGTTCCTTCGGCGGGTCCACTCCCCGTTGGAGCCGAAACGCTCTCGGTCCAAACCGCGGATGGGGAAACACTGCAGGGGATTCACATTCCGCCCGAACAACCGGACACGGAACGAATCCTTTTACTCGGCTTTGGCGGAAACGCGTGGAACGGGCAGGACGTCGCCGAATATCTCCACGAATTGTACCCCGATCATGACGTTGTCGCGTTCCATTATCGCGGATACGCACCATCGACCGGCGATCCTTCCGGAGAGACGCTCATTGCCGACGCACCGCTTGTTTATGACGCGGCAATCGAGCGGTTGAAGCCGGCTCATGCGATCGGGGTCGGTTTCAGCATCGGAACCGGGATTGCCGCGCAACTTAGCTCCAGTCGAAGACTAGACGGGCTCATTCTCGTTACGCCCTTCGACTCGCTCAAGGCCGTGGCGCAGTCGATGTACCCCTGGCTGCCGATCGGTCCCTTCTTCCAGCATGAGATCGACGCACTTACTCCCCTGATTTCGGGCGAGACGCCGGTGGCGATCGTTGCGGCGGAAAAGGATGAAATCGTGCCGAACGAGCGAACCGAGGAACTGAGATCCAGAATACCGCAGATCGTGTTCGATCGTACGATCGCCAGAGCGGGCCATAATGACATTTACGCCCGCTCGGATTTCCATGAGGCGATGCGTCAGGCGCTGGCGGCGGTCAGAGGCGCTTCGGCCAAACCTGGGACACGTTAAGGTTACCGGCCGCCTCAAGGGGCCTTGCTACACGGCGGAGGTCCATCCATATTCTTGAATTCAAAGGACCATATCCGCGCGGTGATACGTTAACCCACCCGCAGAGTTGAATGTGTCATAAAGCGGGCTAGCATGCCCAACAGCAACCGGCCGCTTGAGGCCGAGATATAAGGACAGGAATGACCAAGCTTTCAGGCGGCGACAGCAAGAGCACTCTCTACTGCTCGTTCTGCGGCAAGTCGCAGCACGAGGTCAGGAAGCTCATCGCCGGACCGACGGTCTTCATCTGTGATGAGTGCGTCGAGCTTTGCAACGACATTATCCGCGAGGAGTCCAAGTCCGCGCTGGTGAAGACCAGGGATGGGGTCCCGACGCCATCCGAAATCTGCAAGGTTCTCGACGATTATGTCATCGGCCAGGATCGCGCGAAGCGGGTTCTCTCGGTCGCGGTCCACAACCATTACAAGCGTCTTTCGCACGGGGCGAAGGCCGGCAACGACGTCGAGCTCGCCAAGTCGAACATCCTGCTGATCGGTCCGACGGGCTGCGGCAAGACGCTTCTGGCGCAGACGCTGGCTCGCATCCTCGACGTACCGTTCACCATGGCCGACGCCACAACGCTGACCGAAGCGGGCTATGTCGGCGAAGACGTCGAGAATATCATTCTGAAGCTGCTTCAGGCTTCCGACTACAATGTCGAGAAGGCGCAGCGCGGCATCGTCTACATCGACGAGATCGATAAAATCAGCCGCAAATCGGACAATCCGTCGATCACCCGCGATGTGTCCGGCGAAGGCGTCCAGCAGGCGCTGCTGAAGCTGATGGAAGGAACTACGGCCAGCGTGCCGCCGCAGGGCGGGCGCAAGCATCCTCAGCAGGAATTCCTGCAGGTCGACACCACCAACATCCTATTCATTTGCGGCGGCGCATTCGCCGGCCTCGAGAAGATCATTTCCGATCGCATGCAGGGCAAATCCATGGGCTTCGGTGCTCATGTCGCAGCCCCAGACGAGCGCAAGACCGGGGAAATCCTCCAGCATTGCGAACCCGAGGACCTGCTGAAGTTCGGGCTCATTCCTGAATTCGTCGGCCGCCTGCCGGTGATCGCGACCCTGTTGGACCTCGACGAGACGGCTCTGGTCAAGATCCTGGTCGAGCCGAAGAACGCCCTCGTCAAACAATATGCCAAACTGTTCGACATGGAGGACGTCCAGCTCGAATTCACGGACGATGCGCTGCATTCGATCGCAGTGAAGGCGATCGAGCGGAAGACCGGTGCGCGTGGCCTGAGATCCATCCTCGAAGGCATATTGCTCGACACGATGTTCGACCTGCCATCGATGGACGGCGTGGATGAAGTTCACGTCGACAAGGATGTGGTGGAAGGACGTAAGGAACCTGTCCGCGTCTATGCCGCCAAGGACAAGGCGGGCGACGCGGCCTAAGCCTAAGGCAAACGGGGAATGATGGCAGGGGTCGTACTGCGGTAATCCCGGAACGCGTCTCCGAAGCTTTGCTCCAACAGCCCGTCCTCGATCCGGGTTCGGATTGCCGTGCCCAAGAGAAAGACCGGCACAGCGATGATTGCCATCGCCCAATGGCCGAAGGCAGCCACCAAGCCGAAGAGAAACAGCAGCATCCCGAGGTAGATCGGATGACGGACCAGGGCATAGGGTCCGATACGCACGAGCTCGTGATCGTCGCGTGTCCGGGCAACCAGGCTCCAGTTTTGGCCGAGCGCGCGTGAACTCGCCGCGAACAGATAGATTGAGCCGCCCATGAACAGGAGCACCGCGGCGGTTCCGAGCAAACCGGCGGCACTGAGCGAATCCAACGTTGGCCTGGGACGGCCAAGCCCAGCGATTCCGATACCGACCGATTGCAGGATGATTCCGACCCGAGAACGCCGGTCCATTCTCACGCCTGACTCCTTGGTGCGGCGTGATGCCGCCCGAATTAGGAACAGGAAAAACACCAGCGAAAGAGCCATGAAAGCCATGACTTGCAGCGGGCTGATCGGCACCGTCAGAAACATGAGCGCCGACCTATGACCGGTGTATTATTATGTCAATACACTGGCGCTTACAGACCCTTCACGGCGGCCATCAGCTGGGTCCCGAAACGCTCCATCAGGTGCGCGTCGCGTCCGTAATGATCCTCCATGAACTGCACGCCGTCCGCGGTCGGCTGGGCCGTCAGATAGGTCATGTAGACGGGGATGGGCTTCGGAAGATCGACTTCCTCCTCGACCTTTGGATTGTGACCCTTCGGCAGATAACCGAACAGCCAGGTCGCAAGGCGCTTGTAATCTTCGACGCGAACGCAGCCGTTGCTGATCCACAGCTCGTTCTTGGTGAAGTGCTCCTTCTCCGGCGAGTCATGGAGATAGATGCCGAAATAATTCGGAAGCATGAATTTCATCATGCCCATGGAATTGGCGGGGCTCGGCAGGCGCCGAAGCCGCACATCCTGCCGGCCGTCCACCACCGCCTGCCAATCGACGTCGCGCGGATCGATCGTCTGCGGATTGTCGCTCCAGTCGGTTAGCACCTGATATTCTCGGTCGGTGAGATAGCTGATGCCCTGCGCAACGACCCGCGGCCCGATTAGATTCTTCACCAGTTCCGGCGGGGCGTTCCAATAGGGGTTCGCGCTCGCATATTTGATGTAGGCGGCCATCATCGGCGTCGCCGTCTCTGCCTTGCCGACGACGACTTTCATTTCGTCGACCTTGCGGCCGTTCTCCCACATCGAGAGGCGAGCATCGCCGGCATCGACGATCAAATATTTCCGCTGCTCTTCGGGCGCGGGAAGTCGCTTCGCGCGCTCCATGTTTATGATGATCAACTGCTCATAATATTGAGCGCCGCGGTTCAGCGCGTCGATGGTGCCGGCACCCGCGATTCCGTCGGCCTTCATTCCATGGACCGACTGGAATTCCTTCACCTGCGCCGCGAGCGGCGCGTCGAACTTATCGCCCTCGCCGAGGCCGAGCCGGTTACGAAGCGCAGCAACGCGCTCCCCCGTCATTCCGGTCTTGAGCGCGGGTCCGGTCGGAACCGGAAGCTGAGGTAGGCTGCCCCAGCGCTGCTGGTACCGAATCAAACCGCGGCGAAGCTGCGTGTAAATCGGGTTCACCGAGGTAAACAGGTCGACCGGCGCGCCGCTCCATGCCGCGAAGCTCATGTCGCTCATGGGTCCGTTGTCGTGGACCGCCCGCGGGACCAGCTCCTCGTCGATATAGATCATGTCGACGCCCTGCTCGATGGCGGGCGGGAGATCGATTGGCTCCAGCGCGGGCGCCTTGTTGCCCTGCGCTGCGGGCGACTGCCACGGTTGGCCCTGAGGCGCCGGGCGCGCCATCCAGGGTTCGGCAACCGGCGCCTGAGATCCCTGGTAGGACTGCTGCGGCGGTGGAGGCGGCGGCACCGGACCTGGCACGGGCCAATTGCCGTTCCACTGCGCAAAGGCAGCGGCGGGGATAGTCAACGCGCTGAGCGCGAGCAGGGAATGGCGTTTTTTCACGTCTCTATAAATAGCTGTGGAAACTGAACGATTACAGAATCAATGGTTAATTTCTGCCGCGAATTACTCACCTTTGAGCGGAAGCGGGGACAAAGACGCCCAGCCTTTGTTAGGCTTTGTTGCGTAGGAGAGGGGGGCAGCCCATATACTGACCCATGACTCGCTCACTCCCCATTCTACCCCTCCGGGACATCGTCGTCTTTCCGCACCGGATCGTGCCGCTCTTCGTGGGCCGCGAGAAATCCGTCGCCGCGCTGGAAGCCGCGATGGCCACGGACAAGGAATTGTTTCTTGTCGCCCAGCTCGATCCGGGTGAGGACGATCCAGACCGCGACGCGCTGTACGACCTCGGCGTAATCGCCACCGCAATGCAGCTCCTAAAGCTGCCCGACGGAACCGTCCGGGTCCTGGTCGAAGGCGTGAAGCGCGCCCGCCTCGTGAATATGATCCCGCGCGAGGGCTATACGGCCGCCGAGATCGAGGAAGTCGATGAGGAGGGCTCCGCCGGCCCCGAAGCACAGGCGCTGATGCGCTCGGTCATCGACCAGTTCGAAAATTACGCGAAGCTCAACAAGCGTCTTCCGCCCGAAACCGGAATCCAGCTCGGCGAGATCGAGGATCCGTCGGCGCTGGCGGACGCCGTGGCTTCCAATCTGTCGGTAAAGGTCGCGGACAAGCAGGCACTCCTGGGTGAGCTCAATCCTGCCCGCCGGCTCGAGATGGTATTCGCCTTCATGGAGGGTGAGCTTGGCGTCCTCCAGGTCGAGAAGAAGATCCGCAGCCGCGTGAAGCGGCAGATGGAGAAGACCCAGCGCGAATATTATCTGAACGAGCAGTTGAAGGCGATCCAGCGCGAACTCGGGAACGAGAGCGAGGAAGGCGGCGACGAGCTTCAGGAACTCGCCGAGAAAATCCGCAAGACCCGCCTTTCGAAGGAAGCGCGCAACCGCGCCAATGCCGAGCTCAAGAAGCTCCGCGCAATGGCTCCGATGTCCGCCGAAGCGACCGTTGCCCGCAACTATCTCGACGTCCTGTTGGGCCTGCCCTGGGGCAAGAAATCGAAGCTCAAGAAGGATATCGCCGAGGCGCAACGCGTGCTCGACGAAGACCATTATGGGCTTGAAAAGGTCAAGGATCGGATCGTCGAATATCTCGCCGTTCAGGCTCGCACCAACAAGCTCAAGGGGCCGATCCTGTGCCTCGTGGGACCCCCGGGCGTCGGCAAGACTTCGCTCGGACGGTCTATCGCTCGCGCGACGGGGCGTGAATTCGTTCGCCAATCATTGGGCGGCGTTCGCGACGAGGCCGAAATTCGCGGTCACCGCCGGACCTACATCGGCTCGCTGCCCGGCAAGATCATCTCGAACATCAAGAAGGCGGGGACGTCGAACCCGCTGTTCCTGCTCGACGAGATCGACAAGCTTGGACAGGATTTTCGCGGGGATCCGAGCTCTGCGCTGCTCGAGGTTCTCGATCCCGAGCAGAACAACAAGTTCCAGGACCATTATCTGGAGCTGGATTACGACCTTTCCGATGTGATGTTCGTGACGACCGCGAACTCGCTCGACATGCCGCAACCGCTGATGGACCGGATGGAGATCATTCGGCTCGAAGGCTACACCGAGGACGAGAAAGTCCAGATCTCAAAGCAGCATCTGATCCCGAAGCAGATGGACGCTCACGGCCTCAAGCCTGAAGAGTTGACCTATACGGACGACGCGCTCCGGGCGATGATCCGGCATTACACTCGTGAGGCCGGCGTTCGAACGCTCGAGCGTGAGCTGGCGAAGGTTGCCCGCAAGTCGCTTCGCCAGATTCTGGAGAACAAAACCGACAAGGTTGAGCTGACTCCTGAGAACCTTGGCGATTTCCTCGGTGTCCGAAAATTCCGCTACGGAATTGGCGAGGAAGAGGATCAGATCGGCGCGGTTACCGGGCTTGCCTGGACCGAGGTCGGCGGCGAGTTGCTGACGATCGAAGCGGTGACCGTTCCCGGCAAAGGTCAGATCAAGACGACCGGGAAGCTCGGCGAGGTGATGCAGGAGTCGATCCAGGCGGCGATGAGCTTCGTCAAAGCGCGCGCGCCTGCCTATGGCGTGAAGCCGTCGATCTTCGCCCGGAAAGACATCCACGTCCACTTGCCGGAAGGCGCGGTTCCCAAGGACGGACCTTCCGCAGGCATCGGAATGGTGACCGCGATGATCTCCACGCTTTCGGGGATCGCGGTGCGCCGTGACATTGCGATGACCGGCGAGGTTACCCTGCGCGGCCGAGTTCTTCCGATCGGTGGCCTCAAGGAGAAGCTGCTTGCGGCGCTTCGCGGCGGCATCCGGACTGTCCTCATTCCGGCGGAGAACGAGAAGGATCTCGTGGAACTTCCGTCGACGGTGAAGGAAGCGCTGGAGATCGTTCCGGTTGATCACGTCGATCAGGTGCTTGCGCGGGCGTTGGTCGAGCCGGTGCAGCCTATCGAGTGGGCCGAGGAGGACGAACGTGCGGCCGAACCGCCGGTTCATCCGCAATCGTCCGAAACTGGTACTGCCGTTCGGCACTAGTTCCACTAGACTTAAGCCGCGCCTTTTGCCTTAAGGGCTTACGCTCCGTGCGCGCGAGTCTTGTGTGGCCGGTGAGGGAGAGCTTGGGGCATGAACAAGCAGGAACTGATCGGTCATGTCGCCGATCGCTCGGGGCTCACTCGCAACGATGCGATGCGTGCGGTCGAGACCATGTTGGAAGTGATTACATCGACCCTGAAGCGAGGCGATGAAGTGCGTCTTGTCGGCTTCGGCAATTTCTCGGTGACGCGGCGAAAGGCTTCTACCGGACGCAACCCGCGGACAGGCGAGCCGATGCAGATCAAGGCCAGCTCGCAGCCCAAGTTTCGACCGGGCAAGGTCCTCAAAGACGCAGTTCAGTAAGGTCGCTGGACAGTTTCGCGTGGGTGACTATATCCGCGCTTCCGCGATCGGCGGGCGCGTAGCTCAGCGGTAGAGCACACCCTTCACACGGGTGGGGTCACAGGTTCAATCCCTGTCGCGCCCACCAGCCTTCGCTTGGAAGCGTTGACTGGCGAGCATGGCTCAAATGTCCAGGTAAGCCGGCTGGAAGCTCGCTACACGGCGCATTTCCGACCAATCCGTGAATTCGATCTCCCGGCCCTTGCGGCGGATGAGACCCTGGCGCTCCATGTCTGCAAGAACGCGGTTCACGTTGACCGATGTCTGGCCTGTGATGTCGGCGATTTGCTGCTGCGTGAACGGGTTCACCATGCGCTCGCTTCCGTCGACGCGCATCCTTACCGCTGTCTCGCACAGCAAATGCGCGACGCGCGCCGTGGAATCGCGGCGGCCGCAATTGACCAGCCATTCATAACCGATCGCTTCGTTGCGCTGGACGAGTCGCCAGAAGAAACGCTGCATTTCCGGGTGCGCTTCGACGATCGGATCGAAGTCCTTCGCCTTGCCGACCATGACCTCGCTTCGAACGATTGCCTGGATTCCATATTGCGCCGGTCCGTCGCGAGGGAGGATGCCTTCTCCCGGGAAACGAAGCGCGACGATTTGCCGCCTTCCGGACGTATCGGACTTGAACTTCGACAAGATGCCAGAACGGACGAACATGACTTCGTCGCGCGGTGCGCCCGGTTCCCGGAAAGGCCGACGCGGCTCAACCTGGATGACGCGGTGCGGCATCTTGTCGAGCAGGTCGGCAAGTTGTGTTCCCAGGCCCGCCGATATCAGCGTCTCCCGGAGGGAGACCGTGTCGGCCGGCGATCTTGCCCGGCGACTCGCCAATGTTTCTCTCCCCGCGCGGACGATGCGCCCGCGTAACAAGTCGTGCAAGGGGGTTATATCACATGTTATAAGTTAGTGACTTGTCTAAAATTCCTGAGCCAAGTGCGTCACTAACCTCTGAAGCTGATCTTCATTGAGCTTGGCCGCTCCGTCGAGGCGCGGCGGCCCGGGCCAGCCCGCGTCCGGAAAGCTCATCCCGGCCCAGACGCGCTCGCCCAAATAACGCGGGATCACGTGGAAATGTACGTTCGGATCAACCATCATCAGCATCAGATAATTGATGCGCTCATATTGAACGAAGGAGGCCAGGGCCCGCTCGATCGCGCCGATCGCCTCACGTTGTTCGGCAAAGGCCTCGCGAGGCAGTTCCGAATAAGCCGTGACGTCGCTCTTCGCCGCAAGCACCAGGCTTCCCAATGTCGCCTGCGCCGGACGGAGCAGCACGACCCAATGGTCGAACTCCCTAACCAAGGTTCCGGGATAGCCGAATTTTTGGATGGTTGGGTTCATCGCCGGCAGCCTCCTTGCCTTCCTGAAGGAGGCCCCTTAAGTGGCCCGCGCGGCCAAGGGAACCACTCCCTTGGATGGCCGTGGCGATCGTAGCTCAGCTGGTTAGAGCACTGGTTTGTGGTACCAGGGGTCGGGGGTTCAAGTCCCCTCGATCGCCCCATTTCGTAACTTCGGACATTTCGACAACGATGACGACGCCCTGGGGCTTGCCCGACTTCGACGCGCATGAGGAAATCCACTTCGTCACCGACGAGAAGTGCGGACTGAAAGCGATTATTGCCGTCCATTCGACGCACCTCGGCCCCGCCGCAGGCGGCGCACGCTTCTGGCATTACGCCAAGGACGCTGATGCGCTTACCGACGCGCTCCGGCTGTCGCGCGGCATGAGCTACAAGAATGCGATGGCGGGGCTTCCGCTCGGCGGCGGAAAGTCAGTCATCCTGGCTGACGAAAGGCGCACCAAGACGCCAGAGATGCTGCATGCATTCGGCAAAGCGGTCGACGGCCTTGGCGGACGTTACGTCACCGCCGAAGACGTTGGAATCAACGTCGCGGACATGATCGAAGCCTCGCGCTCGACCAAGTTCGTCGCAGGCCTTCCCAACAGCGGCAAGGATGTCGGCGGGGATCCGGGCCCGCACACCTCACTCGGCGTGTTTTTGGGAATCAAGGCCGCGGTGAAAAGGGCGCTCGGCAAGGACAATCTCTCGGGCCTCCACATCGCGATGCAGGGCGCCGGCAGCGTCGCCACCGGGGTCGCGCTTCATGCGTCCGCGGAAGGCGCGCGGCTCAGCATCGCCGACGTCGACCAGGCGAAGGCGCAAAAGCTGGCGGACGCCACTGATGGCAAGGTCGTTTCCACCGATGAAATCCTCTTTCTCGAAGCCGACGTGCTCAGCCCCAATGCGCTTGGCGCGATCCTGACGGAGCAGTCGATCGCGGCGCTCAAGGTTCCGGTCGTCGCGGGCGGTGCCAACAATCAGCTCGCGACCCCCGAAGACGGGGAGCGTATCCACCAGCGCGGCATCCTTTATTCGCCGGATTACGTCATCAACGCCGGCGGCATCATCAATGTCTGCACCGAATATCTTGCGGACGGCGACGCGAGCCTCGTTCGCCAGCGGATTGAGGGTATTCCTGTTCGCCTCGAGCAGATCTGGACCGAAAGCGCCGAAACCGGCCGAAACCCGGCCGCGGTTGCAGACGCTATGGCGCAGCGCCTCATTGGAAGGGCATAAGCGGGAGTGCAATGCACGCCCTAGCGAACCCAGCGCGCTTCCTTCGTTTTGCACGCCCGGCGACCAGCTGGCTGCTGCTGATCGGGCTTGCCCTAGCCCTTGCCGGAATTGGAGCGGGGCTGACCCTGACTCCACCGGACTATCTCCAGGGCGAGACGGTTCGGATTCTCTATATCCACGTTCCATCGGCCTGGCTTGGCATGGCCGGATGGTTAGGCATCGCCACGGCGTCGATCAGCCAGCTTGTCTGGAGACACCCCTTGGCTGCAGTCGCTGGACGCGCGGTCGCGCCCGCCGGGGCGACGTTTGCCGCCATCTGCCTCATCACCGGCTCGATCTGGGGACGGCCAACCTGGGGCACCTGGTGGGAATGGGATGGCCGGCTGACCTCCATGCTCGTCCTCTTTTTCCTCTATCTTGGTTACATCGCGCTTGCGTCGGCCGAGCGGGAACGAGGCGGCGAGGGACGTATTGCGGCAATTTACGGCCTCGTCGGAGCGATCAACCTTCCGATTATCCATTATTCCGTCTTGTGGTGGCGCACGTTGCATCAGGGCGAGAGCATCGGCATCGCCGGCTCATCCATCGACTCCTCGATCCTTTGGCCGCTGCCGCTTACGATGATCGGTTTCACCTGCCTCTTCGGCGCCGCTACCTTGATGCGCATGCGCGCGCAGCTTGCCGAGGCGAAGGTCGAGGCGAGGATGCGGAGGCTCGGATCGTGAATCCCTGGCCGTTCGTCATTGCGGCCTATTGCGTGGCCATCGCGCTGACGCTTGCGCTTCTCATGTGGGCATTCGCGTCCATGCGTCGCGCCGAAGCCGCGGCCGACGCGCTCAAGCGCAAATGAAGCCCAAGAACCAGCGCCTCGTGCTGGTGAGCGCCGCGCTTGTCGCCGTGCTCGCGGCGGTGCTGCTTGCCATGTGGGGTCTCAGGGATCGCGCGGCTTATTTCTATACGCCGGCCGACATCGCGGCAGGGAAAGCTGCACAGGGGCAAGCCATTCGGCTCGGCGGAATGGTCGAAAAAGGATCGATCCATCGCGAGCCCGACGGTGTCACGATCCGGTTCCTCGTCACCGACGGAAAGGCCGCCACGCCGGTCGTTTATCGCGGCATCGTTCCTGATCTCTTTCGCGAGGGAAGCGGCGCGGTTGTGGAAGGCCGGCTGCAGAACGGGATATTCGTGGCCGAGACGATCCTTGCCAAGCACGATGAGCGCTACATGCCGCCCGAGCTCGGCAATCTTGCCGCGGAACATAAGGCCGGGAAGACCCTGGAGAAATGATCGCCGAGGCGGGACTCGCGGCGCTTTGGCTGGCAGCCGGGCTGGCCGCGTTTCAGTTTTTCCTCATGATCCTCGCACTCCGGAGCGATGTGGAGGTCACCCGCGCGATGCGTTCGATCGCCGTCGTCCAAGGCACGCTGACGCTCGTGGCGTTCGGAATGCTGCTTCTGGTTTTTGCCCGAAGCGACATGTCGGTGGAGTTGGTCTTCGCCAACAGCAACAGCGCCAAGCCCTTCATCTACAAAGTGGCGGGGACCTGGGGAAACCACGAAGGCTCGATGCTCATGTGGGTCACGATTCTCGCGGTGGCGGGCGCGTTCGTGGCTCTATTTTCGCGCCGCACGGGTGAGCGGACCCTGATCGCAGGCCTTGGCAGCCAGGCGCTGTTGGCGCTCGGTTTCTACGCTTTTCTGTTGATCGCTTCGAACCCGTTCGCGCGGCTTTCTCCTGCGCCACCGGATGGGCAGGGGCTCAATCCTCTGCTTCAGGATCCCGGCTTGGCTTTCCACCCGCCGACGCTCTACCTGGGTTATGTCGGGCTCTCGGTCGCCTTTAGCCTGGCGGTTGGGGCCCTCCTGACAGGAGAGGTCGATGCCCGGCTCGCCCGCGCCATGCGGCCGTGGGTCTTGGGTGCATGGATCCTGCTGACGCTCGGCATCACCGCAGGCAGCTACTGGGCTTATTATGAGCTGGGCTGGGGCGGATACTGGTTTTGGGACCCGGTCGAGAATGCGTCTCTCATGCCCTGGCTGGCAGCGACAGCGTTGCTTCACTCGATCAACGTCCTCGCCGCGCGCGGCGCGCTCAAGGCCTGGACGATGATGCTCGCCGTCATTGCGTTCTCCATGTCGATGGTCGGAACGTTCCTGGTGCGCTCAGGCATCCTGACCTCGGTGCATGCCTTCGCCATTGATCCCGAGCGCGGCACATTCCTGCTGGCTTTGCTGTCGATCTATGTCGGCGCGGCCTTCATCCTGTTCGCAGTACGCGGGGCGACATTGAAGGAAGGTGCGCCGTTTGAGCTGGTCAGCCGCGAGAGCGGGCTCGTGGTGAACAATCTGATCCTGAGCGTGATCCTCGGAATCGTGTTTCTCGGCACCCTCTATCCGTTGTTCGTCGAGGCGGTCAGCGGTGAGAAACTTTCGGTCGGCGCGCCTTATTTCAATGCCGTCGCTGGGCCGCTTGCGCTTGTCCTTGCGGTGCTGGTCGGGATCGGCCCGCTGCTGAGTTGGCGGCGAGAGCGACGACCGGTGCTCAAGCAATTGAGAATTCCGGCGCTGATTGCTGCGACCGCGCTTGCGATCACGATCATCCTTGCACCCGGCATCGGAATTCTGCCGCGACTGGGCCTCGTCGTTGCGGCATTCCTTGCCGCGGCGGGAATTTTGCCTTTGGTTGGTCGAAATCCGCTTCGCGCGCCGCTTGCGACCTGGGGGATGGTCGTCGCGCATTTCGGAATCGCCGTCGCGCTCGCCGGCATGGCCGCAAACGCGGCGTTCACGAGCGAGCGGCTTGCAATTGCGAAGACCGGCGAGACGCTGAGCGTCGGTCCCTGGCTGGTTCAGCTGCAGGACGTCACTCCTACGGCGGGCAAGAACTGGACCGCGATCGAAGCGCAGCTTCGCGCCAGCCGAGGTTCCGGGGCCGTTACATTGAAACCGCAAACTCGCTATTTCTCCGACCCGCCGACCGAAACCAATGAAGCGGCGATCCGGACTTTCTGGAACGGACAGCTTTATACCGTCGTCGGCAAATCGGATTCCTCAGGTGGCTGGCAATTGCGCTTGTGGTGGAAGCCATTCGTGACGTTGATCTGGCTCGGTGGCGCACTGATCGCGCTTGGCGGCGCACTGGCGATGCTCGGGCGGCTGTTGAGGATGCGTCGGCGCCAGGGAGCCTCTGTCGATTGGCGGAGGAAAAGCTACGCATGAGCCGCTCCTTGAGATTCACCCCGCTCGCGCTCCTGCTGCTGATCGTACTCGCCCTGATTTGGCGGCTCGCCACTCCTACGAGCACCAACGTGCCTTCGAAGCTGGAGGGGAAGGCGCTTCCCAATTTCACTCTGGCCGAAGCTGTTCCGTCGAAGCCGACCGTGAGCGCGGCCGACCTTGCGACCGGCGAGCCGCGGATCGTCAACATTTTTGCCAGCTGGTGCGTACCGTGCGTCTCGGAAGTGAAGGTGCTGCAGGAGTTGAAAGGCCGAGGCGTCGCGATCGATGGAATCGCCGTTCGTGACAAGCCTCAGGACATCGTCGAGTTCCTGGCGCGCAATGGCGATCCGTATGAACGGATCGGGAGCGATCCGCAGAGCCAGGTGCAGATCTCTCTCGGCTCATCCGGCGTGCCGGAAAGCTTCATCGTCGATGGCAAGGGCGTCATCCGGTACCAGCACATCGGCCCGATCGAGCAATCGGACGTGCCGATGATCCTTGCCAAGCTGGAGCAGGCGCGATGAGGCGACTTCTGATCCTGCTCGCGCTTGTCGCCGCGCAGCCTCTGCTGGCAGACAGCAATTTGCCGCCAGCCTATTGGGCGAACCGCCAGCTGCCCGACCCGAAAGAGGAGGCAAAAGCCCAGGCTTTGATGGAGGAGCTTCGCTGCCTCGTCTGTCAGGGCCAGTCGATCGCCGATTCGGATGCCGAGCTTGCCGGCGACATGCGCGACCTTGTTCGCCGCCGGATCGCCGCCGGCGAGAAGCCGGGCGACATCCGCGCATGGCTTGTGCAGCGATACGGGACCTGGATCAGTTACAAGCCGACTGCCGAACTTGCGGCATGGCCGCTGTGGCTGGCGCCGATTGCGCTTTTGATCATCGGGGCCTGGCTGATCCGCCGGCGCATCAAGCTGAAGGCCGGAAGTTGATGGGCTGGCTGATCTTGCTGTTTCTGGTGGGTGCCAGCCTTGCCCTCTTGTGGCTGCTTGGACTGCGCGGCGGATTGCTGACGGCTAGCGCGGCCGCGCTGCTGATCGGTGCATCCGGTTATGCGCTGCAGGGACAGCCCGGCATGGCCGGCGCACCAGCGCAGGGCGGCGAAGAGCATGACGTTTTCCCGCTTACCGAGGCTCGACATGCTTTCTTCGGCAATTTCGCGCCCGCCGAAAGCTGGCTTCGCATTTCGGAAGCGCTCGCCCGCGACGGCAAAAGCGAAGATGCAGTAGGGATCCTGCAAAATGCTGTCCGGCGCTACCCCGGCGACCCGCAGCTTTGGATCGGCCTAGGCAATGCGCTCGTCGACCATAGCCGAGGGCTGACGCCTCCCGCCGAGCTCGCTTACCGACATGCTGCCCAACTGGTTCCGGGTCACCCCGCAGCGCCATTCTTTTTCGGGCTGGCGATGGCACGATCGGGCGACCGGCAAGGGGCCGTCACCGTCTGGCAGGATATTTTGAAAACGGCTCCAAAGGACGCTGAGTGGCGGCCTCTGGTGGAGCAGGGAATTGCGGCGCTCAGTACCAGGCCGAGTGCCGCAAGGCGTTAAGCGGCCTCAAATTCCAGGTCGAGCGCCTCGGCCACTGCCTGGTGGCGGATCTTTCCGCCAGAGACGTTGAGCCCATTCGCAAGATGCTCGTCCTGACGCATTGCTTCTTCGGCGCCGAGGTTCGCGATCTTGATTGCGAACGGCAGCGTCGCATTGTTGAGCGCGAAGGCACTGGTGCGCGCGACCGCGCCCGGCATGTTGGCCACGCAATAGTGGATGATACCGTCGACTTCGTAGACCGGGTCGGCGTGCGTCGTAGCGTGGCTTGTCTCGAAACAGCCGCCCTGATCGATTGCGATGTCGACCAGCACCGATCCGCGCTTCATCGTCTTCAGCATGTCGCGGGTGACGAGCTTGGGCGCAGCGGCGCCCGGGACGAGGACAGCGCCGATCACCAGCTCGGTTTCCTTGACCGCATTGGCGATCGCGGCGCGGGAGGCATAGGCGGTCTTGATCTGGCTCGAGAAGAACATGTCCAGTTCAGCCAGGCGATCGTTGTTGATGTCGTAGATGGTAACGTCGGCACGCATGCCCGTCGCCATCTGCGCCGCGTTGACGCCCGAAACGCCACCGCCGAGAATCGCCACCTTCGCGGGAGCAACTCCTGGCACGCCGCCCAGCAACACGCCGCGGCCGCCCTGTTCCTTTTCGAGATAGTGAGCGCCGACCTGCACGGACATGCGGCCAGCGACTTCGCTCATCGGCTTCAGGAGGGGCAACGAGCCGTTACGTGCAGTCACGGTTTCATAGGCGATGCAGGTCGCGCCTGACTTCATGAGGCCAAGGGCCTGGTCCTTGTCGGCGGCAAGATGGAGGTAAGTGAAGAGGATATGCCGCGGCTCGAGCAGGGCGATTTCCTGCGCCTGCGGCTCCTTCACCTTCACGATCATGTCGGATGACTTGAACACCGAAGCCGCGTCCGGAAGGATTTTCGCGCCGGCCTTCTCATAAGCGGAATCCGGGCAATCGATGCCGTTGCCCGCGCTCGTTTCCACGAAAAGTTCGTGTCCATGAACGACGAGTTCCGCAACCGAAGCCGGCGTCAGGCCGACCCGATATTCGTGGACCTTGATCTCTTTTGGCACCCCAATGCGCATTTAATCGTTAGCTCCGCTCGTGTTGTTTGCGCGGGCCTATAGACGGGGTTTTCGTCCCTGTCCCCTCCGATTGCGGGGTAGGAACGGCAGTGCTACGGAACCACGTCCGTGACCGAGGGTCTCGCTCGCGGCGCAGGGGATGCGAAGCCGCAGTCTGTCGAGCCTGATTTTCGAGACATGAACATCACAGCAACCGGGGGCGCGGTCACTGAAGCGCCGCAAGATATTGCGCACGGGCACGCCCGTGGGCCGGTGTACAAGCTCGCCATCGGCGCGATTGGCGTCGTGTTCGGCGACATCGGCACCTCGCCGATCTATTCTTTCCGCGAAACCTTCGCGGGCCATCATCCTCTGACCCCGGACCAGTTTCACATCCACGCGGTCCTATCGATGATCTTCTGGTCGATGATGATCGTCGTGACCTTGAAATATGTCATGATCATCATGCGGGCTGACAATAAGGGCGAGGGCGGAAGCCTGGCCCTGCTCGCGCTCATCAACCGGACCATCAGCGGCAAGAAGAAGTGGGCGAACGGCATCGTCATGCTCGGAGTCTTCGCCACCGCGCTCTTCTACGGCGATTCGATGATCACCCCGGCGATCTCGGTCCTGTCGGCGGTCGAGGGTCTTACGACCGTCAACCAGGGCCTCGAGCCATTCGTGGACGCGATCGCAATGGGCATTCTGGTCGGCCTGTTCGCGATCCAGGCCCGGGGCACGGCGCGGGTCGGGATGCTGTTCGGGCCGGTCATGCTCATCTATTTCGGGGCACTGGCAGTGCTCGGCGTCATGCACATCATGGACCAGCCGAACGTCATGCTCGCGATGATCAACCCCATGAACGCGGTCGCCTTCTTCCTCGAGGAACCGCTTCGTGCTTTCCTCGCCATGGGCTCGGTCGTCCTGGCGCTGACCGGCGCGGAGGCTCTCTACGCCGACATGGGCCATTTCGGGCGGCGGCCCATCAAGTTTGCCTGGATCTACTTCGTGCTACCGGCCTTGCTCCTCAACTACATGGGGCAGGGGGCAATGCTCCTGTCGCTTCCGGCCGACCAGGTGGCAACCGCGGTCAAGGATCCGTTCTTCTATCTCGCCTCCGACGCACTGAGGCTGCCGCTGGTCTTGCTGGCGACGGCGGCGACGATCATCGCCAGCCAGGCGGTGATTTCCGGCGCCTTCTCGGTGACCCAGCAGGCAATCCAGTTGGGCTTCGTCCCGCGCCTCAGGATCACGCACACCAGCGAGAGCGCTGCCGGTCAGATCTATATCCCGGTGGTCAACTGGGCCCTCATGGTGATGGTCCTGATCCTCGTTCTCACCTTCCGAACCTCGTCGAACCTGGCAGCCGCCTACGGTATCGCGGTCACCGGCGCGATGCTCATCGACACCGTGCTGATCGCAGTCGTGTTCATGACCATGTGGAAATGGAACCGGATCGTTGCCGCCGCCCTGCTGGCGGTCTTCGTCACCGTCGACGTGGGCTACTTCAGCTCGAACCTGACCAAGATCCCCGCGGGCGGATGGTTCCCGCTGCTTATCGGAGCGATCGCCTTCACCTTGCTCACCACCTGGGCGAAGGGCCGGCAGCTGATGATCAGCCGAATGAACGAGGCGAGCCTGCCGATGGAGATCTTCATCAAATCGGCGGCACCCAGTGCCGCGCGCGTGCCGGGCACCGCGGTGTTCATGACGAGCTCGGCAAGCGGAGTTCCCCACGCGCTCCTGCACAATCTCAAGCACAACAAGGTGCTTCACGAGCGCGTGATCCTCCTGACCGTGCGGATCGAGGACGTGCCTTACGTCATCCAGGAAAAGCGGCTCGAGACCAAGGATTATGGTTCCGGCTTCTACCGCGTCATCCTGCGCTACGGTTTCATGGAAGAAATCGACGTTCCCACTGCGCTTGCCCAGCTCAAGGAAATCGGCACTCAATGCCGGATGATGGACACGAGCTTCTTCCTCGCGCGGCAGACCCTGCTCGCTTCTTCACGGCCTGGAATGGCGATCTGGCGCGAAAAGCTGTTCGCCTGGATGCTGCGCAACGCCGAAAGCGCGATGGAATTCTTCAAGCTTCCGACCAATCGGGTCGTCGAGCTTGGCAGCCAAGTCGAAATTTGAACGATTCCGCTTCCCTGCGCATTGCCGCGCCATGGCTGACACGATTTCCTGGATTGCAACAATTGCGACCATCGCCGGCGCCTTTCTGACCGCATCGAACCTGGGATCGCGAATTACCGGTTACGGCTTCTGCGTGTTTCTCATTGGATCGCTGTCCTGGCTGGGGACCGGCCTTTTGACCGATCAGCCCGCGCTCACATGGACAAACATCGTCCTGACCCTGCTCAACGTCTTCGGGATCTGGCGCTGGCTCGGGCGGCAAGCAAAGGTCGAGGAGGGGTCGCGCACAGCGTCTGAGGCGAGCGAGCAGACGCCGGGCGAGACCCTATTCCCGGTGTCGCTGCTGTCGCGCGCGCCCGTTGCCTGCGGAGACCATGAGGTCGGCCGCTGCGTCGATTCGATGGCTGGTTGCTCGAGCGGAAGATTGAGTTACGTGGTCGTCTCCGAAGGCGGGGTCGCGGGTGTCGGAGAGACCCTGAGGAAATTGCCGTGGGGCAAGGCCTCGGTCGAAGACGAGAAGCTCATTGCCGCGATGGACCGATCGGAATTCGAAAAGCTTGAAGAGCTTCCGCGGGACCGATGGCCGGCGCGCTGATCGTCACTGCCGAGATCGGAGCGTCCGATCTTGCCTGGCTCGATCGGCTGCGGCGGGTTTATTATCCGCCTGAGCGCAACCGTTTGCCTGCGCATCTCACGATGTTCCACTCAATTCCCCCGTCCGCGGAAGGAGAGGTGAGGCGCGTCCTGGCGCGTCTTGGCACGGAACCGCTGCCGAAAGCTTCTATCCAAGGCTTGATGGATCTTGGCGGCGGAGTCGCATTTCGCGTCGTCTCGGCCGATCTCGACAGGATCCGCCGTGACATGGCGGAGGCGTTGCACGGGCTCCTGAGCTCGCAGGATAGCGGAGGCTGGCGCCCGCACGTCACCATCCGGAACAAAGTGCCTCCGAAGGAGTCGCGCGCAGTGATCGATAGGCTGGCGGCGGATTTTCGTCCCTGCGCCCTCGCGATCAGCGGTTTAGGTTTGCACCGTTATCTGGGCGGCCCGTGGGAAACGCTTGCCATCCACCCATTCCGGGGGCGCTAGGAGAGGTCCCCAATCCCGTCGCAGCTGAGCTCGAATGCGGCGAGGCCCGATTCGAGCACCGAAGCGAGCATCGGCTGTTCCATCAGCTCATGGATCGCTTCCTCGGTGCTTTCGCTGACGATGTCCTGCGCTTCCTGCATCGCTTCGTCCCAGTCAGCCGCTTCATAGGTGCCCTGGCCGACCCAGCAGAAGGCGATCACCTCAGCAAGCTGATCCTCGCCTAGATCCTCGAATGCGGCCTGGAGTTCTTCCTCGACGCTGTCATTGATCTCGTCCTCGAGGACGGAGAGCGTACCTTCTCCCTCGTCATCGACATTGTCGGGATCCTCGCCGCGATCGTAATCGCTGGCGGTCTGCGCTTCATATTCGCGCGCCCTGAGAATGATTCGGCATAGCGTGTCGAGCGGGGTCAAGGGGTCCATCAAAACCTCTTCCTGTTGGTTCGCTCAACGAGAGCAGCCGTAAGCGGTTCCTCGCGTTGACCGTCTCAACACTCGCACCTATATGCCGCGCCTCCGGCGCCCTCAATACGGGTGCTTCCCGGGCTTTGGGGCGGAGTAGCTCAGCTGGTTAGAGCAGCGGAATCATAATCCGCGTGTCGGGGGTTCAAGTCCCTCCTCCGCTACCATCCCTAATGCTCGCAATGAGCGCAGTGCCGGGCGAGAGCTCACGAATGGTGAGGCGGCCGCCGATTTCCGAAAGCCTCGCGCGCATGCTCGCCAGTCCCGTGCCGCTCTCTGCGGTCCTGGCATGGATGGCTTCAGCCAGTCCAATTCCATTGTCCGCGACGATGAAGTGAATCGTCGAGCGACGGAGACAGAGCAATAGCCGAATGCGCGTCGCCCGTGAGTGGCGGTGGACATTCGACAGCGCTTCCTGAGCGATCCTGTAGATGACGTTTTCAGCGGTCGGGTCCAGCGGGTCCAGCTCGCCTTCAATCTCCAGTGAGGCTTCGAGGCCCGTGCGACGGGCAAATCCTTCGACAATGGACTTCAATGCCGCCGCCAGGCCCAGCTTCTCGAGCGACGGGGGATGGGCGAGATAGGAGACCGATCGAATTTCCTGATGTGCCTCGGTCACCAGTTCTTGCATCTCATCCACCAGGTCGACTGCATCGGACCCCAGCGAATGCCCCTCCTTCAGGCTTCCCAACAGGAGCCCGATCGCGGTCAGCAATTGAGAGGTGGAATCATGCAAGTCCCGCCCAAGACGCTGCCGTTCGTCCGACTGCCGTTCGAGCAATGCGTTAATGGACTCGTGCTTGAAACGCCGAAGCTCGACAATCTCGGTGAGGTCGAAGCGGGTCACAAGAATGAGTCTCTGTCCGTTGACCCGGATGGTGCGGAACACGATCTGGAAATCGCGCCCGTCCCAGCGCTCCTTCCCATTGTAAATCAACTGCCAGAAAACGCGCTTGCCCGCCCTCATCTCCTCGAGCGCGGCACTGGCCTCGATTGCGGGTTGATAGCCTCCGGCGGCAGCCTCATCGCAAAATTCGCGATAGTTGCCGCCCGGCAAGGCGCCAATGTAGCCGTGCTTTTCAACCGTCTCCGTCCACGCGCGGTTGACCGCAAGGATGCCCGCATTTTCGTCAAGCAGGCAAACTTGTTCGGGCAGATCGTCGATGAGCCGCTGCATCGTGCCGGCGAGAGCCGCAGCCTGCACCGCCTGAGACAAAATGGCCGACTGACGAAGTTCCCGGTTCATGTCGCCCTTGTGTTACCTCCCGCATGAACGCGCGGAACAGGGAGATCCCCTCAAGGCTAGCCCTCGCTGGCGCCAAGGGCAAATGGACGGATTTCCCCAGGGCGAGCGATTGTTCATTGTCCGCGCTGGATCAGGAGGACCGAGATGGAGCGATTCGAGGGTGGCTGTCTTTGCGGTGCCGTCAGAATTGAGGCGGTCGGAGAGCCATATCGCGTCGGCACTTGCCACTGTCTCGACTGCCGCAAGCATCATGGGGCCTTGTTCCACGCCTCGGCCATCTTTCCTGAGCATGCTGTCACGATTCACGGTGAAACAGGCGACTATGCCGGGCGATATTTCTGTCCCCGTTGTGGCTCGTCGGTCTTCGGTCGAAGCGGCGATGAGGTCGAGGTCAACCTGGGAGCGCTGGATGCGACCGACCAGCTAATGCCGACCTACGAGCTCTGGACGGTCAGGCGCGAGTGGTGGCTGCCGCCGTTTCCGGTCAAAAGGAGCTATGAGCATGACCGGGAAGCCACCGGTCGCTCCGAGGATCAAAGCTAGCGCTGGATCCGGCTGATCTTCGATCCTTCGAGGCCTAGGCCGGCCATCAGACCCTTCTGACCGAACGGAAAGGCATAAACGTCCTTTGCGAGCGTCGTTGAGGTAGTGCTCATCGCCGCGCCTTTGTCGACGACGACGACGCTCGGTCCCGAGCCGATCGACCATCCGTCGCTGTCTTTCAGATATTTGAGCGCCTTGTCGTTCATGAAGAACAGCGCGTAGCTGAACGACTGACCGCCGGCCTGAAGGCCGAAGGAGGCGGCTCCGATCTTGTAGTAGCTGACGGCCTTGCCCCGTTCGAAGAGGACGCCTTCGCCGCCCTGGCCGCCGATCATGAAGCCCGCCTTCACGATCTTCGGAAAGACGAGAATGGCACGAGCATCGCGACTGTACCTCACCGCTCGTTGCGATTGGGAATAGAGCCGGCTGAGTGCCGCCTTGCCGTTGGCGTTGAGTTCTGCCGCCGTTGCGGCCCGCGCAGCTTGCGGAAAGGGAGCGGCCACGGCAGCAACCGCAAGGCCCATTGCAGCAAACCGCATTCGAATGTTTTTCATTTTCGCCCTCCGCCACCAATCGAGGCCCGTCGGGTGGCTTTGCGGTGTCGGACTGTCGCTGAAAATCCGGATCAACCCCGGTGCGTTAGCCGCGGCGGCGTGGCTGTCCGATACGAAATAGTAACCGCATTCGTTCATATGCGGTGCCATAGTGTTCGGTCGGGTGAGTGCGCATGAATTTCCACGCGAATTGGGCGGACGAATTCCAACCGCTGCTCCGGCAAAAGGGACCGCGTCAGCCAAGCGCAGGCATGGACGGCCTGGTCATCCGCCGGGAGGAGGTGCGTCAGTCGAACACGCGCGAGGGCGGTCGTCATCACCTCCACGATGCGGTATTTCCAGTCACGTATCGCGGACGCACCCATGACGCCATTGCCGTGAACATCTCGGGCGGCGGCGCCATGATCGAATGCAGGCTCAAGCCGACGCTCGGCGAGCATTTGCATCTTCATCTCGGCCACGGTGGCGGCCTGGAGTGCGTGGTTCGATGGGTAAAGGACAGGCGGATCGGCCTGGAATTCGCGCACGAAACGCAACTTCACTGCTCCGACGAGGCCAAGGCGAGGCTGCTCAGTGAGGTAATCGACCAGGCCTACCGCGACGCCAAGGAAGTCCATCCGCCAGTTCCGAGCGCGCCGTCCGACAATCGACAGTCGATCCGGCACCCGCTTATCTGGGCGGGCGAAATCATATTCGGGCCCAGCAACTGGGCTGCGAGGCTGCGCAACATCTCAGACACGGGTGCACTTGTGGAGTGCTCGGAAGACCTGCACGAGGGTTCCGAAGTCGTT
>Ga0207711_10000998_pt1 | contig 27132 bp, 32 predicted proteins | sample KBSS34metaG_FD_184401 | JGI IMG/M metagenome (GOLD analysis project Ga0207711, IMG submission 184401) | Switchgrass rhizosphere microbial communities from Kellogg Biological Station, Michigan, USA - KBS S3-4 metaG (SPAdes) (version 2) | ecosystem: Host-associated > Plants > Roots > Rhizosphere... | reverse complement strand
CAGGTGCTTGGCGTCGACCACGGCGGTGACGCTGTCGAGCTGGGTCTTGGCGCGCACCTCCTCGTCGACGAAGAAGGTCTGGGCGACCGGCCCCGGGTCGGCCAAGCCGGTGGTCTCGACGATGATAGCGTCGAACTTGCCTTTGCGCTTCATCAGCCCCGAGAGCACCCGGATCAGGTCGCCGCGAACCGTGCAGCAGACGCAGCCGTTGTTCATCTCGAAGACCTCTTCGTCGGCTCCGACGATCAGGTCGTTGTCGATCCCCACCTCGCCGAACTCGTTGACGATCACCGCGTAGCGCTTGCCGTGGTCTTCCGAGAGGATGCGGTTGAGCAGGGTGGTCTTGCCGGCGCCAAGGTAGCCGGTGAGCACGGTGACGGGCGTCTTATCGGTCATGTCGTCCCATGTAAGGGGCGCGAGGCGACTTATGAAGCGCCTTGTGTCGCTCGCCGCGTGTTATAAAGTAACGGTCTGATGCTCAGCGCCGCCCGCCCCGACTCCGCTCCCGATTCCGGGCAAGCCTATTCCGGGGCCGCGCCGCAGCCTGAACTGGACGGGTTTCGCAGCAATCGCACCTATCTGGGCGCGGACCATCGCCGCAACGAGCGGCGCACCTGGATCGTCGTCGCCATCTGCGCGGTCACCTGCGCCGCCCAGCTGACCGGCGGGACGCTCTTTCATTCCATGGCGCTTAGCGCCAGCGGGCTCCATATGGCCGCCCACGTGGCGGTGCTGCTGACGGCGGCCGTCGCCTATTGGCTGGCGCGGCGGCTGGCGGGCGATGCGCGCTTCGCCTTCGGGGCCGGCAAGGTCGGCTATCTGGCCGGCTTCGCCAACGCCGTGGTGCTGGTGATCACCGCCGTCACCATCGCCGTCGAGAGCGTCGCGCGGCTGTTCCATCCCGAGGCGGTGGACTACGGCGCGGCGATCCCGCTGGCGGCGGCCGGCCTGGTGGTGACCGTGCTCTGCGTCTGGCTGCTGCGGCCGACCCGCGGCGCCCACGCCCACCACGACCACGACGGCGACCTGAACCTCTCGGCGGCGCACCTGCATCTCACCGCCGACGCCATCATCTCGGTGTTGACGATGGCCGGCCTGGCGGCGGGCGGGGCCCTGGGCTGGAGCTTCGCCGACCCGCTGATGGGGCTGGCCGGCGCCGGGCTGGTGGCGCAGTTCGCCTACACCCTGATCCGCCGCGCCGGCGCGGCGCTGCTGGACATCAACCCATCGCCGGTGCTCACCGAGGAGATCCGCATCCGGCTGGAGGCGGCCGGCGCGCGGGTGCTCGACCTGCATCTTTGGCGGCTGGGGCCGGGGCACCACGCCGCCGTGGCGGTGGTGACGGCCGACGCCCCCGCGCCGGTGGAGACCTATCGCGCCCGCCTGGAGGACATTCCCGGCCTCTCGCACCTGACCATCGAAGTCCGCGGCGCCGGGGCCCACGGCCACATCTGTTAGCGCCCGTCTCGTGAGGTGACTTGACGCTCGCTCACGCTCGACGCTGCCCCAAGCGCTTACGAACGTCAGATACGGGACACTAGGTTACTGAGCGGCGCTGCTGCGCGCGGTCTGGGTCTGCGCGCTCTGGTATTGCGATGGCAGGCCCTTCATCAGCGACAGGGTGATCGAGCGCCCGGCGACGTCGCGTCCGGCCCATTGCACGCCGGGCTGGCTGCTGGCCGGCAGGGCGGTGCAATAGCTGATCGGCAGGGTCGGCGGCTGACTCTGGCGCAGACAGACCTTGTCGCTCTTGATCGTCCAGCGGCCGGCGAGCGGGGCGTTATGGCGCGACAGCCCGCTCCAGCTGCCGTCCGGGTGCAGCCAGATCTTCTGCGAGGTGCCGTCGGGATAGCTGGAGAGCACGGTGTTGCCGAAGGCGGCGGCGACGCCGGGGGCGTCGGCGGCCTGGGCGTTCAGGCCGGCGAAGACGACCCAGCCGGCGACGGCTGCGCGGGCGGCGAGTTTCAGGGACATGATCCGGGAGCTCCCGAGGCGACGCAGAACTGGCATACCGGCTTTCAAAGCATGAACCTCGCAAAGATCGCCCATCTAGTCACCGGGCGGGACGGAGACTGCTCGGGCAGCGACCCATACTCACCTCTGGAGGCCGCCGGGCGCAACGGGGTGTAGGGCCTTGCAGATGAACTGCGGCTGACCGACCGGTTAATGGCGATCGGGACGCTCAATGGCCGTGGCCGCTCTTGCCCTTGTCGTGGCCGCCGCCCTTGTGGCCGCCGCCCTTGCCCTGGCTCTGGCCGCCGTGCGGCGGGCCGCCGCCATGGCCGGCCTGCCCATGCGCCTGCGCCGCGGCCGGTCGCCCATGGGTCTCGGCCGCGCGCGCGAAGGCCTGGCCGCCATGATCATTGTGCGGGCCCCGATGCTCGGGCGGCCCCTGCGGGCGGATGTCGCGGCGTGCCTGCTTCCAGCCGTGGGCGTCGTTGGGCCGCCCGTGCTCGGCATGGAATCCGCGGCGGTCCTGCGGCGCCGCCCGGGCGAAGGCCTGGCCGCCGCGATTGTCGTGGCGCCCCCGGTGGTCAGGCGCCGGCTGTGGCCGGACCGCCTGGCGCGACTGCTTCCAGGCGTGGCCGTCGCGCGGCGCGGCAGGGGCGAGGGCGACCTGGCGGCCACGGTCGTGGTCGTGGGGGTTCGGGCGCCAATCGTCGCGCGGCGGCCCGCCGCGCGCCGGCGCGCCGTGATCCTGCGCCCAGCCGAGGTGGCGGCCGTTGTCGTGGCGTGGCGGCTCACGCCAGCCGGGCTGGGCCGAGACGGCATGGAACCAGCGGTCGTGCGCACTGGTCAGCGCCGGGGCGCGCGCGCGCCAGACCGTTTCGTCAACCCGGCGATGGGGGCTGCGCCGGTAGCTTTGGTGCAGGTCGTAGGCCCGCGTCCAATAGCTCGACGCGCGCGGCGCGTAGTCGTGGTAGCGGTCCGCGGCGACCAGGGCGCCGGCTGCGTCGAACAGGGCCAGCAGGACGCCGTCGTTCCCGTAGGCGTAGCCGTAGTCGCGGTCCTGCACGAAGTAGGGATAGGCCTCGCCGGGCTCGTAATAATAGTAGCGCCAGCTGTCATCGACCGGCTCGGCGAACATCAGGCCGCGATCGGCCGTCTCCCAGCCCCAGGGTTGTTCGTCGCCGTAGGCGAAGGCGTAGTCGGGCCGCCGGCGGGCGACGGCGCGGCTGGTGGCGTAGGCCCGCTGCGGATAGGCGTAGGCCCTCTGGTCGGGCGCGGGTGCGAGCGCGGGCGCGGCCGCCGGCAGGGCGGCGCCGTAGGTCGGATCGAGCGGGCCCGGCGCCGGGGCCGGCGGCGCGGCCGGCGGCGGCTCGCCACGCGCCAGCAGCGGGCGGTTGTCGAACTTGCAGCCGCCGAGCGCCAGGACGAGCGAAGCCGCCCCCAGGAGGCCGGCGGCGGGACGGGAGGTGGCGGTCATCTTGATCTCTTCGGGCGGCGCGCCTGGCAGGCGCGATCGAGCCGTCGGCGCTCCCGTCCACGCCGGCGTCGACACAGCAAACGCCTGTTTCAGTCGCGGGGTTGCCCTGGGGCCGGCGGACGGCGTGAACTTCCGTCCTGTTCCTGGCTTAAGAGTTTGCAGCAGCAAGGCATGGCGATGACCGATCCGAACCGCGCCCGCGCAGACGCCCAGGCCGCCGCCGGTCGCCGCGTCGGCAACCCTTCCGCCCATCCTTGAGCGAACCCCCTTGAGCGCACGCCCTTGAGCGAACCGCGGCCACACCGTCGCGCCTTTCTTCGGCGGCTGGCGACCCTGGCCGCCGGGGCCGCCGGCTACCTGGTGGTCCGCCGCCAGCTCGTCTGGCCGATCCCGCGGGTGAGCTTCGCGGCCGGGCGCTGGAGCGGCTGGCTCGAGCTGTCGGGCGCCAGTGTTCTGATCGCCCTGCCGGCGCAGATCGGCGGGGCGCAGATCCAGGCCGTCATCGATTCCGGGGCGCAGTATTCGGCGATCGACGCCGATCTCGCCCAGCGCCTCGCGCTGCCCGCCGCCTCGCCGATCCCGATGGTCGCCTTCGGGGTCAGCGGCGAACCCAGCGTGACCCGCGCAGTGGGCCTCGACGTCGACCTGGGCGCCTTCAAGGTCCAGGGGCTGCGGGCCGCGCCGCTCAACCTGCAGCCGCTGTCGAGCCTGACCCGGCAGCCGTTTTCCCTGCTGCTCGGTCGTGACTTCCTGCGGGCGGTGGTGGTCGAGGCCGACTTCCCGCGCCGGCGCGTCGCCGTCTTCGCGCCGCAGGCCTGGACCCCGCCGCCGGGCGCCCAGGCCGTCGGCCTGCGGTCGAAGACCGATGGCCTGATGGTGCAGATCGGCATCGAGCAGGCCGCGCCGGTCGAGGTGATGCTCGACACCGGCGCGACCGGGACCCTGGCGCTGTCGGAGGAGACCGCCCGGGCGGCGGGGCTGATGGACGGCCGGCCGCTGCGCCGGGCGCAGTCGGTCACCCTGGGCGGGGTCAGCGAGGACGGCATTGTGCAGGTTCGCCGCCTGAGCTTCGCCGGCCACGCCTTCGAGGATGTCGACGTGCAGATCTACCGGCCGGCGCACAGCGCGCCCGTGCCGGCCGGCCTGCTCGGCCTGGGGGTGCTGCAGCGGTTCCGCCTGGCGCTGGACCTGCAGGGGGAGCGGGTCTTCCTGGTTGGGCCGGAGCAGCCGCCGCGCCAGCCCCAGGCGCGGCGATCGACCCGTTTTTAGAGGTTCAGCATCGACATGCCGAGTTCGTCGTAGCGGCCGCCCTCGACGGCGGTCTCCGGCACGGCGCGCTCGATCTCCGCGAGTTCGTCGGCGGACAGCTGAATGTCGGCGGCGGCCAGGTTCTCCTCCAGGCGGTGCAGCTTGGTGGTGCCGGGGATCGGCGCAATGTCCTGGCCCTGGTGCAACAGCCAGGCGAGCGCCAGCTGGGCCGGGGTGCGGCCCTTGCCGCGGGCGATCGCGGCCAGGGTCTCGACCAGGCTGCGGTTCTTGTCGATGACGTCGGCCTGCCAGCGGGGCATGCCGCGGCGGAAGTCGTTCGCCGCCAGCTGGTCGAGGCTGTTGCCGGCGCCCGCCAGGAAGCCGCGGCCGAGCGGACTGTAGGGAACCAGGCCGACGCCGAGGTCTCGCAAGGTCGGCAGGACGGCCCGTTCGATGTCGCGCGACCACAGCGAATATTCGCTCTGAACCGCGCTGACCGGATGGACCTTGTGCGCCCGGCGAATGGTCTCTGCGCCGGCCTCGGAGAGGCCGAAGAAGCGCACCTTGCCGGCCTTGACCAGGTCGCCGACCGTCCCGGCGACGTCCTCGATCGGCACCGCCGGGTCGACGCGGTGCTGGTAGAGGAGGTCGATGGTCTCCACGCCCAGCCGCTTCAGCGAGGCGTCGCAGACGTCGCGGATGTGTTCGGGGCGGCTGTCGACGCCGCGCGGGCGACGCTCGCCGGGCTCGATCTTGAAGCCGAACTTGGTGGCGATCACTACGCGGTCGCGCACCGGGCGCAAGCCCTCGCCCAGCAGGATCTCGTTGTCGAACGGGCCGTACATCTCGGCGGTGTCGAAGAAGGTGACGCCGAGTTCGACCGCCCGCTCGATCACCTTCAGCGCCGCCGGTTCCTCCAGCGCCGCGCCGTAGGCCATCGACAGGCCCATGCAGCCCAGGCCGATCGCCGAGACCTCCAGGCCCTGTGTTCCGAGTTTGCGGCTTTGCATGGCGGTCTCCTGGTTGGCGAACGGACGGGATCTTGAAGCCCCGGCCGCGGCATGGCGATGCAGAATTCCTGCGAACGCGCGGCGTGAAAGGTCTTTCCGCCACCGCCCCTGGCGATCTAGGGGAGGAGCATGATCCAGTCTTTCGACGCCTATATCACAACGGCCCTGTTCGATCGCGCCGGTCGCGCCGCCTTCGCGCTCGGCGACGGCACGGTCCGCTTCGAGGACGGGGCGGTGGTCGAGGCCCATGACGGCGCCTCGCTGAGCGCCTGCCTGCACCCGGGCGGCGAGGGGGTGCTGAGCAGCGGCGACGACGGCCGGCTGGTCTGGGCCAGGCCCGAGGGGGTGGTGGAACTGGCCAATATCCCCGGCCGCTGGCTGGACAGCGTGGCGGCGAGCGCCGAGTCCAAGCTGATCGCCTTTTCCGCCGGCCGCGAACTGCATCTGCGCGACGCCGCCGACCCGGCGTTTTCCCGCATCTTCCAGCATGAGAAGTCGATCTCCGAGGTCGCCTTCGACCCCAAGGGCCGGCGGATCGCCGCGGCCAGCTATGGCGGGGTCTGGCTGTGGTACGCCCGCATCGCCGACCAGAAGCCGACGGTGCTGAAGTGGGCCGGCAGCCATGTGGCGATCGCCTGGAGCCCGGACGGCAAGTTCCTGATCTCCGGCATGCAGGAGAACGCCCTGCACGGCTGGCGGGTCGCCGACGAGAAGAACATGCGGATGGGCGGCTATCCGGCCAAGGTGAAGAGCCTGGTCTTCCTGGCCAAGGGCAATCTGATGGCCACCTCGGGCGCCAACGGCGTGGTGGTCTGGCCGTTCGCCGGCTCCACCGGGCCGATGGGCAAGCAGGCCGCCGAGGTGGGCTATGAGGAGAAGGCGCTGGCGACCCGGGTGGCCGGCACGCCGGGCGGCGGCTGGACGGCCTGGGGGCTGGACGACGGGCGGGTGCGCGCCTGCGACCTGGCGGGCCAGAAGGTGGTCGAACTGAAGGCCGAACGCGGCGCCCCGATCAGCGCGCTGGCGATGACCGCCGACGGCAAGCGCGTCGCCTGGGGCGACGAGGACGGCCAGGCGGGGGTGGCGGAGATCGGCTGAGCGCGGCTGATCGCAGAAGCGCCGCAGGCCCCCTCCGTCGGCTTCGCCGACACCTCCCCCGCGTGCGGTGGAGGATCTGGGCCGTGGATGCTCCACCGCGTAGCGGAGGAGCTGTCGCGAAGCGACTGAAGGGGGCCAGCGCGGCCCTGCAATCGCGCGCCGCTGCGAGGCCTCCCATGCGCGTTCACCAGTTCGCAACGGCTTGCGCCAGAGATAGAAACCGCCCGCGAGATCGGTGGCTCGCGCGATTCTCAGGTAGGCGCGGTGGCCAAGCGAGCGAAGCCGAGACCCAAGACGAAAGCCAAGCCTCGGCCGGCGGCCGGCCTGTTCGGGCGGTTGTTCAACAGCCTCTTGGTGCTGGTGCTGATCTTCGGCCTGATCGGCCCGCTGGCGGTGGTGACCCTCTACCGCTTCGTGCCCCCGCCGATGACCTTCCTGATGGTGCAGCGGCTGTTCGAGGGCCGCGGCTTCGATCGGCGGTGGGTGCCGCTGCCGGAGATTTCGCCCCGGCTGGTCGGCGCGGTGATCGCCTCGGAGGACTCCGGCTTCTGCGAGCACCAGGGCTTCGACATGGCCGCCATCCGCAAGGCGCTGAAGCACAACGCCGCCGACCCGAACCGCATTCGCGGCGGATCGACGATCAGCCAGCAGACCGCCAAGAACGTCTTCCTCTGGCCGCGGCGGGATTATGTCCGCAAGGGGCTGGAGGCCTATTTCACCGTGCTGATCGAGGCGATCTGGGGCAAGCCGCGGATCATGGAGGTCTATCTGAACTCCATCGAATGGGGCCCTGGCGTCTACGGCGCCGAGGCCGCCGCCCAGCGCAATTTCGGCGTCCCCGCGGTCGATCTCACCCCGGCCCAGGCCGCCCGCCTGGCGGTGATCGTGCCCAAGCCGCTGGCCTGGAAGGCCGACAAGCCTGGCCGTTTTGTTCGCCGGCGTTCCGGAACCATCGCCGCGCGGGCAGGCGTGGTCCGGCGGCAGGGCTTGGCTGACTGCGTTTTCCGTTGACGAGGAAATAAGTTCGTCAGCAAATCGGCCGATCGTAACATGATACGTTCTCAGGAAGGCTCCCATGCGCATCGGCGTGCCCCGCGAGATCAAGCCTGACGAATACCGGGTCGGCCTGCCGCCCACGGCGGTTCGCGAGTACGTCGCCCGCGGCCACGAGGTCTTCGTCGAGCATGGCGCGGGGGCGGGCGCGGGCTATCCCGACGAGGTCTACCGGCGCGCCGGCGCCCGGCTCCTGGCCACCGCCGGCGAGGTGTTCGCCGCAGCCGAGCTGATCATCAAGGTCAAGGAGCCCCAGGCCGCCGAGTGGGCCAGGCTCGAGGCGAGGCACATCCTCTTCACCTACCTGCACCTGGCGCCGGACCCGGCCCAGGCCGAAGGGCTGCTCAACTCCGGTTGCGCCGCCATCGCCTACGAGACGGTGACCGACGCGGCGGGCGGGCTGCCGCTGCTGGCCCCGATGTCCGAGGTCGCCGGCCGCATCGCCGTCTTCTCCGCCGGCGAGACCCTGCTGAAGCATAACGGCGGCATGGGCCTCCTGATCTCCGGGGTGCCGGGGGTGCCGCCGGCGCGGGTCTGCGTGCTGGGCGGCGGGGTGGTCGGCATGAACGCCGCGCGGATGGCCGCCGGCCTGGGCGCCGAGGTGGTGGTGGTCGAGCGCTCGATCCCGCGCATGCGCGAGCTCGACAACATGTTCCAGGGCCGGATCCTCACCCGCTATTCGATCCTCGACGCCGTCGAGGAAGAGGTGCTGAAGGCTGACGTCGTGATCGGCGCGGTGCTGACCGCCGGCGCGGCCGCCCCCAAGCTGGTGCGGCGCGAGCACCTGGCGCGGATGAAGCCGGGCGCGGTGCTGGTCGACGTCTCCATCGACCAGGGCGGCTGCTTCGAGACCAGCCGGCCGACCACCCACCACGAACCCACCTATGTGGTCGACGGGGTGGTGCACTACTGCGTCGCCAACATGCCGGGCGCGGCCCCGCGCACCTCGTCGGAAGCCCTGGTGCACGCCACCCTGCCGTTCGGCCTGCAGCTCGCCGACCACGGGCTGGCCGCGCTGCAGGCCAACCGGCACCTGGCCAAGGGCTTGAACGTGCTGAAGGGCCAGGTCACCCACCCGGCCGTCGCCGAGGCCTTGGGCAAGCCGTTCGCCGATCCCTACGGGGCCTGGGCGTAGCTAGATCCTCCCCCAGAGGGGAGCATCTTCTGAGCCTAAGCCGCGGCCCAGGCGGTCGGGTCGAGCGCCACCGGATCGTCCAGCGCCATCTCGTCCCAGTCTAGGTCCGGCGGCGGGCTGGAGGCGGCGGCGATCACCGCCGACATTTCGGCGGCCGAGGCCACGCCGACCAGCACGCTGGAGGCTTCCGGACGCGACAGGGCGAAGCCGAGCGCGGCCTGCAGCGGGTCCGAGCGGCCTTCGGCGATCAGCCGGCGGGCCCGCGAGATGCGGCCGGCGGCGGCCTTGAGATGATGCGGCGCCCGATCGGGCGGCAGGAACAACAGGCCGTTCAGGAAGATCGAGCGCAGCTGCACCTCGATGTCCATCTCGGTCAGGGTCGCCAGTGTTCCGTCGATCAGCAGCCGCTGGTCGAGCAGGGAAGCGGGCGCCTGCACCACGTCGGGCTTGAAGCGCTTGGCCAGGCCAACCGGATCGTCCGAGGCGTAGACCGACACGCCGATCTTGCGGCAGAGGCCGGCGTCCCTGAGCGCGCGCAGCCGGTCCCACATCTTCGGCCCGGCCGGGCTCAAGAGGTCGGTCGCGGACGGCGCCAGGATGGTGTCGCAGGACTCCACGCCCAGGCGGACCAGCTGGGCGCGCACTTCGGCCTCGGCATAGTCCGGCCCGCGGTCCGGGCGGACGGTGGTGATGGTGACGCGGAACGGGTTGGGCCGGGGCATGACGCGGCCCAGGGCGACCTCGGCGGACTCCGAATGCCGGCTGGCTTCGAACACGCCCAGGCCCGAGCGGGCGGCGATCGCGAGGATGTCGCGCGCCTCCGCCTCGCGGGGCCGGCCGCGGGCGGTGGTCGGCTGGTCAAGGCCGAATTGGCCCGAACCAAGGCCGAGTTTGCTGATTGGCGATGTCATCAATTTTCGGGCTTGAGCCTTGAGCGTCCCTGGCGAGGCGGCATCTTGGTCCCCGATACCTAAGAAGCCGTATCCGAGACCTTGCCCAGAAGTTAAGAAAGCCAAGTGAGAGAGCCTCTGCCCGAGTGGCCGACCTTCGGCTTGCCCGCGGACGTGCGTCCGGCCATGCGTCTGGCGCGCGACAGCGGACGGCCGCTGGCCTTGGCCACCCTGGTCGCCGTCGAGGGCGGCGGGCCGCGCCCGGTCGGCACCCAGATGGTTTTCGCCGAGGAGATCGCCGCCGGCTATTTTTCCGGCGGCTGCGTCGAATCCGATGTCGCCGATCACGCCTTCGCCTGCTTGGCGGACGGTCGGCCGCGGACCCTGGTCTATGGCGAGGGCAGCCCGTGGCCGGACATCCGCCTTTTGTGCGGCGCCCGGATCGAAATCTTCGTCGAACGCGTCGCGCCACAGGACCCCGCGCTGGCCGCCCTGCTCGCCGCCGACGATGCGCGCCGACCCGTCAGCTGGGTCAGCGACGGCGTCACCCGCGCCTGCGCCGCCGAGCTGGAGCCCTGGCCGGAGGCCCGGGTGGAGCAGCGCTACGAGCCCAGGCCGCGGCTGGTGGTGGTGGGGTCCGATCCTACCGCCCTCGCCATCGCCCAGCTGGGCGCCCAGGCCGAGTTCGAGACCACCCTGGTGCGGCCGAAGGGCCCCGAGACGCCAGCCCCGCTGGCGGGGGTCGCCTATCTGCGGCAGGAGGCGGCGGCGGCCTTCGCGGCCGTCAGCCTCGATCCCTGGACCTCGGTGGCGATCGCCACCCACGACAGCGAGACCGACCACGCCGCCCTGGTGGCGGCCCTGCCGTCGGCGGCGGGCTATATCGGCCTGCTGGGCGCGCGGCGGCGGTTGCCGGAGCGGCTGGCGCGGCTGCGCGGCGCGGGGCTCTCGGAGGCGGACATCGCGCGGCTGGCCGCGCCGATCGGCCTCGACATCGGCGGCAAGGCGCCGTGGGAGGTCGCCGTCTCGGTGATCGGCGAGATCATGGCCCGGCGCTATGCCCGCGCGAGCGGCAGCACCTCGACGACCTCGCCGGCCTCGGCCGACGGCGCGCCGGCCGGGCGGCGCAGCAGGGCGTCGGCCACCGCAAAGACGGTGATCAGCGACGAGTCCTGATCGCGGAACGGCTGCACGGTGACGCCGCCGCCGGTGAAGCTGAGCCTGGCCCGCATCCAGTGCTCGCGCGGGCCGTTCGCCGGCAGGGCGGTTTCCAGCCGGGCGCTTATCATCCGCGGCTCGGTCGGCGCGCCCTGATAGGCGGCGATGATCGGCTTGAGGAACAGCTCGGCGCAGACGAAGGCCGAGGCCGGGTTGCCGGGCAGGCCGAGCAGCCGTCGGCCGTCGGCGAGGACGCCGAAGAAGGTCGGCTTGCCGGGCCGGACGGCGACGCTGGAGACCTTCAGCTGGAGGCCGAGCTCGCCGGCGGCGGCGCGCACCAGGTCGTGGTCGCCGACCGAGGCGCCGCCGATGGTGACGATCAGGTCGGCCTCGGCGGCGCGGATCGCCGCGACCGTCGCCTGCAGGTCGTCGCGCACCGGCCGGGCGCGCACCGGGCTGGCGCCCCAGGCCGCGACCATGGCCATCAGCGCCGGCGTCCCGGAATTGTAGATCTGGAACGGCCCGGGCGCCGCCGGCGCCTCGACGATCTCCTCGCCGGTCGACAGCACCGCCACCCGCGGGCGGGCGTAGACGGAAAGCTCGGCGCGCCCTGCGGAGGCGGCCAGCGACAGCCGCCAGGCGTCGATCCGCTCGCCGCGGCCGAGCAGGGCGGCGCCGGCGGTGAAGTCGCCGCCCGCCGGGCGGATGTTGCCGTTGGGCTTGGCCTCCGGCGCGCGGACCCGGTCGCCCTCGCGCTCGGCGTCCTCCTGGATGATCACCGCGTCGCAGTCGTCGGGAACCGCCGCCCCGGTGAAGATCCGCACCGCCTGGCCGGCGGCGACCGCGCCCGCGTAGCCGTGGCCCGCGGCGCTCTCGCCGACGATCTCCAGCGTCCCGGGGGTGTCGGCGCGGCGTACAGCCCAGCCGTCCATGGCCGAGGCGCGGAACGGCGGCTGGTCGCGCGCGGCGACGACGTCCTCGGCCAGCACCCGGCCGGGCGCGTCCGGCAGGGCGACGGTCTCGGCCGCGAGCGGCGGGATCTCGGCCAGCATCCGCGCGCGGGCGTCGTCTACGGTGAGGAGTTTCATGATTTTCTTTCCTCAAGATCCTCCCCCTTTGGGGGAGGTGGCGCGCAGCGCCGGAGGGGGCTTCCACTCAAACGCAGATGAAATCCGCCTGACCCGACCTTCTGAGCGGAAGCCCCCTCAGTCGGCTTCGCCGACAGCTCCCCCCGAGGGGGCTACTCCGCCTTCCAATCCCCGGACTTGCCGCCGGACTTCTCCAGCAGCCGGACGGCCTCGATGACCATGCCCTTCTCGGCGGCCTTCAGCATGTCGTAGAGCGTCAGGCAGGCCACCGAGACGGCGGTCAGCGCCTCCATCTCGACGCCGGTCGGCCCGGTGGTCTTCACCCGGGCGGTGACCGCCAGACCGCCGTCGGCCGCCTCGACCCGCACCTCGACCTTGGAGAGCGCCAGGGGATGGCACATCGGGATCAGGTCGGCGGTCTGCTTGGCCGCCATGACGCCGGCGATCTCGGCCACGGCGCGGACGTCGCCCTTCTTGCCCCCGCCGGACAACGCCAGCGTCAGGGTGTCCGGCGACATGCGCACGAAGCCCGCGGCCACGGCCTCGCGGACCGTGGAGGCCTTGTCCGAGACGTCGACCATCCGCGCGCGGCCGGTCTCGTCGATGTGGGTCAGCCGGCTCAAGGCTTTAACGGCCCTAGTGCTCGAGGAGGCGAGGCATCAGCTCGACCATGTTGCAGGGGCCGTGGCGGCTGTCGAGCTGCGGGCCGATGACCTTGTCCCAGCCGTCCTTCACCGCCCCGTTCGACCCCGGCAGGCAGAAGACAAAGGCGCCGCTGACGATGCCGGCGAGCGCCCGCGACTGCAGGGTGGAGAGGCCGACCGACTGGTAGCTGACCAGGTGGAAGACCACCGAGAAGCCGTCGATCTCCTTGTCGAACAGCGGCCGGATCGCCTCGGGCGTCACATCGCGGCCGGTGACGCAGGTGCCGCCGGTGGTGACGATGGCCTCCACCCCGGCGTCGATCCAGGCGCGCACATGCATGCGGATGGCCTCCACGTCGTCGCGGACGATGGCGCGGCCGACCAGCTCGTGGCCGGCCTCGGTCACCCTAGCGGCCAGCAGGTCGCCGGAGGTGTCGTTGCTGGCGTCACGGCTGTCGGACACCGTCAGCACGGCCATGCGCACGGCCTTGCGGGTCTTGCTCTCGTCGATCTTTCCGCCGGGCGTCAGGGCGTTCATCGCAGGGCTCCTCGAAACATTCGCTAGGCGTTTTAGCGCGATGTCGCAGCGGAAGCCTACTCCGACTATCCATCGTCGCCCGCCTTGTCCGGGCGATCCATCCTGAAGTCGCGGCGGCCATTGCCGAAGAGAAGATTGAACCACGAAAGACACGGAAAACCCGAAAGGGTCCGGAGCTGAGAGCGCCTTTCCGGCGACCCCAGTAATTATAGGATCGGCTTTTGGCCGGTCAGTTTGACCTGCGGAGCTGCTGTGGCTCGTTGACTTATCCGGGAACGGCGCGCTCCAGCGGATTTTCCGTGTATTTCGTGTATTTCGTGGTTCCTTTTCTTCATTCTTCCCAGCGGGCGATGTCGGCGTGGTCCTCGGCGCGCGGCTCGATCCAGCGCACGCCGTCCGGGCCGTGCTGCCTTTTCCAGAACGGGGCACGGCTCTTCAGATAGTCCATCAGGAAATCGCAGGCCTCGAAGGCCGCGCGGCGGTGGCTGGCGGCGGTGGCGACGAAGACGATCGGCTCGCCGGGCGCGATTTGGCCGACCCGGTGCAGGATCAGCAGGTCGGCCAGGGCGAAGCGGACCCGCGCCGCCTCGGCGATCTTGCCGATTTCCCGCTCGGTGAAGCCGGGATAGGCCTCCAGCTCCAGCACGGTGGCGGCCCCGCCTTCGGCGCGGGCCAGGCCGGTGAAGGTGGCCACGGCGCCGACCTCGGCGCGGCCGCGGCAGAAGTCGGCGAGCAGGGCGCCGGGATCGAAGGGTGCCTCCGTCAACCGGATCGCGGGGGCGAGGCTGGTCATCCGCCGCTCATCGGCGGCAGGAAGGCGACCTCGGCGGTGGCCGAGAGCACGGCGTCGCCGCGGACGATGGCCTGGTCGAGCGCCACCTGCACGCCGGGCGCAGCGAGCGCCTCGGCGAGCGCCGGGTCGTCTGCGCCGAGCGCCCGGCGCAGCTCGGCCAGGCTTGTCGCCGCCAGCTCGCGCTCGCGCCAGCCGGCGACGTCGCGCAGCGGTCCGAAGAGGAGCACGCGGGCCATGGCTCAGCCGCCGGTGGTCGACATGTGGCGCGACACCGACGGCGCCGCGGCGCGGGCGATCTTGAAGTCGTGGCCCTTGGGCTTGGCCAGCACGCCGTTGCGGACCACCTCGATCAGCTCGGCGTCGGAGGCGCCGGCGCGCAGCACGGCGCGCAGGTCGGTGGCGTCCTCCTGGCCGAGGCAGGTGTGCAGCGTCCCGGTGCAGGTCAGCCGCACGCGGTTGCAGGCCTCGCAGAAATTGTGGCTGAGCGGGGTGATGAAGCCTAGCCGCCCGCCGGTCTCCTCGACCCGCACATAGCGCGCCGGCCCGCCAGTGGAGAGCGGCAGCTCGGTCAGGGTCCAAAAGCTTTCCAGCTGGCGGCGGACGGTCGCCAGCGACAGGTACTGGTCGGTCCGGTCGGCCTCGATTTCGCCCATCGGCATGGTCTCGATCAGGGTGATGTCGAGCCCCGAGCGGTGCGCCCAGCCGATCAGCTCGGGAATCTCGTCGGCGTTGTCGTGCGCCAGCGCGACGGCGTTGACCTTGACCCGCAGGCCCGCGGCCTGGGCGGCGGCGATGCCCGCCAGCACCTTGGCGACGTCGCCGCCGCGGGTCAGCCGCTTGAACAGGTCGGGCTTGAGGCTGTCGAGCGAGACGTTGATCCGCTTGACGCCAGCATCGGCCAACTGGCCGGCGAATTCGGTGAGCCGGGTGCCATTGGTGGTGAGGGTGATCTCGTCCAGGGCGCCGGTGGCCAGGTGGCGGCCGAGCGAGCGGATCAGGTCCATCAGGCCCTTGCGCACCAAGGGCTCGCCGCCGGTGATCCGCAGCTTGCGCGTGCCCAGGCCGACGAAGGCGCTGGCCACCCGGTCGAGTTCTTCGAGGGTCAGCAGTTCGGCCCGCGGCAGGAAGACCATGTGCTCGGCCATGCAGTAGACGCAGCGCAGGTCGCAGCGGTCGGTGACCGACAGGCGCAGGTAGCTGACCTTGCGGCCAAACCCATCCACGAGGGGCGCCGTTGGATTGCGGGCTTGCACAGGACTGGCGTCGTACGGCGACATGGTCCGCATAACATAGAGATGAAGCTGCGATGACGACAGGGGCGCGCGACGGATCTGTTCTGGAGGCGGTGGTGCTGGCGGCGGGATCGGCGCGCCGGTTCGGCGGCGGCAAGCTCACGGCGCCCTGGGGCGAGGGCGTTTTGCTCGACGGCGCCTTGGCGGCGGCCTTCGCCGCGCCGGTGCGGACGGTGACGGTGGTCACCGGGGCGCAGGCTGAGACGGTGGCGGCCGCCGCCCGGGGCTACGCCGCCCGGGCCGGCCAGGCGGGCCGCCTGCGGATCGTCCACACGCGGGATCACGCCGAGGGCATGGCCGCCTCGCTGCGCGCCGGGATCGCCAGCCTGCCACGTGACGCCGAAGGCGCCTTCGTCTTCCTGGGCGATATGCCGCGAATCCCGCACGCGGTGCTGGCGCCGCTCGCCGGGGAGATCGCCCAGGGCCAGGCGGCGGCCGCGCCGGCGTTCGAAGGCCACCGCGGCCACCCCGCGGTTTTCGCCCGGGCGGTATTCCCGGACCTCTTGGCGCTCAGCGGGGACCAGGGCGCGCGGGCGGTGCTGGAAAGGGCAGGAGCGGCGCTGGTGGCGGCGCCCGACGACGGGGTGCTGTTCGACGTGGATGAGCCCGGCGACCTCGCGCGGGGGTGAGCGGAAAGCAGAGCTTGCAGCGCACCCTAGCCTCGTCGAGCGCAGCGCATAAGCCGCCCGCGGTGGCCCTTGCGGCCGGCAGGGCTTATGGCTGGGCGGAGAGATTCGAGGTCGCCGTGGACGTCTTTCCAGCCTTCTTCCCGCTCGTTGGGCGCAGCATCGTGATCGCCGGCTCCGGCGAGGGCGCGGAGGCCAAGGCGCGGCTGTTCGACGGCTCGCCCGCCCGGCTGGTGCGGCTGGACGGCGCTTCGGCGCTGGACCCGCAGAGCTATGCCGGCGCGGCGCTGGCCTTCGTCGCCAGCGCGGACGACGGGTTCGCCGCGGCGGCGGCGGCCGCCGCGCGGGCGGCGCATGTGCCGGTCAACGTCGTCGACCGGCCCAAGCTCTGCGACTTCACCACCCCGGCGGTGATCGACCGCGGCGAGGTGGTGGCGGCGATCGGCACCGGCGGGGCCTCGCCGATGCTGACCACCCTGCTGCGCCAGGACATCGAGGCGCGGGTGCCGGAAGGCGCCGGCCGCGTCGCCGCCCTGTTCCGCAGCCTGCAGGACGAGGTCCGCGCCGCCCTGCCCGACACCGGCCGCCGGCGCGCCTTCCTGCGCGCGGCCCTGACCGGGCCGGCCGCCGAGGCGGCGATGGCCGGCGACACGCCACGCGCCGTCCGCCTGCTGCGTGAGGCCCTGGCCTCCGACCGGCCGCCGGTGGGCGGGGTGCAGTTCGTCGATGCGCGCGGGCCGGCCGATCTTCTGACCTTGCGCGCGGCGCGGGCGCTCGCCGGCGCCGACGTGCTGATCGCCGATGAGGGCGCGCACGGCGAGATCCTCGCCCTGGCGCGGCGCGACGCCGACCGCCAGGGGCCGACCGGGGTGGAGCGCCTCGCGGCGCTGGCCGGCGAGGGTCGCCGCGTGGTGCGGCTGATCGTCGGGGTGGCCTGGCGTCACGAGCTGGCGGCGCTGGACGCCGCCGGCGTGCAGACCGAAGTGCTGCCGATCGCCAGCTGAGCGCGTTCGGCCGCGCTCAGAAATGCAACGGCCGGCCCTTGGTCTCGGGCAGGAAGAGGATGCAGCAGACCACCGATAGGGCGGTGAAGGCCACCGGGAACCACAGGCCGGCGTAGATGTCGCCGACCGCGGCGACGATGGCGAAGGCGCTGAACGGCACGAAGCCGCCGATCCAGCCGGTGCCGATATGATAGGGCAGCGACATGGCGGTGTAGCGCACCCGCGTCGGGAACAGCTCGACCAGCGCCGCGGCCATCGGCCCGTAGAGGGCGGTGGCCGCGACCACGAAGACGAACAGCACGCCGAAGGCGCCCAGCAGGTTCATCCGCGCAGGATCGGCCTTGGCCGGGTAACCGCCCCTGGCCAGCGCCGCCTTGATCCGCCCTTCGACCGCCAGCTTGGCGGCCTTGGCGTCGGGCTTGGCGAGGGCGCGGGCGTCGACCGACTGGATCACGTCGCCGCCGACGCGGACCTCGGCCAGGCTGCCGGAGGGGGCGGCCTGGTTGCGGTAGGAGACGCCGGCGTTGGCCAGGGCGCTCTTGGCGATGTCGCAGGCCGATAGAAAGCTCTTTTTGCCGATCGGATCGAACTGCACCGCGCAGTCGGACGGCGGGGCGACGACTACCACCGGCGTGCGGTCGACCGCCTCGGCCAGGGCCGGATTGAGGGTCTGGGCCAGCATGTGGAAGCCGGGGAAATAGGCGACCAGCATCAGCGTCATGCCGGCCAGCATCACCGGCTTGCGGCCGATCCGATCCGACAGGGCGCCGAACACCACGTAGCCCACGGCGCTGATGGCGGTGGCGGCCACCATTAACAGGTTGATGGTCTCCGGCGCGACCTTGAGGAATTTTTCCAGGAAGGTCTGGACGTAGAAGAAGGCCGTGTACCAGACCGCGCCCTGGGCGCACATCACCCCGAAGAAGGCGATCAGCACCAGCTTGAGGTTGCACCAGCGGCCAAAAGCCTCGCTGTAGGGCGCTTTGCAGACCTCGCCTTCGGCCTTCATCTTGGCGAAGGCCGGGCTCTCGGACAGCTTCAGCCGCATGAAGATCGAGACGGCCAGCAGGCCGGCGGAGAACAGGAAGGGGATCCGCCAGCCCCAGGCGTCGAAGGCGTCGGGTCCGAAGGCCGCGCCCAGCAGGATGCGGGTGGCCAGGATCACCATCAGGGCGGCGAACAGGCCGAAGGCGGCCGAGGTCTGCACCCAGCTGGTCGAGCGGCCGCGGGCGCTGTTGGCGGCGTGTTCGGCGACATAGATCGCCGCGCCGCCGTACTCGCCGCCGAGCGCGAACCCCTGGACGATCCGCATGGCGATCAGCAGGATCGGCGAGAGCAGGCCGGCGGTGGCGTAGCTGGGCAGCAGGCCGATGGCCACCGTCGCCGTGCCCATCAGCACCACGGTGACCAGGAAGGCGCCCTTGCGCCCGGCCTGATCGCCGACCTTGCCGAACACCAGCGCGCCCAGCGGCCGGAAGGCGAAGCCCGCGCCGAACAGGCCCAGGGCGGCGATATAGCCGGCGGCGTCCGGCAGGCCGGAGAAGAAGGTCTTGGAGATGACCTGGGTCAGGCTGCCGAAGACGAAGAAGTCGTACCACTCGAAGGCGGTGCCGGCCGCCGAGGCGGCGACGACGGTGCGCATCGAGGGGCCGGCGTCGTCGTGCGCGCCTCCCACGGCGATCTCGGCCATCAGCTTCTTCCTCCCCAACTCTCTGGGGGGTGCTGTAGCACCGGCGCCACGCCTGTTGAAGCGCAGGCGGAACCATGCCGCGCCTCTGCTCCTTTACCCCCTCGATGCGCGTGGCGATCGTTGCGCGCCACCGCACGCTCGGCTGGGCGCCGAGCCATCGTGGAGAGAAAGATGAAGACGACGGAAGCCATGCGCGAACTGCGAACGATCGCCGACGACCTGCCGGCGAAGGCCGCCGCGGCGCGCGAGGCGCTCAACCAGATGCGCCGCAGGGCCCAGGACCTGACGCTCCAGGCCCGCGGCCGCGCCCGCGGCGAGATCGACCGCCGCCGGACGACGGCGGCGACGACCCTGGAGAGCCTGGCCGGCGCGCTGCGCCCCGAACGCGATGCGCGCCGCAAGACCCTGGCGATCGCCGGCGGCTCGGGCCTGGTGCTCACCGCGGCGCTGGGGATCGGCGTGGCGCTGGGCTTCGTGATGAGCCGCGAGCTGAAGAAGCGCGCCGACCAGCGCGCCGGGACCGCCGCCGCCGAGACCGACGAAACCAAGGACAGCGCGCCCCCGCCGCAAGCGCCGGCCTCGGATTCGACGACCAGCAGCCTCGATTTCTGAGCTGCAGTCGGCCGGACGCGCGGAGGCGTTTTCCAAAAGCTCAAATCACGCCAAGGTCGCCAGCCATGAGTGAAGAACAGGCTGTCCAGATGCTGTCCGCGACCTCCGTCATCCGTCCCGCGGAACTTGCCGCCTATCTGGCGGCGCGCATGTGCCACGACTTCATCAGCCCGGCGAGCGCCATCGTCTCTGGCCTCGACCTGCTGGAGGATCCCTCGGCCCAGGACATGCGCGAGGAGGCGATGGGCCTGATCGCCACCTCGGCCCGCAAGCTGACCGACCTCTTGCAGTTCTCGCGCGTGGCCTTCGGCGCCTCGGCCTCGGCCGAAACCTTCGACGTGCGCGAGCTGGAGAAGCTGGCCCGCGGGGTGTTCGGTCATATGCGCGCCGAGCTGGAGTGGCTGGTCGAGGCGCCGGCGGTCAACAAGCCGGCCGCGCGGGCGTTGCTGAACCTGGCGCAGATGGCCGGGGCGGCCCTGCCGACCGGGGGCGTGGCGCGCGTGCGCGCGGTGCAGGAAGGCGCCTCGCTGGCGATCGCCGCCGACGCCGGCGGCCCGCGCGCCAAGCTCCGGCCGGAGGTGCTGCGCGGCCTGCGCGGCGAGCCTCAGGGCGAGGGCCTGCACGGGCACTGGGTGCAGGCCTACTACGTGAACCTCTTCCTGACCGACGCCGGCGGCCGCGTGTTCGCCGACGTCAACGAAGAACGCGTGATGTTCGCCGCCACGGTGCCGATCTAGACGGCGCGGATCTGGGCGAAGGGGCGACCTTGCGGGGGCGGCCTGCACGGCTCGTTAACTATGGCGCGCGACAAATGCTGTGGGGAAGGGGGGCCGTCTCGTGAAGACCTGCCTCGTGGTCGATGACAGCCGGGTGGTGCGCAAGGTCGCGCGCCGACTGCTGGAAGACCTCGGATTCGCCGTGGCGGAAGCCGCCGACGGTCTGGAGGGCTTGGCCTGGTGCCGGGCGATGATGCCTGATCTGGTGCTGCTGGACGCGGCCATGCCGCTGATGAGCGGGCTCGATTTCCTGCGCCGCCTGCGGCTCGAGCCCGGCGGTCGGGCGCCCAAGGTCATCTTCTGCTCGGCCGAGACCCATCTGGACCGCATCCGCGAGGCGCTCGACGCCGGGGCGGCGGAATACATCATCAAGCCGTTCGACGGGGACATCGTGGCGGAAAAGCTGGCGCTGGCGGGGGTGGCATGACGCCTGAGGAAGGGATTTTTCTCGCGGAGCTCTGCGCCGAGCGCGCCGGGCTGAAGATCGATGCGGAAAAGGCCTATCTGATCGAGAATCGCCTGGGGCCGCTGGCGCGCCGGGAAGGCTATGGCGCGGTGTCGGAGCTGCTGGAGGTTCTGCGCGGACGCGCGGACGAGCGGCTGCTGACCGCCTGCGTCGAGGCGATGGCGCCGAACGAGACGGTCTTCTTCCGCGACCGGGCGGTGTTCGACCACCTGTGGCGCAAAGTGACGCCGGAACTGGCGCGCCGTCGGTCCGACGGGGTGGTGCGGATCTGGAGCGCCGGCTGCGCCTCCGGCCAGGAGATCTATTCGCTCGCCATGTTGCAGGCCGAGCAGGCGGCGCCGGGCAAGATCGAGCTGTTCGCCTCGGATCTCAGCGAGCGCCAGCTCGAGCGGGCGCGGCTCGGCGTCTATTCGAGCTTCGAGGTGCAGCGCGGGCTGTCGGCGCGACGGCTGGTTCGGCATTTTGAAAACCGCGACGATCACTTCCAGCTGGCCAAGCCGCTGCGCCAGGCGGTGCGCTGGCGCCGGGTGAACCTGCTGGACGATCTGACGCCCTTGGGCGCATTCGACATCGTGCTGTGCCGCAACGTGCTGGGGGCGCTGACGCCAGCGGCCCGTGCGCGGGCGATGGAACGGCTGGCGAGCGTCGTGGCGTCCGACGGGGTGCTGGTGCTGGGCGTGAACGAAGAGGTCGCGGCCGAAGGCTTCCTGCCGGAAACGGCGGCCCGCGGCGTATTCCGGCGCGCCAGCGAGATCCGCGCCGCCGCCTGAACCGACCGCCTTGAGGCGAACCTTAGGAACGCCCACCCGAAAAGCCCCGCCGCCGCGTCAGGCGGGGCGGGGCCTTCGGACCGGGAGGTCGGGTCGCTTAGTGCTTGGCGTCCTGGGCCGTGTCGGTCACGGCCTTGCCGGCGGACGAGACGTCCTTGCCGGCCCCGGACACGGTGTTGCAGGCGGCCACGGCCATGCTGGCGGCGACCAGCGCGAAAAGAACTATCTTGCGCATCAGTGTCTCCTGAGGTTGCGAACGTGCGCCCCCGGAACCCCTATGCTGCAGCTTGGTTCCCGGCAGAGGTTGGGGAAACTGCGGTTTCGACCGACGGGGTCGGAAACAGTAGCCGCGCGGTCACACCCCCCGAGGCGTTCCGCGCCAGCTCGGCGCGGCCGCGCAGCTGGCGGGCGAAGGCGGTCATCAGGGTCCGGCCGACGCCGGAGGCGGCGAGGGCGTCGTCGCCGGCCTGGCCGTCATCGCTGATCTCCAGCTCGGCCTCGCCGCCGCGGACGTGGAAGTTGACGGTCAGCATCCCGCCGCGGGTCGCGAAGGCGTGTTTCTGGGCGTTGGTGATCGCCTCGACGGCGAACAGCGCCAAGGGGGCCAGCCGGTCAGGATCGATCACCAGGGCGTCGACCGACAGCTCGGTGCGCACGCCAGGTCCGTGCAGCATCTCGCCGGCGATCAGCTGGGCGGTGAGCTCCTCGAGGAACGGCCGCAGGTCGACCCGCTTGAGGTCCGGTCCCTGGTAGAGGGCGCGATAGATCAGGGCCAGCGCGGTGATCCGCTGACGGGTGTCGGACATGGCGGCGCGCGCGGCCGGGTCGGCCAGCGCCCGCTGCTGCATGTTGAGCAGGGACGAGATGACCTGCAGGTTGTTCTTCACGCGATGATGGATCTCGCGCATCAGCGCGTCCTTCTGCGCCAGCGAGTCGCGCAGGGAGGCGTCGCGGCCGACGATGCCCTCGGCCATCAGTTCCAGCGCGGCGGCCAGTTCGCGGATTTCCGGCGGCATCTGTTCGGCCTGCACCGGCCGCACGCTCAGCCGGCCCTTGGCGTAGAGGGCGGCGATCCGCTGCAGATAGACGAGCCACCGCACCACCACCCGCTCGGTCACCACCGAGACCGCGACCAGGGCGATGATGAAGGTCAGCAGCGGGAAGAGGATGCCGATCAGCGGGTTCAGCCGCGCCCAGGACAGCAGGCCCGGCGCCTGGGCCGAGAGGAGCACGAAGACGTCGTCGCGCACCACCGGGGCGGCGGAATAGACCCGTCGCTGGCCGTCCTGGCCGACGGCGTACCAGACGACCGACCCGCGTTGCTTGGCCAGGCCACGCCAGTCCTCCGGCAGGTGGCCGAAGGCCAGCGGATTGGTGGCGTTGATCAGCTGCCCCTCGAAGTCCGCCAGCGCCACCTCCGAGTGGCTGGGCAGCACCGGGTCGTTGGCCGAGGGCCGCAGGCTGGAGAGCGCGATGACCGCGGCGAAGGCGCCCTCGAACTCGCCTCGGGCATTGGTCGCGGGCACGGCGGCCAGCACCGAGGGCTCGCCGGCGTAGGCCTGGCCGGCGTTGCGGACCACCACCAGGTTGTCGCCGGCTTCGAGGGCGCGGAACCAGGGCTGGGCGGCCCGCTGCGGATCGCTCGGCACGCCGCCGGCGGCGCAGGCCACCTTACCGTTGCGATCGAAGCGGATCAGGTTGGCGTAGCCGGGAATGCGGCTGGTCACCTGCGCCAGGCGCTGGGCGCACTGGAAGCCCACCGACCCCGGCGCCAGGGTTTGCAGCAGGATGTCGGCGCTTTCCAGCCGCGCCCTGGCCGAGGCGGCGCTGCGCTGCGCCGAGGCGGCCAGGTTGAGCTTGAGGCTGACGTCCTCGCGGTGGAAGGCGATGGCCGACTGCAGGCAGCCGAGCACCAGGACCGGCAGCAGCGCAAAGGCCAGCGCCGCCGTGAGGCGAACCCGGATGGTGCTCAGCGAAGCCTTTGGCCTTCCGGTCATCTGCCCGCCGAAGTCCGCCCTCAACGGACGGTGCTTAGCCGCTCGGCGTCCGCCAGGATAGACCGCATGGCGTCTCCGGCGGAAGCGCCGTCCCGGTCATAGGCGCCCTCCTCGAGGATGACGTGCAGCGCCCGTCTGGCCCGGCTCACGCGGCTTTTCACGGTGCCGACGGCGCAGCCGCAGATGTCCGCCGCCTCTTCGTAGGCGAAGCCGCCGGCGCCGACCAGGATCAGCGCCTCCCGCTGCTCGGGCGGCAGCATGGCCAGGCCTTGCCGCAGCTCGTCGAGCGCCACCGGCGCCTCGGGGTCGTCGACCGCCACCAGCGTCCGTTCCGCCGCTTCCTGGTCCAGTTGCGTCTGCCGCCAGGACCGGCGCTTCTCGGAGTAGAACTGGTTGCGCAGGATCATGAAGGTCCAGGCCTTCATGTTGGTGCCCATCTGGAAGCTGGCCCGGGCGTCCCACGCCTTCATCATGGCGTCCTGCGCCAGGTCGTCGGCGGACGCCGGATCGCCGCACAGGGTGCGGGCGAAGGCGCGGAGATGCGGGATCAGCTGGACGAGTTCGCGTTTGAAAGCGTTGTCATCCGCGGCCGACCGCGGCGGGCGAACGGCCGGGGCCTTGTCGCCGCCACCCATCAGCCGTTCTCCGGCGAACGACTGTCGGCGCGGCGGAGGATATCCAGGAACTCCTCCGGCACCTGCTCGTTCACGACCTCGTCAAACATTTGACGCAGGCGCACGCCGATAGCTTGCTGACGGAGACGCGCCTCGTCCATCGCGGCGGACGATCTGCGTCGCTCTTCTGAAGGCCGTTGTTCGATCATGTCGTCGGCGCTCCGCTGTCGCGGGGCCCGCCCCCTCTTTCCATCTTCGTCAGCGCTCAACGCCCGACCTCCGCGCCAGGTTCCACAACGTCAGAGATCAAGATGCCCAAAACAAGCCGCGTCGGGAACCGGTTCCCAGGGATGGCGTTTCTGTCGCATCATGGAGCTGCTCCGGGGGCTGCGCTCCCGGCGGTGAACGTGCTGCATTATCCCAAAACGGGAGGGGTCATCCTTTGAGTCTTCTAGCCCGACTGGCGCCGCATCTGCCCTACGTGCGCCGCTACGCCCGCGCGCTCACCGGCGATCAGACCACCGGCGACCACTATGTGCGCGTGGCGCTCGAGGCGCTGGCCGCAGGCGAGCGCGTGCTTGAAGCCAATCTGACGCCGCGCGTGGCCCTCTACCACGTCTTCCACGCCATCTGGTGCACCTCCGGAGCTCAGCTCGAGGCTCCGGGCGACGACGATCGGTTGGAGGGCGACGACACCACGCGCCGGCTGATGCGGATCGCGCCGCGGTCGCGCCAGGCCTTCCTGCTCACCGCGCTGGAGGGTTTCACCCCCAGCGAGGCGGCCCAGATCCTTGGCTCTGACTTCAGCGAGGTCGAGCGGCTGATCGCCGAAGCCCAGGCCGAGATCGACGCCGAACTGGCGACCGACGTGCTGATCATCGAAGACGAGCCGGTCATCGCCGCCGACATCGAGGCGCTGGTGAAGGAGCTTGGCCACACGGTGGTCGACATCGCCGCCACCCGCACCGAGGCGGTCGATGCGGTGGCCCGCAAGACCCCCGGCCTGGTGCTGGCCGACATCCAGCTCGCCGACGGCTCGTCCGGCATCGACGCGGTGAAGGACATCCTGGCCCGCTACGAGGTGCCGGTGATCTTCATCACCGCCTTCCCCGAGCGCCTGCTGACGGGCGAGCGGCCGGAGCCAACCTTCCTGATCACCAAGCCCTTCCAGCCGGAGACGGTGAAGGCGGCGATCGGCCAGGCGCTGTTCTTCCATCCGCGGCGGGCCGACAAACAGGCGGCCTGATCGCCGAGCTTGACCGGAACGTGCGCCGCTGCGCGCGCGTTGGGGACGATGCGGGCGCCGCGCCACGCGGCGCCCGTTTCGTTTCCGGCTTGGAGGAGAGACCCGATGCTCGGTTGGGCGATCATCTTTGCGCTGATGGCGATTGTCGCAGGCTTCCTGGGCTTCTTCAGCCTGGCCGGCCTGGCGGCCTCGATCGCCAAGGTGCTGTTCGTGCTGTTCCTGGTGCTGCTGGTGGTGAACTTCGTGATCCGTGCAATCCGCGGGCGCTCTGTGGTCTGAGGCGATCGCCACCTTATCCGCTCCTCCCGACTTTCGTCGGGATGAGCGGTTGTAATTCGAATTGAATTCAAGGCTCTAGCGCCGGGCGTCGCCGTGGGCCGGCGCCGCCGGGGAGGCCTCGGTCTGGCGGGTGACGGCGGCCGGCGGCGGCGCGGCGAAGCTCTGCACATCGGCCGGCTGCTTGCCGTTGTTCGGCTCGAGCCGCGCCAGGTCGGGCGCCCGCCAGGTCCAGGCCGCGAAGAAGCCCAGGACGACCAGCAGCAGCGAGATCAGCAGCACCCAGAGGATCTGGCGGCCGAGCCGGCCCTGGCGGGCGCGGGTGACGCCGACGGTCGATCGGGGAGTGGAACGCGTGGAAAACGCCATGCGGAAGTCCTCATTCAGACGCGATATAGCTGAAGGGTCCAGTCTGCGGCTGGCCCAGCGTCTCGGCGTGGTGATCGCTCATCGCCCCCACCAGGCCGCTCGCCAGCGCCAACGCGAGTACGCCGCCAAGGGCGAGCCGCCGTCGCCGCGTGGCCTGCTGGCGCGGGCTCGGGCTCCTGATCAGGCTGACCTTGCTGCGGGACGCGAACGTCTCCGGCATCTGCCCCATCCTCTCTGCGGCCGGCGTCCGGACCAAAGGGTCTAACGCAGGCCCGGCTGAGCTGTTCCCCCCGGCGGCGAGGTTGCCCCAGGGCGACCGGCGAGGGCGATCTGCGGGGTTCGCGGGACCCACGCGCGGGTCCGCGAAAAAAGTCGCAAAAAATGTGGGTCGCCTCGGAACGGTCACAGCCGGGGGGTGTTGTATGCGTGCGGAGGCGGCGACGCCCCCCCCGACTTGAGACTGGCGAACATGCCAGTCTGCCGTCTCCGCACCCCTTTTCTCGATGATGCACACTGTGGCGGGCCCCAAGGGCCCGCCCTCTTTGTGTGCGCCTTCTTGTGCGCCCCTACTTGCGCACGTGTAGGGTGACGTCGACCCGCCGACGCAGCGGGGCCGCTTGGCCGTCCGGCGTCAGGGCGCCGGCCTGGCCGGCGGCGGCGATGCGGAATTCGGCGGTCGGCAGGCCCGAGGCCGCGAGCGCATGCGAGACCGCCTGCGCCCGCCGCTGCGACAGCGCCATGTTGGCCTGCGGCGCGCCGACCGCGTCGGCCAGGCCCAGCACCTCGACCGCAGTCACCCGGCAGGGTCGCAAATTGGCCGCCGCGGAGGTGATCACCGCCAGGCCTTCGGGCGTCAGCTCGGCGGACTCCGGATCGAAATAGACCTGCACCGTCTGGTCGGCGCAGGTGCTGGGCGCGCGCACCAGCCGGGCCCGGGCGTTCTGCATCGTGCTGCAGCCGCCGAGCGCCACCGTGGCGGCCAGGGCCGCGACTGCGAGGGTTTTCATGTCCGTCTCCCGAAAGATGCCCGAAGCGAAGCAGGACTGAAGTGAAGTATCCACGAGAAAACGTCCATGAAAAAGGGCGGCCGGGGACCCGACCGCCCTTCGGAAATCCAATGTCGCGCGCGCCTCAGTAGCGGGGCGTGCCGTCTTCCCAATAATAACGGCCGTTCGCGGAGTCGTAATAATAATAACGGCCCGCGCGCTCATCGTAATATTGCCGCCGGCCCGTGGCGTTCGCGCCGCAGCCGCCCTGGTCATGGCAGCCTTTCACCGCGCCCGCCGCGGCGCCGACGCCGGCCCCGACCAGC
>Ga0207711_10000983_pt1 | contig 27325 bp, 23 predicted proteins | sample KBSS34metaG_FD_184401 | JGI IMG/M metagenome (GOLD analysis project Ga0207711, IMG submission 184401) | Switchgrass rhizosphere microbial communities from Kellogg Biological Station, Michigan, USA - KBS S3-4 metaG (SPAdes) (version 2) | ecosystem: Host-associated > Plants > Roots > Rhizosphere... | reverse complement strand
CCCGAGCCAAGCTCGGGGAGGATCTCAGATGAGCCTGGGCTCGATCACCGACTGCCCATCCTCCAGTGGCACGATCCGCGTCAGTGCCAGTCCGCCACGTGCCAGCAGTGCGCGAGAATCGGCTTCGGTCTGCTCGGCGAGGGCTGGATCCTCGCTGGCCATCAGGTCAGGTCGGCCAGGCCGATCAGCGCGCCTTCCGCTGCCGCCTTGTTCGCCTCGCGCCGGAGCTTCTCGATATGCGCCCGGCCCTCGGGCACGGGCTCATCCGGGAGCGCCGCCATGCACGCCTCATAGATTTCGGTGAAATCGGCGCCGTGCTCCGGGTGCGACAGGATCAGCGGGTCGTTGCGGCGCATGCCGCGCACCGTCTTTCGCCCGACTTCGAGCGGGTCCATGCCTAGCCCGAACGCTTCGCCGAACGTCTCGAGCCCGGCCCTGTCGACTTCGCCGAAACCCGATTCCGCGAAATCGTCGGGCCGCTTGAGGGCGCTGTTCCAGGCATTGGTCGCAGTCAGTCCCGGGCACATCAGCGACACGCCGATCTTGTAAGGGGCGAGGTTGTAGCGCAGGCATTCGGTGAGTCCGCGCACCGCGAATTTGCTGGCAGTGTAGATGCCCGCCTGCGGTCCCGAGATGAACGCCGCCATCGACGCGACGTTGACGATATGCCCGCCTTCGCCGTGACGCTTGATCCGCGGGATGAAGTTGACCAGGCCGTTGACCACTCCGCCGAAATTGACGCCCATGATCCAGTCGTAATCGGCATAGCTCGCGGTGTCGGTCGGCCCGAACACGCTGACGCCGGCATTGTTGATCAGCACATGGATCTTGCCGAAATGCGCTTCGGTCTCCTCCGCGGCTTTGGCGAAGCGCGCGCGATCGGTGACGTCGAGCTTGACGTAGAGCGGTTGCGGCGCGCCCTGCTCGTCGAACCATGCCGCCGCCTGCGCGCGCATCGCTTCGTCGCGATAGCTGAGCGCGAGCCGCATCCCGGCCTCGTGGCAGGCGCGGGCCATGCCGAAACCGAGCCCCGAAACGCCGCCGGTGATGAACGCGGTCTTGCCGTTCCAATCCATCTCGCTCTCCTGTCTCGGACTTCCCTGGCGGCCCGTGCGGGCGCGCTTCTTCAAGTCCGGGTGTTTGTTACGCGACATAGCGATAGGCGATAAGGAGCGAAAGCGAAGCGCCGCGGAACCCTCGCGTATCCTGTCGCTGCCGCCTCCCACCGGACACATTCCGGAAACCGGACAGTGCCTTATGCGCCTGCGCCGCTGTAGCGGCTCTGATGCCAAAGTTGATCGAGAGTGCCCAATTGCGGGTCAGGAGCGCCCAATCATCTAAGAAAGCGCGGTACATCACTCCTGTTACTTACAATACCATCATTGCATATCTCGGTATAGCGACCGTAACTCGTTACGAATCCGATGTGATAATTGGTATTGGTATTACCATGATCGGAAATTGATCTGTCATCATTCTGTTGCTTCGGCGACACAGTCGGAACGTAGTCTTAAAGGGTGTGGCGGATCTTCCAAAATCTGCCTTGCAACCGCCGCTATTTGCGCGGTTATCAGACTCTGCAGGGGCAGCGGACGCGATAGGGCTCGAGGGTAACGGGCGCCGCGGGTCCGCCCAGGGTTTGGGAAGGGAGAGCCTGATGAAAAGCAATTACCACTCGAAGTCCGTGTTGCGTGCGGCGTTGACGCTCGGTGCCTCGGTATCGGCGCTGGGCATGGCCGGGACGGCATGGGCGCAGAACGCCGCCAATGCCTCGGCCGCGGCGCAGCCCGGCGACCAGGGCGCGACCGGCCAGGGCCAGGTCACCAACGGCGAAATCGTCGTCACTGCGCAGTTCCGCTCGCAGAAGCTGCAGGACACGCCGCTCGCGATCACGGCGGTCAACGCCGCCACGATGGAGGCCAAGAGCCAGACCAACCTGTCGCAGCTTGCGGATACGGCGCCGAACGTGACGCTCAAGCCGCAGGGCGCCTCGTTCGGGCCCTCCGTCACTGCTTCGATCCGCGGTATCGGGCAGGGCGACTTCAACCCGGCCTATGAGCCCGGCGTCGGCATCTATATCGATGACGTCTATTATCCGCAGCTGATCGGCGCGGTGTTCGACCTGCTCGACCTCGACCGCGTCGAGATCCTGCGCGGCCCGCAGGGCACGCTCGCCGGCCGCAATTCGGAAGGCGGGTCGATCAAGATGTTCTCGAAGCGGCCGACCGGATCGAACACCGGCTTCGGCGAGGCGACCTATGGCAGCCGCAACCGCATCGGCCTGCGCGCTGGTTTCGACTTCAAGCTGACCGATGGGCTGTACGGCCGCATTTCGGGCGTTTTCAAGCATCAGAACGGTTTCGTCGACCAGCTCGATTTCGGCTGCGTCAATCCAGCCGGCGGACCCGCGACATTTACCGCCAATGACGGGACGACCAAGCTGGTCAACCCGGCCGGTGGCATCCCGTCGACGCGTTCGCAGGGCGATTGCCGCGTCGCGCGGCTGGGAGAAGTCGGGTATCAGGCAATCCGCGGCGCGTTACGCTACAACCCGTCGGAAGCCGTCGATATCAATCTCTCGGCCGAATATACGCACGATTCGCATACTGCCACCGGCGAAGTGCTCGCAGCGACGTCGCTGATCAACAACGGCAATACGAACATCGGCGGCGTCCCGTACGACAACCGCTTCATCTGCGGCAAGTTCTGCAATTACTCCAGCTACTCCTCGCCGGCGATCACCTATGTCGGCGTCGCGACGCCGCCGGGCGGCCAGCCGCTGTTGGCAACGCAGCGCTCCAATCAGAGCCTCTACGACGGCTATAACCTCGCCGCGAATGCCCATTTCCAGCTGAGCGATGCCATCAGCGTCGACAATATCCTCGCCTATCAGAACTGGGTATCGGACTTCGGCGTCGACGACGACCTGTCGCCGATCCCGCTGTCAGGTGGCAGCAACCATCTGACACACTGGAACTGGAGCGAGGAATTCCGTCTCAACGTGCAGCCCGTCGAGTCGGTCCACGTCGTCGTCGGCGGCTATTACTTCAAGCAGGAGACCGATTATTATTCGTACCAGGACCTGCGCTACATCAATACTAGCGGTGGAACCTATGCGGCGCCTAGTCTGGGCGTGTTTCCGCTGCAGTTCATCCAGCCGGACCGCACGCCCGCAAAGAGCGCGGCCGGCTTTGCCAACCTCGACTGGCAGATCCTCCCCGGACTCACATTCAACGGCGGCATCCGCTACACCGACGAGAGCAAGGAATATCATTATTTCCGGCTCAACCCCGACGGCACGATCAACGGCTATCTCGATCCCGTCGGCCTGGTCAATGGCGCGGGCTCGCCGGGCGCACTCACCGGCTCGGTCGCGCGCTACAAGGGCAGTCGCTGGGACTGGCGTGCGGCGCTCGACTATCGTTTCTCGCCGGAGGTGATGGTCTACGGAAGCTTTTCGACCGGTTTCAAGGGCGGCGGCACCAATCCGCGGCCGTTCTTTGCTTCGCAGGCGATCGGCTTTAATCCGGAGGTGCTGACCAACTGGGAACTCGGCACCAAGACCGACCTGTTCGGCCGCAAGCTCCGCTTCAATCTGACCGGCTTCTACGGCATCCTGCGCGACGCGCAGATCGGCGTGTCGGTGTGCCCGGGCGCCAATCCGACGCCGTGCGCCGCGCTGCTCAACGCCGGCAACGCGCATGAGAAGGGCTTCGAAGCCGAAGTGACGCTGCGTCCGACCGCCGGGCTCATCGTTGATGGCTCGCTCAGCTATATCGACTTCAAGTACACGAGCCTCGCGCCTTCGGTGACGACGACGCTGATCGCCGATCCGCGTCCCGGCTTGCCGAAATGGAAATGGACGCTGGGTGCGCAATACGAGATCCAGGCCGGCAAGCTGGGCTCGATCACGCCGCGCATCGATGCTGCGTACCAGGACAAGACCTATGCAGGCTCGACGATCACGATCAACAGCATCCGCACTCTGAACTACCTCGACTCCTACACGCTGGTGAATGCGCGCCTGACCTGGCAGAATCCGGACAAGGACCTGTCAGCATCGCTCGAAGTCACCAACCTGACCGACAAATATTATTACGTGACCCTGTTCGATCTGCGCGCTGCCGGCGCGGGGCTCGACAAGGCCCAGCCGGGCCGCCCGCGCGAGTGGGCGATCACGATCAAGAAGAAGTTCTGATCCGCGTGCATGCGCCGGGCCGTCGCGCCCGGCGCCCCTTTCGGGGCAGCACCGAGCACCCTGCGAAGCGCTTGACCGCGGCGCCGGATAAATTGTAAGCGTTGCATACTAAATACGAGAGGAGAGGTGCGCATGCGCGCCGGCGGCGATGTCACGCTCTATCATTGGGAGCCCAACGCCAATTCGGGCAAGCCGATGCTCGCGCTTGCCGAGAAGGGCGTGCCCTTCAACAGCCATTATCTCGACCTGCTGAGCTTCGACCAGCACAAGCCCGAATATCTCGCGATCAACCCGGCGGGCACGATTCCCGCGATGACACACGGTGAGCACATGCTCACCGAAAGCACGGCGATCATGGAATATGTCGACGAGGCGTTCGACGGCCCGCGCCTGATGCCAGACAATCCGGTCGACCGCTGGCGCGTGCGCTGGTGGATGAAGTTCATGGACCAGTGGCTCGCGCCAAGCTTCTCGATGATTGGCTGGAGCATCTTCATCGGCCCGTCGGTGCGCGAGCGCGATCCCGCCGAGCTCGAGGCGGCGATCGAGCGCATCCCGATGGAAGAGCGCAGAGTCGCGTGGCGCAAGGCGATCTACAACCGTTTTTCGCCGGAGGAACTCGCCGAATCGCAGCGGCGCTGCGTGATCGGCACCAATATGCTCGAGGCCGAACTGGCGAAGCACAAATGGCTCGGCAGCGACGAATATTCGCTCGCCGACGCCAATGGCTTCAATCTCGCCTATGCCATCCCGCTCGGCCAGCCGGACCTCGCCAACGACGAGAAAACGCCGCACCTGATGGAATGGCTCCGGAAAATCTACGAGCGGCCTGCGACCAGGCAGATCTGGACGCTGAGCCGAGTGCAGCGGATGAGCAGCCGGCTGTCGGCACTCGAACGAAAGGCCGGATGATGGCGACGACGCTCTATCATGGCGAGCCCAACGGCCCCTCGCTCACCGTGCTCGCCGCGCTCGCCGAAACCGGCGTCGCGGCCGAACTGAAACCGATCGATCTTGCGCGCGGCGAACGGCATTCGCCTGGCGTGCCGAAGAACGTCGAAGTCGAGATGAGCATCGAAGGCGAGGGGCCGGTGCTGGTGGTCGACGGCGAAGCGATGGCCGATTCGGTGTTCATCGCCTGTTATCTCGACGATGTGAGCACGGGCGCCAGGATCCGCCCGGCGGACCCGCTGCTGCGCTGGGAAATGATGGCGTGGTGCCGCTTCGTGATCGAGCGCATCGCCCCGGCGGCGGCGTTCCTCGGAACGCGCGCGCATCTTGCCGACAAGCTGGCCGCGATGCCCGAAGCGGACTTCGCCGCGCTCGGCGACGCGATCGCGTGCGACGATCTGCGCTGGCGCTGGGAAGCCGCGCGCACCGGCGACTTTGCCTCGGCGCGTATCGCGGAGTCGACGGGAAAGATCGTCGAGGGAGTCAAGCGCGTCGAGGCGAAGCTCGCCGACGGACGCGACTGGCTGATTGGTACCTTTTCGATCGCCGACCTCGAAAGCTACGCCTGGTTGACAGGCATGGTCGAGCTGGTGCCGCAGGCGTTTGCCGACGTGCCCAACGCCAATGCATGGATGGCGCGCGTCGCTGCGCGCCCCTCGGTGATCGCGGCGCTGGCGCGCGCACGCAGCGGCGACCCGCGCGTCAGCTGGGCGCCGGGCCCCGAGATCAATCGCTGGGGGTGATGGGAGAGCGTCGGTCTTGCGCTGCGCGGGAATGCTATGTGATAGAGCGATCTTGGTGATTGAGAATCTCGATTCTGCGACTGGGCTGCTAGGGTGCGCGACAAGGAATCGGCGGCCAACGAAACGCCGGTCCGGGGAGTAGGAATGCGGAAGGCATTGACGGCGATTGCGGGCATGCTGGCGAGTGCGGCACTGGCGCTCGGCGGCTGCTCGATTGGCCCGGGATCTTCGCCAAGAACTTCGGGCGTCGACGAAGCGGCGATGGCACAGGCGGACGGCGCCGATTGGCTCTCGGTCGGGCGCGGCTGGGACGAACAGCGGTTCAGCCCGCTCGACAAGGTCAATGCCGCGAACGTCGGCCAGCTGGGCCTCGCCTGGTCCTACGATCTCGACACCGCGCGCGGCCAGGAAGCGACGCCGCTGGTCTACAACGGCGTGATGTATGTCTCGACGGCGTGGAGCAAAGTGCTCGCGTTCGAGGCGGCGACCGGCAAGCTGCTGTGGTCCTACGATCCCAAGGTGCCGCGCGAGACTTTGGTCAAGGCGTGCTGCGACGCCGTCAATCGCGGGGTCGCGATGTGGGGCGGCAAGATCTTCGTCGGCACACTCGACGCGCGACTGGTCGCGCTCGACGCCAAGACGGGCAAGGTCGTGTGGGAAACCTGGACCGCCGACAAGAACAGCCAGTTCACGATCACCGGCGCGCCGCGAATCGCCAAGGGCCGCGTGATCATCGGGAACGGCGGCGCCGAATTCATCGCGCGCGGCTATGTCTCGGCCTATGATGCCGAGACCGGCAAGCTGGCGTGGCGCTTCTACACCGTGCCAGGCGATCCCAAGCAGCCGTTCGAAAACAAGGCGATGGAGGCGGCCGCCAAGACCTGGACCGGCGAATGGTGGAAGTTCGGCGGCGGCGGCACGGTGTGGGACGCGATCACTTATGATCCCGCGACCAACCTGATCTTCTTCGGCACCGGCAACGGCGAACCCTGGAACGCCAGCGTGCGCAGTCCGCAGGGCGGCGACAATCTCTATACCTCGTCGGTGGTCGCAGTGAATGCCGACACCGGTGAATATGCTTGGCATCACCAGGAGACGCCCGAGGACCGCTGGGACTTTGATTCGGACGCCCAGATCATCGTCGCCGATCTCGCGATCAATGGCCAGCAATCGCATGTGCTGCTCCACGCGCCGAAGAACGGCTATTTCTATGTCTACGACGCCAAGACGGGCAAGCTGCTCTCGGGCAAGAACTATACCTTCCAGAACTGGACGACCGGGCTCGATGCCAATGGGCATCCGCAGATCGTTCCCGCCGCGCGCTATGACAAGGGCACCGGCGTCTGGGTGAGCGTGCCGGGCGCCGGCGGGGCGCACAGCTGGCAGCCGATGTCGTTCAGCCCCAAGACCGGACTGGTCTATATCCCGGTCAACGAAGCCGGCTTCCCCTATGCGGCGGCGGGCAAGGACTATCAGGTCCAGCCGCAGGGCTTCGACACCTTTCTCGACAGCGCCAAGACCGCGATGCCGGCGGATCCCGCCGCGCGCGCGGCCGCGCTCAAGGCCACCACCGGGCGCCTGCTCGCCTGGGATCCGGTCGCGCAAAAGGAGCGCTGGTCGGTTGCCTATCCAGGACCATGGAACGGCGGCACGCTGGCGACCGCCGGCAATCTGGTGTTCCAGGGCGATGCGACCGGACATATCAACGCCTATGCCGCCGATACCGGCAAGAAGCTCTGGACCAGCGACGTCCAGACCGGCGTGATCGCCGCGCCGATGAGCTTCGCCGTGAACGGCGAACAATATATCGCGGTGCTCGCCGGCTGGGGCGGCGTGTGGGACATCGCGCCGGGTGTGCTGTCGGCCAAGTCGGGTTTGCTGCGCAATATAAGCCGCGTGCTGGTGTTCAAGCTCGGCGGCACTGGTAAGCTGCCGCCGGCGCCGCCGTTCGACAAGGGGCCGCTCGATCCGCCGCCGTTCACCGGCACGCCGGCGCAGGCCGACGACGGCGCGAACCATTATGGCCGCTTTTGCTCGGTGTGCCACGGCGACGCCGCCGTCGCCGGTGGAATCAATCCCGACCTGCGGCATTCGGGCGCGTTGAATTCGCCCGAGGGCTGGCAGGGGATCGTGCACGACGGCGCGCTCAAGGAGCTGGGCATGGTAGCCTGGAGCCCCGTGCTGAGTCGCGACCAGATCGAAAATGTGCGGCAATATGTGATCAAGCGGGCCAACGAGGACAAAAAGATCGGGCCCAATTGAATGTGGAGGACGTCGCGTCGAAAAAGCCCCCTTGGGCCGGCGTGAAAGGGCATTGGGAGAATAGACATGAACGAAGCCACCACGATCGACCGCAGCAGCAACATGCTGCGTCAGTTCGAATATTCTGAGAAAGCCAAGAAGGCGCTGGCGCGCAAGCCGCAGCTGTTCATCAACAACGAATGGGTCGATTCGACGCACGGCGAGACGATCGCGGTGGTCGACCCGTCGAGCGGCAAGGAAGTCAGCCGGTTCGTCGACGCATCGGACGCCGACGTCGATCGCGCGGTCGCCGCGGCGCGCCAGGCCTTCGACGACGGCCGCTGGTCGGGCCTGCCGCCGCTGGTGCGCGAGCGCGCGCTGCACAAGCTCGCCGACCTGATCGAGGCGCATGCCGATGAGCTCGCCGAGCTCGAGGCGATCGACAACGGCAAGCCAGTGACGATGGCGCGCCACGTCGATGTCGAGAATGCCGTGAGCATGCTCCACTATCAGGCAGGCTGGGCGTCGAAGCTCGGCGGCAATTTCATCGAGCCGTGCCAGGCGCCCGCCGGCGCCTTCCACTCCTATGTTCGCCGCGAGCCGGTGGGCGTGGCCGCGCTGATCGTGCCGTGGAACTTCCCGTTGCTGATGGCGGTCAACAAGATCGCGCCGGCGCTGGCGGTGGGCTGCACCTGCGTGCTCAAGCCGGCCGAGCAGACTTCGGTGACCTGCCTGCGGCTCGCCGACCTGATCGCCGAGGCCGGCATCCCGGCTGGCGTGGTCAACATCATCACCGGCAACGGCCACACCGCGGGCGACCGCATGGTTCGCCACCCCGATGTCGACAAGGTCGCGTTCACGGGCTCGACCGAGATCGGCAAGGTGATCAACCGCGCCGGCACCGACACGATGAAGCGCGTGACGCTCGAGCTCGGCGGCAAGTCGCCGGTGGTCGTGCTGCCCGACGTCGATGTCAACGAAGCGGCGCCGGGCGCGGCGGGCGCGATCTTCTTCAACTCGGGCCAGGTCTGTATCGCGGGCTCGCGGCTCTATGCGCACCGGTCGATCTTCGACAAGATGCTCGAGGGCTTCGAGCAGGCGGCGAATTTCTGGGCGCCGCGCGCGTCGCTCGACCCGAGCGGCCACATGGGCGCAATGACCAGCGAGGAGCAGTACAACAAGGTCCTGGGCTATATCGAGGAAGGCAAGAAGGCCGGCGCCTCGGTCGCGTTCGGTGGTGACTCGCCTGCTAGCGACGGCGGCTATTTCATCAACCCGACCGTGCTGGTCGATGTGAAGCCCGACATGCGCGTGGTGCGCGAGGAGATCTTCGGCCCGGTCGTCGTCGCGCAACGCTTCGATGACCTCGACGACGTCGCCAAGCAGGCCAATGACACGGCGTTCGGCCTCGGCGCCGCGGTGTGGACCAAGGACGTCTCGGCGATGCACAAGCTCGCCGCGAAGATCAAAGCGGGCACCGTGTGGGGCAATTGCCACGCGATGATCGATCCGGCGCTGCCGTTCGGCGGCTACAAGCAATCGGGCCTCGGCCGCGAGCAGGGCCGCGAAGGCGTCGAAGCCTTCACCGAGCTCAAGTCGGTGATCATCAAGCTGTGATGTGAATTGGGGCGGGGAGGAAACTTCCCGCCCTTTTTCTATGGGGCGTTGGTCGTAAGGCCTTCTGCCCCTTCTTCGTCACCCCGGCCTTGTGCCGGGGTCTACCGAGAGACGAAGGAATCCCTTGAGCCTTTTTGGATTCCGGCGTGGAGGAGTGGATGCCGGAACAGTCCGGCATGACGAAAAAGAATAATACCCCGGAGTCGGAGCAGATCCCGTGTCCTTCGAAAATCGCCACATCCTCGTCACTGGCGCGTCGACCGGAATGGGCCGCGCCACCGCGATCCTCCTCGCACGCCGCGGCGCGAAGGTCTCGCTGGTCGCGCGCACACAGTCCAATCTCGACAGCGCACGCGCTGAGATCCGCGGGGCGGGCGGCACCGCCGAGGCCTTCGCCGCCGATGTGTCCGACAAGACCGCGCTGATCGCGGCGCTCGATGCGGCGACGGCCGCGCTCGGGCCGATCGACGGCCTCTATGCCAACGCCGGGATCGGCGGCGAATTCGCACCGTTCACGGCCTATGCCGACGAGATGTTCGACACGCTGCTCAAGACCAACGTGTATTCGGCGTTCTGGGCGATGAAGCACGTGCTTCCCGGCATGGTCGAGCGCAAGCGCGGCGCGATCCTCGTCACCGGCAGCCTCGCGAGCGAGCGCGGCATGGCGTTCAATCCGGGCTATGTCACGGCCAAGCACGGCATCCTCGGTCTGTCGCGCGCCGCCGCGCTCGAAGTCGCGCCGCACGGCGTGCGCGTGAATTGCATCATCCCCGGCTTCATCGACACGCCCCTGCTCGCCAACATCGATCACGCCGCGGCGCAGATCCTCAACCAGATGGTGCCGCAGGGCCGCCTTGGCAGCGCGGAGGAACTCGCCGAAGTTGCAGTGTTCCTGCTGTCGGACGCCGCGAGCTATGTCACCGGGCAAAGTTGGGCGGTCGATGGCGGCGTACTTGGCACGCTCGCCGTTCGCTGACCGCTCCCTCCGATAGCGGTACTCCGTCGGGCACGCGCGACGGGAATTGTTGCGAACGATTAGCAACACGATCGCGACTCATTCGCGCGATTGTTGCTAATCGCTCGCAACAAGGTCGCTGTGAGCGGGCGCAACGCGTCTGGAACGAGCCCCGCGCCGCACGCTGAAGCTCCGGCTTAGACAACCAAATAGGATATTCTTGCGGGAGGCAAGCGGCTGATATGGCTAGGCTGCTAGCCCCATTTCCTCCGCGGTTGCCCAATTGCCGTGCAGCCCGAACCGCAGCCGCAGCGGAATCCGCGCGACCGCGATCGGGCCTTTCTCGATATCGAGCGCGTCGAACAGCAACAGGTCGCTGCGATGTTCGTCGAGCCGATTGCACACCTGGACGATCCAGCCGTCGCCCTCGGGCGCGTCCTTGCTGCGTGGTACGAAGCACGGCTCCTGCAGCGAGGAGACCGGGCCGCACCACCAGCGTTGTTCCTTGCCGGACTGGTGATCGACCAGCCCGAGCGTGTTCATCAGCATGCCGCCGGCGCTGCCGCCCTTGAGCTCGACCGGCTTCGACGGATCCATCACCAGCAGCCAGCCGTAGCGATAGGGAAGGCCGGCGCGGCGATCGTCGATCCGCGGGAATTCGCCGATCATGTTGCTCAGCCGAGTCATGCTTTCGAAGGCATCGGAATTCGACGCCATGTCGACCGTCCAGCGTGTCAGGAAGCTCGCCGCCTCGATCGGATTGAACGGCGCGCCATGGATGTCGGGGAAGAAGGGGAACATGTTGTTCTTCGCCTCGGGCGTGTCGAAGTGAATCTTCGTGCCCTCCTGAAACGCGTTCATCACATGGCTGGCGAAGCAATTGTCGCGTTTGAACCAGCGGATATCGGCGGCAGTCGCACCTTCGCGGCGCGGCAGCACGCCGAGATAGACCGGCAGCGTCGTGTCGAACGCGAAGTGCGGCTGTTTGTTGTGCAGCCGCTCCCAGTTGCCGGTCGAGGGCACGACATGGAACAGCGCATAGTCCTTGGTGATCGCGAAATCGTGCATCATCGCGTAATAGGGATTCTCGAACCAGATCTCGCGGACCAGCTCACCCTCCGGCGTGACTTCGTAATAGGTCATGTCGAGCGTGAGGATGCCTTTCGAGGCATAGCCGAACGCGATCATGTTGCCTGTCTCGGGATCGATCTTCGGATGGGCAGTGAAGGTCTGCCCGGTCATCCGCCCATGGAAGTTGGTGTAGCCCTCGGTCTCGAGCGTCACCGGATCCATCACCAGCGCCGGGCTGTCCTCCTTGAGCGCATAGAGCTTGCCGCCATGGACGAAGGCATTGGTGTTGGCGGTGCCGCGGATCTCGCCTTTGACCGACGGGTCGTCGAACAACGGGTTGCGATACGCACCGAACAGCGCCCGGCCGGCCTTGCGTTCGAGCTTGAACTTGTCGGTCTGGGCATAGCGCTGGCGAAAATGCACGCGGCCGTTCTCGAAACGGAACTGCGTGATCATCCCGTCGCCGTTGAATGCGATGTCGTCGCCGAGCAGCGGCGGAAACGACGGGTCGGGCTGCACGCGAAAAAAGGCACCGTTGAGCTCGGTCGGGATTTCGCCGACGACGTCGAGGTCATGGACATCGCCTTCCATTCGCGACGGCGTGAAGAAGTCCGTGAAGGAAGGCGAATTGGGGAAATGCGTCACAGGTCCTCTCCAGGCGAGTCGTTATCCTACATAGCAATAGCGCCATTCGCCTCGGAAAGCACGGGTCGCCATTGATGCGAGTCAATCGAGGGGCCGGACGTTGATTTTGCCCAGTTGCGCGACGCGACGCAGGATTGTATGTAAGACATACGAACCTGAGAGGATGACCCTATGGCAACGACCCTGGGCGTGATGACGCCTGCCGAGCTGCTCAACGACTTCTCGCTCGAAATCACTGCCAAGGACGGCGACAAGTTTCGCGAAGCCGCGTCATTGATCCCGCCGGGTACCCAGGTCTCGGTCACGTTCCTGCCGGGTGAAGAGTTCGACATGCGGGTTGCGACCGTCAAGCTGGTCAAGCAGCTCGGTTTCGTGCCGATGCCGCATTTGTCGGCGCGCCGCCTCCGGAGCCAGGCGCAATTGGAGAATTATCTCGGCCGCCTTTCGGACGAAGTCGGTATCGACCGCGTGTTCGTGATCGCCGGCGACCCGCCGCGCCCGGAAGGGCCGTATGAGGACGCGCTCGCGATCATCAAGAGTGGCATTCTCGGCAATTATGGCGTCAAGCATGTCGGCATCTCGGGCTATCCGGAAGGCCATCCCGACATTCCGAACCCCAAGCTGCGCCAGGCGATGCTCGACAAGGACGTTGCGCTCAAGGAACTCGGGCTGGACTATTCGATCATGACGCAGTTCGGCTTCGACGCCAATCCGGTCTTCACATGGCTCGAGCAGATCCGCGCCGACGGCATCGTCGCGCCCGTGCGCATCGGCGTGCCCGGCCCGACGAGCGTCAAGACCCTGCTGCGCTTCGCCGCGCGATGCGGCGTCGGCGCTTCGGCGTCGGTGATGAAGAAATACGGCTTTTCGATTACCCAGCTGCTCACCACCGCCGGCCCCGACCGCTTGGTCGAGGAAATGGCTGCCACCTATGATCCGGAACTGCATGGCAAGATGCTGCTGCACTTCTACCCGTTCGGCGGCCTGACCAAGGCGGCGCAATGGGTGAAGGAGTACCGCGCGAACGGGTGAGGGCGGGCGAGCCTCGCCACAAATACCCCGTCATCCCGGCCGAAGTGCCGGGATCCACGGTCGAGCTGAGGAATACGGCGAGGCTCCAGCTGGAACCTCGCCGTATTCCGTTGTGGCGGGGCAGATGCCCATAGGCGCTAACTTTGAGGGGTTTACGCGCACAATCCGCTTCTTCGTCATTCCCGCGAAAGCGGGAACCCAGGGCCACACGCGACGTCCTTTGCCACCCTGGGTCCCCGCTTTCGCGGGGATGACGGTTTGGGGGAGGGTAAGTTAGCGCCTATGAGGGCGGATGCCGGCACTTCGGCCGGCATGACGATCAGGAGGCCAGTGCCGCCACCACCGCCCGCGCCACGGCAGCATGCACGGCATTCGCCGCGTCGTCCTTGACCTTCGCCTGCGTCAGATAGCTCGCCACCAGCACCGGTTTGCGCTGCGGTGGCCAGAAGATCGCGACGTCATTGTACGTTCCCGCGCCGGCGTCGCTCGTTCCGGTCTTGTCGCCCGCACGCCAGTCGTGCGGCAGGCCGGCGCGGAGCCGCGTCAGGCCGGTCCGGCAGTCCACCATCCACTGCGTTAGCTGTGCGCGGCTGGCGTCGTGCAGCACCGCGCCGAGCAGCAGTTTTTCGGTCGTGCCGAGCATCTCGTTCGGCGTCGTCGTGTCGCGCGGATCGCCGGGGATGCTGGTGTTGAGCTCGGGCTCAGTGCGGTCGAGCCGCGTCGCGGAATCGCCGATGCTGCGCAGGAACCGCGTGAGCCCGGCGGGTCCCCCGATCGTCGCGAGCATCAAATTGGCGGCGCCATTGTCGCTCTCGACGGTCATCGCCCGGCACAGCTCGGCGACGCTCGCTTGCCTGCCGACGCGCTGCGCAGTGAAGGGCGCATGTCCGACCGGATCGGTTTTGCGCACCGCCATGCGGCGGTCGAGCCGCTCCCGCGCGCGGTCGACGCGCGACAGCACCGCGCCGGCGACGAGCAGCTTGAACGTGCTGCACATCGGAAAGCGCTCGCCGCCGCGATGCGCAAAGCGGAAGCCGCTGCCGGTATCGTGCACCGCGATGCCCAATCGGCCGCCGCTCTCGGCCTCGATCCGCGCGATCGTGGCTTCGAGCGGTTCGGGCGGCGAGACCCCGATTTTCCTGGTGGCTGCGATCAGCGGCGCGGCGGCGAACATCGCGCCGCCGGCGACCATGAATGCACGTCTATCCATAGCTGAACCTCCTAGTCGACCACGAATCTGCCGGTCACGGGCCCAAGCCGCAAAGCATCATATCTCGACAGAGGCATGAATCGGATTCATGAGTGAACCATGGATCGCTCGCGCATGCCGCTCAACGCCCTGCGCGCTTTCGAGGCATCGGCGCGGCATCTGAGCTTCACCAAGGCTGGGCTCGAACTGTTCGTCAGCCAGGGCGCGATCAGTCACCAGGTCAAGGCGCTTGAGGACCAGCTCGGCGTTCAGCTGTTCCGCCGCCTGCCGCGCGGGCTCGCGCTTACCGACGAAGGGCTCGCGCTGATTCCCGCAGTCCGCGACTCGTTCGACCGCATCGGCGCGACGCTCGATCGCTTCTCGGGCGGCCGTTTCCGCGAGGCGATGACGGTCGGCGTGGTCGGCACCTTCGCGCTCGGCTGGCTGCTGCCGCGGCTTCCCGATTTCCTCGCGCGACATCCCGAGATCGACTTGCGGCTGTTCACCAACAACAACCGCGTCGACCTGGCGGGCGAGGGACTCGATTTCGCGATCCGCTTCGGCGACGGCGCGTGGCACGGCACCCACGCCGAACCGATCCTCGACGCGCCGCTGACGCCCTTGTGCGCGCCGGCGATCGCCGCGCGGCTGCGCGAGCCGTCCGATCTCGCGCGCGAGACGTTGCTCCGCTCGTACCGCGCCGACGAATGGCAGCGCTGGTTTGCCGCGGCGGGTACGACCTGCCCGGCCCTGCGTGGGCCGGTGTTCGACAGTTCGCCGATCATCGCCAGTGCGGCCGCCGCCGGAATGGGTGTGGGGCTGTTGCCGGGCGTGCTGTTCGGCAGCGAACTGGCTGCGGAGCGGCTGGTGCGGCCGTTCGACGTCGAGATCGATGCGGGGCGCTACTGGCTCACGCGGCTGACGTCGCGTTCGGATACACCCGCTATGGCGGCATTTCGGGCCTGGCTTTGGTGACGCGAGCTTGGCAAGTCCACTGGATTAATGGCAAACCGCGGATGCCGATGTGCGGGGCATTTGGGCGTGGGCGATTGCTGTGTTTGGATGGACCACGAAGCCCCCGGTCAGTGCGGGCGAATTCGAATAGCTGATCGCGTGCACGGCCTGGGAGCTGAAGATCGCGGGCGGTGAGGAAGCTCAGGAGCGCGATCCGTGGGAGATCATCGGGCGCGTCGACCTTTCAGATGGCGCTGATCCGCAAGCGGCGACGAACGTCAGTTGCGCTCGTACCGCCACTTTCGAAACGCCTGGATCGCGCCTGTGACTATAGCGAGCCCTGCCAAAGCCAACCACAGCACGCCCCAACCGTGGAGCACGTCGGTCTTGGCCGAGGCGCTCCACAGGAGGAGGAGGGCGCCGGCGACGACCCCGGCGATGCGGCCATAGCTCAACTTCGCGAACATGATGCGCCGGATTTCTTCGCGCGTCCGCTCTTCGCCCACCTGTGGACGGCGTTCAAGCGCTCGCGCGGGCGTATTCCACACCCAGTAAAACGCGAACAGAAAGGGCACCAGTATGACTGCAAGTCCGAGAAATATGGCAACCTCAGTCGTGGTATCGTCCGGATCGGGGAAGATGAGCGCCAGCGATATGATCAACAAGATCGTGGCCGGTAAAAGCGACCAAATGGCGTAGCGGATCCGGCGATTGAACGCCGAAATGAAGCCGTCACGCTCGGCCTCCCTGACGCGGATGGGAGCGCTTTTCAAGCTCTTGCGGTAGACCAGCCCGGTGTCCTCGGTTTCGAACTGATCGGCGAACAATTGGCGGAGGCGGTCGAAATGGGCGTTTCCGAACATCCCCCGACATTATCGCATGCCCGCGCGCGCTCAAGGGCCGCGTTGCGGGGCAGGGCATTGCCGTACCGTCAGACTCGAGCACTGCTCAGCCAACTGCCTCAATGCCGAAACCGCCGGATATGCGCCCGCTCCAGCCAGGCATCCCCGCACGAATAATAAAGGATGCTCTGCGGGCTTTTCGGTGAACTGATCAGCGACGCCGCGAACGCGATATCGGCGGCAGCTCGGTCCGGGCGCGGTGGCGGCGCGATCAGCGGCTCGACGCAGCGATCGACGACCGTGCGATACTCGGCGTCGAACGCCACCCAGCCGATCCGCCAGCGCGCATCGTGCGTCGCGCCGTTGTAGAACATCACTGGCGCGTCCTTGTGGCTGGTGAGCAACGGCCCGGTCGAAAGATGCCAGCTGTCCCAATGCTTGTCGCGCGGCGCGAACGGCTGCGGCTTCTCCGTCCATGGACCGGTCGGGCCGGGGCCGATCGCGAGCCCGACGAGCGAGGCTTCGTTGCGCGCATATTCGTAGAACAGCCGCCAGCCATCGGTGAGCGTGCAGTCGATCGAGGCTTCCTTGGTGTTGCCTTGCGACTGAGTCGAGGCGAGCGCGATCTCGGTCTTGACGAGATGCTCGACGTCGGGGCCCTCGCACACGAGCAGCTGCCCGGTCGCGCCGCCGGCGTCGACGCCGGTGTAATAGACCAAGGCCCGGTCCTCGAGCTGCACCAGCGTCGGATCCTCGCAGCCGCCGACGTCGAGGTCTCTGCCCGGGGCGATCACCGGCGCGTCGGTCAGGTGGAAGTGCAATCCGTCGTCACTCTCCCCGTACCAGATGGCGCCGGTAGAAGTCGGCGTGGCGCCCGGGGGCGGCACGACGCGCAGCAGGATGCAGCAGCGCGCGCCGTGCTTCCACACATAGGGGCTCATCAGCGCTGCGCCCTCGATCGCCTTGGGACCGGTGATCTCGACCGCTTCTATAGCTTCGACGGCGAAGTCGAGCTGCATCATGCCCCCTGCGCGAGCAGCAGCGAGAGCGCGCCGTCGATCGTCAGCGTCGCGCCGGTGATATAGCGCGCCGCGGGTGAGGCGAGGAATACGACCAGTGCCGCCACTTCCTCGGGCGTTCCCGCGCGGCCGGCGGGGACACTGGCTTCGAGCGACTGGCGATAGGCGGCATCGGTCATCGCGCGGGCGTTCATCGGCGTCAGGATCATGCCGGGCGCGACGGCGTTGACCGTGATGCCGTGCCGCGCCTCTTCAAGCGCCATCGTCTCGGTGAGCGCCTTCACACCAGCCTTGGCCGCGCAGTAATCGGCGCCGCCGGCTCGGACGTCGACCGCGTGGATCGACGAGATGTTGACGATCGAACCGCCGAGCCCGTGCTGGCGCGCGTCGCGGACGAAGCGGCGCGAGGTCAGGAACACGCCGTCGAGATCAGTGGCGAGCAGGCGATGCCATTGCAGCAGCGTCATGTCAGCAACGTCGATTCCCGACATGTTCAGCCCTGCGGAATTCACCAGACAGGTTATCGGTCCCAGGTCTCGACGAGCCGTATCGAACGCCCGTTCGACGGCGGCCTCGTCGCCGACGTCGGCCTGGATGGCAACCCAGCGCTTTCCCGCCCCCGCGACTGCCGCGCCGGTTTCCGCGGCTGCCTCGGCATCGCGATAATAGAGGATCGCAATATCAAAGCCTGCGGATGCCAGCGCAACCGCGCAAGCTCGGCCGATCCCGGATTCGGCGCCGGTCACGAGCGCGGCGCCGGCCTTTGCTGCTGATCCTTCCACGGGCACAACAACAATGGCGGCGGCCAAGGGTTTCCATCCTTGGGCAGAAAAGGAGGACCGCGCGCGATGTCCTGCGCGCTATTTCTTGGGGAACGCCGGCGGCTCGTCCGTGCCCCAGAAGGGCTGGTGGCAACCGTCGCACACTTCGTCGAGGTTGCTTCCGACCTTGTAGAGCAGCGCCACGTCGCGCGTGTCCGCCGAACGCGCCATCGCATCGGCCGCGTCGACCAAAATTTTTGACCGCTCCGCGAAATGCTTGGGATCGGCGGCGATCAGCGCGTGGATCTGCTCCGCGCTCTTGGCCTCCCAGTCCTTGCCGATGTTGCCTTTGATCCCGACGGCATTCGCGCCCATGATCGGCTCGTTCGCCGCGGCGACCGTGAGGTGATCGGCATTGTCCACCAGCAGCTGCGCGCGTTCCTTCATCGCGCGCGCGGATGCGCCGATCTTGCTCCAGTCGTCTTCGCTCAGCTTCGCGCTCACCAGCCCGTCGCCCACGTCGTTATAGGCCTTGTCCATCATGCCCCAGATGATGTCGGCGCCTGGTTGCATCACCTGCCGCATCGAGTCGTTGATCGTCGGGATCGCCGGCTTCTCGGGGGGTTGGTTCTTTCCGCAACCGGCCAGCATCAACACGGTCGCTACGGCGATCGCCGCGGCGCTAAGCTTCGACATTCCGCTCTCCAAACCCTGAGGTACTCCCGGCGAACTCGGGGTACCCCCCGGACAAAGTCAACGCAAGCACACCCGGCACCTGCTTCGGGTAACGAGCGCCAAATCTGACCGACATGCCGTCATGCCGGCCGAAGGGCCGGCATCCACCATGTCGCCATGCACAGGTTTTCCGGTCCAGCGGAACTTCACAGATCCTACTCGCGGAAAGGTGGATGCCGGAACAAGTCTGGCAAGACGATTCGGGCGGGGCGCGATCCGCTCTGGCCCAACAAAAAAGGCCGGGTGTTTCCACCCGGCCTTGCTTGTTTCGACGCGAGATTGCTCAGGCGATCTCGGCCTGGCGCGCGCTGCGCCAGCCGCCCTCATATTCCTCACGCGCCGTGCGGGCGTAGGGAACCGGGCTCACGACTGCGCGGACTTCGATCTGCTTGTGCGGCTCGACCGTGGTCTTCTGGGTGTTCGGCGCTTCGCCCCACACCACGCGCAGCTCGGTGCCGACCGGGATCTCGTGATCGATCGTCGCGAGGCTGAGCGCCTGCTTCTCGTTGTACGAATAGCCGGTGAACATCGACATGCCGACGGTCTTGCCACCCGCGTCGACGACGCGATCGGCGTTGGTGTTGGCATAATTGGCCAGCGGCAGGTCGAAGAACTTGTACTGCTCGCCCTCGGGGTCGAACAGCGAGCCGACGATCTTCTTCATGTCGTCTGCGTTCCACGCCAGCGTGACCTTCTTGCGCTGGGTGGACTTGTCGAGCGCTTCCAGCGCCTCGCGGCCGTGGAAGTCATGATCGAACTTGACGAACGTGCCGTAGCCGATCTCGTACGGGTTGACGTAATAGTCTTCGATGTTCTCGGAGACGAACGAACCGCCGATCGCGCCGGTGGCTTCGTACGAATTCGGCTTGAGCCACTCGCGGTAGGCCTTGAGCTTGTCGCCGGTATAGATCGCCGGCAGCGGCGAGGGGATCCAGCCCGATTCGAGCGTGTTCGACGGATAGGCGCGCGAACCGACCGGGATCAGCCCGAACTCCTTGCCGGCGTCGAGGATTGCGGCGCGGACTTCTTCCTGGATGTCGTAAGGACCCCAGATCTCGAGCCCCGGCGCGCCGGCCATGCCGTGACGCAGCGTGCGGATCTTGTGGCCGGCGATGTTCATCTCGCTCATGTTGAAGAACTTGAGCTTCTCGAGCGGACCGCCGTGCAGCTTTTCGATCACGTTCCAGGCCTGCGGGCCCTGAATCTGGAAGCGCCACGAAATGCGACTCACCGGCTTGCCCATCGGGCGCGACGGCGAACGATCGTCATGGACGATCTCGACGTCATAGCCGCCGGTGGCGCCATGATACATCAGCCAGTTCGCGGCAGGTGCGCGGCCGACGTACACGAACTCTTCCTCGGCAAGGTAGAACAGGATGCCGTCGCCGATGACATGGCCGTACGGCGTCGTCGGAACATATTGCTTGGCCTGGTTGACCTTGAAATTGGCCATCGAGTTGATCGCGGTGTCCGAAAGCAGCTTCAGCGCGTCCTTGCCGCGGATATAGAGGTCGACCATGTGGTGGGTCTGGTCGAACAGCACCGCGCTGTGCTGCCACGCCCATTGCTCCGAACGCCAGTTCGAGAATTCCGGCGCGACGACCGGGTACACATAGGCGCCGATCTGGCTGTTGCGCAGCATCTGCACGATGTTCGGCGTCTGCTGCAGGATGTCTTCGAGATTCGCGGGCATCAGGCTCTCCTGTCGGTGGGCACGCAAGCGACTCCGACGGTGCCGCCGGTTGTCGATGTCGAGGTCCTATCGCGACGCAATTTTATATGCAAGACATACAATCTTGCATCTGTGCCACGGCGCGGGTAGCTGGGAAAATGAACGTAGATTCCAAGGGCGGAGAGGCCAATCCATGAGCACGAGCTACATCCTTACGCTGTCTTGTGACGACAAGCCGGGGCTGGTTGCGGCGACGACCGGCATGCTGGCGGAGCAGAACGCCAACATCCTCGAGGCACAGCAATTCAACGACCAGGAGACCCGTCGCTTCTTCATGCGAATCGTCTTCGAACTCGAAGGCGACATCGCGCCGGTGCGCGCGGGCGTCGACGCCCTCGCTGCCGCGCACGGCATGAAGAGTTCGCTGCGCGGCAAGGCCGAGAAGCGCCGAGTCGTGTTGATGGTCTCGAAGTTTGACCATTGTCTGGGCGATCTGCTGTATCGCTACCGCATCGGCGAGCTGAACATGGAGCCGGTCGCGATTATCGGCAACCATCCGAAGGAAGCGCTCAACATCACGCTGATCGGCAACATCCCCTACCATTATTTCCCGATCACCAAGGACACCAAGCCGCAGCAGGAAGCGCAGATCAAGCGCGTGGTGAACGAGACTCGCGCCGAGCTGGTTGTGCTCGCGCGCTACATGCAGATCCTGTCGGACGATCTGTCGGCATTCCTGTCGGGCCGTTGCATCAACATCCACCACAGCTTTCTGCCGGGTTTCAAGGGCGCAAAGCCCTATCACCAGGCCTATGAGCGCGGCGTGAAGATGATCGGCGCGACCGGCCATTATGTCACCGAAGATCTCGACGAAGGTCCGATCATCCACCAGGACGTCGAAGCGATCGGCCATGCCGACACGCCGGAGGACCTGGTGCGCAAGGGCCGCGACATCGAACGCCGCGTGCTCGCGCGGGCGGTGCGCTATCACTTGCAGGACCGCGTGCTGCTCAACGGCAAGCGGACCGTCGTGTTCACGGAATAGGGACACCCGTCCGCGTTCGAAAAGGGTCGGGCGATTGCCCGGCCCTTTTTATTTCGAACGAATTTCGGGCTTCGCTACCGGTGCCTCGGCAGTGCTGGCGCGAAGCTCCGCGACCTCCGATCCGGTCGCACAATCCGGCGAATACAGTGAGAGTCGGCCTTTGCCGGCATTTTTCGAGCGGTAAAGCGCGGCGTCGGCGCAGGCGATCAGCTTCTCGAGATCGAGCCCCAGATCGGGCGCCGTGGCGATTCCGATGCTCGCCGAGATTCGCATCTGCATGTCCGCGACGTGATAGGGCGCGCTGAGCCGCTTGATGATCCGCCGCGCCAGCATCTCGGCCTCGTCGGGATGGTGCACGTCGGACTGCAGCAAAAGGAACTCGTCGCCGCCCAGTCGAGCCACGACATCGTTGTTTCGCACCGCCCCCAGCAGGCGCTCCGAAACCTGCTGCAGCACGGCGTCGCCTGCGAGATGGCCGTAGCTGTCGTTGACACCCTTGAAGCCGTCGAGATCGACGAAATGGATCGCGAGCTTGGTGCCGGAAGCCAGCGCGGCGGCAATACGCTCGCGGAATCGCTCGCGCAGCTCGAGCCGGTTCGGCAATCCCGTCAATGCGTCGCGCGTGGCGAGCTGTGCCAGGTCGTGTTTCGCGGTGTGATGCTGGACCGCCGATCGGTACAAATGTCGCACCGTCGCGACGCTGAGGCCGGTAATCATCGCCACCAGCACCGCCTCGAGCGCGAAGAACTCGGCGTGCAGCGGCCCGGCCTCGCTGATCGACGCATGCGCGGCGAGTGCGGTGACCGTGGGCACCGTCGCGATCAGCAGGCTCGCGACGCAGATCAGCGGCCGAACCGAGATCCTCGACACGATGCCTGCCCCGAAGCTGAACACCAGGCTGACGGTGATCAGGTGCAGCAGCGGAATATGATAGCCGAGGGCGTGGATGTTGAGCGCCGCGAGGAGCACGGCAAAGGCGTAGCTCCCCAGCCCATAGCGGCGTTCCCAGGTCGCGAGCTGCGCGAAATGGGTGGGTCGCCTGTGCTGATAGCCCAGGATCAGCGCCATTCGTGCCGCAGTGACGATGGCCCCCGCCACGGCGAGCGTCACGTACACGAAGTCGTGCCAGGCCTCGGCCGCGAGTGCGGTCACGACGATATAGACCAACCCCATTCCCAGGATCGGGAGTCGCATTCCGAACAGCATGTCGATGAATTCGCGATAGACCGGCTCGGGCAGCGGGGCTGCGCGAAGCCGGGACCTCAGGCGTCCCAGCCGCGGGCGCGGCGCCGAATGGTCTGAACGTCTCACGATCGCGTGTGTGCGCCCGACGCATTAACGCGGCATCCACCACTGCTTCCGGACAATCACTCGGTTCGGGGCGTGTCGGCGGTCTCGCGGCGGTTGATCAACGCGTAGCCGTGGCCTTTCGAACCGCGCAACCGGCCGCCGGGTCCGAAAGCCGGGGATCGCGCAGGAATGGCGTGTCGGTCTGCGCGTCGAGGAAGGCCAGCAGTGCCGGCAATTCGACGTCCGCCAGCTGCGCCGCCGCGTGCCGGCGGATCGCTTCCTCGACGCTCCGCGCGGTGCCGTCGTGCAGCCACGGTCCCGTCACCGCAACGTTGCGCAGCGGCGGCGTGCGGAAATGCTCGGCGTCGTCTGCCGGCGGCAGCCCGCTGCCATAGGAAATGCCCGCAGTCGCGGCGGTGCCGACATAATGGAGCTTGTCGTCCGTGAGATCCGGCCCGGCATGGCAGGAAGCGCACGCAGTGGCGAACTGCGCGGCACCACGGTGGGCGTCTGCCGACAGCGCCGCCGCATCGCCCGCGCGATAGCGGTCATAAGGGCTCGACGCGGAGATGATCGTGCGCTCGAACGCCGCGATCGCCGCGACCGCGTCCACCATTGCGACGCGGCCGCCGCTTGCTGGGAATGCCTTTGCGAACATGCGGCGATAGCATGCGTCGGCGGCCAGCCGTTTGACGACGACGTCGGGATCGGCGCCCATCTCGATTGGATGACTGCCAGTGAGCGGCACCAGTGCCTGCTGCTCGAGCGTCTTCACCTTGGGATCCGCCCAGGTGAGCGGGCTGCGCCAGGCCACGTTCGCCAACCCTTGCACGTTGCGGATGCCGGGCTCGCCCGTCACGCCGAACTGGATCCGCGCGCCGTTGGTGAAGCCCTTCGCCTGGACGTGACACGCGGCGCACGACATCGTGCGATCGCGCGACAGCCGGCGGTCGTAGAACAGCTGCCGGCCGAGCGCGACCTTGGCCTCGGTCATGGGATTGTCGGCGGGGATCACGGGCGTGGGAGCGCCCGGCGGCAATCCAGGCCAGTGCCAGACGGTCGAGCCCGCGAGCGCGCTGCCCGAGAGGCATAGCGCGACGAGCATCAGGAGTGGACGCGCGCGTTTCATTGCACTGCACAATGTATCGCGGGAGATGGCTTCACGGCAATCGAAGCGCAACTGCGCTGGCAAATGCGATCAGAGCTGCGCCAACCCCAACAGCTCCCGCGCTTCCGCCGCGCTCGTCGGCTCGAAACCGAGCTCAGTCATGATCCGCACTTGGCGTTCGACCAGCATCAGATTGGTCGCCTTCTGCCCACGCGAATAATAATGATTGTCCTCGAGCCCGACGCGGACATGGCCGCCGAGCAGCAGCGCCTGTGTCGTCGCCGCCAGCTGCGCAGGGCCGATGCCGGAGACGCACCAGATCGATTGCGGCGGCAAGTGCCGGACCATCGCCGCGAGAATCTCGTGGCTGTACGGCATCGCGCCCTGGAACCCCTTGTCCCCGCCCAACACCATGTTGATGTAATAGGGCGGCTTGTCATAGCCTTTCTGGATCAGCCGCGTGACGTCCTGCAGGATGTGCTCGGGACTGAACACTTCCCATTCGGGCTTGGCGCCGCGCTCGAGGATCCGCTGGACCAGCGTCTCGCAGCGGCTCGGCGGGGTGATCACCACGACTTCCTTGGTGGGATCGACGGTATCGACCACGGTCACGCCGTCGAAGGTGCACATCTCGGCGCCACCGTCGCAGCCGCGCAGTCGCTCCTCGAAGTTCGACTCGTACAACCCGTCGGGCCGCGCGATCAGCATGTCGCCCGAATTGCCGCCGCCGGTCGAATTGTTGAGGATGATGTCGCACTTGGCGCGGATGCGATCATTGATGTCGCGATAGATGTCAGGGTTGCACGTCGCCTGGTCGTCGGGCCGGCGCGCGTGGATCGCGACGATCGATGCGCCGGCCTTGTAGCAGTCGTGGACCTGGTCGGCGATTTCCTGCGGCTGGGTCGGCAGATTGGGGTTGGCGGTCTTCATCGACATGCCGCCCGTGGGCGCAACGGTGACCATCACCTTCGACATCTGCCTCGCTCTCCCAGCATATGGTGCCGGATGCAGGATTCGAACCCGCGACCTTCGGTTTACAAAACCGCTGCTCTACCAACTGAGCTAATCCGGCGACCAGTCAAAATCCGCAGAAATCTGCGGGTTTGACCGCCTTGGCGTCGCTGGATCGACGGGTCAAGCGCCATTTTCTCGCACAAACTCGCGCACAATTCGTGGATTGGAGCGCTTTCGAAGCAGCGGTTCTTGGTACCGTCATTCGGAGGTTCGAATCCTCCCGCCCCCAGCCAAGCGACTCCTTGAGATTCGGCATCTAAGTCATTGATCAGTCTGAAGATAGACCAAGCGACCCGCTGACCTTGCGCGACTGAGGGGCGGGACCACTCGGCGATGGCTCTGCCTGGCGGACCTCGGCGTCCGCCAGCCTAACGCACGGGATACCCGCGCCAGCGCTTGATGGTGCGAATGGCGAAGCTGGACCGCATCGAGCTGACGCCCGGCAGGCGCGACAGGCATTCGCGGTGAATGCGGTCGAACTGCTCCAGGTCGCCTGCCGCGACCCAGAGCACGTAGTCGGCGCTTCCCGTCATCAAATGGCATTCGAGAATGTCGTCGAATTCGCCGACTGCCTGTTCGAACCGGTCCATCGCTTCCCGGCTTTGGCTGTTCAGCGTGATTTCGACGAACGCCTGCAGCTTCAGGCCGAGCCTTTGCGGGTCGAGCACTGCCGAATAGCCGACGATCAGGCCGGCGGCTTCGAGCGATTTGATCCGTCGGTGGCACGCAGATGCCGATGTGCCGGCTATTTCGGCCAAGTCGGCGATCGACCGGGACGAGTCGCGCTGCAGCGCATCAACGAGGCGGCGATCGATCATGTCCAAGGGAAAATATCCCGGGTTGGCGCGGAAAATCGGTAGAAAATACCACTTTTGTAGCAAAGGTCCATGACCTTTGGCAAGATCGACCGGCGGACCTGGAATAATATCGCTGCGATCACCCTACAAGGAGGACGCCATGCGTGTTGGCACCGTCAAGGAAATCAAGAATCACGAATACCGTGTTGGCCTGACGCCTGAGAGTGCCCGCGAGCTGGTTGCGAATGGCCATGAGGTGTGGGTCGAAACCGATGCCGGAAAGGGAATCGGCGCGTCCGATGCCGATTATCAGACCGCCGGCGCACGGATCGTGCCCACCGCGGCCGAAATCTTCGCCGAATGCGAAATGGTCGTGAAGGTGAAGGAGCCGCAACCGGTCGAACGTGCACAGCTTCGCAAGGGGCAAATCCTCTACACTTATCTCCATCTTGCGCCCGATCCCGCGCAAACCGCCGACCTGTTGAAATCCGGGGTGACGGCGATCGCCTATGAAACCGTCAGTGGCGCCAACAACGCGCTCCCGTTGCTCAAGCCGATGAGCCAGGTGGCCGGCCGCATGTCGATCCAGGCAGGGGCGACGGCGCTGGAAAAGGCGCATGGCGGACGCGGCGTGCTGCTCGGCGGCGTGCCGGGTGTGTTGCCGGCCAAGGTGGTCGTCATCGGCGGCGGTGTGGTCGGTTTCAACGCGGCGCAGATGGCGGTGGGGCTGGGGGCCGATGTGACGGTCCTCGATCGCGATCCCGGCGTGCTCGAGTGGCTCGATAACCAATTCGAGGGTCGCGCGCGGACGCTCTATTCGGGCAAGGCCAGTCTCGCCGAGCAAGTCGCCCAGGCGGATCTGGTGATCGGCGCCGTGTTGGTTCCCGGCGCGGCCGCGCCCAAGCTGGTAACGCGCGACATGCTCGCGACGATGAAGCCCGGCGCCGTGCTGGTTGACGTCGCGATCGATCAGGGCGGCTGCTTCGAGACCAGCCGCGCCACCACCCACGACGAGCCGACCTATGTGATCGACGAGGTCGTGCATTACTGCGTGGCGAACATGCCTGGCGCGGTCGCGCGGACGAGCACCTATGCGCTGAACAACGTGACCCTGCCGCACGCGCTTCGGATCGCCGAGATGGGCTGGAGAGGCGCGCTGAAGGCCGATCCCCATTTGGCGAACGGGCTCAACGTCCACGAAGGCAAGATCACCTACGAGGCGGTCGCGCGTGACCTCCGATATGATTTTACGCCCGTGCACGCGCTGTTGGGCTGATGGCTGCGCTCGATGGGCCTCGGGACGGGCGCGGACCGCGAGGATGAGTCGACGGACGCCTCGCGGACTCGATCCGCGAGGCGTCGTACAATTCATTAGCTTATCCTGCTTTCGGCCTGGACTAGCCAGCTTTTCGCGCGCCGCGTCGCCACAACGACCGACCCACGTCG
>Ga0207711_10000981_pt1 | contig 27362 bp, 25 predicted proteins | sample KBSS34metaG_FD_184401 | JGI IMG/M metagenome (GOLD analysis project Ga0207711, IMG submission 184401) | Switchgrass rhizosphere microbial communities from Kellogg Biological Station, Michigan, USA - KBS S3-4 metaG (SPAdes) (version 2) | ecosystem: Host-associated > Plants > Roots > Rhizosphere... | reverse complement strand
GACGTCACGCTCCATGCCGGTGACGGCCTGTCGCAGCCTGCTGGCGTCGCGCATAACGTCATCTCACGCTCGGATGACCTCGAAGTGCTCGAGATCAACGAGCCGGCGGTCTATGGAACATGGGATCTGGCTGAACCGCCGGCACCGTGGAAGTGACGACATCGTTTATGCGCTCTCGCCTATGAGCGACTCGGCAGAAGGAGCAACGAATGGCATCAGTTTCGTTCGAGCGGGTGGAAAAGGCTTACGGCACCACGAAGGTGATCCACGGCGTCGGCTTCGACATTCACGACGGCGAGTTCATGGTCCTGGTGGGGCCCTCGGGCTGCGGCAAGTCGACGCTACTCCGGATGCTGGCCGGGCTCGAAGAGATCGACGGTGGCGCCATCGCGATCGACGGCAAGGTCGTGAACGATACGGAGTCGAAAGATCGCGACATCGCGATGGTGTTTCAAAGCTACGCGTTGTACCCACACATGACCGTTCGCGCCAACATGGCGTTCAGCTTGAAGCTGCGCAAGGCCGACGCGGCCGTCATCGCCGAGCGGGTGGCGAAGGCGTCGCGGATTTTGAATCTCGATGCGTACCTCGAGCGTTTCCCGCGAGAGCTATCGGGGGGTCAAAGGCAACGTGTCGCCATGGGACGCGCCATCGTTCGCGATCCCAAGGTATTCCTGTTTGACGAGCCGTTGTCGAACCTTGACGCCAAGCTGCGGGTCGCGATGCGCGCCGAGATCAAGGCGTTGCACCAGCGGTTGAAAACGACGACGGTATATGTGACGCATGATCAAGTAGAGGCCATGACGATGGCCGATCGCATCGTCGTCATGCACGATGGCGTAGTCGAACAGATCGGCGAGCCACTCGAGCTATACGATCGGCCGCGCAACCTGTTCGTCGCGCAGTTCATCGGGTCTCCCGCCATGAACGTCATCAATGGCAAGCTCCGCCAGGCCGGCGCCGATACAGTTGTGGAGACGCAAGACGGGATTCGCTGGCCGGTACTGCGCGAGCCGGGCGCCGGCGATGGCCTTGACGTCAGCTACGGCGTTCGACCGGAGCATCTCGCAGTCGTCGAACGTGGCAGCACAGGCAGCGTCCCGGGAGAAGTGGTCGTAGTCGAGCCAACAGGGGCGGAGACGGAACTGTTGGTGCGCAGTGGGACGTCAGATATCAGCGTCATCAGTCGCGGTCGAGCGAACATCGGTCCAGGCGATCAGATTGCGCTCCGTGTCATGCCGGGTTCGGTGCACCTCTTCGATCAGAAATCTGGTTCGAGGATCGCCGATGTGGTGGAGAGAATGTGATTGAACACTCAGAGTGCGTCCGCCTTTCCTCCAGCGCGCCGAAGGGTCGTGGCGGACTAAAAGTTGCTCCGCAAATTGGGTGAAGACCGCGCGCCTATTAGGCTGGCAGCAATCCAATTTGACTATTGCGGAGCAGAATTTAGCCTAAGTGCTTGATACGAAATATCTCTGCGACAGACTGTTAATCCGCAGGTCCCAGGTTCGAGCCCTGGTCCGTGGAGCCAATCTACATGTGGCCCGCAGCGATGCGGGCTGTTTCTTTTTGCTCCGCAATTCTGACCTTGCTCGTGAACACAGGGGGACAACTCAGTTAGCCGAGTGCAAGGCCGTGTAATCGGCGCTCCTCGCTGCATGTCGACTGAACGCTCAATTCGCAAGCGCCAATCGACAGGCGTCTTCTTCGGTCATTGCTGCGCCTTCTGCCATAAGCGCTTCGCGCTCGTTGGCGTCCAGCCTATCGCCGAGCACGCCATCGAGGCGCGCGCGGGCCCTCGCCTCGTTCGCCTGCCGCACAATCCCCCTCGCTGCGAACGCGGCATCGACGTAGCCGGCGATGCGTACGGCGTCTGCGCATCTGCCGACCTGCGCAGCCCTCAGCGCGAGATGATCCAGTGCACCCCAGGCGTATCCTGCGGTCTTGCGCAACTCGATGCCCTCCCGCGCTGTACCCAGTGCCTCCTCGAAGTCGCCGCGCTCGACGAGCACGCCGGCCAGGTTGGTGAGGTTCACGCCAAGGACCAACTTGGTTCCCTTGTTCGACCCGCGCATCACCTCGATGACCTCGCGAAATCCCGTGGCCGCCTCATCGAGCGCGCCGAGCGCCCAATTCGTGTCGGCCAGCGCCCCGGCCAGCTGCGCCGCGTCGCGCTCCAAGCCCGCGGACCGATAGAGTGAAAGCCCTTTCTCATAGTGCGTTCGCGCGCCAGGGAGATCGCCGACAGCCTTGCGCACGAATCCGGCCGCATGGTAATACGGTGCCATGACGGCCGGCACAGGGCTGCGTGCGAGCAATGGCCGGGCCGCGTCGAGCGCCTGTTGCGCGCGATCGAGCCTTCCCGTCCGCGCCAACGCGCTGCCCAGGCGCATGAGCGAGTAGCCCGTGCCGAGTGCGTCGCCGGCCCGGCGATGAAGGGTGACTGCACGGCGGAGCGCGCGAATCCATTTCACAGGATCGGTGAACTGGTCCAACAGCCCGAGCCAGAGCCACAAGCGTGCGCGGATCCGTTGCGGTGTGCGCGAGGTGCAGCGCGTCAATGCAAGCTCGACGCGAGCGACCCCCTCGCTGCGCAACGACCACAAGAGCCAAGCCGGACCGGAGTCCGCTGTGATGCTCATGCCGATCGCGGCATCGCCCTGGGGCGAAAACGCCCAATCGAGCGCTGCGTGCACATTGTCGCGCTCCGCCAGGTATACCGCATTCCAGTGAAGGTCGGAACCCTGGAGCCATTCCTCAAACGCGTACCTGAAGCGATCCCGAAAGTAGCGCGCATGACGCCGGGATGCGAGCGCCCGCTCGCGGGCAACATCGAGCTTCTCCATGCAATACGCACGCATCGTGTCGAGCAGGCGATAGCGGGTGCCTGCATCGGTCACGTCGGCTATCACAAGCGAGCGCGCGACGAGCGGGGAAAGCACGCCCAGCATCGTTGCGTCCTTCATCGTCCGCTCACCGACGACTCGGCGAGCTGCTCCGAGCGTGAAGCCGCCCGCAAATACCGCCAAGCGTCGCAGCGCGCGCTGCTCTTCTTCGGCGAGCAGATCGTAGCTCCAGTCGAGCGTGGCGCGAAGCGTCTTCTGGCGCCGTGGCGATGCGCGCGGCCCCTCGGCGAGCAACCCAAAGCGATCGTCTAGGCGCTGGTTGATCTCTTCGATCGATAGCGAGTACAGGCGTGCCGCGGCCAGCTCGATTGCTAACGGTATGCCTTCGAGGCGCGAACAAATCGCACTCACCGGCATGGCACTGTCTTGCGTCAGCGCGAAGCCGGGCCGCTGCAACCTCGCGCGCTCGACGAAGAGCTGCACAGCTTCAGCGCCGGCAATCTCCTTGAGGCTGGCGCCAGCGGTTGGCAACGACAACGGCTGCAACGGAATCTGCTGTTCGCCATCGACGTTCAGCGCCTCCCGGCTGGTCGCCAGGACATGCGTGTTCGGCGCCTCAGCTAGCAGAGCAGCAACGAGTGCCGCGATGGCGGCTATCACGTGCTCGCAAGTATCGAGCACGAGTAGGACTTGCCGCGCACTCAGGTGACGACATAGCGTTCGCATCAACGGCTCTGCGACGTGTTCCTGGATACCGAGGACCTCCGCAATGCAATTGGGCACGAGTCCGGCATCGGAGATGGACCCGAACTCGACCAGCCAGACGCCCTCGGCATACTGCTCGGTCACTTCAGCAGCGACCCGCAACGCGACGCGCGTCTTGCCGACTCCCCCCATACCGACAAGGGTCACGAGCCGATTTCGCGCCAGCAAGCGCTTGACCTCCTCGATCTCGCGGGCGCGCCCTACGAATGACGAAATCCGCGCAGGTATGTTGTTGGCCTGGGCGGCAGCCGCCTGGGGTGTCGGGAAGGCCGGGCCGTCGATCGCAGGTATCGACGATTCCCGGGAAAGTCTGGCGACTGGGCCGACGAAGCGGTAGCCGCGCCGGGTCAAGGTCTCGATCCAGCGCTCGCCGCCCGCCGCGCGCGCGAGCACGCGGCGTATCGCAGAGATCTGGACCGTCAGGTTGGCTTCCTCTACCACTACGCCAGGCCACGCCGCTTCCAGGATGACGGACCTCTCGACGTATTCGCCCGCATGGCTGACCAGCGCGGCGAGCACGGCCACCCCGCGCGCGCCAAGCGGCGTGGCGACACCGTTGTGGGTCAGCACGGCCGCCGAGGCGTCCAGGCGGAAAGGCCCCAAATCGTAGACCGTGTGCATCTCGAGTGGCTCTGTAATTCGACCGCGTGATCCATGCCGTTGCGGATTCCACCGGCCCAGTCCTGGAACGGGGCGTCCAATAGCATTTTCTCGAAATTTTACGGTTATTAAAGGATTTCGTGGGGCGCACTCATCGAAGATCGTCTGCACCAGCCGGCAACCACGGAGACCCTTCATGAACGCCGAATCCAAACCACGGACTGCACCCTCGATCTATGGTCACATGATCACCCTGGGTGTCGACCACTCGATCGCCATATACGAGAGAAACGGAGAGTGTTACGTGGCTGAATTCCGAGACGGCTGTGGAAGCCTGGAGGACGCAAGCTCATGGTTCCGCTTTCACGCCGGAGTCCTGCGCTGGGGCCAGGGACGCACCGCCCTCCAGTCGTCCATGCCCCTGAACTCGGAGATGCTGGAGCAAATCGAGCGACTTCATGCTGCGAGCGACGCTCGCCAAGCGAGGATGCTGGCCGTGCCAGCGAGCGTCGCCGCGGCGGCGCGGCGTTACTGGAGCAATGCGATGTCGCGCCTACGCGGCCGTACGGCCAGGATAAGCCAGACGTTGGGTTGAGGTTTTGTCCTGACTGCGACGAGCAGAAAGTCCACCTACTGAGTCATCTAATGAACGCTTGGAATGCTGTTGGTTTTCTTGCCGCCGGCTTGGTGATCACAGCCTTTTGCATGAAAGATATCCTGCACCTGCGAATCGTCGCGGTCGCAAGCAATGTGGCATTCCTCGCGTACGGCGTCGCCCTTGGGCTGATCCCCGTCTGGCTACTCCACCTGGTGTTGCTTCCGGTAAACCTGGTCCGGTTGTGGCAGGTCGGCGGCCGTATAGCGACCGACGCGACACAAGACCGGGGCAAAGGTCGCACGATCGTCCGACGGTCGCCTGGTCGACGCCGGATTCGAGCTCAAACCAGCCATTCGGCCTGCGGAACGGCCCGAACGCGCTGACACGTAGCGAGCATCGACGCCCAACCGCTCGCCCGTGGAGTTGTCCAAGGGCTTTAGCTGAGCGCGAATGACTGCTCAGGGTTCCCAGGTTCGAGCCCTGGTCGGGGAGCCAAGCTACAAACGGCCCGCAGTGATGTGGGCCGTTTCCTTCTGCTCCGCAGGGACATACGGGCGGCGTCTGTAACCTTCCCCTACTCAAGAGAGGCAGCCACGGCCGCGCCACCAACAGGCTAGACTTGTTACGTGCGTAAGACGACCTCAGTACTCCTCTCGCGCTGGCTTGCGTCGTCGCCCCTGCGCCACCCTTCGTTTCGGCTGTTCTATTTCGGTTCGATCGGGGTGGCGCTTGGGTACACCATGCAAGCGACTATCGCGGCTTGGTTGATGGCGACGCTGACGCCATCGGCGTTCATGGTCGCGCTGGTGCAGACGGCAAGCACCGCGCCGACACTGCTTTTCGGCCTGGTGGCCGGTGCCTTGGCCGATATCGCCGACCGGCGAAGGATCATTCTGATCACGCAGATCGTGCTGCTCACGGCTGCGATCGTCCTCGGCGGATTGACCGTCGCCGGCATCACCGGTCCGGCAGCGCTGCTCGCGCTCACGTTCCTGATCGGTGCCGGCTTTACGTTTTATCTACCCGCACAGCAGGCGAGCGTCAACGATCTGGTATCGCGAGCTGAACTCCCGAGCGCAGTTGCATTGAGCGCGGTCGCATTCAATGTCGCGCGTGCCATCGGGCCAGCGCTCGCGGGCGCGATTGCCGCCTGGGGCGGTTCAGGCACAGCGTTTCTCGCGGGCGCCCTGTTCTTTACCGTGATGATCGTCGCACTGCGCCGATGGAAGGGCCACCAACGCGCTCCGCCCGGCGTCCCAGAGAGGGTGCTTTCAGGCATTCAAAGCGGGCTGCGATACGCCAGACACTCAGCTGCGATGCGATCGCTGATCATTCGCAACCTCAACTTCAGCGTGTGCGCGAGCGCCTTCTGGGCACTGTTGCCCGTCATTGCGCGCGATCAGCTCGGACTCGGCGCCGGCGGCTTCGGATTGCTTTCCGCCGGATTTGGCACGGGCGCTGTCGTCGCTGCCATGGCGATACCTAATCAACTAGGACGGCAATCGTTAAACAAGATCGTGACCTCGGGCGTTTTGCTGTGGACCGTGGCTATCCTACTCGTCGCGGTGACCCACATCACTGCGCTCGGCCTGGTCGGCGCCTGCTGTGCAGGCGTCGCCTGGGTCACGGTCTTTGCAAGCCTTTCCGCCGGCACCCAAAGCACGGCGCCGGCGTGGGTTCGAGCCCGTGCGGTGGCCATGAACATTCTTGCCGTCCAGGCCAGCCTGGCAATCGGAAGCGCACTCTGGGCAGCCTGGCAATCGGAAGCGCATTCTGGGGTGCGCTGGCGTCGGCCGTCGGAACGAATATCGCCTTGGGCACGTCCGCTGCTCTCATGGTGGTGCTCCATCTCCTGAATCGCAGCGTCCGTGTTGCGATGGGAACCGAGGCCGATGTCACGCCCGGAGTGCAATTGCCTGACATGGCTATCGCCGTCGAGCCGCTGCCGGACGATGGTCCGGTGCTGATCCAGATCGAATACCAGATAGAGCCCCGGAATCGCAAGCCGTTCCTGCGCGCCATTCATGCCGTCGAGGCGGTGCGGCGCCGCAATGGGGCAACCAGTTGGCGAGTCTTCCGCGATCTCGCCGAAGACGGGCGCTTTGTCGAGCGTTACATCATCGCTTCGTGGGCAGAATATATTCGGCTGCGGTCGAGGATGACGATGGGGGATCGAAATCTACAGGAACAGGCGCAAAGGTTTCAGCGGCCAGGTGCTCCCATCCGCGTCTCGCGCCTGATCGGCCTGAACGCGCTCGATCTTGAATCGGATGTCAGCGACCAAAGCTCGGAGCGGCCGTCGAACTAGATTTCGCCAAGCTCCAAATCGTCGCATAGACGCCAACTGAGCAGCGCAGGAGCTTGGGATCTTATGTGAATAGACCTGCCGGCGCTCACTCATCGGATCGCGAAGTCCACACGGGTCACCGCGCCTTTGTCGGTAATGCCTTCACCCGAGAGCTTGGCCGCCACGACGAAGATTCGCTCCGACGGCACGCTGCCCTTCTCGACTAGCCATTCCTTTACCGTTTGCGCGCGGCGATTGGCCAGCCCGCGCAACGCTTCTTCGTCGGCACCGTAGCTCGCCAGCAGCAGCGCCTCCATTTCCGCCGGTGGGATTTCCTTGGCGAAGCCCAGGACATTGCGGGGCTTATCCGGCAGCTTGGTATCGCGATACACCGCAGCCAGGTACTTCGGGTATTCGGCTGCATCGACCGTCAAGGCATCGAGCGACGGCGCCGACGCGCCTTCGGCGACCAAAGCCTTTTGCTTCTGGGCGCGCACGGCCCGGTCGAGCGCGACGCGCTTCAGTCCTTCGCGATCGATGTCGGCCACCGCGCGTCCCGCGGCGTCGAGCTTCAGTCCCGGCCGGTCGGTGAGCGCTTTCGCCAGCGACCCGAGCTTCTCTTCCTCCGGTGACGACAAGTCCGCGCGACCCGGCGCGAACTCGACATAGGCCAGTTGTTCGCCACCCCTGCCGCCCAATGCGCCGAGCAACGCGAAAGGCGCGGTGGCCGCCTTGGTGAAAAGGTTGGCCACAATCTGGACGATCACGCCCCAGATCGAGAACTTGGGGTCGTCGAGCGTGCCTTGGATCGGCAGATCGAGATTGATCACGCCGTTGCGATCCTTCAGCAGCGCCAGCACCAGCAGCACCGGAAGCTTCGTCGCGGTCGGACTCTCGACGTGCTCGCCAAAGGTAAGCTGGTCGAGTACGAGCTTGTTGGTTGCGGCGAGCTTCCGGTTGTCGATCCGGTAATGAACCTCGAGCGACAGCTTGCCTTTCTGAATCCCGTAGCCCGCATATTTGACCGAATAGGGCGTGAGCGGCGGCAGGTCGATGTCGCGGGCCTTGGCGGTGAGGTCCAGCGCGAGCTCGCGCGCGAAAGGGTTGACCGTGCCGCCGATCTGCACAGGCGCGGTGCCCTCGACGCTCGCCGAGATGTCGACGTCGCCCGCCTGCGTCGCCGAGAGCGCTGAAACGCTGCCCGAGACGTTCGTAAGATGCGCGGAATAATTGGGTTTGACGAAAAAGTCCGAAAACTGCACCTCTCCCTTCGACACCTGGATGCGGCCGATCGACACCGGCAATTCCTGTTTATCGCTTCGGGGAGGCGGCAACTCGGCAGTTGCGGTTCCGGATAACGTCGAAGTCACCGTCGGTGCCGGGGCGGGCGTCGCAGCGTCCGGGGCGAGCAGCCGGTGCAGGTTGAGCGTCGCGTCCGAATCCAGGATGAGTCGCGCGTAGAACTGATCCAGGGCGACGGCGCCGAGCGCAATCTTGAACGGTGCCGACGCTGCGTCGACGCCGGTGAGGGTCAACGTCTTCCAGCGCACGAGTTCCTGCGAGGTCGGACGATCGAGCGAATCGAAATCGCTGACCGTCAGGTCGCCGGCATAGCTTGCCCGCGGGCTTTCGGGGCCGGTGGATGCGTAGATCACCCGTCCCTTGGCGGCGACGGCGCCGCTGGTCACGATGATGTTCGTTTGCGCCTCGAAATACGGCCGCAGCGGCACCAGATCGATGCCGTTCGCATCGATGCGCAAATCGGCGTTGACAGGGTTGGTTGCGAGTGCGCCACGCATATGCAGTCGCCCGCCCGTGCCGATTTTCGCGGTGGCGTCGATCGTGCCCTTGGCGTTTCGCTCATTGCTGATGTCGTCTCCCGAGAGGCTCGCGACGTTGACCCGGAGTTTCACGGCCGGCTCCTGCACCCGGTCCTCGACGTCCGCTGTCACGCGTTCGAGCAGCAACTTGCGGGTGACAACGCTCCAGCCCGCATCGGGGGTGCTCGAGGGCCGCGAGCCGGCGTCGCGCGTGCTGGTGCTACCGGTTGTGCGCACCAGTCGCGCGAAATTGACGACGCCGTCCGCTTGTCGCACGACCCGGATTGCAGCCTGCCGGCACTCGGTCCGTTCGATCGTCACGCTTCGCTTCGCCAAGTCGAACGCCACGCCGTTCAGGTCCATCCGCGGAATGCGCCACAAGGGGTCGCGCTCGCCGCGGACCGCCATCTCGAGATCATTGAGCGTCGCGCCACCCTGTGCGAGCGTGAATTGCATCGGTTGCTTCGCCGCCGCAGTATCGAAATCGCCCGTCAGGTCGAGCGTGCCGCGGCGAACGTCGAGGTTCAGCGCCTCGGCGTAGTACGGGTACAGCTTTGCCAGGTGAAACCCGGTCAGCGAAAAATGGCCGCGGGCCGATTTCCCCGCCAGATCGATATCGGCATGGGCGCCAAAATGCGCGCCCTCGTCCGAGTCGAAGGCCGCGTCCAAAGTGCCCAGGCCGGCGTTCGATGCGATCTTCCTGCCGTCGAGCGCCACGTTGGTCAAAGTCACTTTGAACGCAGGTGAGACCGCTTCATCAGAGATCCGCAGCGTGCCATTGCCGATCCGGGCTTCGGCGATCGCGACAATCCACGGCGGGGCGGGTGGACTGGCGCGTGGGGCTTCACCGCCGGCATTTTGCTTGCGCTCCGGCGGGGACGCCGTCAGCAGGCGCTCGAGTTCGAAGGCTCCGTCGGCGAAGCGCCGCAAGTCCATCGCGGGTCCGTCGATGGCGAGCCGGTCGAGTACGACAGTGCGGCCAACCGGATCCATGGCGAGCACCGTATCGATCGTCTTTGCCGCCGCGAGCGGCGAGCCGTCGCTACGCGCAAGCAATACGTGATCGAGGCGCGCAGAGCCGGAAAGCGTAAGTCTGCGTGGCGCCCCTGTTTCGGTTACGAAAGCGACCTTCAGACGTGTGGTCAGCGCGCCGTCGGCAAGCTTAAGCCCATGCGGCAGCGAAACATATTCCGCATAACGAGTCAGCGGCAGGGCATCGACGTCGACGTCCAGCGTCGCGTCCTCCCTTTCGGCAAAAGGCGTGCTCGAATTTGCTGCGAGATCGAAGCGCGCCCCGTCGATCGACCCCCCGACGCGCGGCGTCACGCGAATCTGGGCGTCGTGGGGGATGCTCGACAAGAACGGGATGCCGATACCGAGATCGGTCACCGCGACCTTGCGCCGGTACTGCCGGTCGTCCAACGATACCGAGCCACCCTCGATTTCGATGTTGTTGATCGAGAACAAGGGCGTCGGCCCGGCCGGCCCCGAAATTGCGCGCTCGATCAGGTCCTGGACGTTGTAGGAGCCGTCGTCGCTGCGGACAAGCGCCAGCTGCGGGCGCGTGAGGCGCACCGCGTCGAATACCGGCGCCCAATGCCACAGACTCGCGGACGACAGATCGAGATCGAGTGCGTCGAACCGCAGCAGCGCGCGCCCTGGCTCGCGGTCCGCGAGGGTGAAGTCGGAGAAGCGAGCTCGCAGCGTGAACGGGTTGAAGTCGACCTTGCCGAGCGTCGCGGCACGACCTAGCTGCGCAGTGACGAGCGTCTCAATCTTCGATTTGGCCACTGACGGGACCAGCAGGAAACCGACGAGCGCATACACAGCCAGCAGCGCGACCAAGGCGATGCAGAAGTTACGGAGCCTTCGCAGCCGAGGGGAGGCGGCTGCAGCGGCGAGAATGTTCACGAGAAGGCCGCTTTATCACGAACGAGCGATTCGATTGTAGTCCGGATCGTGGCGCCTTGCGATGTGCCTTCGACAGAAATGCTTACAAACAAGTGGCCAGGAGTGCGTGCACCAGCGCACAGACCACGCGACGTAGTGATGCTGAAATGCACCAACGTTACGGAGATTCTGCTCGCGCAACTCGCTTGATGAGGCGCTTGGCGTGCCCCATACGCCGAGCTGACAGTTGCGCGGCTTCCAGTTCCAAGACAACCGGTGCGCTTTGCATGCTACAACATAAGGGAGATTCCAATATGAAAACGACTAACGCACTGGCAGCGCTTGCGCTGTTGCTGTTCGCTTCGCACGCGTCGGCTGTACTCGTTTGCACGAGCGAGGACGTTGACGGAGGGGTGTCGGGCGCGATTCAATATGCGACGTGGTACGTCGGGCAGCCGCTGCCGTCGTTGGACGTGGGCTCGGAGCAGTTTGTAAGCTGCGCAGCGAACGGCGCCGAGCTGACTTATATAACAACGAAGTTTACCGGGCTGCCGATGCGGGGCAACGGTATAGGGCGCACGATATTGTGGCGCGGGGAATCGGCTAGTTTCATTCTCGATAATCTGTAAAAGGGAGTCCGGCAGCAACCCTTCGCGCGTTCCCGATGCGGTTTTGGCATCGCAGAAAGCAACGGGTCGAGTGCCGCATGAATGCGGGCCGCTTCTATTTGCTCCGCAATTCCGCGCTTGGTTCGTGACCAACCAGGTCCCAGTGTGGTATCCATGTGAGTTGTTTGATCGCTTGTGCGCAACCTAACGACTTCAGGTTGCATGCGCGGCCCCTTGGGTTCGAGAACTTGTTGGGTCAAGCCTTGGTGGACGCTGCGTGCTCGTGCGCGAGCCGCTCGACAATTGTATCGCGCAATTGACGCTTGAGAATCTTTCCGACCGGGCTCACCGGCAGTTCGTGGAACAATTCCAGGCGCTCTGGCAGCTTGAACGAAGCGATCTGCCTTTCGCGCAGAAACGCGATCAGGTCGGCGAAGGCCAGCGTTTCGCCGGGCAGTGTGACCACGCACGCACAGGCTTTCTCGCCGAAGACGGGGTCGGGCATGCCGACCAGCACCGCGGACTTGACGCTCGGATGTCCGAGGATGAGGCTCTCGATCTCCTCGCAGCTGATCTTCTCGCCGCCCCGGTTGATCATGTCCTTGCGCCGACCCTCGGTGTAGACGTAACGGCCGCGGCGCCGGACAACGTCGCCCATCCGATACCAGCCCCCGGGCAGGAAGGCGTCGGCGTTCTTGTCGGGCGCGTTGTAGTAGCCGCGGATCGTGTAGGGGCCGCGGGTGACGAGCTCTCCTGCTTCGCCGTCGACCAATTCGCCGCCGGCTTCGTCGACGACCATGATCTCGTCCTCGTCGCATACCGGCGCGCCCGAACTCTCGAGCAGCAGCTCGTCCGGATCGCCGAGGCGAGTCATGTTGATGAGACCCTCGGCCGTACCATAGATTTCCTGCGGCGTGCAGCCGAGTTTCTGGCGGAGGCGGCGCCGCAACTCCGGCGCGAGGCGCGCGCCACCGTTCTGCACGACCGCGAGCGATGACAGATCGTATGCTGATAACGCTTCGGAGTTCAGCCACGTCGTGATTAGCGGCACGACCGCGGCGAGAGTTCAGCCACGTCGTGATTAGCGGCACGACCGCGGCAATCACCGTGACCCGCTCCCGCTGCACCAGCGAGAAGACGTCGTCGACGCCTGTGCCGGGTGCGATCACCACCGTACCGCCATAGTAGAACGCACCGAGCATACCCGGCGATGCCAGGTTGTAGTTATGCCCCAACGGCAGGATGGCCATGAACACCGTACGGTCGGTGAAGCCCCCTGCGGCGCCGCAGAGGCGTGCGTTGAGCACGTAATCGTCGTGTGTGCGCGGGATCAGCTTCGAAAGCGACGTCGTACCGCCCGACAGAAGCATCGTCGATACGTCGGCCGGCCGGGGCCCATTCACCGGAGCCGGCGCATCGGGCAGGCTGGCCAGCGCCAATTGGCCCGGGGCCGGTTCGCCGGCCACGAACACATGCTTCAGCCCGGGGAACTCGGCCTGCATTTCCCGAGCCATGACCCGGAAGTCAAAGCCACCCACGACATCGGGTATCAAATAGGCCGTTGCACCGGATGCGCGCAGGAAATGCCGCACCTCGGTTTGGCGATGCGCGCGCAGAGCCATCACCGGAATGACGCCGATCATGTTGACCGCAAGGTAGCTGACAACGAACTCGGTGGTGTTCGGCAGCTGCATCAGCATGAGATCGCGGGACCGCAGGCCAACACCGGCGAGGCGGGCGGCGCGGTCCCTCGAGCGCGCGAGCAGTTCACCGTAGGTCAGACGCTGCTCCCCCTGCACTAGGGCGACCTTGTCCGGCGAGCGACGCGCGGTGCGCGCAAACATCTCACCGATGGTCAGCCCTTCCCACAGTCCGCTCGCCCGGTAGTGCGCTGCCAGGTCCTCCGGCCAGCCGACAAAGCCTTCCATGGCACTCGTCCCCCGTGATCTCAGCGTACCGCGGATGAAGGCACTTCGTGGATTCCCTATTTGCGCCGCAAATTGATCACGATCGGCTTCCTTCAGGCAAGGACGTCCGGGTGCAATGCCTCATAGGCCGCAGCCAATTTCGGATCACGGCGCCTGACTTCAGCGTGATCGACGCGACCCGTGCGCGTCATGTAACTGTGGGCGAACTCGACCGGCCTGAGTGTCCGAACGAGACGGTCCATGTCCTCATACCAGCGCAGGCTCGCGTTCGCCGCTTCCCAGATTTTCCTCATCGGCGGCAGGCGCTCTTGCTGGAACAACGCCAGCGCGCCGGGGACATCCTTCGCGCCGACCTCCCTGAAGGCCTTGAACAATGCGACGGAATCCTCCATCGCCAAGCGCGTGCCCGAGCCGATCGAGAAGTGCGCAGTGCGCAAGGCATCGCCAAGCAGCACGACATTCTCGAAGCTCCAGCGCTCGTTCCAGATCACCGGGAAATTGCGCCACTGCGAATTGTTCGAGATGATCCGATGCCCATCCAGGTCCTTCGCGAAGACTCGCTCGCAGTAGCGGATCGTGTCGTCAGGGCTCATGGACTCGAAGCCTGCGCGCTGCCAGGTGGCGGCTTCGACCTCGACCAGGAACGTGCTGCGGTCGGGACGGTAACGGTAGTGATGAGCGCAGAACACGCCGAGGTCCGTCTCGCGAAACGTCAGCGTCAGGCTGTCGAAGGCCTTGGTGCTGCCGTACCAGATGAATTTGTTCTGGCGCCAGTCCGTCATGGTGCCGAACCTATCTTCGTTCTTGCTGCGGATCCACGAAGATGCTCCGTTCGCCCCGACGACGAGATCGGCCTCGCCCAACTGTCCCAACGTGGTGACCTCGGCGCCGAAATGCAGTTTCACGCCGAGCCGCTCGACATAGCCGTACAGCAGAGTCAGCAACTCGAGGCGGCCGATGGAAGCGAAGCCGTTGCCGGCGATCGGAATCGCCGTCTCGTTATGGACGATGGTGATGTTTGGCCAGTTTTCCAGGTGTGGCGTCAGGTACTGGTACAGCGCCTCGTCGTCGGCCCGCAGGAACTCGAGCGCGCGGTCGGAGAACACCACACCGAAGCCCCAGGTCGCGTCGCGTGGGTTGCGATCGAAGATCGCGATGTCGTGCGACGGGTCAAGGCGCTTCATCAGCGCCGCGAAGTACAAGCCAGCCGGGCCCGCACCCAGGATCCGGATCTTCATCGTTCAGTCAGCCTTATCGACAAAGTGACGAGTGTATTTGAAGTCACGATGTCGCTGAACTTCTTGCGTGCCTGGTACCACGCCTCGCGCTGATCCGCGTGAGACGTGCCATCCCCTTGCGGGCCAGGGCGTGCCTTGTGCGGCCGCACGCAGTTTATGAGGGGCTACGACCGCGCAGAACAGCAATGGCACAAAAGCCGCTTACGACCCGAACCCAAGGGGGCGGTGACGACCTGCCTACTGCGCAGATCGTAACAGTGCTTGCCAGTACGAGCGCGGTTTTGCCTTCGGCTTACCCATGTGCTTCTCCCGAGGAGGCGGAACGGCGGAGCACGAGCAGATTGCCGACGAACACCTGCACGGGCTCACCGTTCTGATTCAACGTCGTCGTTTTTACCTTGATCAAACCCTGGTCGGGGCGAGACTTCGAAGGACGCACGTCGAGTATCTCGCTTTCGACGTGGAGCTCGTCGCCCGGCCGCACGGGGCGCGGCCAGCGCATTTCCTCGAACCCGGCACCGATGATGCCGCCGGCGGGCGCGAGCTCGCTGTCGACCAAGAGGCGCATCGTCATCGCTGCCGTGTGCCACCCGCTCGCAACCAGTCCCTTGAAGAAAGTGTCGCCCGCGGTGACGTCGTCGAGATGAAAGGGCTGCGGATCGAATTCAGCGGCAAAGGATTTGATGCGCGTAGCTTCGACGGAGAGACGGCCCGAGCCGAACTTCTGCCCCGGTTCAAAGTCCTCAAGATATCGGATCATGCGAGCCTCGCTTGCGTTGGCTGGCGTCGGGCTGCGGAAGCGACGTGCGGCTTTTCGGGATCGCACGCAACGACCTTGCTCAAAAGGCCGCGCAGATGGACGGCGCGCCTGGCGTCGAACCTTTGCTCGAATTCTTTCCACGCCTTGGTCAATCGCCACAACATAAAAACTCGGCGTCACGGAAAGCGTTGGATGCGGGCGACCGGCGCAGCGTCGGCAGAGTGCGCCCGGATCGCTTGGAGCGTGAGCGCACCTACAAAACGCTCATCTGCGTCAACCACGGCAAGCCTGTCGACGTCCGCCTCTAGCATGCGCGCGAGTGCGTCGCGCAAGCTGGCCTCCGCGGCGATGGTATTCGGCGGCGGAGTGCCCGGCCACGGCTCGCAGGCGCTCGTCACTGGGATCAGCGACAGGCGCTTGAGTGCCCGATCGGCGCCGACGAATGCTTCGACGAACGAGTCGGCCGGCGCGGCCAGGATTCGCTCCGGCGTGTCGTATTGCACGAGCGCTCCGTCCTTCAGAATAGCGATACGATCACCCATCCTGATCGCTTCGTCGATGTCGTGGGTGACGAAGACGATCGTTTTCTTCAGCCCGCGGAGGATGTTGAGAAACTCGCCCTGCAACCGCGCGCGCGTAATAGGATCGAGCGCGCCGAACGGCTCGTCCATAAGCATCACCGGCGGGTCGGCCGCCAGCGCGCGGGCAACACCAACCCGTTGCTTCTGCCCACCCGACAGCTCGCGCGGGACGCGATCGCGGTAGATCTCGGGCGCCATGCCGACCAGCGTCAGCAGCTCATCGGTGCGCGTTCGTATCTTCGCCGGTTTCCAGCCCAGTAACCGCGGCACCGTGGCCACGTTTTCGGCGATCGTCCAATGCGGAAACAAACCAACCTGCTGAATGACATAGCCGATGCTGCGGCGCAGGCTCACCGGATCGATGTCGAAAATGTCGCGACCGCGCACTTTCACCGTCCCGGCGTCGGGTTCGATCATCCGGTTGATCACGCGCATGGTGGTTGTCTTGCCGCAACCGGAGGGGCCGATGAGCACGCATACCTCGCCGTCGGCGATCGTCAGCGTGAGATGATCGACCGCCGGACGCGCGGTGCCGGGAAACTGCTTGACGAGGCCGATGATGTCAATCATCTGCGGTCGACGGGCGCGGCCATCAGAGGCCTTTGGGCGTGAGCGCCCTCTGCAAGCGGCCGAACAGCTGATCGGCGCCGAGCGCGAGCAGCGTCGCGGGAATCGCGCCGACGAGGAGTTGCGGCAAGGCCATCATCGCGATCCCCGCTGTGATGAAGTCGCCCAGACCGCCGCCGCCGATGTACGCCGCGAGGACCGCGCCCGACACGACCTGCACCGCAGCCGTTCGTATGCCGGCGAAGATCACCGGCGTTGCGATCGGCAGCTCGACCTTGCGGACGATCTCACCGCGAGTCATGCCCATGCCGCGCGCGGCATCGACGATCTCGGGCTCGACCTGCCTGATCCCGGTATAGCTGTTAAGGAGGATCGGCGGCAGCGCGAGGAGCGTCAAAGCAAAGAGCGACGGCAGGAAACCCGTCCCGAGCAGAGGCATCACGAGTGCGAGCACCGCCAGCGACGGCAGCGTGCGGCCGACGTTCGCCGTCGCAATCGCGATCGATGCGGCTCGACGCGTACCGGCGAGCCACACGCCGGTCGGCAGCGCGATGGCGGTCGCAAGCGCGAGCGCGGCGGCCGAGAGCGTGACGTGGGTCAGCAGCGCGCCGAAGAAACGATCCGGATGCGCGACAATGAACTGCCAGGCTTCGACCAGCAGCATGACTTTAGCGCTTCCTAGCGGGCGCGCCGTCGCAGCCAGCTCTCGAGCCGGGCGAGACTCAGATCGGCGACGATCGCCAGCGCGCACGCGGTGAGGGCGCCGGTCCAGATCTTCGGCGCGTGATCGTTGCTGATGCCGCTGAAGATGAGCGTGCCCAGGCCGCCGGCGTTCACGTACGCGGCGACGACGGCGACACTGATCACGGTGACCGTGGCGATCCTCAGTCCCGCGACGATCACCGGCAAGGCCAGCGGCAGCTCGATCCGGATTAGAATCTGCGTCGCGCTCATCCCCATGCCCTGAGCGGCGTCGACGACCTCGCGCGGGACCTCGCGAATGCCGACGGCGACGTTCCGAATCATGATCATGAGCGAGAATGCGACCATGCAGATGATGGCGTTGGCCCTGCCCAACCCGACGACGGGTATCAGCAAGGCAAGAAAGGCGAGGGTAGGAATGGTGTAGAGCAGGCCGGTCACTGTAAGCGCCACGCGGAACACGCTCTCATACCGCGCTGCCCAGATACCGATCAGGAGCGACAGGATGAAGGCGATGGCGATAGAGGTGGACGCAATGACGAGGTGCTGGCCGAGAGCGATGAGCACCTGGTCCCAATTGGCGAGCAGCCACTTCATCGCGAAGTCACCAGATCCTCGCTGCCGATCCCGCCCGCGGTGATCAGCGCCGCGATCGTCTCCACATCGGGACCCAGCGGTCGGTCTTCGTCGAGCACGGGCACTCGCTCGCGAACGGCAGCGTACGCGGCACGCGCTCCGGCGCCCAGCGTCGTCGCATCGGTACCGCGCAGGTCGGTCGCCTGTGCCGCGGTCAACAGCTCGATCGCGGCCAGGTAGCGCAGATTCGGCAACATCGCTCCCGTTTTTGCCACGACGTTCGCCGCCATCGGCGCATGGTCCTCGACCGCTTCCGACACCGGGAGGCAATCGAGCGATGCCGGGTTCGCCAGATGGCGCAGCTCGTTGTAAATCGCCGTCAGCGTCTTCTGGAGCGTTGCGAAACCGGAATGCTCCGGGCCCCGACGGGTGAGCTGCAGGGGCAGATCGGAGAACGCGGGCGAAACCATTCGCTGACAGCGCTCGACGCAGAGCATTGCAACCTGCGCCAGCGCCAGACCCAGCGCGTCGAAGGCGAGCGCGAGCCCCGCCGCGTGGAAATTACCATTGGAAAGCATCGCGTCCGGATCGGCGAGAACCAGCGGACTCTCGGTGGCGTTGTTCAACTCCAGCTCGACTTCGTCGCGCGCGCGCCACAGCGCCTCGAGCGCCGCGCCGTGTACCTGCGCCACGCAGCGCATCGACACCGGATCCTGCAGGCGCCTTGCCGCGCCGGGTGTCCACAATGCGCTGCCGCTGAGGAGTGTCCGGAGGCGCTGGGCGATGGCAGCCTGACCGGGAGCCGGCCGCGCCTCGTGCACGCGCGGATCCAGCGGGCTTAAGTTGGCGCGAAAACCCTCGAACGTCAGCGCGCTTGCTATGTTGAGGCCGTCGAGCACGTGACTGCAATCCCCGAGCACGAGCGCCGCGTGACCGACCGTAGCAGCGTTCGAGCTGATCAGCGCCAAGCCGTCTTTCGCCGCCAGCGATACCGGCCGCAGGCCCGCGAGTCGCAACGCTTCGGCGCCGGAAAGGATATCGCCGCGGTACTCGGCCCGTCCTTCGCCCAGAAGCGGCAAGGCGAGGTGCGACAGTGGTGCGAGATCCGCAGCGCCGATCGATCCCTTGCTTGGCACGAGCGGATGCACGCCAGCGTTGAGCATCGCCAGCAGAGCGTCGAGGACGAGTGGGGAGACGCCCGATCCGCCGACCGCCATGCCGCAGGCGCGCGCGAACATCATGGCGCGGACGACGTCGGTGGGGAAGGCGGGGCCAACGCCGACGGCGCGCGCTCGAACAGCGCGTTGCTGGTACGCAGCAAGATCGGCAGCGGGAATCGACGCGCCGGTGTTGGCTCCCAGCGCCGTGGTGACGCCGTAGATGGCGACACCGGATTCGGCCAGCCGGTCGACGACCGACCGCGCTGCTGCGACGTGCCGGCGCGCATCTTCACTCAGGGAGACTTTCGCTGACCCCCGCGCCACGCGCGCGACATCGGCGATGGTCACGCCGTGTCCGCGGAGTGTTATCGGGGAGTCTGGCAACGGCTCTGGCTTTAGCCGCGGCAACGCAGCCGCGGCGCGCGGCTCAGCGAACGACGCCCTTGGCCTTGAGGAAGGCGCGCGCAACGTCCTTGGGTTCTTCTTTGTCGTTGTCGACCTTGTAGTTCATTTCGGCCATCGTCGTCTCGTCGAGCAACGCGCTGGTGCGGTTCAGCACTTCGGCGATCTGCGGATTCGCGTCGAGCGCATCCTTGCGGACAACGGGAGCGAGGTAGTAGGGAGGCCACAGGTTCTTGTCGTCCTTGAGGCGCTTCAGCTTGAGCGCGCTGATCATGCCGTCGGTCGCATAGCCGTTGACGACGTCGATCTGCTTGTTGGCCAGCGCCTGGTAGCGAAGCCCAATCGCCATCTGCAGATCTTCCTTGAACTCGATGCCGTACGTCGCCTTGAGTCCCGGCAGACCATCCTTGCGATCGCGGAATTCCGGGCCCGCGCCGAGTTTTAGTTCCTTGGCAACACGCGCCAGATCGGACACTGTCTCGAGTTTGTACTGTGCCGCCGTGTCCGGACGCACGACCATATTGTAAGTATTGTTGACCGGCGCCTCGTTGAGAACCACCAGGCCCTTGGCGGCGTATTCCGATTTCACCTTCTCATACACCGCTTTCCGGTCGGTCATCGGCTCCGCCTTGACCACCGCCAGCAGCATCGTTCCGGTGTATTCCGGATAGAGATCGATCTGCTTTTCCTCGAGCGCCTTATGGGCGATCAGCGTGCCGCCGAGGTTGAGCTTGCGCTCGACTTTGATGCCCGCGGCCTCGAGCGCCTGAGCATAGATCTCGGCGACGACGAATTGCTCGGTGAAGTTCTTGGAGCCGACCCGGACCTGCGCCGGCACGGCTCCGGCGAGCGTTGCCGCGGTGATGGCCACGGCCAGCAGGCGGAAGATGCGTGCGATCGGCATGGAATATTTCTGCTGCTCGCGAGGTGGCAGGCATTCTGACACAACGCGTCGATCTGTCAATGCGGCAAGCCATGCTCCATTCACACGGCGATCCCCTGCAGGCGATTCCGCGCTTATCGGATGACTACGCGAGGCGAGGATAACCCAGCCGGTCCGCCTCCGCCGCCTCTGCAACGAGCACCGCGTAACTGCGTGCATCGGCCGGGACGAAGCCCTCGATGAGCAGAGCCGTGCGCGCTGCCTGGAGCTCGTCGGCGCCACCGGCGGCGTACAGCGCCTCGCGCAGGCGCTTGGCGTCGCCGCTGCCGATCGTGGGTGCGGCGACAAGTGGCGGGATGGGCATCGGCGGTGTCGATGCGATCGTGCGCAGCCGCGACGCGATGCCAGGCTCGTTCTGGCGTAGGAGGTCGTGCGCATAGCTGTCGAGAGGTCCGATGTCCGCCGCTCCCGTAACGATCGCTTCCGCGACCCGCCGCGGTGTGATGAGCGGCCCGATCGTGGAGGCGAATAGCGAACCGCCGCGTTCTTTCGCATACGGGGCAAGAAACCGTCGCGGCGCCTGGTAGCCCGATTGCGATCCTTCGGTCGTATACGCCATTACCCTGCCGAAAGCGTCGGCGATCGTGTGCAGTGGAGCATCGTCGCGGACCACTAGGTCAGTCCAGTACACAGGTTTGCCACGGTAGCGCTCCGGGCTCGGCACCAGCGCCACGAGAGGAATCGGCTGCGGCGTCGCGCGCGCAAACGGGTAACCGCACATGAAGGCGCAGCCGAGATCGGGGCGCGACCAGAGCGTCTCCAGCGGCAACGGTGGGCGATGATCGACCACTTCGCCCTCCACGCCGGCTCGATGCAGCACCCACTCGAGCAGCGCACGCCAGGCCGCCGCGCATGCGGCGTCGACCGAGTACATCCGAGCGTTGGCGATCATTCCGCGGTGATCTTCGCATCCTTCACGATCTTGCTCCACTTGGCGGTTTCCGAGCGGATCGTTGCCGCAAACTCCGCGGGCGTGTTGCCGACCGGCTCGGCGCCCAGCCCTGCCAGCTTTTCGCGGACGTCGGGTTCATTCAATGCCTTGGTCATCTCGCCGTGCAGGCGATCGATCACTTGACTGGGCGTGCCCGCGGGCGCAACGATCCCGTACCACGACGTGACGTCGAAACCGGGGAAGCCCGATTCCGCCAGCGTGGGCAGGTCGGGTGCTGCCGCGATGCGCGCGAGGCTCGCCACGCCGAGCGCCCGGAGCGTCCCCGATTTCACGTGCTGCAGCACCGACGGCGCGCCGGCGAACATCGCTTGCACCTGTCCTCCCAGCACGGCGGTCACGGCGGGAGCGATGCCGTTGAACGGAATGTGCGTCATGTCGATCTTGGCCATGCTCTTCAGCAGCTCTCCCGCGAGATGAGCCCCGCTGCCGTTGCCGGGCGACGAAAAGTTGAGCTCACCGGGATGCGCCTTGGCGTACTGCACCAGCTCTGCGACGGTTTTCGCCGGAACCGACGGATGCACGACCAGAATGTTGGGCACGGTGGCGAGCACGGTGATCGGCGCGAAATCCCTGCCGACGTCGTAGGGCATGCTGCGGTACAGGCTCGGATTCACCGTCAGATTTCCGGCCGGCGCCAGCACCAGCGTGTAGCCGTCGGGCGCAGCCTTGGCGCCGACCTCCATGCCGATATTTCCGCCGGCGCCCGGACGATTTGCGACCACGATGGCCTTGCCCAGGCTCGCCCCCATCTTGTCGCCCACGAGCCGCGCAAGGGCATCCGCGGGACCTCCGGGAGGAAAGGGCACGATCAAGAGGATCGGCTTGGCTGGATAACTGTCCGCGGCGACGGCCGAGGGTCCGACCATACCGGTGCCGAGCAGCAGGAACGACGCGGTGATAACGATGGAACGCATGGATCTCTCTTTCGAAATCAGGCGAAGCGAAGTTGCTGGCCGATGCCAAGCCGCTTCGCTTTGTCCAGCATGGCGTGACCCAGCGCGATGTCGCTGATCGACAAGCCGCGGTGCCAGAACAGATTCGTTTCCTCGTCGCGCTCGCGACCCGGTTTTAGCCCGGCGACGATTTCCCCCAGCTCGGCATGGACGGTCTTTTCGGTAAGCTTTCCCGCGTCGACATGGGCACGGAGCGAGCCGAACATTCCGGACCTGCATTGCCCCCAATCGTCGACCACGACTTTGTCCATGATGTCGGTGAGCGACAGCTCGACCGCGCTCATTGTTCCGTAAGGTACGACCAGCGCGCCTTTCTTGATCCAGCCGGTCTTGAGGAGGGGCGTGGGTCGTTCCAGCCGCGAAGCCTCGACCACGATGTCGGCCCCACGAACGCAGCCCTCCCAGTCGTCCGCGATCCGTACTTGCTTGTGGAGGTCCGCAGACAAACTTTGCGCGAACGCTACGCGGCTTTCCGGGCGCCGGGAGTGCACCCGAATCTCGTCGAAGTCAAAGATGCGATCAAGCAAGCGAACGTTCCAGTACGCGGTGCCGCGCGCGCCGGCGCGCCGATGTGACCCAGGATCTTGCTGTTCGCACTGGCGAGATGCTTCGCGCCGAGGGCGGTCATGGCGCCGGTCCGCATGTCGGTGATCGCGCTGGCATCGATCACCGCGAGTGGCATGCCGCTGCGCGGATCGAACAGGTTGAGCAGCGCCATCTCCGACGGCAGGTCCTGCTTGTAGTTGTCGACATAGTCACCGACGATCTTGACGCCGGCGAGCCCCAGCGGGGCGACGTAGCCGCGAAGCACGTTGAAGTGGCCGTTGAAAGCTGGATCGGGAATAAGGTGCACGCGCGGCTCGATCACCGTCTCGCCGCGGCCCTGCGCCAGAAGGCCGGCCTCGACCGCCGCCATGATCTCGCCGTCGGTCATGGCCAACGCTTGCACGTCGAGGCCATTGAGGTAGTGCAGGAAGAGAGATTTCAACGAAGATCCGTCGTTCGCGTGGAGGTCGGGCACGGTTGTCGGGCGGGCCCGCAATTGAACGCCACAAGCGCCAGCGATTCCGATTCAATCAAGGTCGCGTTAATCCAGGAACGCAGCGCCGATCTAAGCCGGATGCCCCCGAATGCTCAAAGGTCCGATAGCAGAATGCGCAGACTGAATCAGCTCGTCCGGCCTCGCTTTGAGGCAGCACTGAGACGCGGCTCCGAGAGCGGGGAACGACTCTTAGGGCGCCAAGCGCGAGACTGTGCCTTACGAGGGGCTACGTCGTGCCAACTTCTGGGTACTTCGAAAGCAGTCGTTGAATGACCTCCCGATGCAGGCCATAACCCGCTTATTGTCGAAAAAACAAGGCTACTGGCCGTGCGGCGAGTTGTCAAACAAGCTCGGGTCGCTCTGCAACCGCTTGCTACGCCCGCGAGAACCATTTGTTATAGAGCGCTCTGTACCGCCCGTCTTCGTACATTTCGAGCAACGCTTTGTTGATCCGCTTACGCAGAGGGCTGCCATCGGGGACAGCAATACCGTACTTTTGCGCCTCGAAGATTGGACCAACGACCAGTAGAACGCCGTTGCCACGTTTCGCGGCCAAGTATTGAAGAGTCGGCGCGTCGAAGACCATAGCTTGGACATCACCGTTCGAGACGAGATCGCACCCTTCCTCGGCTGATGCCACGTTGACATATTGCAACCCTTGCTCGGTCAAGTACTTCGCGGCAACCGTGCCGCCCACGGTTGCGATAGTCTTTCCCGCCAAGTCGGCCGGTCCACGTATCTTCGAATTCAGGCGGTCGACGGTCTGGGTCGAACTGATTGTGGCGGTAAGTTGCGCAATCAGCACTACCCCCACCAACCACATGAAAAAGACGATGAGCCGCTTGACCACCTTCGCGGCCTGTCGATCGCCATGCTCGCCCGTCGCGACGATCAGAGCCACACCCCATAGCCCTTCGCCGATCCCCTTCAGATAGTCGTTGCGAAAATGCTCGCTTGTCTGCCGCTCGACTATCCAGAGGATATTCGCCATGACAAACATAATGGCAACAAACGCGCCGAGGAGCACACCGAGGGTGGGCCATGGAATCGAATCAAACACTTCCAGGAAGTGATTGCCGCCCTGGCTGTGCACCATGATCTGCAGGCCAGAGTCGAAATAGGGCTGGGTGAAGTCGACGATGTTGTCGCGTTCCCTCGTGATGGTAATAGCCGCGATCGCCGCATCAGCCTTGCCGCTCTTCACCGCCTGCAACTGGTCATCGACTGTCGTGACTTCGACCCACGTTGTCTCGACCTTGAGTGACTGCGCGAGCGCGTTCCAGAGATCAATACTGAAACCGCTCAGTTCCGTCTCATGCTTGAACACAAACGGCGCGATCGGTTTTACGGCCACACGCAACACCTTGCCCTCTGCCGCGTCCTGAGCAACTGCGCAATTTGCACCGAGACAGGTCACCGCTACGACAAAAATAATGCATATCGCCTTGAATCTTCTTTGCGCCATCCGATCCTCCCGCATCGCCGTCACGAGATTCTTACTCAAATGACCGATTCCGGGAAATTTGCGTGGCGTCGCCGGGCGACCGCTTTTGGCCGCACTGAGACGTTGGCGTTCGGCGGAAACCGCAAGTCGCTCGGTCACCGGCTAATCAGCGCAAAATGAGTGCCGCACGTCCATCCAACTTCCGAGGCTCACCATGACACTCTGCCCCATCGCGATTGCCGTCGGTTGCAAGAAGTGCCCGATCTTCGCTGTTTGTCCCGTGAAGGGCATCATTGGTGATTACAAACCCGGGGTAGCGGAGGATAAGAAGCCGCAGACCCGGCCAAAGAAGAGCGGTGGCAAGAAGTCGCGATAGGTCGCCGCGACCGGGTGCGACGGAGGCACCTAGCGCGAGGGAGTCGCCGCTGGTGACGACAGAGCTCGGACGGGGATCGTCTAGGGGAAGGCTGCATCCCCCCGCTGCAATGCAGGATAGCAAAACGGCCAGTGGGTGAAATGGCGCGCCGAGGGTCAGCGCCCATCGGACTGAGACCGGCGCTCCTCGGTAGCCACCCTCGGTGCCAGTTGTAGCCAGCGCCGCGGAGGCGTACTCTTTCGCCTGGGGGCCAACAGGACCCCCGGGTTTCATCCCTCCAAGACGGTGCCCCGTCCAATCCTGTGAGCGTCGCGTGACGGATGCGGGCACCAGACCATTGTTTGCATTCCGTCCGGGCGCAATTCAACTTTGTGCTTGGAGGTGTCATCGTGCGCTATCAACTGAAGCAGATCCAATGCCGTCCCTGGACGCTTTCCTACCTCTCGATTAAGCTCATCGAGAGCCATTACGAAAACAACTACGGCGGGGCACTCAGGCGCCTCAACGCCATCACGGAGCAGCTTGGGTCGCTCGATTTCGCGAGCACTCCTGGCCATGTTCTGAACGGGCTCAAGCGCGAGGAGCTGGTCGCGCTCAATTCGACGCTGCTGCACGAGCTCTATTTCGCGAGCATGGGCGGCGAAGGCCAGCCAACGAAGGGCATGACCGAGATCCTCGCGCGCGACTTCGGCTCGATCGACCGCTGGCGCGCGGAGTTCAGCGCGATGGGATGCGCCCTTGGCGGGGGCTCAGGCTGGGTTCTGCTGACCTACATTCCGCGCGACGGGCGCCTCATCAATCAGTATGCTGCCGAGCACTCGCAAGCGGTCGCAGGCGGAATACCGATCCTCGCGCTCGACATGTACGAGCATGCGTACCACATGGACTTCGGCGCCAACGCCAGGGCATACGTCGATACGTTCTTGCGCAACGTGGATTGGCCGGCGTTGGAGATGCGCTACGAAGACGCGGCGAAAGTTCCTGGTCCGCGGCCCGTCGAACAGCCGGAGTTCGGCGATGTCCCGGGGATCGGCGTGGAGGAAGTGAGACAGATGATGGCCGCGGGGACGCCTGTACAGGTCATCGACGTGCGCCCGCGGGCGGCCGTCTCGCGCCTGCAAGACATCGCCGAGGGCGTCCAGTGGCGCGATCCCGAGAAGCTCCAGCAATGGATGGGTGAGCTGTCGAAAACAGAACCGGTCGTCGTGTACTGCGCGTACGGCTTTCACGTCGGGTGCAAGACCGCGATCAAGCTGCGCGAGGCGGGCTTCGATGCGAAATACATGAATAGCGGGCACTCCGGCTGGAAGGCGATTGGCGCACCGGTCAAGATGAACGCATGATCCCCGGTTGGCGCGACATGGCGCCACCGGGATTCGGCAGGGGGAAAATGCTCCGCCAGTGGAGTGAAGCGGAGATCGAGAGCGCCTAGCCTGTCCACCCCAGGTGGCTCAGGAAATCGCGCGTGCGCTCGGTCGTCGGCGCGTCGAAGATTTGCGTGGGCGGCCCCTGCTCGACGATGCGGCCGGTGTCGAAAACCGCAACCCAGTCGCCGACCCGCCGCGCGAAGGTCATCTCGTGCGTCACGACGACCATGGTCATGCCTTCGTCGGCGAGTTTTTTCATCACGCTGAGCACCTCGCCGATCGTCTCGGGATCGAGTGCGGACGTCGGCTCGTCGAACAGCATGACATCGGGTTCCATCGCCAGGGCGCGGGCAATCGCGACGCGTTGCTGCTGACCGCCGGACAGGGCCGATGGATAGCTCGACGCTTTGTCGGCAAGACCGACCTTGGCGAGCATCGCCGTGGCGCGACGGTTGGCTTCGACGAGATCGTTGCGCAGCACCGTGCGCGGTCCTTCAGCGACGTTCTCCAGCGCCGTCAAATGCGGAAACAGCTCGAAGCTCTGGAAGACCATCCCCATGCGCGTTCGCACGGCGCGCAGTGCACGCTCGTCGCGTGGAAGCATCGCTCCCTCGAACTCGATATCGCCGCCGTCGATCGCTTCGAGTCCGTTGGTGCAGCGGAGAAGCGTCGACTTGCCCGAGCCGGACGGTCCGATCAGGCATACAACCTCCCCGGCGTGCACGTCCAGGTCGACGCCGCCCAACGCCTGAAAACCGCCGTAGCGCTTGATCACGCCGCGATAGCGGATGATCTTGGCGCCGGCGGCCATCGGTCGTAGCGGTGACGTGTCTGCGTTCATTCGGTTATGGCAAAGCGGCGTTGGATCCAGTCGACGAGCTTTGCCTGCGGATAACCGAGCAGCCAGTAGATCGCAGCCATCGCGGTCAGCATTTCCAGCACGCGGAAGCTCTGCGC
>Ga0207711_10000979_pt1 | contig 27387 bp, 26 predicted proteins | sample KBSS34metaG_FD_184401 | JGI IMG/M metagenome (GOLD analysis project Ga0207711, IMG submission 184401) | Switchgrass rhizosphere microbial communities from Kellogg Biological Station, Michigan, USA - KBS S3-4 metaG (SPAdes) (version 2) | ecosystem: Host-associated > Plants > Roots > Rhizosphere... | reverse complement strand
TTCAGCTGCAGGGCGCGGACCTCTCGGGCAGCGACTTCCGCGGCGCCGACCTGCGCGAGGCGGACCTGCGCGGCGCCAGGCTGGTGGACGCCCAACTCGCCCGCGCCGACCTGCGGGGCGCTCAGCTGGGGCCCTTGATGATCGCCCCCGGCCGCTACGTCCGCACCGATTTCACCCGCGCCACCTTCCGCGGCGCCGACCTGCGCGGGGCCAGCGCGCCGCGCGCCCGCTTCCTCGAGTGCGACCTCGAACACGCCCGGCTGGAGGGCTGCAACCTGCACCAGGCCGAGCTGGAGGTCTGAGGGCGTCTCGCGCCGCCGCGCTCGTGGTTCCTTCTTCTCTTCGGGGCCGCCGCCGCTGCTTCGGGATGGGTCGCCCGGACAAGCCGGGCGATGACGGACCGAAGGGGGAGAAGAAGGGGAGAAGAAGGCCAGGAGAGAGGCCGCTACAGGTTCTCCACCTCGCACCCGAGCTCGCCCCGCAGCCGTTCGGCGACGATTTCGCGGTGGCAGTGGTGGACGTCGGCCTCGTAGCAGAGCAGGGCGGCCTTGCGAGCGCCGGCGATTTCGGCGGCCTGGGCCAGCTCCAGCTGGGCGGCGGGTTCGCTCAGGTGCGCCTCGTAGATGGCGTGCATCTCGACGATGCGGCCGGCGCGCGCCGCCTGGCGGCCCGGCTTGGGCGTACCCAGCGCGCGTAGGTGGACGTAGTCGATGCCGGCGGCCTCCAGGCTGGCGGCCAGGAGCCGCTTGGAGAAGCCGGCCCGGCGTGAGGCCGCCACCGCGCGCACGTCGATCAGCACCTCCACCCCGGCCCGCTTCAGCCGATCGATCAGCTGGTCCTGGGTGATGGCCTCGTAGCCGATGGTGGCCAGGGTGTTCATGATTTCGCTCCGCCGGGACGGCCTGTTCGTCAGATCGAAAGCCCCGCAACGCTGGCCTCGGCCCAGGGGATCAGCTCAGCCTCGGTCAGGGCGACGGTCTTGCGGGTCGCCAGGTCGAACACCGCCGCGACCGCCTCGGCCGTGGCCCACGGCCGGCCGCTGGCCGGGTCGAGGAACCAGTGGACCATGCGGCGCACGCGCGGCTCTGCGCCGACCATGCCGGAGCGCAACTCGTAGCGGTCGCCGGCCCGCGGCCAGGCGAGGAAGACGAAGCGATATTCGAGCACCACCGCGCCCAGGCTGCGCTCGCCGCCCTCGGCCAGGCCGGTCAGCAGGTCGGACATCAGGTGGGCGGCGGAATCGGAGATCCGCGCGATCACCTGCTCGGTGCGCATCCGGCCGAACGGGTCGCAGTCGAGCGTGCGGAACGCGCCCATGCCGATGCGCTTGACCCCGAGCTCCAGGGCGCGCGGCAGGCTGGCGGCGCTCTCCAGCGGCCCCAGGGCGACGCTGCGCGGGGCGGCCTTCTCGGGCATCTCGATCTGCATCGCCTCCGCCCGCGCGCGGACCCGGTCCGGCCAGGGGAAGGCGCGGCCCTCTCGCGAGGTGGCGTGGGACACCAGCATCTGGAAGCTGGCCGCCAGCTCGCCGTCGTGGTGGCGCATCAGCAGCAGGACGCGGGCGTCGTCCTCTCCCATCTCCAGCACGCCGGCCTCGATGTGCAGCCGGGCGCCGTAGAGGGCCTCGCGCAGGAAGCGCAGGTGCTGTTCGCGCACCACCAGGGTGGTGTCGGCGTGCGGCGCGAAGGCCCGCGGCATGCCGAGCTCGGCGGCTAGTCCGATCAGCGCCTCCATCGCCTTGGTGACGTAGAAGCCGACGTTGAGGTGACCCATGGAGTCGCACTCCCAGGTCGCCACGCTGCCGCGCCAAACCTCAACCGCTTCGCCCAAGTTTCGCCCCCGCTTCGAATTGTCGGCGACATTAGGGCGGGGCGTCGCGGTTCGCCATGGGCGCGCAGGCGAACGCGGAATTTAGCGCTTGCCTTCCGCCGGATCGCCGCGCGCGCCGAGGTGCGGGGTGGGGGCGTCCTCGGGGTCGAAGCTGCGCGGCTCGTCCGGCGCGGCGTTCAGCGGCGGGGCGGCGTGGGCGTCGTGGCCCCCGGGCTGGATCCGGTTCTGGTTCGCCGCCTTCGGGCGCGGCGCCGGCGCACCTTGGTGGGGGTCGGCCATGATCTGCTCCTTCGCCTCGTCGCAGGTTCGGCAAGGAAAGCTCCGGGCCGGCGGCCATGTTCCGCGCATCCGTAACGGCCGCGACGCCGTATCGTCGTCATGTCATTCTGGGCGTAGGGTCGGTGGGAGGCGCGCGATGAAGACCAAGCTGCTGGTTCGCCGACATTCGGGCGTGACCCGCCTGACCCACTGGATCAACGTCCTGGCGCTCAGCCTGCTGTTGATGAGCGGGCTGCAGATCTTCAACGCCCATCCGGCGCTCTACTGGGGCGCGAAGTCCACGTTCGAGCGCCCATGGCTGTCGATCGGCGCGGTCGAGCGCGGCGGCCAGCCGGTGGGCGTGACCCGGCTGGCGGGCAGGACCTTCGAGACCACCGGCCTGCTCGGCTGGTCCGGCAAGCCGGGCGCGGCGAGCCCGCGGGCCTTCCCGGCCTGGGCCACGGTTCCGAGCTGGCGCGACCTGGCGAGCGGCCGGCGCTGGCACTTCTTCTTCGCCTGGCTCTTCGTCACCAACGGCCTCATCTATCTGGCCTGGAGCCTGATCGGCGGCCACATCCGCCGCGACCTCTGGCCGACCCGGGCCCAGCTTCGGCTGCGGCACGTGCTGCACGAGATCGTCACCCATGCGCAGCTGAAGTTCCCCAAGGGCGAAGAGGCGCGCAGCTACAACGTCCTGCAGAAATTGAGCTATCTGGCGGTCGCCCTGCTGCTGCTGCCGCTGATGGTCGCCACCGGCCTGACCATGTCGCCCGGGTTCGACGCCGCCGCCCCCTGGCTGCTGGACCTGTTCGGCGGGCGGCAGTCAGCGCGCTCGATCCATTTCGTCTGCGCCAGCCTGATCGTGCTCTTCGTCATCGTCCACCTGGTGATGGTCGTGGCCTCGGGGCTTTGGAACAACATCCGCTCGATGATCACCGGCCGCTACGCGATTGAGGTCGAGGGCGAAGGAGAGTCCGCATGAACGTCGCCGACCGCCGCGGCTGGCTGAAGGGCGCCGCCGCCAGCCTTGGCGCCCTGTGGCTCGCGGCCTGCGACCGGGTCAGCGGCAGCGCCCAGGGCCAGAGCGTGCTGGCCCGCGCCGAGGGGCTGACCCGCCGCGCCCAGCGGCTGGTGATCGACCGCAAGGCCCTGGCCGCCGAATTCAGTCCGGCGCTGATCTCCGCCAACTTCCGCGCCAACGGCTCGATCAATCCCAGCGACGCCGACTATGTCGCCCACGTCGCGGGCGGCTTCGCCGACTGGAAGCTGGTGATCGACGGCCTGGTCGAGCGGCCGCTGGCGCTCACCCTGGAGCAGCTGAAGGCCGAGCCTGCGCGCACCCAGATCACCCGCCACGACTGCGTCGAGGGCTGGTCCGACATCGCCAAATGGACCGGCGCGCGGCTGGGCCCGCTGCTCGACAAGGCCGGACTGAAGCGGGAGGCGCGCTACATCGTCTTTCACTGCGCCGACAGCCTGGGCGGGCCGTCGCTCGACGGCTCGGGCCGCTACTACGAGAGCGTCGACCTGATCGACGCCTACCATCCGCAGACCCTGCTGGCCTATGCGATGAACGACCAGCCGCTGCCGGTCGCCCACGGCGCGCCGCTGCGCCTGCGGGTCGAGCGCCAGCTCGGCTACAAACAGGCCAAATATGTCATGCGCCTGGAGGCGGTCGCCGACTTCGCCCACTTGGGCGGCGGCAAGGGCGGTTTCTGGGAGGATCGCGGCTACGAGTGGTACGCCGGGATCTGAGGGCTCACCAGCCTATGGCAGGCGGCCGACCTGGTTGTCGTATTCGGCGATTTCGGTCCGCTCGTAGAAGCCGCCGGTATGGAAGGGACTGGTCTCCAGGAAGGCCTGGGCGTGGGCGAAGCTGTGGGTCTCGATCAGGGCGAGGTGGCCGATCAACTCGTGGTCGGCGTCGCGCAGATAGCCGGCGTTGACGATCCGCAGGTTGGGCTGCGCCAGATGCGCGTTGAGCGCAGCTTCGAAGGCGCAGTCGCGGGGCGGCACGGGCTGTCTCAGCAGGCCGAGAATGGCGAAGATCACGGGGCTCTCCTGTTCCGCTGACCGCAGTGAAACGCGCGGCCGCGCCCGGCGTTCAGAGCCGGAGCCGGTGGGCCCACTCCATGAAGGCCTCCAGGTAGCGGCGCAGATAGGCCCCGGTCGTCTCGTCGATCAGCCGGCCCTCGGAGTCGAATTTCTCGTGGGCCCGGAACACCAGAAGCTCCGGCTGCGGCATGCAGTAGGAGTTGGTGAACTCGAAGGCCTGGCGCAGCTGGCTCTGGCCGCGGGCGCTGCCGGTCATGCCCGGCGAGGCGCCGATGATGCCGACCGGCTTGCGCGCCAGCGGCGCCGACTGCGGCGGCCGCGACGCCCAGTCGATGGCGTTCTTCATCACGCCGGGGACGCCGTGATTGTACTCCGGCGTGACCAGCAGCACGGCGTCGGCGTCGCGGATCGCCTGTTTGAAGGCCGCCACCCCTTCGGGGTCGCCCTGCGCCTCGACGTCGCCGTTGTAGAGCGGCACCGGGGCCAGATCGAAGATCTCGATCACCAGGCCTTCGGGCGCCTGGTCCTGCGCGGCGTTCAGCAGCGCCCGGTTGAAGGAAGCGCGGCGCAGGCTGCCCGCGACGCCGAGGACCTTGATCGGCCCGCTCATGAGGCGAACTCCCGTTCGGGGGCGTGGCGGAGCGCCGGCGCGGGCGGGGCGGCGGCTGCTGCGGCGTCGAGCCGGGCGAGATAGGCGTGCACCCCGGCGACCGCCTGGGCGCCCTCGCCGACGGCGGCGGCGACCCGCTTCACCGATCCCGCCCGGATATCGCCGATGGCGAACACGCCGGGCAGGCTGGTTTCCAGCTCATGGCTCGCGCCGACGGTCTCGCCGGTGGCGATGAACCCCTTGGCCTCCAGCTCGACTCCCGAGCCGGCCAGCCAGTCGGTATTGGGATCGGCGCCGATGAACAGGAAGAGGTGGCGGATGGCCTCGCGGGTCTCCGCGCCGGTCTTCACGTCGCGCCAGCGGATCGCCGACAGGGCGCCGCCGTCGCCCTCCAGGGCGGTGATCTCCGCCCCGGGCCTGAGCTCGATGTTCGGCGTCGCCGCGATCCGCTCGATCAGATAGCGCGACATGCTGGCCTCCAGCCCCGGCCCGCGGATGATCAGGCTCACCTTGGCGACCTGGCTGGCGAGATAGACCGCCGCCTGGCCGGCGGAATTGCCGCCGCCGACCAGGGCGACGTGCTGGCCGGCGCAGAGCCGCCCCTCCAACGGGGAGGCCCAATAGTGGATCGAGGCCGCCTCGTAGCGCGACAGGCTCTCCAGGCCGAGCCGCCGGTAGCGGGCGCCGGCGGCGATCACCACCGCGCGGGCCCGCGCCTGCTCGGCGTTGGCGAGCGCGATCGCATAGCCGCCGCCCGGATGAGCGGTGAGGCTGGCGGCCTCGTCGGGGATGGCCATCTCGGCGCCGAACTTGCGGGCCTGGTTGTGCGCCCGAGCCATCAGGGCGACGCCGCTGATGCCGGTGGGGAAGCCAAGGTAGTTCTCGATCCGCGCCGAGGCGCCGGCCTGGCCGCCGAAGGCGCGGCAGTCGAGCACCAGCACCGACAGTCCCTCGGAGGCGGCGTAGACCGCCGCCGCCAGGCCGGCCGGGCCCGCGCCGATCACCGCCAGGTCATAGATCCGGTCGGGGTCGATCGGCGACACCAGGCCGAGGCAGCGGGCGAGATCGCCTTCGCTGGGATTGCGCAGCAGTGATCCGTCCGGGCAGAGGACGATCGGCAGGTCGGCGGCGGGAACCTCGAAGCGCGCCACCAGCGCCGCCGCCTCCGGATCGCGGCAGGTGACCAGCCGCCGCCGCGGATGGCCGTTGCGCATCAGGAAGCCTTCGAGCCGCCGCGCGTCCGGGTCGCCGTCGGGGGCCAGGATGATCGGCCCGCCGGCGCCCTGTTCCAACAGGCCGACCCGGCGCAGGATCAGGGCGCGCATGATCCGCTCGCCGAGCTCGGCCTCGGAGACCAGCACCGCGCGCAGCCGCTCCGGCGGAATGAGGATCGCCTCGACGGGGCCGACGGCGACCGCCTCGACCAGCGACGGCCGGCCGGTCAGCTGGGCCAGTTCGCCCATGAAGCCGCCGGCCGCGTGTTGGACGATCCGCCGCGTCTGGCCAGCTTCGCGCGCCAGGATGTCGACCTCGCCCGACAGGATGACCGCCAGCCCGTGGTTGGTCGCGCCCAGCGCCATCAGGTGTTCGCCGGCGGCGTAGCTGTGCCGCGCGCCGAAGGCCTGCAGGCGGCCGATCTCGGCCGGGGTCAGGGTCGGAAAGGCCTGGTGACTTCGGGTGTCGATGATGCTGGACGGCGCCGTGGTCATGAATCCCTCCTGGCCGGAACGCGACCCGCCTCGCGGCGGAACACGCTGTCGGAGCGCGTGCGGCCAACGTCCGACAGCCGCGCAACCATGCACGTCTGCGCAAGCCGCGTCGAACGGAACAGCTCGTCCGCCTCCCGCTCAATCGCCATCGGCGGCGCGCCGTCAGCGCTTCTTGCCGAGCTCGGCGGCGATGTCCTTGGTCAGCCGGCCGACCTTGCGGTGGGCGGCGACGATCTGGTCGCGGGTCACGCCCCAGCGCTTCATCCAGTATTCGACGGCCTTGCGTTCGGACAGGTCGAGCCGGTCGGTGTCGATGAATCCGCGCTTGTCCTTCAGGCCGGCCATGGTCTCTCCCCGCGATTCCGCGAGTTTAGCGCTTCATCCACGGCTTGGACACGCCGGTCGCCATGGCGGCGGCCTGCTCGCGCTGGAACTTGCCGCCGCGCGGGGGCTTCGGCTTGGCGTCGAGCGCGGCCTTCTTCAGGCGCAGGGCGCGCTGGATCGGCGTCTCGTCGCCACTGTCGTTCGGGTCAGCGTCTGTGGGGTCGCTCATATCGACGGTCTAGCACGGTCGGAGCCGGCGCGCGGCGCCTTTGCGTGCGCCCCGGTCCCACGTCCCCTGCGCGGGCGTTTGACAACCCCACGTCTGCCCCGTAACTGCGTATGCGAGTCATTCGCATTCTCATTTACAGGTTGCCCCATGCTGTTCCGTGTCTCCAGGCCATCTCTGCTGATCTCCGTGGCGATGAGCGCCTGCGGCGTCGCCCACGCCGAGGACGCCGCCGAGAGCCGGGCCAAGGTGGTGGACGAGGTGGTGGTCACCCGGCCGGCGCGCGCGGCGGTCGCCTCGGTGACGGGCTTGCCGCTTAGCGTCCGCGACACGCCCCAGGCGGTGACGGTGATGGGAACCCAGCAGATGCGGGACTTCGCCCTGAGCGACGTCAACACCCTGTTGGCGCAGATTCCCAACGTCAATGTCGAGCAGGTCGAGACCGACCGGACCTATTACAACGCCCGCGGCTTCGATATCACCAACTTCCAGATGGACGGGGTCGGCATGCCCCTCTTGTGGGGCATCCAGTTCGGCTCGCTGGACACCGCGCCCTTCGAGCGAGTGGAGGTGGTGCGCGGCGCCAACAGCATCATGACCGGCGTCGGCAACCCTTCCGCGACCGTCAACTATGTGCGCAAGCGCCCGACCGCGACCTTCCAGGGCCTGCTCTCGGCGGAATACGGATCCTGGGACGACAAGCGGCTGGAGGCGGACCTCTCCGGTCCGCTGAACGCTTCCGGCACGCTGCGCGGCCGCCTGGTCCTGGCCGGCGATGACGCCGACTCCTACCTCGACTACTACAAGACCAGGCGCGGCGTGGCCTATGGCGTGGTCGCCTGGGACGTGACGCCGGACCTGACGCTGACGGCTGGCTATTCGCGCAATGACAGCAAGGCCGACGGGGTGCTCTGGGGCGCGCTGCCGCTGGTCTATTCGGACGGGACGCGGATCAACTATCCGGCGTCGGCCTCCACCTCGGCGGACTGGACCTATTGGAACGTACTCGACCAGACCAGCTTCCTCGAGGCCGCCTGGCGGCTGCCGCAGGGCTGGAACCTGCAGGCGACCGGGACCTACCGCAGCTTCGACGAGCACGCCAAGCTGCTCTACGCCTTCGGCAATCCCGATCCGGAGACGGGGCTGGGCGTGGCGGCCATGACCGGCCTCTATCCCTCGCACTATCGCCAGTACCTGTTCGACCTGACGGCCTCCGGTCCGTTCGAACTGTTCGGCCGCACCCACCAGCTGGCGCTCGGCGCCAGCGCGGGGCGCAGCACCGGCAGGGAGTCAGAGGGCTTCGCGGCGGTGTTTCCGGACTACCCGTCGATCTTCCTCTGGGGCCGCGAGCAGGTCGCCGAGCCGAGCTATCCAGCCCCGGTCCTGCAGGCGAACCTCGTCGACAAGCTGTATCGCGCCTACGCCTCGACCCGGCTGGCGTTCACCGACCGGCTGTCGGCGGTGGCGGGGGCGACGGCGGTCAGGCTCGAGTCGCGCGGGACCTCCTATGGCGTCGACCAGGCGCGCGAGGAGTCGAAGGTCAGCCCCTATCTCGGCCTGATCTATGACCTGACGCCCCAGGTCTCGCTCTATGCGAGCTACACCGACATCTTCAACCCGCAGGTCGAGGTGGACGTGAACCACCAAAGGCTCGCCGCCGCCCACGGCAAGAGCTACGAGGCCGGGATCAAGAGCGAGTTTTTCGATCGTCGGCTCTATCTGACCGCCGCCGTCTACAAGGCCGAGCAGCTCGGCCTGGCCGATTACGCCGGCGTGTTCCCGGACAGCAACAAGTCCTACTACGCCGGCGTCGACACCAAGGTCACCGGCTTCGAGGTCGAGGCCGCCGGCCGCGTCACCGACCGGTGGGTGCTGAGCGGCGGCTTCACCGACCTGGAGATCGACGGCCCGACCGACACGCCGATCCGCGCCTACATCCCGCGCCGCACGTTGAAGGCGGCGAGCACCTACAGCTTTCCCGAACTGCGCAACCTGAAGCTGGGCGCCGCCGTGCGCTGGCAGGACCATATCTCCACACAGGACATCGTGACGGTGAAGCAGAAGGCCTATGCGGTCGTCGACCTCACCGCCTCGGTGGACGTGACGGAGAAGGTGCGCGCGACGCTGAACCTCAAGAACGCTGGCGACGACAAGCACCTGACCAGCCTGATGTGGACCCAGGCCTACTACGCCGCGCCGCGCAACGTCTCGCTGCGGCTCGACTACGCGTTCTAGGGTCCGGGGTGCGCGCGCCTGACGATTCTGAGCGCTGATCGGCGCAGGATCGTGCGCGGTGGAGTCGAGCGGCCTTCTCGCGACCCAGCGTAAGCGGCTCAAAGGTGGGCGAGTGAGAAAGCCTCCAAGCGCTCGAACGAACACCGTTGCGATCAAGGCAAGAGGATATCGCCTGATATCAACCAATAGTCGGATCGGGATTACGCGACAAGTAGTTTTAAGGTGCGGTGGCAGGATCGGCTATCTTGGCCTAACTTTCTGGACAAACCGAGCATTGAATCCCCCTTTCGTCCCATGATGCGGTCAAGAGGTATGGGGTGCTCACTTCCAGATGTGATAGGTCAATGGACTTCGATAGATAGCCTGTTTCCTCGCTAGTTATCTCCACCATAAATATCCGGCGACCGCATTCTAGTATGTGTATTTGCTCCCGACCATCCGGACTGCAGTGCTTTATTACATATCGAGCCGGGACTTCCGGATATTTTGGATCTATCTTAAATTGAGCTGTTAACATTCCTCGTCGGCGTATACCCATCTTTTGGGTATACGAAGATATTGGCTTATTGGAGTGTCCGTCTAAAAATTTATCCCGTATGCTCGTTCCAACGATTTTGAAGTCCACAGGTAGCTGAAATTTGCACAAAAAGTTTGGTATCACGGTGTGAATATGTTCTACCGGTATGCCTTCTATGTGCGCGGTGCGGTTTATAAATCGCCCGTCGATTACTACTGCGGCGACGTGTTTGTGATTACGCAACTCACGTTCGATTGTAGATCTGGCGTTATCGGCAACTGATAAGAAATGGGTGGCCTGCTTGTATGGGGCTTGGATGTGGACGATGCCCGGGCTGTCTTTCGGAAGTTGGTCTGCCGCACTTCGAAGGTGTTTAACAATTCGGGAATTCTGATCTATATCTTTTGAAGGTTTTGATTTTATTATCCATATGCTTTGAGCTATTCCGGAATTTTCTTGAGATCGAACCTGCATCCAAAGGTGTTCGTCGCTTTGGTGCGGGATTTGCGGGATGGGAATTGACGTTCCAGCAGGACAAATCTCGGAGATGTAAAACTTACAGCCGTCTAACTCTGCTCCTGGAAGTGCGGGGTAGTTGCGAATGAGGTCGCCCGATATGTCGCTAAGAGGATGGGCGTCGTTGCCTTTTAAGCGCCTATCAGATTCGACTCGGATGTAGAGATTGAAGGGGCTCGCCGAGAGCTGCTTGGAAATGCGCGCTTCGAGGTCGAGCCAGACTAGATCTTCCTTTTGGACGTCGTCTTCGAGGGATTTGCACTCAATAAAGACGCATGTTCCATCGCTGCATCGAGACATGAGGTCGGGGCGTCGCCGGCCGCCGCTTGATTCCGTAGGCACTATGGCGATGGGTATGTCGATTATGCTGTATTGAAAATGTGTAGCGATCTCAAATGACGTCGAGTAAAAATGATCTTTTTCCGCAAGACGATCTAGAGTATTTCTGAACTCAGGGTCTCGAAATATCGAAGATACGTGCGAAAGAGTGTCAATAAGGAAATAAACATCTGGACCAAACTCAAGGCGTCCAGATTGAGGAGGCGAATTCGCTGCCTTGATAAGTTGATCCCAGGCTACTGCAAACGGATGCGCTTTGCGTCTATCTTCAAGCAAATCAGATGTTGTCTTGGTAGTCCCTAGGACATAGTTTCCGATCATCCGTGCAAAAATGGGTTCTCCAAGCAGCGCGCGCAATTCCTGCGCGACCTCGGCGAGGTTGGACGCTGTTATTTTTACACGCCCGAACTTTCCCATTCGCTGCCGCCTCGAATCCAAAGGACATTGACGGAGACTGACAAACTGAATGGTGGTTGTGCAACATCCAGTTGTTAGGTGCGAGCTTTAGGTCGGTGATCGCATCTTCCTGCGTATGCTCGCCCTCAGGCGGCCGGGTGAGGGGGCGTGCAGAACTTGCCGAGAGCCGCCGCTGACCTTTCCGTCGATAAGCTGAAAGGTCCGCGCGCCCCCTCATCCGGGCCGCTGCGCGGGCCACCTTCACCCGCAATGGGTGAAGGGGCGCGACGGCCCTCCCTGCCAGCAAGGAGCGGCGCTTGGCGGCTTAGCCCGCCTTGGCGAACAGCTTGGCCCAGCGGGGCTTTTCGCGGGTCTTCCAGGAGCCGCGGTGCCAGGCGTCGGAGGCGATCAGCGGCACCACGGTGGTGGCTTCGGCGAACACCATCTGTTCCCAGGTCACGTCGACCTTGCCCCAGGAGCAGGCCTCCTGCAGCGTCGAGGACGAGCAGGCCCCGTCGCGCACGTCGGCCACGGTGATCTGCACGGCGTATTTGTGCATGTCGACTTCGTGGCCGAGGATTTCGGCGCAGACCACGGTGTCCTGGGCGAAGTTCTTCGGCACGCCGCCGCCGACCATGAACAGGCCGGTGGTGCCGGCCGCGATCTTGATGTCGGTCAGTTCGCGGAAGTCGGCGATCGAGTCGATGGTCAGGTAGGGCTTGCCAGCCTTCATCCGCTCCACCTGGTGCTTGACCAGGCCAAAGCCCGCCGAGGAGTCGGTGAAGGCCGGGCAGAAGATCGGCACGCCTTCGCGGTAGGCGGTTTCGATCAGCGAGTTCGGCTTCTTGGCGTTGCCCGCCGCCAGCCACTTGCCCATCTCGTGGATGAATTCGCGGCTCGAATAGGGGCGCGGCTCCAGCGAATTGGTGATCTGGAAGATCGCCTCGTCGCAGGCCTGCAACTCCTCCTCGTCGATATAGGTGTCGTAGATGCGGTCGATGTAGTTCTCGCGCAGGTCGCGGTCGTCGACCACCTCGCTCGGCTTGGCTTGGTAGTGCTTGAAGCCGAGGGCTTCGAAGAAGTCCATGTCGACGATCGAGGCGCCGGTGGAGACCACCACGTCGATCAGGCCGTACTGCAGCATGTCCCGGTAGATGTGCATGCAGCCGCCGGCGCTGGTCGAGCCGGCCAGCGTCAGCCAGGTCGAGCAGCCCACGTCTTCCAGCGCCATCGAGAAGATGTCGGCTGCGCGCGCGGTGTCCCGGCTGGTGAAGCTCATGTTGCGCATGGCGTCAATGACCGGACGGGCATCGTACTGGTTGATCGCCACGTGCTCGACGGTGCGGGAGAGCAGTTCGGCTTTGCGGTTGGATTTCTGAACAGGAGCGTTCATCGTCGGAAGTTCCCTTCTGAGGGTGATCGCCCGTCCAATAGAAAGGCGCGACCGGGACGGAGCGACCGGCCGCGCCTTGTATCTCACAAACGTGACGCCTTTTAGCGCCCGCTTTCAGCCTCCGCGGATCAGCGTTTCCGCCGCCGCTTGCCGGCCGCGCCCTTGGGCCGCGACAGGCGAACCACCTTGCGCTCATCCTCCCGCTGTTCGCGGGGCAGGCGGATGGTGCGCCCGGCGAGGCCGTACATCGACGCCATCGGCGCATCCGCGACGACCACGGTTTCGGCGTCGCCGAAGCCGTTGAAGCGGGTGTTCATCGCCACGCCATAGGCCCCCAGCATGCCGATCTCGATGTAGTCGCCCTCACGGACGTCTTCCGGCAGCCAGAAAGGGCCCGGCATATGGTCCATCGAATCGCAGGTCGGGCCGTAGAAGCGGAACGGCTTCAGCGGGCTTTCCACTTCCCGCACCTCGCCGCCCTCGCCCCGATAGAGCTTGACCGGAAAGGGCCATTTAACGTGCGCCGCGTCGAACAGGCTGCCGTAGCTGCCGTCGTTCAGATAGAGGGCGTCGGCCTTCTTGAGTTCGACCTTGGTCAGGATCGAGGAGGCTTCCGCCACCAGCGCCCGGCCCGGCTCGCACCACAGCTCGGTGTCTTCGTGCACCGACATCTCGGCGAAGCCGCGGTCGATCGAGTCCAGATAGTCCGCCAGGTCTGGCGGCATCATGCCCGGATAGATCGAGGGGAAGCCGCCGCCGACGTCGACGACGTCCACCAGCACGCCCGCCCGCACGATCGCGCGATTTGCCTGGGCCAAGGCGGCTTGGAAGGCCGTAGGCCGCATGCACTGGCTGCCGACGTGGAAGGAGACCCCCATCCGGTCCTGGGTGGCGCGCCGCGTGGCCAGCAGCAGCTCTGGGGCGTCATGCAGGGCGACGCCGAACTTGCCGGACAGCGAATAGGACGCGCCTTCGGTCTGCACGCCCAGACGGACGATCAGCGACAGGTCGTCGGCCCCGCCGGTCGCCTCGAGGATCTTTTGCAGCTCCTCGTGGGTGTCGAGCGAGAAGGTCCTCACGCCATGGTCGAAGTAGGCGGCCGCGATCGCGACGCGGCTCTTCACCGGGTGCATGAAGGCCATGCGCGAGCCCGGGGCGTGTTGCGCCACCAGCTCGATTTCCGGAACCGACGCGACATCGAACGACGCGACGCCAGCTTCCGCCAAGGTCTTGATGACCCACGGCGAAGGGTTGGCCTTCACGGCGTAAAAAACGTCGCCCTTGAACTTGTCCTGGAACCAGCGCGCCGCTACGGCCACGGCGCCCGGTCGCGCGAGTGCGACAGGACGTTCCGGGGACCGCTCACGGACCAGGTCCAGGGGCGTATGGTACCTTTGCACCTCACGCAACCCCCAACGGATTGTTGAACCCAGACCGGCGTTAGCAGCGCTTTTTAGGACATCGGGTCCGCCGGAAGAGGCGCATGTAGGGTCTATTGGCCGGCATGTAAAGAATAGATCTTGCTCCGAGACGTAATCGCACATGCGGCCCGCCGCCGCGCGTGCGCGTCGGTGGGAGGCGGTCTGGACCGCGGAAGCCGGCGCGTGCATGAAATCGCTCGCGCGACGCTGCAGCTCGACGGCAAGATCGCGCGGCCCGCGCACGCCTGCACGCGCCTTTAAAGAGGACGCCGCCGACGACATGACTGACGCCGCCGTCCTGTCGGTCCGAAACGCCACCAGGACGTTCGGCCGCCGCCGCGCCCTGGAGGGGGTCTCCCTCGCCCTCGCCCGCGGCGAAATGGTGGCGCTGATCGGCCCCTCCGGGTCGGGCAAGTCGACCCTGCTGCGGGCGATCAGCGGCCTCGTCGCCCTCGACCGCGGGACCCGGGACCACGAGGGGGGCCGCATCGAGGCCTTTGGCCAGACCGTGCAGGCGGACGGCCGGCTGAGCCGGCAGGTGCGTTTGACGCGCACCCGCATCGGCGTGATCTTCCAGCAGTTCAACCTGATCGACCGGCTCAGCCTTTTCACCAACGTCGCCCTGGGCGCGCTCGGCCGCATCGGCACGTGGCGCGGGCTGACGGGGCTCTGGCCGGCGCCGGTGCGCGCCGCGGCGATGGCGGCGCTCCAAAGGGTCGGGGTGGCGGACTACGCCGGCCAGCGCGCCGGCGCCCTGTCCGGGGGCCAGCAGCAGCGCGGGGCGATCGCCCGCGCCCTGGTCCAGCAGGCGGAGATCCTGCTGGCCGACGAACCGGTCGCCTCGCTCGATCCGGTGTCGGCCCGCCGGGTGCTGGAGCTGCTGCGCGGCCTCAATAAATCCGACGGTCTCACCGTCTTGGTAACCCTTCATCAGGTGGACTACGCCTTGCGCTATTGCGACCGGGTGGTGGCGCTGAAGTACGACGGAGCCCCCTCGGGCTTGAACCGCGAGCGGCTGGTCGAAATCTACGGTCCTGAGTTCGAGGACGTGTTCTGGGAAGGAGCGCCAAAATGATCCGCCGTCGCCTGCTTGCAGGACTTGCGGCCGCGCTGGCGCTGGCTGGTTGCGGCCAGAAGGAACAACCGGCCGGGAAGGTTCCCGCCCAGCTGACCTTCTCGATCCTCTCGGCCGAGAGCCAGTCGTCGATGCAGCCGCTGTGGCAGCCGCTGCTCGACGACCTGGCCAAGAGCGTCGGGGTGCCGGTGAAGCCCTATTTCGCCACCAACTACACCTCGCTGGTGGAGGCGATGCGCTTTGGCCAGGTGCAGGCCGGCTGGTTCTCTGCGCGGCCGGCGCTGGAGGCGGTCGAACGCGCCGACGGCGAGGTGCTCGGCCGGGTGGTGGATGCCGGCGGCGACGCCACCTATCGCTCGGTGTTGATCGCCCGCAAGGGCGCGGGCATCACCCTCGATGACGTGCTGAAATGCGGCCGCAAGTACAACTTCGGCATCGGTGATGCGGAGTCGACCTCGGGCACGCTGGCGCCGATGACCTATCTGTTCACCCCGCGCGGCCTCGAGCCGGCGAAATGCTTCAAGGCGGTGCGCGCGGCCAACCACCAGGCCAACTTCTTCGCCGTCGCCAACGGCGTGGTCGACGTCGCCACCAACAATTCCGTGGGCGTCCTGTTCTCCGGCCGTGAAAACCCGGCGCTGGCGGCCAAGGTCGAGGTGATCTGGACCTCGCCGCCGCTGCCGGAATCCTCGATCCTGGTGCGCAAGGATCTCGATCCCGCGCTGAAGGAGAAGATCCGCCAGTTCTTCATCACCTACGGGACCGGGACCGGCGCCGAGGCGGACCGCCAGCGCGAGGTGCTGAAGAAGCTGGCCTATGGCGGTTTCCGGCCGGCCGACAACGGCTACCTCGACCCGATCCGCGAGATGGTCGCCGGCCAGGCCCTGGCCGACGCGCGCAAGTCCGGCGACAAGGCGAAGATCGCCGCGGCCCAGGCGGACTTCGACAAGGTGCAGGCCGCCGCCGCCCAGCGCCGCGCCGCCAACCCCGACGTCTGATGAGCCTTGCGGAGTCCGGCTCGGGGTCCGGCCCGGAGGCTGGGGCCCCGCTGGCGCCGCCGCGCCGCAGCCTGGCCCAGCGGGGGCCGGACATCCTGGTGTGGGGCGGGGTGCTGGCGCTGTTCGCGGTCAGCTTCGGGCCGGTCGAGATGGACCGCATGGGGCATCTGTTCACCCGCTCGGAGAACATGCGCGAGTTCGGGCGCGAGTTCCTGCACCCGGACTTCACCGACTGGCGGCTCTACGTCGCCCAGATGTGGCGGACCGTGCAGATCGCCCTTTGGGGCACCGGCCTGGCCATCCTGATCGCCGTTCCCTTCGGACTGGGCTGCGCGCGCAACGTCTCGCCGCCATGGCTGCAGCAACCGCTCCGTCTACTGATGAATCTGCTGCGCTCGATTCCCGACCTGCTGATCGGGCTGGTGTTCATCGTCGCCGTCGGCCTGGGGCCGTTCAGCGGCGTGATGGCGCTGGCGCTGAACACCGGCGGCGTCCTGGCCAAGCTGTTTTCCGAGGCGGTGGAGGCGATCGACCGGGGACCGGTCGACGGGATCCGCGCCACCGGGGCCGGCAAGCTGCAGGAGCTGGTCTGGGGCGTGCTCCCGCAGGTCGCGCCGCACTGGACCTCGTTCGCCCTCTACCGCTTCGAGTCCAACGCCCGCTCGGCGACGGTGCTTGGCCTGATCGGCGCCGGCGGCATCGGCCAGCTGCTGTTCGAGACCCTCAACGCCTTCCAGTTCCACAAGCTCTCGGCGATGGTCATCGTCATCATCCTTGCGGTGTCGATGATCGACCTGCTCTCCCAGGCGATGCGCAGCCGGCTGCTGTAGTCGGACGATGCTTCCCAAGGGCTTGCGCGCCGACGGAAGGGGGCCTGCAGCGTCTGTGGCCGTGCGAGGCGGATCCGGCTCGCCCCCCAACAAAAAAGGCCGCCGCGGAGGGCTCCGCGGCGGCCATCAGATTGAGGGGATAAGTGTTTAGAAGGTCAGCTGGCTGCGCAGCGCGATGGTGTTGAACTTCTGACCTTGGTCCAGGCCCGCCGACGTCAGGCGATCGATCTCGACGTGCGAGTAGTCGAGCATGAAGCGGATGTCGGGGTTGAGGTACCAGTTGAGGCCGACGGTCGCGATCTTCTGCTCACCGCCGCGGATGCCGCCGGTGGGCGTCGCCGCGCCGCGCGCGCCGTCATGCCAGTTCAGGTTGACGTCGGAGTAGCGCGCGGCCACTTCCAACGCGCCCCAGGTGCCGGCCGCCGGGTTGAAGTTGTAGTTCATCTTCGGCGCGTCGAAGCGGGCTTCGGTCGGGTTGTAAGGCCGCGGCTCGCCGGTCAGCACATAGACGCCCTGGACATACCAGCCGTCGAAGCGCGGGTCGCCCAGCGCCGTCGCCGTCGTGATGCGGCGATCGATGTTGTACTTGAAGTACTCGCCTTCGATGAGGAAGTTGCGGACCGTCAGGCCGGCTTCCGCGCCGTACACGGCGACGTGGCGGGCGTCGATGGCGCCGGTGTCGATCAGGCGCGTCCCATCGATGCGCAGTTCCGGACGGTCACGCAGCTGCACCGGGTAGCGCGGGTTGGTCGAGCCGGTGGCGTCGTTCGGATGGAAGACGTACTGGGCGTTGAGGCCGAAGTGCGCCTGCCAGTCGGTCGAGGCGAAGGGCGCCAGCGCGACGCGGCCGATCCAGGCCTGCTGCTCGCCGAACGGCTGGGCCGAGAAGCTGCTGGCGTTGGAGTTGAACGTGCTGACCGTGTTGCCGGTCACCGCCGTCGATAGGAACCAGCGGGTCGCGAGGCCGCTGTCGCCTTCGCCGAAGATGCCGTTGCCGGCCACCTGCAGGGCGCTGCGCGAGTCGCCGGCGGCGACGTTGCGGGCGATTTCGGCCGCGGCCGGGCGTTCCATCAGCGGCATCTGGCTGGTCGAGACCGCCGCGGCCAGGCCGATGTTCGGCTCGAAGGCGCCGAGTTTGATGCGGAACGGCTTCAGGCCGGTGTACTGCGCCCAGGCTTCCTGGATGTGGCCGGTGTCTTCAGCGCCCGAACCGCCGAATTCATAGATCAGGGCGTAGTCGAAGTCCTTGTAGAGCCGGCCGTCGATGCCGAAGCGGGCGCGGCGGAAGTTGGTGCCGTCGTTCAGGTCGCGCGAGGCGCCCGTGATCGTCGAGGGCAGGCTGTGCTTCTGCAGGTAGGCGCCGGCGTCGAACATCACGATCGCGCGGACGTTGGCGGTGAAGCGGCCGTCGGCGGTGGCGAAGGCCGGCTTGCCGTTCGGCAGCGTCGGGGTGACCGTCGCGCCGGTCGGCGTCTTCAGGGTGATGATGTCGGAAGCTGCGGTCTCCTGAGCGGCCTTCATGTCGGCGAGTTGCTGGCCGAAGGCGGCGAGCTGCTGCTGCATGGCCGACAGCTGGTCGTTCTGGCCGTTCTGCGCGCGCATCTGCTCCATCTGAGCGCGCATCTCGTCGAGCTGTTGCTGCATGGCTTGCAGCTTGGCGTCGCGGGCGGCGGGCGCGGCCATCGCGCCGGTGGCCGCACTCGACATCAGGAGCGCGACGAAGGCGGCCCCCGCGACGCGCGACCGCGTCTTCTTAGAAAGCATCATTGATATCCCCCATTCGTGTGGCGCGACGCAGGGGCGGCCCTCTTTTGAGGCTCGCCCACGTCGCCCGGCGGCGGTCTATCCGCGATGCGTGACGGCTCGCCGACAGTCCGATGACAGATCGATGACAAGGACGGCGCTGAAAGGGCTGCAGGTCGTCGCGTAGAATTCTCAGCCGGCGGAAGGTGTCACAAACCTGAGATGCAGGTTCGTTAAGGACCGCCCCGCGAGAGCGACGTGGATTGGGGCGCTCTTAAACTCTGGAGAGAACCATGTTGAAGACCCTGGGGGCGGCCTTCGGCGCCGCACTGCTCGTCGCGAGCGCAACCGTGGCGCAGGCCGGGACCATTTCCGGCGCCGGCGCGACCTTCCCGGCGCCCGTCTACGCCAAGTGGGCCGAGAGCTATAAGGCTCAGACCGGCACGGCGCTGAACTATCAGGCGATCGGTTCGGGCGGCGGGATCAAGCAGATCACCGCGGGCACCGTCGACTTCGGCGCCAGCGACAAGCCGATGAAGCCGGACGATCTGGCCACCAACGGCCTGGTGATGTTCCCGACCGTGGTCGGCGGCGTGGTGCCGGTGGTCAACCTCCCGGGCTTCAAGTCGGGCCAGATCAAGCTGACCGGCGCGCAGCTCGCCGACATCTATCGCGGCGTCATCAAGAAGTGGAACGACCCGCTGCTGGCCAGGACCAACCCGGGTCTGGCCCTGCCGAACATGCCGATCACCGTGGTTCACCGTTCGGACGGATCGGGCACCAGCTTCCTGTTCACCAGCTACCTGTCGATGAAGGCCGCGCACTGGGCGCAACAGGTCGGCGGCAGCGACTCGGTCCAATGGCCGACCGGCATCGGCGGCAAGGGCAACGACGGCGTCGCCGCCTTCGTGCGTCAGACCCCGGGCGCCGTCGGCTACGTCGAATACGCCTATGCCAAGCAGAACGGCATGACCTACACCCTGCTGCAGAACAAGGCCGGCAAGTTCGTCTCGCCGACCGCCGAGAACTTCGCCGCCGCCGCCGCCGGCGCCAAGTGGCAGTCCGCTCCGGGCTTCTACCTGCTGCTGCTCGACCAAGCCGCTCCGAACGCCTGGCCGATCACCGGCGCGACCTTCATCCTGGTGAAGGCCAAGCAGGAAAATCCGGCCAAGGGCGCTGAAGTGCTGAAGTTCTTCGACTGGGCCTACAAGAACGGCGACGGCGCCGCCGACCAGCTCGACTACGTGCCGATGCCGGCCAGCGTGAAGGATCTGATCCGCCGCTCCTGGAGCAAGGTGACCGGCCCCGACAACAAGCCGGTCTACCGCTAAGACGACGCGCTCCCCGTCCGCCGCGGACGGGGAGCGTTTCATGACGAAATCGTCGTAGAACTGTCGCACATCCCGAGTAGAGCGCGCCCATGACAGACGCCGCCATCTCCCAGGCGCCCATCCGCCGGACGCATCCGCGCGGCGCCTTCGTGGCCCGGATCTTCGAGGGGGTCTGCTTCACCGCCGCCACCGCCCTGTTGGCGACCCTCGGAGGGCTGCTGGTCTCACTGTTCATCGGCGGCTGGCCGGCCCTTCAGCGCTTCGGCCTCGGCTTCTTCACCAGCTCGACCTGGAACCCGGTCACCGACGTCTACGGCGCGGCCGGTCCGATCGTCGGAACCCTGGTCACCGCGACCATCGCCCTGCTGCTGTCGCTGCCGGTCGCCGGCGGCGTGGCCTTCTTCCTGACCGAGCTCTGCCCGGCCAAGCTTCGCCGGCCGATCGGCACGGCGGTGGAGCTGCTCGCCGGCATCCCCTCGATCGTCTACGGCATGTGGGGCCTGTTCGTCTTCGCCCCGCTGTTCGCCAAATATGTGCAGATGCCGCTGATGATGGCCGCCAAGCCCGGGTCGCTGCTGGAAAAGCTGACCGTCGGCGTGCCGAATGGCTCGGGCATTCTGTCGGCCTCGATCATCCTGGCCATCATGATCCTGCCCTTCATGGCCGCCACCCTGCGCGAGCTGCTGCAGACGGTGCCGGCCGCGGTGCGCGAGAGCGCCTACGGCCTGGGGGCGACGACCGCCGAGGTGGTGATGTCGGTGACCCTGCCCTATGTCCGCGGCGGGGCGATCGGCGCGGTCATGCTCGGCCTGGGCCGCGCGCTCGGCGAGACCATGGCGGTGACCTTCATCATCGGCAACGCGCACGGCATGCCGAACTCGCTGTTCGACAGCGGCTCGACCATCGCCTCGACCATCGCCAACGAGTTCACCGAGGCGACCAGCCCGGTGCACAGCGCCGCCCTGATCGCACTTGGCCTGGTCCTCTTCGTCATCACCTTCGTCGTGCTGGCGCTGGCGCGCCTGATGCTGCGAAACGCGGAGAAACGCACGTGACGGCTCAATCTGCGACGCCGACCGCCGCGAGCGCCAACGGCGCGCGGGTCTTCCGGCGGCGAATGGCCAACCTCGCCTTCCAGGTGTTTTGCATCGCGGTGACCGGGGTCGCCCTGCTGGCGCTGGCCGGCATCCTCTGGTCGCTGCTGAGCCAGGGCGTCGGCGGTCTGAACCTGGACGTCTTCACCAAGTCGACGCCGGCGCCGGGCTCGGTCGGCGGCCTGGCCAACGCCATCGTCGGCTCGATCCTGATGTGCCTGCTGGCGATGGTCATCGCCAATGTGGTGGGCGTCCTGGCCGGCACCTGGCTCGCCGAATACGCCGGCAAGAGCCGCTACGGCAGCGTGGTGCGCTTCCTCAACGACGTGCTGCTGTCCGCCCCCTCGATCCTGGTCGGCCTGTTCGTCTACACCCTGCTGGTCGCGCCGTTCAAAGGCTTCTCCGGCTTGGCCGGCTCAGTCGCCCTGGCCCTGCTGGCGGTGCCGGTGATCACCCGGACCACCGAGGACACCCTTTCGCTGCAGCCGGCGACTCTGCGCGAGGCCGGCGTGGCGCTCGGCGCGCCGCTGTCCTTCATCGTCCAGACGGTGCTGTGGCGTTCGGCGCAAAGCGGCATGCTGACCGGCGGCCTCCTGGCCTTCGCCCGGATCAGCGGCGAGACCGCGCCACTGCTGTTCACCGCCCTGAACAACCAGTTCTTCTCGCTGGACTTGCGCCATCCGACAGCCAATCTGCCGGTTGTCATCTTCCAGTTCGCCCTCAGCGCCTATGATGACTGGCGCCGCCTCGCCTGGGCCGGCGCGCTCCTGATCGCTGCGGCGGTCCTGGGCGTGACCTTGCTTGCGCGCGCAATCGCCAAGGAGCCCCGACGTTCATGAACACGATGAAAGCCGAAAATCTCGACGTCAGCATCGCGCCGATCCAGGCCGATCAGGTGAAGATCGCGGTCAAGAACCTCGACTTCTTCTACGACAAGACGCGGACCCTGAAGTCGGTTTCGGCGTCCTTCGCCCGCAACCGGGTGACGGCGCTGATCGGCCCCTCCGGCTGCGGCAAGTCGACCCTGCTGCGCACCCTCAACCGCATGTACGCCCTCTATCCGGGCCAGCGCGCCGAGGGTGAGATCCTGATGGATGGCGAGAACATCCTCCACCCGCGAATGGACCTGGCGCGGCTGCGCTCGCGGATCGGCATGGTGTTCCAGAAGCCCACGCCGTTCCCGATGTCGGTCTACGACAACGTCGCCTTCGGGGTGCGCCTCTACGAAAAGCTCTCGAGCGCGGACATGGACGTCCGGGTCGAGGAGGCGCTGCGCAAGGCCGCGCTGTGGGACGAGGTGAAGGACAAGCTCAAGGGCTCGGGCCTTGGCCTCTCCGGCGGCCAGCAGCAGCGGCTGTGCGTCGCCCGCGGCGTGGCGGTCCGTCCCGAAGTGCTGCTGCTCGACGAGCCGACCTCGGCGCTCGACCCGATCTCCAGCGCCCGCCTCGAGGAGACGGTCAGCCAGCTGAAGGCCGACCACACCATCGTCATCGTCACCCACAACCTCGGCCAGGCCGCCCGCATCAGCGACTACACGGGCTTCATGTACCTGGGCGAGCTGGTCGAATACGGCCCGACCGACCAGGTCTTCACCCGGCCGGCGACCCCGCGGACCAGCGACTACATCACCGGCCGGTTCGGCTAAGAGCACGCCTCTCGGCGCGCTCCTTTCCCCCTCGATGGAGGAAAGGCCGGGTTAGGGGGTGACGGCAGGGCCTGGCCGTGAAGAGCCCAGATGGGCTCGGCGCCAAACGCGTCGATATCGTTCGCCTCCCGGGCCACACCCCCATCCCAAACCCTTCCCCCATCGAGGGGGAAGGGCTTTTGGCTGGAGCGTGTTTCTTTCAATCCATTGGCGATGATTCAACGCGAGCGGGAAAGGCTCTAGCGTTGCGTGGTGGTGGAGCGGCGCAGGTTTGCTACGCCGCTTCCGGCCTACGCCGGCGCACGCGGGCGAGGCGCCGCAGCCGGCGCCAGAAGCGGGTCTTTTCCGGCTCGGGATAGGGCTGCAGGTTGCGCACGAAGTCTTCGGCGCAGGCGCGCCAGGAGAACCGCTCGGCGAAGGTGCGCACCGCCTTGCGGTCGAGCTTCAGGCATTCCAGGCAGGCTTCGCGCAGGCCCTCGGTGGCGCTGGCCGCCAGCACGCCGGCCCCGGAGTTGGGGATGATGTCGATCGGCCCGGGCGCCGGATAGGCCGCCACCGGCGTGCCGGACGCCATCGCCTCGAGGATCACCAGGCCGAAGGTGTCGGTGAGCGAGGGGAAGACGAAGACGTCGGCGCAGTTGAAGTGGGCCGACAGGTCCTCGCCCGACCGGGCGCCGCGGAACACCACCTGCGGATGCTTGGCCTTCAGCTCGTCGAGCTGCGGGCCGGGGCCGACCACCACCTTGGTCCCCGGCAGGTCGAGCGCCAGGAAGGCGTCGATGTTCTTCTCCACCGCCACCCGTCCGACGTAGAGGAAGATCGGCCGCGCCAGGCCCTCGAAGACGTCTGGCTCGTCTTGCCGGCGCGGACGGAAGGCCTCGGTGTCGACGCCGCGCGACCAGGACGAGATGTTGCGGAAGCCGTGCTGCGATAACTCGTCACGCATCGTCGGGGTGGCGACCATCAGCCGGCCCGACGGCTTGTGGAACCAGCGCATGTAGGCGTAGCCGGCGGCCAGCGGCAGCGGCAGGCGCGCCGAGACATATTCCGGGAACCGGGTGTGGTAGCTGGTGGTGAAAGGCAGCTTCCATTCCACGCAGATGCGCCGGGCCGCCAGGCCGATGGGGCCTTCGGTGGCGATGTGGATGGCCTCAGGCTCGAAGGCCTTGAAGCGTTCCTGCACCGGCTCGTAGACGCCGATCGCCACCTTGATCTCCGCATAGGTCGGCAGCGGGAAGGTCTTGAACTGGTCGGGGCTGATCACCTCGACCTTGTGGCCCATGTCGCGCAGTTCCTTGGCCACCCGGGTCAGGGTGCGGACCACGCCGTTGACCTGCGGCTCCCAGGCGTCGGTAGCGAGCAGGATGCGCATCGGCCGGTGGGTGTCGCGCGAGGCCTTGATGGTCTCGCGGATGCGCGGCATGGCCGGCGACGGCCGCGGCCGCTCGGCGACCACGGGCTGGGTCTGGCTCTGCAGGGCCAGGGTCTGCGCCTGGGCCTGGCCCTGCATCCAGGTCCAAAAGGCGCCCAGCAGGGCCTCGCGGGTCGGGAAGTGGCGGTAGACGGTGCGTTCGCCGACGCCGGCTTCCCGGGCGATCTCGGCGAAGCTCGCATCCTCCATCTGGCCAGCTTCGAGCTGGCGGGCGACGGCGCGCAGGATCTGCTCGCGCGTTTCCTCGCGCTGTCGGTCGCGCGCGTTTGGATGCGGGGCCGAGGGAGGCTTCATGGCAGCGGCACTGTCAGCATATCTCTGCCGGTGTCAATCAGGCCGGGTTTGGGCAAGTCGCGTCAGGCGGCGAGCGGGTTGGTCGGGGCCTCGATCAAGGTCCGGGCGCGGTCGATCGCCGACCAGGAGCGCAGCTTGGCCCACTCCAGGATCTCCAGCCGGCCGTCGGGATGCTCGACAACGGCGGTGCAGCTCTCCACCCAGTCGCCGTCGTTGATGTAGGCGATGCCGTCGATCTCGCGCATCTCGGCCTTGTGGATGTGGCCGCAGATCACCCCGTCGACGCCGCGGCGGCGGGCCTCCTCGGCTACCGCCGCCTCGAAATTCTCGATGAACTGCAGGGCGTTCTTCACCCGGGTCTTCAGGAAGGCCGAGAAGCTCCAGTAGCCGAAGCCCAGCCGGCGGCCGGCGCTGTTGATCATGGTGTTCGCCGCCAGCACCGTGCGGTAGGCCCAGTCGCCGAGGAAGGCCAGCCAGCGGGCGTGCTGCACCACCCCGTCGAACTCGTCGCCGTGGGTGACCAGAAAGCGCCGGCCGTCAGCGGTCTCATGGATGGCGTCGCGGGCCACCACCACCCCGCCGAAATGCACGCCGCAGAAGTCGCGGATCGTCTCGTCGTGGTTTCCGGGGATGTAGGTCACCGCCACGCCCTTGCGGGCCAGGCGCAGGATCTTCTGCATCACGTCGTTATGGCTCTGCGGCCAGAACCAGCCGCTCTTCATCTTCCAGCCGTCGACGATGTCGCCCACCAAATAGAGTGCGTCGCATTCGATGTGACGAATGAAGTCCAGCAGGATTTCCGCCTGGCACCCCCGCGTACCCAGGTGCACGTCGGAGATAAACACGCTGCGATAGCGGCGGGTCGGAAGCTCGGTCAATTCGGCTCTCCAGGCGCCTTGATTTCGTCCAGCGCCTAGGCTGATTGCGTGTCGCTTTCATGAAGTTGAGCGCGGTGCTGGGCGATCCACCTATGTCCTGCTAGAGAGCCGGCCAAATAAACCTCCCCGGTTTTGCGTTAATTTGGTCTCGATGGACGCCATAACAAATCCGGCGAAGGCGACGCCGAAGTCGCTTCGCACCCGCGCGCGGATTCTCGACGCCGCCATGACTCTCTTCGCCGAGGTCGGTTATCATGCTGCGACCAATGCGGTGATCGCCGAGGCGGCGAAGCTGACCCGCGGCGCCATGCTCTATCACTTCTCCACCCGGGAAGAGCTGGTCGAGGCGGCGGTCGCCCACATCGACCTGCAGCGCGCCAGGCTCTTCGAGCGCGCGGCCTCCGCGCCGGCGGGGCCGGGGATCGACGCGGCCGAACACGCCATCGACACCTACTGGGCGCTGCTGCACGAGACGCCGTTCGTCGCCTTCGCCGAGCTGGAGGCCGCGGCCCGCACCGACGCCATGCTGCGCGAGCAGCTGGCCAGCGCGCAGAACGCCTTCGATCACGCCCAGGTCGGCGGCGACCGCTTCGGGGCCATGGTCCAGGCCGGCCACGACCCGCGCTTCCAGGCCAGCCGCGACCTCGGCCGTTTTCTGCTCGAAGGCCTGGCGCGCGGCGCCATGACCTATGACGTCGACGCCCGCCGCGACCGGCTGCTAGCGATCGTCAAGCGCGCGGTGCGCATGCTCAACCGCAAGGGCGACATCCAGGACCTCTGGGCGGAATAGGGTCGGCGGCGGGTAACCGCGGCCATGGCGTGGGGATGGGGCCAGACCGCCAATGTTGTCGCACGTCTATGTCGGCGTCGGTGATTTCGAGCGTGCGCTGGCGTTCTACACCGCCGTGCTGTCCGAGCTGGGGTGGGTGTCCAAGTTCATCGACGGCGATCGTCCGTGGGCCGGGTGGAAGCCGCCGGCGGAGGACCGGCCGCTCTTCCTGATCGGATCGCCCTACGACGGGGAACCGGCTGCGCCGGGCAACGGCCAGATGATCGCCCTGCTGGCGCCGTCACGGGCCGCCGTCGACGCCTTTCACGCGGCCGCCCTGGCCCATGGCGGAACCTGCGAAGGGCCGCCGGGCCTGAGGCCGGAATATCACCCGGACTATTATGGCGCCTATGTCCGCGACCCTGACGGCAACAAGCTCTGCGCCTGTCGCCATACGCCGGTCGGCTAGGCCGTCATCCCGGCCGCAGCGAAGCGGAGAGCCGGGACCCAGGGGGTTCTGCAGTGCGGCCGCCCCTGGGCCCGGATCTGCGGCGCTTCGCGCCTTGTCCGGGATGACGGGCCCCAAAAACGAAGCGCCCTACGCCACCGTGCTTTCGAAACCCGCCCGCAGCGCGGCCTCGTCGAGGTTGCGGCCGATCAGCACCATCCGCGAGTAACGCTTTTCCGCAGGCTTCCAGTCGCCCTGGTAGTCGCCTTCCAGGATCATGTGCACCGCCTGAAAGACCAGGCGGCGGTTCTCGCCGGCAATGTCCATGATGCCCTTGCCGCGCAGGATGTCCGGCCCCTGGGTCTGCAGCACGTTGTTGAGCCAGGCGGTGAAGCGGGCGCCGTGCAGCGGCTTGTCGCTGGTCAGCGAGACGCCGCGGATGCCGGACTCGGCGACATGGTCGTGGATCGCGCCGTGGGCGTGATCATGGTGGTCGTGGCCGCAGTGCTCGTCGTGCACATGCCCATGCTCATGCCCAGGCCCATGATCGTGCCCGCAGTGCTCGTCATGCACGTGCCCATGATCGTGGTCGCAGTGTTCGTCGTGCACGTGGCCGGGCTCGCCGTGGCCCGGATTGAGGAAGTCCGGCTCCAGGCTGGTGATCCGCTCCAGATCGAAGGAGTGGCGGCCCAGAATGGTCTCCAGCGGCACGTTGGAGCGCTGGGCCCGGTGGATCGGCGCCAGCGGGTTGAGCGTGCGGATCGCGGATTCGACGTCGGCCAGCTCGGCCTCGGAGACCAGGTCGGTCTTGTTGAGGATGATCTGGTCGGCGAAGGCGATCTGCTCGATGGCCTCCTTGGAATCCGCCAGCCGCAGCGGCAGGTGCTTGGCGTCGACCACGGCGGTGACGCTGTCGAGCTGGGTCTTGGCGCGCACCTCCTCGTCGACGAAGAAGGTCTGGGCGACCGGCCCCGGGTCGGCCAAGCCGGTGGTCTCGACGATGATGGCGTCGAACTTGCCT
>Ga0207711_10000978_pt1 | contig 27393 bp, 29 predicted proteins | sample KBSS34metaG_FD_184401 | JGI IMG/M metagenome (GOLD analysis project Ga0207711, IMG submission 184401) | Switchgrass rhizosphere microbial communities from Kellogg Biological Station, Michigan, USA - KBS S3-4 metaG (SPAdes) (version 2) | ecosystem: Host-associated > Plants > Roots > Rhizosphere... | reverse complement strand
GCGCCCAGCGCCGCGCCCGCGATCAGATCGCGCCTTGTCGTCATGCCGTTTCCCCCCAAGCACAACCGAAAGGATATCCCGGGCCAAGCTTCGCCGAAAAGCGCCGAATGCCGCAGTCCAGTCGAATCTGCGTGCAGATGGCGCCGGAGATCAGACCTTGGGTTCATGGCCGAGACGGCCTATTTTCCGCATCCCATGAGCCTCAAAAAAGACCACGTCCAGGACCACACCGCCGTCCGCCCCTGGCGGGCGATCCAGCGGCGGGTGTCGCGCAAGATCCGCGTCGGCAACGTCGAGGTGGGCGGCGACGCGCCGATCACCGTCCAGTCGATGACCAACACGCTGACCGCCGACGCGGCGGCGACCATCGACCAGATCCGCCAGCTGGAGGAGGCCGGCGCCGACATCGTCCGCGTCTCCTGCCCCGACGAGGACTCCACCAAGGCGTTCAGCACGATCGTGAAGGCCTCGAAGGTCCCGCTCGTGGCCGACATCCACTTTCACTACAAGCGCGGCATCGAGGCGGCGGAAGCCGGCGCGGCGTGCCTGCGGATCAATCCCGGCAACATCGGCTCGCCCGACCGGGTGCGCGACGTGATCCAGGCGGCCCGCGACCACGGCTGCTCCATGCGGATCGGCGTCAACGCCGGCTCGCTGGAACGCGACCTGCTGGAAAAGTACGGCGAGCCCTGCCCCGACGCGATGCTGGAGAGTGCGCTGCGCCACGCCCGCATCCTGCAGGACCACGACTTCCACGAGTTCAAGATCAGCGTGAAGGCCTCGGACGTCTTCATGACGGTGGCCGCCTACAATCTGCTGGCCGAGGCCATCGACTGCCCACTGCACCTGGGCATCACCGAGGCCGGCGCGCTCAGGACCGGGACGGTGAAGTCCTCCATCGGCATGGGCAACCTGCTGTGGGCCGGGATCGGCGACACCATCCGGGTCAGCCTCGCCGCCGATCCGGTGGAGGAGATCAAGGTCGGCTTTGACCTCCTGAAATCGCTCGGCCTGCGCCACCGCGGCGTGAACATCATCGCCTGCCCCTCCTGCGCGCGGCAGGGGTTCAACGTGATCAAGACGGTGGAAGCGCTGGAGAGCCGCCTGGCGCACATCTCGCAACCCATGAGCCTGTCGATCATCGGCTGCGTGGTGAACGGGCCCGGCGAGGCGCTGATGACCGACCTGGGCTTCACCGGCGGCGGCAAGGGCGCGGGCATGGTCTATGTGGCCGGCCGCCCTGACCACAAGATGGACAACGATCAGATGGTCGACCACATCGTCGGCCTCGTGGAGGCCCGCGCCGCCGAGATGGCCGCGGCCGAGGTCGCTCAGGCCGCCGAATAGGCCGGCGCAACTGACAGTTTTCCCGCTCTGGGAGAATCCGCCGCCATCCGCCGCATAGCGGATGCCGCCGGCCGGAGCCGACCCTAGGTTGCCCGCCGTATCCGGCGTGAGGGCAATCCCATGAAGTTTTCGGCGATCTTGGCGGGCGCGAGCCTGGCGCTCATGGCGGCCTCCGCCCACGCCGACGTGCTCTTCTCGCTGACCGGCCCCACGGACGAGGTGGCCAGCCCCGGCGAGATCAGCGCGGCGCTCGATTCCGCAGGCGGCCCGGGCCAGGCGCTCTTCACCATCAAGGCGTTCGGCAGCCTGGACGGCGCCAATGTCCCCGACGGCAACAGCGACGTCTTCACCCTCACGCTCAACGGCGTGGACATCCTGTCGGGGTCCTGGAACCTGGGCGGCGGCGGGCAGAACATCGTCTTCTTCGCACCGCCCGGCACGACCGCCGTGCCGCAGTCGGTGGACTTCGGCGGCGGGACCTTGAAGGTCGCCACCACCCTGGACCTGATCAAGGGGACCAACACGCTGAAGTTCGCCTTCGCCACGGCCAACCCCAAGGGTCTCACCGACGAGGGCTGGGCCTTGCAGGACGTCTCGGTCACCGGCGCGCCGCTGGGGGCCAGCGTGCCGGAGCCGGCCGCCTGGGCCCTGATGGTCGGCGGCTTCTTCGCCTCGGGCGCGGCGATGCGAAGCGCAAGGCGCTCCCCTCCCCGGAACGGCGAGGGACATTCACAAAAGTGACGCTAGCGTCACTCTTGCGCGGCCCGCGCATACCGGCTTAGGTGCCGCCACCATTTTTGGGAGCGAGACCATGGCGGCAGCAGACGGCACTTGGAAGATCACGATCAACACGCCGATGGGCGCCCAGGAGGTGACCGCTGAGATCACCACCAGCGGCGACACCTTCACCGGCAAGACCTCCGGCCGCATGGGCGACTCCGAAGTCGCCGGCAAGGTCAGCGGCGACACCCTCACCTGGAGCGCCGCCATCACCCAGCCGATGCCGATGACCCTGGAATTCGAAGCCACCGTCTCGGGCGACTCCATGAGCGGCAACGTGAAGCTGGGCGCCTTCGGCAACGCCCCGCTGACCGGCGTCCGCGCCTAGGCGCTTCGCGCTCACCCTTCTGCAAAGAGGGGCGCACGGAACAGGCCCCCGCCGGCGACGGCGGGGGCTTTTTCTATGCCCGCCCTCCTTGCTAGGCGCGACGGGGCGGCACGACGCCTTCGAAGATCTCGAAGCTCTTCCACTTGGGCTCGATGGGGGCCGTGTCAGCCTGCGGCGTGTAGATCGAGGGCTCCACCAGCTGCAGGTTGGGCACATAGCGCGGGCAGTTGGGGAAGATGTCCTTCGGCGTGACCCTGATCAGCAGCTGCGCGCCGGGCGCGCCGGCCATCAGCGGATCGTCGTCGACCACCTGGGCGACACCGTTCACCCGCAGGCGCTTGGGCGCCTCGCCGAAGGCCAGGAAGAGCAGGCCCACGTGGGCGTTGACGCCCAGATTGCCCAGGCTCTTGAACATGCCGTTGCCGTCGTAGTCGGGGAAGACCAGCAGGTCCGGGGCGACGATCCGCGCGAAGCCCGGCGGTCCGCCCTTGAACGAACAGTCCGGTCGCCCCTCGGCGTCGGCCGTCGCCAGGAAGAAGAACCCCAGGCTCTCGATGAACGCCTTGTCGTCGTCGTTGAACCGCTCGCGGCGCAGCTTCTCGTCCAGACGATCGGCCAGCGCGCGGCTGCCGAAGGCGTCCTGGAGCGCCCGATTGCCCTCGTGGTACATCCTGACCACCTCTCTGCCGTTTGGCATCTCTCCGGCGGGAGGCTAGAGGACACTCCCCTTCCGTTCAGGCGTCTACTGATTTGCGACTTCCCCAGGCCAGGCTCGACCAGGTGCTCGACCGCTTCCGCGAGATCGAGGCGCGCATGGGCGCGGCCACCGATGGCCAGGAGATCGTGCGCCTGGGCAAGGAGCACGCCGAGATGCGCCCGGTGGTCGAGGCCGTGCAGGCGCTGGAACGTGTCCGCGGCGAGGCCCCGGAGCTCGAGGAGATGGCCGCCGGCGGCGACGCCGACATGGCCGCCATGGCGCGAGACGAGTTGGAGGCCTTGAAGGAGCGCCTTCCGGCCCTGGAGCACGAGGTCGCCCTGCTGCTGGCGCCCAAGGACAAGGACGAGAACGCGTCCGCCATCCTGGAAGTGCGCGCCGGCACCGGCGGCGACGAGGCCGCTCTCTTCGCCGGCGACCTGTTCCGCATGTACCAGCGCTACGCGGCGCTGCAGGGCTGGCGGGTCGAGATCGATTCCATGTCCGAGGGCGACGCCGGCGGCTACAAGGAAATCATCGCCGCGGTCACCGGCGACGGGGTGTTCGGGCGGCTGAAATTCGAGAGCGGCGTCCACCGCGTGCAGCGGGTGCCCGCCACCGAGGCGCAAGGGCGCATCCATACCTCCGCCGCCACCGTCGCCGTCCTGCCCGAGCCCGAGGATGTGGAGATCGACATCAAGGACGGCGACATCCGCATCGACACCTACCGCTCCTCCGGGGCCGGCGGCCAGCACGTCAACAAGACCGACTCGGCCGTTCGCATCACCCACCTGCCCACCGGCATCGTGGTGACATCGTCGGAGAAGTCGCAGCACCAGAACCGGGCGCGCGCCATGAAGGCGCTGAAGGTCAAGCTCTACGACCAGCAGCGCGAAGCGCTGGACTCGGCCCGCTCCGAGGACCGCAAGGCCCAGGTGGGTTCCGGCGACCGCTCCGAGCGCATCCGCACCTACAATTTTCCGCAAGGCCGGGTCACCGACCACCGGATCAACCTGACCCTCTACAACCTGCCCAAGGTCATGGAGGGCGAGGCGCTGGACGACGTGATCAACCCGCTGATCGCCGAGGACCAGGCGGCCCGGCTTTCGGCGCTGGAAGACGAATTCAACTGATCGCCGCCGCCTCGCGGCAGATGGCGTCCACCACGGGGTCCCAATCGCCGGGCGTGGCCTGGATGAAGACCCGGGCGTGCGGATGCCAGGGCGAAGCGCGCTCCAGCGGCCAGTACCAGTCGAACCCATAGCGCCCCTGCGTCACCCAGACCGGCGCGCCCATGGCCCCGGCCAGGTGCGCCACCGAGGTGTCGACGGTGATCACCAGGTCGAGGCCGGCGATGACGTCGGCGCTCGCCTGGAAGTCGATGGCCCCGGTGTCCGATGGTTCCAGGCTGATCGCGCCGGGCAGCGCCAAGAGGCGTTCGGCCTGGGCGCGCGGCAGGGAGCGGAAACGGTCGTTCATGTTCTTCGGCTCGCCGCGCCAGATCACCCCGATGCCGCCGCGCGTCCCGGCCTGGCCGGAGAGATAGGGCCCGACCGAGAGGTCAGGCTCCGTCAGACCCAGCCGATGCGGCAGGGACATGGGCAGGACCCAGGCGTCGAAGCCCGAAAGGTCGATCCGCGGATCATCCTCGATGAAGGTCACCGGCAATCTCGAGAACAGCCGCTGAAGCGCGCGCGGCCCGGCATAGGTCACCTGCGCGCCGGCTTCAGCCAGGGCCGGCAGGAAGCGGGCCATCACGATCTGGTCTCCGTAACCCTGCTCGCGCCAGACCAGCAGCCGCTTTCCGGCCAGCGACCCGCCGTCCCACTCCGGCAGGGGCAGCGCCTGCAGGCGCCGGCGCATGGGCCGGCCTTCCTGGACCGCGAACCCCTCGGCGAACCGTCTCTGCACCAGGAGCACGGCGGCCAGGCCCAGGGCGGCGTCGGCGTTGCCGGGGTCCAGAGCCAGCACCCGCCGATAGGCCGCCTCCGCCGGACCGAACTGGCGGGTCAGGCGCAGGTAGAGGGCGAACGAGAACTGGGCGTCCACATCGTCAGGTGTCAGCGCCACGGCGCTCGCGAACGCCTCAAGGGCGGCGTCGAAGTCGCCCTGGCTCTCCTTCAAGAACCCAAGCTGGCGCAGGGCGGCGGAATCCATTGACTGCGAGCTTGTCGCGGTGCGCGGCATGCGGCAAGCAGCGCCGATGAGCGGCTACGTCGCAGGCATCTTCCGCCACCCCGTGAAAGGCTTCACGCCGGAGCCCTTGCAGAGCGTCGCGCTGGCGCCGGGCGAGGGCTTTCCGCACGACCGCGTCTGGGCGGTGGAGAACGGGCCCAGCGGGTTCGATCCCGCCGCGCCGGCCTTCGTGCCGAAGAACCGGTTCACCGTGCTGGCCCAGATCGCCAAGGTGGCGGCCGCGCGCACCGCCTACGATCCTGAGACCACCACCCTGCACGTGGTCGCGCCGGGCGCGCCGGAGATCGCCGTGCGGCTGGGCGAGCCGGCCGGCCGCGAGGCCTTCGCCGCCTGGCTGACCGACCTGCTGGGCGAGGACGTGAAGGGTCCGCTCAGCGTCGTGGAGGCGCCGGCGAGCTGGCGGTTCACCGACCACCCGCTGGGGCAGGTGTCGATCATCAATCTCAACAGCCTGCGCGACCTGGGCCAGCGGATGGGCGTCGAGCTCGACCCCCTTCGCTTCCGCGCCAACCTCTATGTGGACGGCTGGCCGGCGTGGGCGGAGCTGGGCTGGGACGGCAAGGCGCTGATGCTGGGCTGGGCGCGGGCTGAGGTGTTCAAGCCGATCGTCCGCTGCGCCGCCACCCATGTGGACCCGACCACCGCCGAGCGCGACCTGGAGGTCACCAAGGCACTGTTCGACAACTACGGCCATCTGCACTGCGGCATCTATGTCCGCGTCACCTCCGCCGGGCCGGTGGGCCTGGGCGACGCGGTGACCGCGCCGGAGCCGGAACCCGCCAAAGAACCGTCCGAAGAGCCAGCTCAATGAGCCTGACCCTCCTGACGGCCTGGCAAGGCGCCAAGAAGCGGCTGGAGGCCGCGGGGCTGTCCGGGCCGGTGATCGAGGCGCGCCTGCTGGTCGAGGCCGCCGCGGACGCCACCCGCGCCGATATCGTCGGCGACCCCTACCGCGAACTCACCCCCGGGCAGGAGGCGACCCTCGACGACTACCTGGCGCGCCGCGAACGCCGCGAGCCGGTCAGCCACATCCTGGGCCGCAAGGGCTTCTGGAAGATCATGCTGAACGTCACGCCCGACGTGCTGACGCCCCGGCCCGACACCGAGACGGTGGTGGAATACGTTCTGCGCGATTTCCCCGAGCACGCGGCCTGGTCGATCCTCGACCTGGGCGTCGGCTCCGGCGCGATCATCCTGTCGATCCTGGCCGAGCGGCCGGCCGCCAAGGGCCTGGGCGTCGACGTCTCCGAGGAGGCCCTGGCGGTGGCCCGGGACAACGCCGCCAACCTGGGGCTGGCGAGCCGGCTCGCCCTGCTGCGCGGCGACTGGACCGAGGGCCTGGGCGAGGCGACCTTCGACCTGGTGGTCTCCAACCCGCCCTATATCGCCACCGAGGTGCTGGCGACCCTGGAACCCGAGGTGCGCGACCACGAACCACGCGTGGCGCTGGAGGGCGGGCCGGACGGCCTGACGCACTATCGCCGCCTCGCGCCGGAGATCCTGCGGGTGCTGAAGCCCGGCGGCCGCTTCGCCGTGGAGATCGGCTACGACCAGAAGGACGCCGTCGAGGCCCTGTTCCATGACGCCGGGGCAGTCAGCGTCACCACGATCCGCGATCTGGGCGACCGCGACCGCGTTGTGGTCGGTGCGAAAAAAGCCTTGGAAAACCGCGCCTGAATCGCTACTTAGATCGTGTCTCCACCCAAAATCGTTGGCTTAGGTAGAGGCGTCCCACCGAGGGCGCACGCCAGACCCGACAGGGCGCGACGGCTTCCTTAAGGCCTCTCGCTTCAAGGCTTCCGGGCGGAAGACGGGGAACACTTAGCGTCTTCGAGAGATACCAACCGGGCCAGGCGCCCGATCCCGCTGAAGGCTAGCGCACAAGCCGACCCACTTGGTGGGGTCCGCTTCAGGAAGAACCGAACGGTTATCGAATAATGAGAGATTTCAAGGGTATGAAGCGTCAACGCGGCCGCAATCGCGGCGGCGGCGGGGGTGGCGGCAGCGGCAAGCCGCAACCGCAGAACGCCAACCGGGCGTTCGATTCCAACGGTCCCGAGGGGGCCAAGGTGCGCGGCAACGCCCAGCACGTCTTCGAGAAGTACCAGCAGCTGGCGCGCGACGCCTCGGCGGCCGGCGACCGGGTGCTCGGCGAGAACTATCTGCAGCACGCCGAACACTATTTCCGCCTGCTGCGGGCCATGCAGCCCACCCGTCCGGCCAGCGAAATCCTGGGCCGCGACCACTTTTCCTCCGGCTTCGACATCGATTTCGAGGACGAAACCGCCCAGGCGCAGTCCGAGGCCGCCGACGCGGCGTCCGCCGTGGCCGCAGCTTCCGCCCCGCCGGAAGGCGCTGAGGCCCCCGCCGCCGAGGGCTGGCAGGCCCGCGAGGGCGGCGAGCAGCCGCGCCCCAGAGACGACCGGCCACAGAACGGCGGCGGCTACCGCGACGACCGTCCCAGGGACGGGCAACGGGGCGACCGCTTCGAGAACCGCGACGGCGGCGGCCAAGGCCAGAACCGTGATGGGCAGAACCGTGATGGACAGGGCCGCCGCGACCGCTGGCGCGATGACCGTCCCAGAGATGGCCAACAACGCGACGGGCAGCAACGCGACGATCGACCGAGAGATGACCGTCCCCGCGATGGGCAACGCGATGATCGCCCCCGTGACGATCGCCCCCGGGAGGGACAACGCGACGACCGGCCGCAAGCCGACCGTCCGCAGGGCGACCGCCCGCGCTACGACCGTGACGATCGCCCCAGAGAGGGGCAACGGGGCGACCGCTATGAGCGCAACCGCGACGACCGCCCCGAGCGCGACCCGTTGCCGGTGGTCGATCCGCAGGCCCAGCCCCTGGTCGCCGAAAGCCGGCCTTCGCAGGTGCTGCGGGATTCCGACGGCGGCGAAAGCCACGCGCCGGCGTTCCTGCAAGCTCCCGCGGCCCCCCGTGACGCGCCTCGGGCCGATGGCGACGAGGCGCCCAAGCCGCGCCGCCGCCGCGCGCCGCGTCCGGCCGGCGCCGAGCCGTCCGAGGACGCCTAAGGCGGCCTTTCGGACCGACGTGAGTTGCGGCGCAGCCCCGGCGGGAGTTAGCTGAGGCCATGCACACGGCGCACTGCCAGCATGAGGACGGGGCCCATCCGGGCCTCAAGGGCCAGGCGCTTCGCGGCGCGCTGGCCGCCGCAGAGACCCGCTGCGCGCAGACCCAGGAGCGCCTGACCAGCCCGCGCCGCCGGGTGCTGGAGCTGTTGCTGGGCGGCGACGGCCCGCTCAAGGCCTACGATCTGATCGCCGCCTTCGGCGAGACTGGCGCGCCGGCCAAGCCGCCCACCGTCTACCGGGCCCTGGAGTTCCTCGAGCGCATGGGCTTCGCCCACCGGATCGAGAGCCTGAACGCCTTCGTGCCCTGCCGGCTGGACGCCGACCGGCACGCCGCCGCCTTCCTGATCTGCGACTGCTGCGGCGCCGCCGAGGAGTTCGAGCCCGACTTCGACCCCGGCCGCGCGGCGGCCGAAGCGCGCGGCTACGCGGTGACCAGCGTCACCCTGGAAGCCCGCGGCCTCTGCCCGGCCTGCCGCGAGGGCTAGAGCCGCAGCCGCGCCATGGCGATCGAGTCCACATACTCGCCGTCGCGCCAGGCGTAGGCGCGGAACAGCCCTTCCCGCTCGAAGCCGAACCGCTCGTAGAGCGCGATGGCGCGTGCGTTGTCCGCATAGACGTTCAATTCCAGGCGCTTGAGGTTCAGCCACTTGTCGGCCTGGTCGATGACCGCAGCCATCAGGGCCGAGCCCGCGCCGCGTCCGGCATAGGCGTCGTGCACCGCCATGCCGATCGAAGCGGTGTGCGCGCGCCGCGCGTTGTCGGCCGGATGCAGACCGATCATGCCGATCACCTTGCCGTCGATGACCGCCACCAGCCGGGTATGGCCAGGCGCCATGGCGGCGTAGCGCTTGCGGCGATCGTCCAGGCTGGTGAACGGCAGCTGCAGGGTGCCGCGGATCGCCAGCGGCTGGTTCCACGCCTCGGTCAGGTCGGCCATATCCTCCGGCTCGAAGGCGCGGATCAGGATGTCGCTCATCTCAAGTCTCTCCGGGTCGTGGCGGTCGGAGGGGCCCATGAAAAAGCCCCGTCGGCGACCGGCGGGGCTGGTGGGATGTTGGCTGGGCGTAGGACCTAGCGCGCGACATCTCCCCCCGGCGCCGGCCGGTTGGTGAAGGTGTGCATAAGGATCGCTACGTTGCGCATGGCTGCAGTGTAGCCAAATCGGCGCAGACAGGCAAAACGGACTTCGATGAGACGACAGATCTACCTCGACTGCGACGGCGTGCTGGCCGACTTCAACCGCGGCGCGGAGGCCGTCCTCGGCCTTGCGCCGGACGCCTTCGAGCGGAAGTACGGCGCCGAGCTGTTCTGGGAAAAGCTCGCCGCGGCCGACAGCTTCTTCGAGCGCCTGGAGGTGCTGCCCGACGCGCGCGACCTCTACGAGGCGGTGCGCCCCAAGGCGCCGATCATCCTGACCGGCATGCCGCACGGCCGATGGGCCGAGCCGCAGAAGCGCCGCTGGGCGCGGCGCCATTTCCCCGGCGTGCCGCTGATCGCCACCCTGGCCGCGCTGAAGCGCGAGCATTGCCACCCCGGCGACGTGCTGGTCGACGACCGGCTCGATCATCGGCGCAAATGGGAAGACGCCGGCGGCCTCTTCATCCGGCACACGAGCGCCGCCGCCTCCATCGAAGCGCTGGAGGCGGCGGGCTACATCTAGCTCGGGCTACCAGAAGATCCCGCGGACCACCTGGACGATGCGGCCGGTGTACTGGTCGACCATGATGGCGTCATCGCCAACCCGGACCCACTCGAACCCGGGCGGCGGGTAAGGCAGGTCGTAGTCGATGAAGTCGCCGATCCAGTAGGGCTCGGCGTACCAGCCGCGAGGCAGGAAGTCGCCGAAGCCCCACGCCCGGGCATAGAAGCCGTAGGGCGCGCGGTAGGGGCTGATGTGGAACCGGTTCGGGCTCCAGAACACGGGCGGGAAGCGCCCGCGCTCCCAGCGGCCCGGATTGAAGTGGTTGCCGTCGCGGCCGTCGCGGCCATCGCGATGGTCGTCGCGGCGGCCGTCCCAATGATCGTCATGGCGGTCGTCTCGCCGGTCGTCGTGGCGGTCAACGGGGCGGTGGCCGTCGTGATCGCGGTCCCAGCCGTGTTCGGGCGCGCCCGGCACGACCTCGCGCGGCCCATCGTTTCGGTCGCCGCGGTGGCCGCCCTGGATCACGGGCCCGGCCACCGGCGCGCCGGAGCCGCCGCCGCGATCGAAGCGAGGGCCGCCATCTCGAGGACCGCCGTCTCGGGGACCGCCGTCGCGCGGGCCGCCGCCGTCGTGGAAGCGCTGGCCGCCGCCCTGCGCCTGGGCGGGCGCCGTCGGAGGCGGGCCGGATGGCGGCGGAGCGCCGAAACGGGCGTGACCCGCGGCGACGGCGGGGGACGGAGCCGGGGCTGGGACCGGGGCCGGATGGCCGCCGCCTGGGACGCCTCCGGGGCCGCCAGAGGGCGCAGCGTGGTCGTGGACCTGCGGCCGGTCGCCGCCGCCCCCGCCGCTGCGGTCGCGATCGCGGTCCTGCGCCAGCGCCGCGGTCGCCGCGCCGGCGAACAGCAGGGCGGCAAGGGCTGTGAGGGTGGTCTTCATGTGTCTCGTTCCTTGCGGGGCGCAATCGGCCCCCGTCCTTCACCGCCCACTATTGCAGCCCAGGCTGAACCGCGCTTGAACGGAAACAATGGCGTCGTGGGGGGCGCGTAGCCTGCGCCAGCCGGAGCAACGCGAGATCCTGTGACCGCTCATCCCAATGACATCGTCGGATTCTGGCGCAGCGCCGGGCCGCAGAAGTGGTTCAAGAAGGTTCACGCCTTCGACGAGGCCATCCGGCTGAAGTTCGAGCCGGTGCACATGCGCGCCGCGCGCGGCGAGTACGACGCCTGGGCGGCCACGGCGGACGGGGCGCTGGCGCTGCTGCTCCTGCTCGACCAGTTCCCGCGCAACCTCTACCGCGACACCGCCCACGCCTTCGCCACCGATCCGAAGGCCCGCGCCATCGCGCGCACCGCCATCGAGGCCGGGTTCGACCGTCAGGTGGACTCGCCGCTGCGCAACTTCTTCTACCTGCCCTTCGAGCATTCCGAGGACATGGCCGACCAGGACTACGGCCTGGCGCTGATCACCGAGGCCGGCGTCGCCGACAACCTGAACTGGGCCGTCATCCACCGCGACATCATCGTGAAGTTCGGCCGCTTCCCGCACCGCAACGCCGCCCTGGGCCGCGTGACCACGCCGGAGGAGCAGGAGTTCCTCGACGAGGGCGGGTTTTCGGGGTGATTCCTGTGGACGACCGGAAAATCGCTTTGGGCCGTTAACTTCTGTCGCGTTCCAACCGCCTGCGAATCGGTAGCGAATCACTCCCCTAGCCTAGGGGTTTTTGTGAACGCCCACGCCGCCATCCAGCCGCTCTACCAGGCCGCCTCCGACCATCCGGAGCGGCAGTACCTCGCCCTGCTGCAGGACATCCTGGACAACGGCGCGCAGCGCGGCGACCGCACGGGCACGGGGACGCTCGGCGTGTTCGGCCGGCAGATGCGCTTCGATCTGGCCAAGGGCTTCCCGCTCCTGACCACCAAGAAGCTGCACCGCAAGTCGATCATCCTGGAGCTGCTCTGGTTCCTGCGCGGCGACACCAATGTGCGCTGGCTGCAGGAGCGCGGGGTTTCCATCTGGAACGAATGGGCCGACGCCGAGACCGGCGAACTCGGCCCGGTCTACGGCAAGCAGTGGCGCTCCTGGACCGCCCCGGACGGCCGGGTGATCGACCAGATCGCCGCCGTGGTCGAAGGCCTGAAGGCCAACCCCAACAGCCGCCGCCACATCGTCTCGGCCTGGAACCCGGCCGAGGTGGAGGACATGGCGCTCCCGCCCTGCCACTGCCTGTTCCAGTTCTTCGTGGCGGACGGGAAGCTCTCCTGCCAGCTCTACCAGCGCAGCGCCGATGTCTTCCTGGGCGTGCCGTTCAACATCGCCAGCTACGCCCTGCTCACCCTGATGATGGCCCAGGTCACAGGCCTGGAGCCCGGCGAGTTCGTCCACACCCTGGGCGACGCGCACCTCTACCTGAACCACCTCGACCAGGCCCGTTTGCAGCTCTCACGCGAGCCCATGCCGCTGGCCCACATGACGCTCGCGCCGCGCGACGACCTGTTCGCCTTCGAGTACGAGGACTTCGTGCTGGAGGGCTACCGCGCCCACCCGAGCATCCCGGCGCCGATCGCCGTCTGAGCCCCTAGCCGGCGCCGCGTTCCGCCGCTTCGCACTTCGCGATGATCTCGTCGACAACTCGGGCGACCGGCGCCGTGGCGTCGATGGTCACCGCGTTCTTCGGAATATCCTGCTTCGTCGCGTACACCCGCGAGATCAGCCGCCGTTCTTCCGGCCTCCCTCCAAACTCGTCGCTGGGTCTCACCGCAAGCCGCCGGTTCAAGGTCTCGGCATCGATGTCGAGAACGAAGACCCCGTCGAACAGGCCGATGAAGTGATGGTGGTTTCGCGAACCTCCGCAGAAGAAGGACCGCGCTTGGCTGTGATCGGCGATCTCGGCTCTGACCTTGCTCACGTCCCAGATCCAGCGCTCGTGGCGCCATCGAACCTCGTCCGACACGCCCTCCGGAGGCCCCTCCAGAGCGTCACCCGTTTCCGGATCGCCGAGATAGGCCAACGTCCGGTCGCCATGAATGACGTGGCAGCCTCGCCGCTCCAGTTCCTCGGCCACCGTGGTCTTGCCGGCGCCCGACACACCTTCGATCAGATAGTTCCTGCGGCCCATGGCGGCGCTTACCGCTCAGCTCAACAGCGTGAAGTGGACGATCGAGCGGTGGACGTCGTGCATGTAGTCGTCCGGCGTACGGCGCAGCGTGATCAGCGCGCTGGCCTCCATGGCGTTCCAGGACAGGAGCGCGGTGATCAGGTTGAACAGCAGGCGCTCGTCCATTTCGTAGACCAGCCGGACGCGGGCGCCCTCGTCCACCGCCGCCACCGGGCTCGCCTCGTCGTTGTCGGTGGCGAACCGGAACAGCAGCGCGCGCGAGCCGTCGGGCCTGCGGGCATCCAGGTAGATGTCGGCGGCCAGCTCCAGACCCATCCGGTCGCGGCGGACGGCATAGTTGGCGGCGCACTTCTTCAGGGCGCGGACCCAGTCAAACGCCAGGTCGTCGGGCAGCACGGTTTGCGTGAAGCTGGCCGCGCGGTCGGCGAGCGTCAGCGCATAGGCCGCCCGCTCCTCGTCGCCGAAGCCGCGGTGCGTCGCGCGGGCGTCCTGGGTCACCGCCAGCGAGGCCGACTCCAGCGCATCGCCCGGATAGAGCTTGGCCAGCGCCTCGCCACGGCCGATCGCCTTGAGCTCGCCCTCCAGCTCGCGGGCCAACGGCTGCGGCAGGAAGCGCGAAAGCCCGGCGACCGAGCCGCCCAGCACATATTCCCCGCCCGCCGGGATCACTCGCTTCGCGCCCAGGGCCTTCACGTTCTCACGGAAATTGCCCCGCGTGCGTTGGCGCAGCGCCGCCGTCGCCGCCAGCTTCCTCGCATCATCGTAGTCGCCCATGCCCATCGGGAAGAGCGAGGCCGAGGCGTAGGGCAGCATGGCGATGTCCGGCGCGCCGTACTCGGCGGCGATCCGCGCGGCGTCGGCCGGCAGGATGGTGTTGTCGACGGCGTTGAAGAGGCGCGTCCCGTCCACGTCATAGAGGTAGATCGAGGTGTCGAGGTCGTAGTCGACCTGGGTCTCCTCGCCCTTGGTGTTGCCGTGGAAGTCCTTGAAGATCACCGCCTCGCAGCCCTTGGCGCCGATCGGCGTGCGGGTCTCGAAGGGGATCTCGGTGATGTCGGTGAACCCGAGCGCGCGGATGGCGTTGCGCAGGTTGGGCGTGTTAAGCTTGCCGATCACCACGGGCGTCGCGCGATCGAAGGGGGCCAGCGTGCGCGGGTGCAGGTGATCGTGGTGCAGGTGGCTGATGTAGATCAGGTCCGGCTGGCAGGCCCAGATCTCGGCCTTGAGCGCCTCGGGCACGGGCGGGAAGTTCCACCAGGTCTGCTGGCAGGGACCGTCGAACCAGGGGTCGGTGAGCAGCCGCTCACCGGTGGAGAGCGTGATCAGGAAACAGGCGTTGGCGACGTAGCGGACCTGCATGATCAGGCCCCCATCTCGTCAATGGCCGCCACGACCGTCAGACTGCGCCCGGCGTTGCAGGCGAACAGCGCCTTGGCGAGCCCGAGGTAGGCGTCCATCCCCTGCTCGGCCAGCACCAGGTCGATGGCCAGGCGGGCGCGATGCGCGCCCTTCCCTGCCGCCGGATCGGCGACGTAGTTCGACCCCGGATGCATCAGGAACCAGTCGATGGGGAAGCTGGCGTAGCCGACCTTGACCTTGAACCCCATGCGCTCGAGCAGCGGCGGCAGGTTGGCGGCGTTGAAGTAGTTGAGGTGCTGCGGCGGGGCGAGCCAGAAGTCGCGATCGATGAAGCCCGCGGACTTGGCGGCGAGCTGAATGGGGCTGAAATCGTTGGGCACGGTGATCGCCACCACCCCGCCGGGCGCGAGCAACCTCGGCAAGCGCGCCAGCAGAGCCTCCGGGTCCACCACGTGCTCCAGCACATGCTCCATGACCACAGCGTCGGCCTGGGCGCCGGCCTCGATCAGGCCGTCGAGGATCTCGAAGGCGTCGCCGAACTGCGCACGGTCGAGGAACTGGGGGTGGAAGCGCTTCAGCCCGTCCTCAGAGAAATCGATGCCCTGGACGGCATAGCCCGCCGCGTCGGCGGCGCTGAGGAACCAGCCCTCGCCGCAGCCGATCTCCAGCAGCTTGCCACCACCCTGGCTTCCCCTGCCTTCGCCGATCGCCGCCAGCAGCAGGTTGGCCAGCAGGGTCCGGTGCGCGAGCTCGGTCTCGGAGTAGGCCTGGGCGTAGGTGCCGTGCGAGGCCTGGAAGTATTCGCCGGCGTAGAAGGCCTTCAGCTCTTCGGCGCTGGGGCTCGGCGTCACCCGCCGCCAGCCCTCGGCCTGGACCGTCAGTCCCTCGGTCGTGTGCGAGCTCATCCGGCCAGTCTGCGGCGGTGCGGTTAACCCGCGACTAACCATACTTCTGGAGCCGGCTGACCGGCCTCTGCTATGAATCCCTCCATGCCCACCATCACCCTTACCGCCGGCCCCATCGCCCGGGCCCGCAACGGCGTCATCGGCAAGGACGGGGGCCTGCCCTGGCGCCTCAAGACCGACCTGGCCAACTTCCGCGCCGTGACCATGGGCAAGCCGGTGATCATGGGCCGCAAGACCTGGGAGAGCCTGCCCAAGAAGCCGCTGGTCGGCCGCACCAACATCGTGCTGAGCCGCGATGGCTCCTTCGAGCCCAAGGGCGCCCTGGTCTGTGAGGAGTTCACCGAGGCCGTAGCCATCGCCCGCGAGCAGGCCGAGGAGGACGGCGCGCGCGAGGTCTGCGTGATCGGCGGCGCCTCGCTGTTCGAGCTGGCGCTGGCCAAGGCCGGCCGCATCTACCTCACCGACATCGACGCCGACATCGAAGGCGACGTGACGCTCTCGCCCATCGACGAGACCCGCTGGACGGAAGTCAGCGCCAAGGCCTATCCGGCCGGCGAGGACGACGACTATCCCTTCACCATCCGCGTGCTGGAGCGGCGCTGACGTCAGACGGCCGCGGCCGGCCAAAGCGGCTATGCCTTGCCTGCCTCTGAGGCAGGCGATTTAACTGGCCGATACGGAGCCGACGCCAGAGCGGCCCGAGGGAGCGGTTGAGCATGGATCGCAGGCAGTTGATCGCCGCCTTGCCGGCGCTGGGCTGGGCTGGCCGCGCCTTGGCCCAGGAACCCGCCGCCGCCCCGCCGCGACCCGCGCCGCGCCCGCCGATCCCGCTGGTGGAAACCCCGGCCCTGCCCTGGACCATCGTCGCGGAGGGTCTGCATTTTCCCGAGGGCCCGGTGGTGATGAAGGATGGCTCGGTCCTCTTCGTGCAGATCGAGACGAAGCAGGTCAGCCGCCTCACGCCCGACGGCAAGGTCGAGATGCTGGCCCAGCTGGAGGGCGGCCCCAACTCGCTCTGCGTCGGCCCGGACGGCGCCGTCTACATCGCCAACAATGGCGGCCGCTTCACCTTCGCGATGCGCAACGGCTTCAACTCGCCAGGCGCCCCGCCGCCGGGCTTCACGGGCGGCGGCCTGATCCAGCGGCTGGACCTGAAGACCCGCAAGGTCACCACCGTCTACGACACCATCGACGGCCATCCGCTGACCGCGCCGGACGACCTGATCTTTGACAAGCAAGGCGGGCTCTGGATCACCGAGCTCGGCGTGAAGCCGGGGACCGGGGCGATCTACTACGCGCCCAAGATCGGCGCCCCGCTGAGCGTCGCCCGCGCGGGCCTCACCGGCCCCAACGGCATCGGCGTCTCGCCGGACGGAAAGATCCTGCAGATCTCCATGGGCTCGAACCTGCTCGGCTTCGACATCGACGGGCCGGGCAAGCTTTCGACCCGCACCTACCCCAACGACGGCGTTCAGGCCCCGCTGCACGAGTTCTCCGGCGCCGACAGCCTGAAGATCCAGGCCGATGGCAAGGTCTGCGTCTGCTCCCTGTTCCGGCCCGGCGGCATCACCATCGCCGACCGCGCCGGCAAGACCGAGTTCCTGGGCTTCCCCGATCGCTTCGTCTGCAACCTGGCCTTCGGTGGCAAGGACATGCGCGACGGCTGGCTCATGCTCTCGGGCCTGGGCAAGATCGCCAAGGTCCGCTGGCCCAGCCCCGGCCAAACCCCCGCTTTCCGCGCATAAGGACACCCATGGACATCCAACTCGTCACCGAAGGCCTCGAATTCCCGGAGGGCCCGATCGCCATGGCCGACGGCTCGGTCATCCTGACCGAGATCAAGGGCCAGCGGCTCACCCGCGTCACCCCCGACGGCAGGAAGGAAACCGTGGTCGACACCGGCGGCGGCCCGAACGGCGCGGCCATCGGCCCGGACGGGGCGATCTACATCACCAACAACGGCGGCGCGTTCGAGTGGCTGGACGTTCCGGGCCCGGACGGGAGCCTGACCATCCCCGGCCCGACGCCGGCCAGCCACACCGGCGGGATGATCCAGCGCTACGACCTGGCGACGAAAAAGCTCACCACGATCTACGACGCCTGCGAGGGCCGCCGCCTGATCGGGCCCAACGACATCGTCTTCGATAAGGCGGGCGGCATGTGGTTCACCGACCACGGCTGCTCGACGCCGGAGGGCCGCAAGTTCGGCGCCATCTACTACGCCAAGACCGACGGCAGCCACATCTCGCGCCAGCGCGACCACGTGATCTCGCCGAACGGCATCGGCCTGTCGCCCGACGAGAGCGTGGTCTACGCCGCCGACACCCAGCTCGGCCGCCTGTGGGCGTTCGACGTCGCCGAGCCGGGCGTCCTGGCCCCGCCCGCCGGCTTCACGCCCGGCCGGATCATCCACAACCTGCAGGGCTATCAGCTGCTCGACAGCCTGGCGGTGGAGGCCGGCGGCAAGGTCTGCGTGGCCACCATCATCAACGGCGGGATCACCGCCTTCGACCCGGCGGGGACGGTGGAGCACTTCCCGTTCCCCGACCTGGTCTGCACCAACATCGTGTTCGGCGGGGCCGGCATGATGGACGCCTGGATCACCGCCTCGTCGACCGGCAAGCTCTACAAGGCCCGCTGGCCGCGCCCGGGGCTGAAGCTCAACTTCAACGCCTAGGGCGACTGCTCAGCTATCGCTTTGTAATTCCATTATTTACTCGTCATTCCCGGGCTTGTCCCGGGAACCCATACGCACTGTGGCGGCAAGCTGATCATCGGCGCCGCCGCGGGTCTTTCCCGGCCCTCTGAGTCTATGGGTTCCCGGCACAAGGCCGGGAATGACGACCAAGAGGGAGTGTAGCGGGAGATCGTGTCAGCAGCCCTATCCGCTGCGACAGCCTGCCGCGGCACGGTTTGGCAACCTTACCCGCCTAGCCTCCGTAACTGACGCACGAGCCCGCGATGACGGGGGTGCTGGGCGGGGGTTTTCCGATGCTGCGACTGAAGGCGATTTTGGCGGGCGTCGCCGCCGCCGCGGCCCTGACGGCCGGGCAGGCTCAGGCCGCCACCTGGTTGCTGACCTACACCTCGACCGGCGGCCTGCCGCTGGGCGCGACCCTGACGCTGGACGCATCGGACGTGATGAACGCCGTCGGCGGCTTCGACGCGCTCAGCATCAGCGGCAATGTGGACGGCGACACCATCACCGGTCTGATCGCCAACCCCAGCCAGCCGCTGGCCCACTACAGCGCCGACGGGATGTTCATCTACGACAACGTGGTCTGGCCGACCGGCGGGCCGGCGCTCTCCAACCCCGGCCTGTTCTTCTCCGGCGCGTCGGGGAACGAGTACAATCTGTTCTCGGACAACGCGACGACCTACGAGCTCTACCGCGCCCAGAGCGGCGTGGGCTACCTGGCCAATTCGGTGGGGACCTTGAGCGTCGCCGAGCAGGTCCGCTCGGTCTCCGACAGCCGCGTCGCCGGCATTCCCGAACCAGCGGCCTGGACGATGATGATCATCGGCTTCGGGGCGGTCGGCGCGGCGCTTCGCATGCGCCGCCGCCCGCTGCCCGCGCTCTAGCGTCAGGCTCTTCGCCGGGAACGCTACTCGCCTTCGTACGCTTAAGTTCCGACCTGGTGTCCCGGGGCCGGACGCTGCAGCGGCGAGAGATTAGATGGCGAAGGACGGTCTGGACGATGCCCGCACAGGCATCGCGGGGCTCGATGATGTTCTGGCGGGCGGCCTGGGCCGCGATCGGCTCTACCTGCTCGAAGGCAGTCCCGGAACCGGCAAGACCACCGCGGCGCTGAGTTTCCTGCGTGAAGGCGCGCTGAACGGCGAGACAACCCTCTACATCACCCTGTCGGAGACCGAGAGGGAGCTGCGCGACGCGGCGCGGGCGCATGGCTGGGATCTGGCGGGGATCACCATCTTCGAGCTCGTGCCGCCCGAGAGCCTGCTCGACGATCAGCAGCAGCAGAGCCTGCTCTATTCCTCCGACCTGGAGCTGGGCGAGACCACCCGCATGATCTTCGAGGCGTTCGAGAAGACGCAGCCCTCACGGGTCGTCATAGACAGCCTGTCGGAGATCCGCCTGCTGGCCCAGAGCTCGCTGCGCTACCGCCGCCAGGTGCTGGCGTTGAAGCACTATTTCGCCCGGCACGGCGCCACCGTCCTGATGCTCGACGATCTGACGACCGAAACGCTCGACAAGACCGTGCACAGCGTGGCGCACGGCGTGGTGCGCCTGGAGGAACTGGCGCCGGAGTATGGCGCCGAGCGGCGGCGCGTGCGGGTGATCAAGTACCGGGGCCGCAAGTTCCGTGGCGGCTACCACGACTTCACCATCCGCACCGGCGGCCTGGAGGTCTATCCGCGCCTGGTGTCCTCGGAGCACAAGACCGAGTTCAGCCGCGAACCCCTGGGCAGCGGCATCGAGGGCCTCGACAGGATCCTTGGCGGAGGCATCGAGCGCGGGTCGAGCTGCCTGATCCTCGGACCTGCCGGGACCGGCAAGTCATTGATGACGCTCTACTTCGCGATCAGCGCCATCGAGCGCGGCGAGCGCGCCGCCCTGTTCATCTTCGACGAGGAACTGGGCCTGTTGTACGATCGCACCAAGGCCTTCGGCATCGACCTGGCCGCTCTGGTGGAGTCCGGTCATCTCGTCGTCCAGCAGGTCGACGCGGCCGAGCTTTCGCCCGGCGAATTCACCGCCCGGGTGAGCGACTGCGTGCAGACCAATGGCATTCGCACCGTCATCATCGACAGCCTGAACGGCTACCAGGCGGCGATGCCGGAAGAGAACTTCCTGCTGCTGCACATCCACGAGCTGCTGCAGTACCTGAACCGCCAGGGCGCCTCGACCTTCCTCACCGTCGCCCAGCACGGCCTGGTCGGCGACATGAAGGCGCCGGTGGATGTCACCTACCTGGCCGACACCGTCCTGCTGCTGCGGTACTTCGAAGCCGTCGGCGAGGTGCGCCGCGCGGTTTCGGTGATCAAGAAGCGCAGCGGCGCGCACGAGAAGTCCATCCGCGAATACGTGATCGGCGACGAGGGCCTCACCGTGGGCGAGCCCCTGAAAGGCTTCCAGGGCGTGCTGCGGGGCGTGCCCAACTTTGTCGGGCCGGGCTCCGGGCTGATGGGAGACCCCGGCGCATGACGGCCGTGGCCGGCGCAGAATCGGAACGTGTGCTGGTGGTCGCGCCGCTCGGGCGCGACGCGGCCGTGGCCGCGGCGATCCTGCGCGAGGCCCGTCTCGCCTCCCGAGCCTGTGATGATGTCGCCTGCATGGTCCGCTGCCTCGGCGAGGGCGCGGGCCTGGCCCTGATCGCCGAGGAGGCGCTGGAAGACGCCAGCTATCCCGACCTGGCGCGTTGGATCGAACAGCAGCCGCCATGGTCGGACCTGCCGGTGGTCCTCATCGCCCACCGCGGCGGCGGCCTGGAGCGCAACCCCGGCGCGCGGCGCTTCGCCGACGCCCTCGGCAACGTCACCTTCCTGGAACGTCCGTTCCACCCGACGACGCTGGTCAGCGTCGTGCAGACGGCGCTGCGCGGGCGGCGCCGGCAATATGAGGCGCGCGACCGGATCGCCGCCATCCGCGCGGCGGAGGAAAGCTTCCGTGCCCTGCTTGAAGCCCGCGTCGAGGAACGGACCGCCGAGCTGGAGGCCGCCAATCGCCAGCTGGCCGACCAGATCGCCGAGCGCGAACGGATCGAATCCGTCCTGCGCCAGGCCCAGCGGCTGGAAGCGGTCGGCCAGCTCACCTCCGGCGTGGCGCACGACTTCAACAACCTGCTGATGGTCGTGCTGGGCAACATCCGCCAGCTGCAGAAGACCATCTCCGACCCGGTCGCCGAGCGCCGCCTGCAGACCATGGTGATGGCGGCCGAACGCGGCGCCCAGCTCACCGCCCAGATGCTGGCCTTCTCGCGCCGCCAGCGGCTGGAGCCCCGGGCGGTGGACCTCAACGGGACCGTCAGCGGCATGCACGACCTGCTGCATTCGACGCTGGGCGGCAGCGTGCAGATCACCACCCGGCTGCAGCCGGACCTCTGGGCGGCGATGATCGATCCGACGCAGATCGAGCTGGTCATCCTCAACCTGGCGATCAACGCCCGCGACGCCATGGCCGTCGGAGGCGCGCTCACCATCGACACCGCCAATGTGACACTGGGCGCGCCGGTCCGGCCGGAGGAGCCCGCGCCGGGCGACTATGTGATGGTCTCGGTGAGCGACAACGGCTCGGGCATGAGCGGCGACGTGCTGGCGAAGGTGTTCGAACCGTTCTTCACCACCAAGGAAGTCGGCAAAGGGTCGGGCCTGGGGCTGTCACAGGTGTTCGGCCTGGCCAAGCAATCGGGCGGCGGCGTGCGGATCGACAGCGAGCCGGGCGTCGGCACCTCGGTGCAGGTGTTCCTGCCACGGGCGGCCGGCCGGCCCCTGGCCGACGCCGACGATGGGTTGGACGCCGGCGACGCCGCGCCGAAGAACCGCAATGTCCTTTTGGTCGACGACGACAGCGCGGTGCGCGAGGTGACCGCCGGAATCCTCGCCGACCTGGGCTACGGCGTGGTCCAGGCGGCCAGCGGGGGCGCTGCGCTCGATCTGCTGGACCGCCAGTCGCAGATCGACCTGCTGCTGCTCGACTTCGCCATGCCCGGGATGAACGGCGCGGAGCTGGCGCGCGAGGCCCATGCACGGCGGCCGGACCTGCCGATCCTGTTCGTCACCGGTTATGCGGACACCGCGATCCTGGAGACGGGCGCGGGCGACGGCATCGTGCGTAAGCCGTTCGTGGAGCGCGAACTAGCGGCGAAGCTCCGCTCGGCCTTGCGCGTCGACTAGCGCGCCCCGGCCGACGCGGCCTTGCGGCGGGCCTGAGCCTGCGGCGACCAGAGCTTGTCCATCTCGTAGTAGATCTCGAACGCCGGGACGTCCGGCGGCAGCCCGACCCATGGCAGCTTGCTGCGGGTGAAGATGTGCGCGTCCGGCGACAGGGTCGCGCGGTCGTCCAGCGTCGTGGCGCGCAGGAACCGCATGTAGCCGCGGCGGCCGTAATCCGACCAGAGCGCCGTGGCGCACTTGGGGCAGCGGTGAATGTCGTGCGGGCGGCCGGAGTCGGTGGGCATCTCGTAGACGGCGATCTCGCCCTGCAGCACCTCGATGCGGTCGGTCTCGATCAGGGCGTTGACGGCGAAGGCCCCGCCGGTCTGCTGCTGGCAGTCGCGGCAGTGGCAGCAGTTGACGAACATCGGCCCCGAGGTCAGGCGGTAGCGGACCGCCCCACAGGCGCAGCCCCCCTCCAGCTCCGACATCGCGGCTCTCCCTAATTTACCGCCCGGCCGATCGGCTCGGCGTTCGAGTCCAGCAGGGTGCTCTCGGACGTGGGCATCTTCACCTCGTCGTCGGCCGCGAGCCCCTGGTGGAAGTCCTGCAGAATGTCGAACAGCTCGTCCAGTTCGATCTGCAGGCCGCGGCCCTTGGGAAAACGGTAGCGCCAGAAGCTGGCGATGTGGCTCACCATGCCGGTGCGCTCACCCAGCGACAGGAACATCTCCGGCGACTTCAGCAGGAAGTTGCGGAACGCCACCGGATTGCTCTGCTGGGTCAGTTCGGCGAAGGCGTCGTCATAGACCTGCAGGGTGACGCGGACCTTGCGCACCTGGCCCAGGATCGCCTGGTTCACGCGGCTGCCCACGTCCTTGACCTGGTTCAGCATCTCATAGTCGCGCGGACCCACGACCTTGATCTCGGTAAGTTCGGCGATCACCTCGCGCAGTTCGGGCCACAGGCTGGTGAGCACCCACTTGTAATAGAGGAAGCCCTTCCAGCTGAAGATTCCCTCGCGGAAGTTCTCGCCCTCCAGGCCGAGCGTCAGGCGCAGCGGCTCCAGGCGCGTGTCGTCCTGGCCGGAGAGCAGCAGGCTCACCAGCTTGGAGATATTGCTGTTCGCCTTGCCGTCCTTGTTGCCGTAGGCGAGGTCCACCAGCTTGGAGATCTCGCTGGAGACGAAGCGCTGCATGCGCTCCAGGTCGGCCGGCGAGATGGCGAAGTAGCAGTTGGCGATCTTGAAATCGCGGCGCCGCAGATGCTCGCGCAGCAGGAAGGGGTCGAGCGACGGCAGCTCGTCCAGGGCCTCCAGCAGGGCGACGTCGCGGGCCTCGTCCTCCTGGTTGCCGCGCAGCTGGGCGAGCAGCTCGGTCCAGCCGCGCTGACCCACGAACAGGGAGCGGCCGCCCAGGCTGAGATCGGTCCGCTCGAACGGGATGATCACCTTGGTGGAGATCTTCTTGGAGCGCTCGAAGATGTACTGCTCGTCGGTGCGCAGGCGGTGCTTGATGATCACCGCGCCATTGAGCGTGGCGGCGCGAAAGAACGGCGAGGCTTCGTATTCCGGGTCGCCGACGTTCTGGCTGGCCACGGCGGCCAGGTTGAGCACGCGGCTGGTCGACGCCGTGCGTTCGAGGCCGGCAAGGCTCCGATACGACCGGTCCTGGCTGCGCGCTGCCACCCGACTACCTCCGCGGACGAAGCCTTTCGGCGCCGCCAACTTTCCCTGGATTGCGCCATCGGCGGGCCGCCGTGGCGCGACTCGGCCTGCCCTCGGCCGCGACTCACCCCTGATATGCCGCCGCAAGCTCTACAAATGGGTTAAGGGCCGGCCTGTCAGAGACTCTGTTCTCTGAAATGGAATAGCTCGATTCCCGCGCCGGTTTTGTGGCCCGGCCGACAAAGTTGACGCCTTGTTCAGCTTCACAAAGCGCCCGATCCGCGCGAATACTGGGCCACCAAGCGGAAGCCCAATTCCGCCCAAGGAGGTCTCGGCCATGGACGACGGTTCAATTGACGTGAAGCGCGCGGCCCGTGAGGCGATCTACGCCATGCCTCTGGCGGACATCAATCCGGTCGATCCGGCGCCGTTCCTCGACGGCACCTGGGACATCTACTTCGAGCGCCTGCGCGCCGAGGACCCGGTGCACTGGGCGGTGTCGGAAGAGGAAGAGGTCGGCGGCTATTGGTCGGTCACCCGATGGCACGACATCATGGCCGTGGACACCGATCACGCGACCTTCTCGTCGGAGCCGACCATCGTCCTGCCCGACCCGGCGGAAGACTTCACGCTGCCGATGTTCATCGCCATGGATCCGCCCAAGCACGACCAGCAGCGCAAGACCGTCAGCCCGGTCGTCGCGCCCGATAACCTCGCCAGGCTGGAGCCGACCATCCGCGAGCGTTGCGCCACCATCCTGGACGCCCTGCCGATCGGCGAGGAGTTCGACTGGGTCGACAAGGTCTCCATCGAGCTGACCACCCAGATGCTGGCGACCCTGTTCGACTTCCCCTGGGAGGATCGCCGCAAGCTCACGCGCTGGTCGGACGTGGCCACCGCCGCGCCGGAAAGCGGCCTGTTCTCTTCCACCGATCCGGAGATCGCCGAGAACGAGCGCCGCGCCGAGCTGTTCGAGTGCGTCGACTACTTCATGCGGCTGTGGAACGAGCGGGTGAACGCCCCGCCGGCCGGCGACCTGATCTCGATGCTCTGCCATGGCGAATCCACGCGGGACATGGACCGCATGGAGTACCTCGGGAACCTGATCCTGCTGATCGTCGGCGGCAACGACACCACCCGCAACACCATCTCCGGCTCGGTGCTGGCGCTGCATCAGAACCCCGACCAGGACGCCAAGCTGCGCGCCAATCCCGAGCTGATCCCTTCGATGGTCTCCGAGACCATCCGCTGGCAGACGCCGCTGGCCTACATGCGCCGCCGCGCGACCCGCGACATCGAGCTGGGCGGCAAGACCATCAAGGCCGGCGACAAGGTGGCCATGTGGTACGTCTCCGGCAACCGCGACGAGAGCGTGATCGACCGCCCCAACGACTACATCATCGACCGCGAGCGGGTGCGCCAGCACCTGTCGTTCGGCTTCGGCATCCACCGCTGCGTGGGCAACCGCCTGGCCGAGCTGCAGCTCAAGATCATCTGGGAGGAGATTCTCAAGCGCTTCCCGAAGATCGAGGTCGTGGGCCCGCCGACGCGGGTGCTGTCGTCCTTCGTGAAGGGCTACGAGAAGCTGCCGGTGATCATCCCGACGCGCCTCTAGCCCAGTCCGCACGCGCCGCGATGGATCTGCTGCCTTACGAGGACGTCGAGACAGGCGGCGGATTTGTGCGCCTTCAGGGCCGGCTGGACACCTTCCGGGGGGACCGGCCTCTGCTCTTTGCGATCCTCGGTGTCGGCGCCCGAATCGACTACTTCCATCGCCTGCCAGAGCGCTTCCCGGGCTGCGACGTCGTCGTCTGCCACCTCCCCGGCCTGCACACCCGGCCGGTGGCGACGCCCACGGTAGCGGCGTTCGCGGCCGCCTACGACGAAGCGATCCGCCGCCGGTTGCCAGCGCGCTGGATCCTGCGGTTCGGACTGTCGGTGGGCGGGCTCGTGGCCCTGGCGATGCGTGAGGGCGACGCCGTCCTGGCCATCGATCCGCCGTTCAGCGAGCCGCTGCTCGAGCCCTTCGGGCCGATCTTCCCGCAGGTGCTGGGCGGTGTCGTCGGGATCGACCACCGGCCGCTGCTGGAGGGCGTCAACGCCCCCGCCCATGTCCTGATGGCCAGCCGCGGACTGATCGCACCGGCCGACCAGGCCCTGCTCATCGGCCATCCGCGGATCCGCGCCGAGGTCATCGCGGGCGGCCACGACCTCCCCGAAGAGGCGCCCAAGGCCATCGTCGCGGCGCTGGAAGCCGCCCTGCGCACCGCGCCCGCGCTCCCTCGGCCCTAGTGCCGTCCTGTCGGCCTGGGCGAAGGGCGACGAGAACCAGCCGGTGATCATTTCCAAGCCGGCTCTGAGCGCGCGCCGACGCCCGCGCATGCGCGGGCGTCAAAACTGATGCCATTAGGCCACAGCGGGCCAATACACCGGCCACGCTGAAACAAGTCGGCCGTCTGGCGGGTCTCTGACGACGGGACGGTCCCCTTGTCAGGATGTCATCATGCGCTCAACGACCCTCGCAGCAGCTGCCGCTCTTGCCACGCTGCTCGCCGGCCACGCTTCCGCGGCTCAGCTGCTCTTCGATGACTTCAACGCGGCCGCGCAGGGCCTGAACTCGCCCGGGGACGCCGTCTTCACCTCGACGTCGGCGCCCGGCTCAGTCGACATCATCGGCGCGGGCTTCTTTGATCTGCAGCCGGGCAACGGCAACTACGTCGACCTCGACGGCAGCTCGGGCGATGGCCACAGCACCGCCGGCGAGCTGACCTCCGTGGCCACCTTCGGGCCCGGCAGCTACACGCTGACCTTCGATCTGGCAGGCAACCTGCGCGGGGCGGCGGCCCAGACCACCACGGTGAGCCTGGGCTCGTTCTCCCAGGCGTTCTCGCCCGACGCCAACGCCGCCTTCGCGCTGCAGACCGTACACTTCACCACCACGACCGGCGGCGCGCTGATCTTCACCGAGGGCGGCCCGTCGGACCAGCAAGGCAATCTGCTGGACAACGTGATCCTGTCGTCCGATGCGGTCGTGGTTCCGGAGCCCGCGTCGTGGGCGCTGATGCTGATCGGTTTCGGCGGCGTTGGCGCCTTGTTGCGGACGCGCCGTCGCCGGGCCGGGCGCGTCCCGGCCTAGGCGGCGTAGGCGCAGCGCTCCAGGGCGGCGAACAGGTCGAGCACCACGGGGTCGCCGAACGGCAGCGACTGGGTCAGGATCAGGCCGGCCTTCCCGGCCGCCGGATCGGCCCAGTAGTAGGTGTTGCCCAGCCCGGCCCAGGCCAGGCTGCCAGCGCTGCGCCCATTCGCCGAGGGCTCGGGGTTGATCAGCCCGGTCAGGCCCCAGCCGGTCAGCATCCCGGGAAACAGATCGACGTCGAGGCTGAGGTGTTGGGCGCAGGCGGTCCAGGCGCCGGCCCGGAG
>Ga0207711_10000977_pt1 | contig 27397 bp, 28 predicted proteins | sample KBSS34metaG_FD_184401 | JGI IMG/M metagenome (GOLD analysis project Ga0207711, IMG submission 184401) | Switchgrass rhizosphere microbial communities from Kellogg Biological Station, Michigan, USA - KBS S3-4 metaG (SPAdes) (version 2) | ecosystem: Host-associated > Plants > Roots > Rhizosphere... | reverse complement strand
GGTGTTTTTTGACCTGATCACCATTCGTTTCCTGCTGCGCTACCTGTCGCGCCCGCTGCATTTCTTCGGAACCTTCGGCATGCTCAGCATGATGGCGGGATCAAGCGTCGCCCTCTGGCTGGTGGCTCAGAAGGTTTTGCACCACACGCCGATCATGGCCAACCACGGTCCGCTGATGATCTTTACCGCAGTGCTGTTGCTGGCCGGCCTGAACATGCTGGCGGTAGGGTTGCTGGGTGAGATGCAGGTGCGGCACTACCACGAACCCACCCGGCGCGCGCCGTATTCCGTGGATCGCGTCCTCCGCGCCCAGAGCGAAGAGCACACCATCTCCGAGTAATGCAGGCGCGAGCGTCCCGCTCGTGCGATTCTCTGCTTAGTCTGCCGTTTTCTGTGCCGCAGCGTAATTCAGCACGAGCGGGGATGCTCGCGCCTAGATGAACGCCTCTTTGTTTACCACATACGGCATCTTGGCCACATCGCCGCCGTAGTTGGCCTCGATCACATCAATCAGCCCTTGGACCGCCCGTCCCGCCATACCCTTGTCCGGATCGGGCGAGAGCCGCGTAATGCGGCCGGCGCTGGCGAAATGAGGATACAGCCGGCAGCGGTCTTCGATTGCCGGATCACGCAACGGCGAGTCCGCGGGCAACGGTTCTTTTTCATACACGTCCAGCGCTGCGCCGGCAATCCATTTCTCCCGCAGCGCTTTCGCCAGGGCAGCTTCATCGACCACTGGCCCGCGCGAAGTGTTCACCAGAAACGCAGTAGGCTTCATCTGCCGCAGGGTCTGCTCATTGAACAGATGATAAGTGGGCGCGGGACTCTCGCCTTCGCGCAGCAACGGGACATGCACGCTGACGAAATCGGCCTGGCCCAACGCCTCGTCCACACCCACGTACTTGATCCAGTTCTTGATTTTTGAAATCCCCCGGGCGTGGCGCAGGTCCATGATCTCCTGGATCGACTTCACGTAATCGTGGTTCTGATAGGCGGGGTCGTAGCACAGAATATTCATGTCGAATCCGGCGCATTTCTTGATCATGGCCAGGCCGATCCGGCCGGTGCCGATGATGGCAATCGTTTTCCCGGTCACCTCGTCGCCGAGGAAGGGCAGGTAGGGATGCCAATAGCTCCACTTGTTATCCCGGGTCAAGTGTTCCGCTGACCACAGTTTTCGCGCCAGGGCGCCCATCATGAAAAATGCGAATTCCGCCGTGGCCTCGGTGAGCACGTCGGCGGTATTGGTAAAGGGAACCTTGTAGCGGTTGGCATCGGCGCGGTTGATGTTGTCGAAGCCCACGGCAAACTGGGCCACAACTTTCAATTTGCCCTTGCCCGCTTCAAATACTTCGGCGTCGATGGAATCGCGCAAGGTGGTGATCAGCCCGTCGATGCCGGACTTCACTTTCTCGACGATAAGGCTCTTCGGGGGCGCTTCCGGCTTGGGATAGATTTCGACTTCGTAGCCGCGCTGGCGCAGCAAATCGATGGCATCTCCGATATCGCAGGTAGCAAAAACACGGAATTTGTTGGCCATGTGAGAATCTTACCGCACCGCAACCCACGTGGGGACAGCCGCCCGGCTGTCCGGTCGAGCGCTGCTCGACAAAGTTTGCCGCGGAAGAAATTAGCGGAGCTTCGCTCCGCCGAACAGCCGGGGGCGGCTGTCCCCACGTGATCATCTAGGACTTGAACTTCCAGCGCGTGGCGCTGCCCATGAAATTCTTTTCATACAATCCGAAGACCAGGCGCGGGCGAACCGCGAATACCGGCTCTTTCATGGCCAGAATATCTTTCTCCATTCCCGCCATGTCGAAGTGGTATTTCGGCTGGTATTTCCTGAGGAATTCCCGGCGCACAGTCACCCCTGCGACCTCAGCCACGCCTTCGACGACGACCGCTTCCTCCGCCTGCTCGGTGCAGACCACACAACGCGGATTCTTCGACAGATTCCGGGCCTTGCGCGACTGCCGTCCCGTGCTGAACAGGAAAGCTCCGTCCATCCACAGACCCCAGATCACCATCGTATGTGGCGAGCCGTCCGGCTTTACCGTCGTGATCCAGTAGTTGTGACTCTTGCGCAGGCGCTGCTCGGCCCACTTCCAGGGCAGCAGTCCTTTCTTGCTCTCCGGCAGCCCGTATCCAGGCATGTGCGGACGGCTGGGTTTGGGTGCCGCGTGCTTGCGCGCTTTCGCCATGATGATCTCCCCCTGCTAAGGCTTTTGCGTGGGCCGCAGCAGTACCTCGCTGACGAAGGATTGTGGCTCCTGGGTCACCAGCATCGCAACCACGTGGGCCACATCTTCCGGCTGCAGCATCTTCTTCGGATCCTTGCCCTGGTGCGGGCTCAGATCGGTATTCACCGATCCGGGACAAACCACTGACACCCGGATGTTGTGGACGCGCAATTCTTCCGCCGCCGAATAGCTTAGCCCGTTCAGACCCCATTTCGAAGCGGCGTAGGCGGCGCCGTTGGGCAGCGCATTTTTTCCCGCCAGGGAAGAGATGTTGACGATGTGCCCGTAGCGCGCGCGAATCATCATGGGAGCGAAGCTGCGCATGCAGTAATAGACGCCGCGCAGATTAGTGTTCATGACCTGTTCCCAAGATTGAGGAGACATCTGGTGCAGGGGGCCGGCAAAGCTGCCGACGCCGGCGTTGTTTACCAGGATGTCCACGCGGCCCGACTTGCTCTCGACCAGAGCGGCCAGCGCTTCAACCGAGGCCAGACTGGCGACGTCGCACTCGGCGATTTCAGCTCGCCCACCTGCCTTGACGATTGTCGCCGCCGTGCTCTCCAGGGCGGCGCGCCGGCGCCCGCAAAGAAATGTAAGCGCCCCCATCCCGGCCAACCGCCGGGCAATCGCCGCCCCAATTCCTGCGCCTGCGCCTGTAACAATTGCCAGCTGCCCTTGCAATTCAGGTTCGGTTAACGTAGCCATGGAACAACCCCTCCTGGCACTTCCGGGCCATCATTTGGGCCTGACGGGTGCGCTCTAAACCGCATCCTACAAGATGAGGTGATAAGCCATTGTAAAGACGAACTTGCCTTAGGCGAGACACATACTTATAATCCGCCTCACCGGAAATGGTTCCATCGGCGGTGTAACGTTTACTGCAACTGCCGGGTGTTTCCGGAGCCCGTCGGCTGGGTATGTGTGCCGCCTATGTTCGAGCAAGACCCGGGGCTTGCTTGGGTGATACCTGGGTGCTGTCGCCGTTTTTCCCGAAAATCTAAGGAGCGATTCGAATGAAGACGAGTCTAGTGGCGCTATTGCTGGTGTTGGCTAACCTGGCATCCGGCCAGACTGCTGCTTCGCCGCAACCGCAGGCGTCTCAACCGCAGGCATCCCCGGCACAGCCGCAAACCCAGAAGAAGGAAATCAAGGATCCCGCCGAATACAACGCGTACGTCGGCGCCGTGCAGCAGTCGGACCCTGCTGCCAAGATCAGCGGGCTGGAAGCCTTCCTCACTCAGTATCCCAACAGCGTCATGAAAGAGGATGCCCTAGAACTGCTGATGGGAACTTACCAGCAGGCCAACAACCAGGCCAAGGTCATCGACACCGCAAACCGCCTCCTGGCCGCGAACCCCAACAACGCTCGAGCTTTGGTGCTGCTCGCCTACAACGAGCGGGCAGCCCAGAAGTGGGCAGACGCCAAGCAACATGCCGAACGCGGATTACAGGCCCTGGAGAAGATGCCCAAGGCGGACAACGTCTCGGAGGCGGACTTCGCCAAGCAGAAGACCCAGTTGGCCGGATTGCTGAACAGCGTCGCCGGTTTCTCGGCTCTGCAGCTTAAGGATTATGCCGAGGCGCAGAAGTATTTGCGCCCGGCAGTCGAGGCTGACCCGAATAACGTCGAGAACGTGTATCCCCTGGCTCTTGCCTGTCTGACCGCCACGCCCTCCGATGACGTGAACGGGCTCTTTTTCATCGCTCGCGCCGCCAACCTGGTCAGCGATCCGAAAGGGAAGGACTCGATCATCAAATTCGGTCGCAGCCGCTACTCCAAGTACCACGGGACCGACCAGGGTTGGGATGACCTGCTGGCCCAGACCAAGGCGACGCCGCTGCCGCCGGCCGGATTTACCATCACACAATACGTTCCTCCAACTCCGCAGCAGCAAGCCGCTGAGCTGGTCAAAACCAAAAAGCCCGAAGAGATGAGTTTTGCGGAATGGGAACTGGTTCTGTCGGTAGGAACCCAGGCCGACCAGGACACGGTCTGGAACGCACTCAAAGGCAAGAACCTGCAGATGGCGGAAGTGGCAGTGATCAGCGCTTCGCCCACCAAGCTGGGATTGGCGGCGAGCGTGGACGACATAGATCAGAAGCGCGCCGACATCGAGCTTACGTTCCCCGCAGCGATCCCCGCCCGAATGGTTCCCAAGGAGGGCGACAAGATCAATTTCGAAGGCACCCCGGTCTCCTACACTCCCAGCCCGTTTGTGATGGTTATGGAAAAGGGAGCGCTATTGACCAAGGCGGCGCCGGCCCCGGCGAGGAAACCACCAGTTCGCAAGAAGCCGCAGTAGCCGGCCATCGCCGCATACGAAAGGGCGGCCCCCAGGGGGCTGCCCTTAATTTTTTGGAGATTTCTTTGCGACCTTTGCGGGTTCCTTTGCGTCCTTTGCGGTTAAAGGTTTTGGTCTTATCCGCGAATGAGGCAAAATCTTGAACCGCAAAGGACGCAAAGGTCGCAAAGTTTGATCAGCAGGCTTTAGCGCGCCGCCTTCTTCTCGTAGCCGACTGGCCGGGCGCTGCGCGGCGGACGCTTGACGCCGTCACGCAGTTGCCGGACGTCAATCTTGAGTTCTGAAATAGTCCGGCTCAAGGTGTTGCGGTGCATGCCAAGTTCGCGCGCGGCGCGACATTGGTTGCCCTTGTTCTCCTGCAGGACGGTGAGAATAAACTTCTTTTTGAATTCGCGCACCGCCTCGGAATAAAGAATATTACTCCGGTACATCTGCATAATAAGGGCTTCGAGCTGATCTCTCACGGCATCTCTCTTTCTGCGCGAACCATCGCTGGCCTGTAAAGGCCGGTTCTCCAAATAATGTTGTGCCGAACTTCCTATTTCGCCGGCGCTGGAGGGGGCAGGACGCCGCCGGGGACGGTTTGCGGCACGCGGCGCAGCAAATCCAGCCCCTGGTAGAACCTGGCCCGCAGTTCCGCGGGAGCGACCCAGATGACGGCCCGTCCCACCGCTTGAAAGTACGGGGCCCACTCCGAACCTGCCAGCCACTTCGAGCTCGGCGTAAACGCTGTCATGGTCACCACAATGACCGCCACAATCAGGCAGCCTCGCAGCAACCCCAGCGCCCCACCCAGAAGCCGGTCCACAAAACTGAGACCGGACTTCTTCATGATCCAGCGGGCGGTCTGGCCCGCCATACCCGCGGCTACCGCGACCGCAAAAAAAATAATCAGGAAGCCCGCGCTCTCGGCCAGCCAGACCGACTTCAGATATTTCTCCAGCCAGCGGGCAACACTTTGATACTGCCATGCCGCCAGAAGGTATCCCGCCACCAGACCCGCCAGATGAAATGCTTCCTGGAAAAACCCCGCGTAAGCTGCCTGCACGGTGGATAGCAGCACCACCGCTACGATGGCCCAATCCGCGCCGTTCATACCGTCTTCCAGGAGTTCACGGTGCGCTTAAACATCCAGCTCAAGTCCAGTAAGCTGGCGGTACGCTTCGACATACTTCTGGCTGGTCCGTTGCGCCACTTCAGCCGGAAGTGCCGGCGCCGGCGGCTGCTTGTTCCAGCGAATTTCTTCCAGATAATCGCGAACGTATTGCTTGTCGAACGATTCCTGGGCCCGGCCGGGAGAGTACTTGTCCGCCGGCCAAAATCGGGACGAGTCCGGCGTAAGCACCTCGTCGGCCAAAGTTACGCCCTGCGCGGTGCGCCCGAACTCGAACTTGGTGTCCGCAATGATAATGCCTTTTTGCCGCGCATAATCCGCGGCCCTTACATAAACCGCCAGGGTGAGGTCGCGCAGCTGCCGGCTGAGCTCGGGTCCCACCAGCTTGGTCATCTCTTCAAAGGAAATATTCTCGTCGTGCCCGCTGGTAGCCTTGGTTGAAGGCGTGAAGATGGGCTCGGGCAAGCGCTCGGATTCGCGCAATCCCGCGGGCAGCTGGATACCACACACCCGGCCGGTAGCTTTGTACTCCTTCCAGGCTGATCCGGAAATGTAGCCCCGCACTACGCATTCCACGGGAAACATGTCCGCCCGCGCCACGATCATGGAGCGGCCGCGCAGCTGGTCGGCATACTTTTGCAGCGGCGCCGGATACTGGCTCACGTCAGCGGTAAGGAGATGGTTGGGCACCAGGTCGCGAAGAAATTCAAACCAGAAAAGCGAAAGCTGCGTCAGCACCCGCCCCTTGTGCGGGATGCCGGTGGCCAGCACGTAGTCAAACGCGGAAATCCGGTCGGTGGCCACGAACAGCAGCCGGTCTTCGTCCAGATGGTAAACGTCGCGCACCTTGCCGCTGGCATGCAGTTTCAGTTCGGGGAAGTCGGTTTGCAGCAAAACGGAGTCGAGAAGTTGAGAGCTCATGAATGAAATTCTACAGGCAGAAATCGTCGCGTATTCTAGTCCTAAAGAAATTTTTGTCAACGGCTTGTCTCGCGCACCTGCAACGGTGCCTGGAATTGCTGACTGCAATTCGATTGACAGGACTTGCATGGGCTGAAATCGCCCGCCAGACAAGGCCTTCAGGGGTGCCTCGATTGTGGAAAAACTGAGGATACCTGTGCAAACAATGGAAGCAGGGAAGTGCGCCGCGTCAGGCGTGGGCGCGACTGCGCTATACTTGAAGTGCGATGTCGGCGGACCCCCAGAAGACGTTCTACCTGGAAGTTTTTGGTTGCCAGATGAACGTCCACGATTCAGAGAAGGTCGTCGGCACGCTTCTGGCCCAGGGATACCGGCAAGTCCCCACCGTCGAAGAGGCCGGGCTGGTCCTCTACAACACCTGCTCCATTCGAGATAAGGCCGAGCAGAAGGTCTTCCACCGCCTGGCCGATTACAAGAAGCTGCAGAAACAAGGCAAGCGCTTTGGCGTGCTGGGCTGTGTGGCGCAACAGGAAGGCGAGAAGGTTTTCGAGCGCGCTCCCCATGTGTCCCTGGTTTGCGGCTCCGCCTCGTATCGCAATCTGCCGCAGATGCTGGTGCAGCTCGAGGCAGGGAAGCGGGTCACCGGCCTGGACGACCGTGAGACTGAGGAATGTTTTGAGACCGAGTTTACCGCCCGCACCAACCCGCACCGCGGCTATCTGACCATCATCGAGGGCTGCGACAAATTCTGCGCTTATTGCGTCGTGCCCTTCACTCGCGGCAAGGAGCGCAGCCGGACCTCGGATTCCGTCCTGGCGGAGGCAAGAAAGATGGCCGACCTCGGTTATACCGAGGTGCAGCTGCTGGGCCAGAATGTGAACTCCTACAAGGATCCCTCGGGAAAGAGGACTTTTGCCGAACTTCTGGCGGCGGTGGGCGAGATTGATGGAGTGCGCCGCGTCCGTTTCACCACGTCTCATCCCCGAGATTTCGGGCGTGACATCGTCGAGGCCATTGACGCGGTTTCGACCCTCTGCGATCACGTGCACCTGCCGGTACAGAGTGGCTCCGACTCTGTACTCGACGCCATGCAGCGCCTCTACAACCGTGAGCAGTATCTGGAGCGCATTGCCTGGATCAAGGCGGCGCGGCGGGAAATCAGTATTACCTCCGACATGGTTGTCGGCTTCCCCGGCGAAACCGAGGCCGATTTTGAGCAGACGCTGTCGCTGCTCGATGAAGTCCAGTACGACAGCATTTTCTGCTTCAAGTATTCGCCGCGCCCCAATACGCCTTCGCTGCAACTGGAAGACGCAATCCCGGAAGCGGAGAAGTCCCGCCGCCTGATCATCCTGCAGGAGAAGCAGCGGGAGATCCAGAGACGACGGTATCAACGCCATGTGGGACAGATCCAGGAAGTCATGGTGGAAGGGAAGAACCAGGCCCGGAACCAGTGGATCGGACGCACGTCACAGAACAAGACCTTGAATTTCACCGCGCCCCAGGAAGTGGTTCCCGAGGTAGGCAGCTATAGCGCCGTGGTTACCACCGGCAGTTTTCCCAACAGCCTGTTGGGCGAAATGGTGATATAAGGAGCAAAGAAGGACGATTTCAGATTGAAGATTTGAGATTGAAGATTTGAGATTGAAGATTTCGGGACCTGCCTGAGGTGAAATCTGCAATCTCCAATCTGAAATCTGCAATCGCCCCGGGGGCCACGATGGAAGTTGAAATGAAAATTCGGGGGCTCATGATGGATCCGGTCACCAACATGCCCATCGTGATCCTGAAAGACACCAGCGGCGATGCCGTACTCCCCATCTGGGTGGGAATTTACGAAGCCAACGCCATCGCTCTCGAAATTGAGAAGGTCAGCACCCCGCGCCCCATGACCCACGATTTGATCAAGAATGTGCTGGTGGGGCTGGACACCCAGGTACACAAAGTCGTGGTCACCGAACTGAGAGAAGATACTTTCTACGCGGTCATCTGGATGGAGCGGCAGGGAAATGTGATCAGCATCGATTCCCGTCCTTCAGACGCTCTGGCTCTCGCTTTGCGCGTGGATTGTCCTATATTCGTCGAAGACGATGTCCTCAAAAACTCCAAGCTGGCAGCCAACGTCTCCGACCGGGTCACCAGCGAGGAGCTGCGGAAGTGGCTGGAAGGTCTGAACGACGAAGACCTGGGCCGATACAAGATGTAGGACAGCTGCTGGCTCCTGGCTTCTAGCCGCAATGGAAGCAGTTCCTGACGGTTAGCCGTTGGCCCTGAGGACACAAGCCAGGAGCTAGAAGCCACCAGCGTTCTTCCATGCCTGATCCCGCCGAACAGCTTCAGCGTATTTATCTGGCCGGTTTTGAGCTCCAGACCTTCGACCGCTTTCCCAAATGCGTGGGCGTGGTGCGTGACCATTGCATCGCCCTGTTGGTTCCATCGGTCGATGGCTTGCAGATGCTAGGCACTCCAGGGTGGCGCATGGGAGAAGCCATCGGGGTGCTCACCGAAAAGGAAGGCCGTCCCGTCTTTCAGGCTAAACAGGAATTGGTTGACGCCACCCCGGAGAGGCTGGAAATGCTGCGCAGCTTCCGCGCTGACCTGGAGACCATTCTCGCCGGCCCATCCTGATTCCATCGGCGGACGCCTCAGGCCATGATGGTAAAGCTAGACAGATGCTGGCGGAGCTGGGCCACGCTTTGCCTTTGGGCGTTGTCGACAGCCAGAAACTCCACCCCATAGTGATAGCCGGTCCGATTGCAGATTCTGGCATCCACTCTGATCGGAGGCGATGAAAAGGGCGGGGTAAATTCGACTGCTACCTGGTCTCCGGGTCGCAGTTCCGCGCCCGCGAACAGGGCCATTCCCCCTTCACTCAAAGAGGTTCCTCTGCCGTCAAAAATGGACGCTTTCATGGCGCGGGAAACGATCACTCGAATCGGAACATTGACGTTGTAACGCTCCCATCGCCGCATGGAAGTGAAATCTGGCGAATGGTTGATTGCCGCGGCTTCGGACATGAGTTGGCCTCAATTAGACTATCGGCGGACGATTCCCAAGACTTGAGGCGAGCGCCTCGTAGGTGCGGGTGCCCCCACCGCCCGGACGAGAGCAGTTAATGTCGTTATTTACATAATATCTGTTATCGGACATTGAGTCACTCAAAGGGTCCCGGCCTTGACAGCCAGCGGCTGCAGTCGCACTATCTCAGTCCATGAACGCAAACCTGAAACGCGGCATCTTCCTCGCTGCCCTGCTGGCCGTCACCTCTCTGACCCAGGCTGCCGATCCGGCATCTCCCAGGCCAGCAACGCCGGTAGCGCGACCCGCCATTGTCGGCGTAGCCCACATTGGATTAAAAACCGACAATCTGGAGGCGGCCCGCAAGTTCTATACCGGAATTCTGGGCTTCCAGGAGCCTTTCAGCCTGGACAAGACCCCCGACGAAGGCACTGGTCTCCTGCTTACTTATTTCAAGGTCAACGACCACCAGTACATTGAAATGTTTCCCGAGCTGACCGATTCCAAGATGGACCGGCTCTCCCATATATCTTTCGAGACCACTAACGCCGAGCAGATGCGCGCTTACCTGGCCAGTCGCGGCGTCAAGGTGCCGGAGAAGCTCGAACCCATGCAGGACGGCAACCGCGGCTTTGACGTCATGGATCCAGATGGCCACGACGTTGAGTTCGTGGAATTTGTTCCCGGTTCCCTGCACAGCCGCAACTTCGGCAAATTCCTTCCCGACACGCGCATCTCGATTCGCATCATCCATGTAGGCGTGGTGGTGAAAGACCGGGCGGCGGCGGACCGTTTCTACAAGGATATTCTGGGATTCAAATTGCAGTGGCAGGGCGGGATGAAGGACAAAGACACGGACTGGGTGGCCATGCGCGTACCCGACGGAACCGACTGGCTGGAGTACATGCTGAATGTAAACAACCCGGACCCGCACGAACTTGGAGTAATGCATCACCTGTCATTGGGAGTGCCTAGTATTCAGGCGGGATACAAGCTTGCCCTGCAGCGCGGATACAAAGGCAAAGAGAAGCCCCAGATAGGCCGCGACGGCAAGTGGCAGTACAACCTTTACGATCCGAACTTCACCCGAGTCGAACTGATGGAGCCGAAACCAGTCCAGAAGCCATGCTGTTCCCCCATCATCGAATAGCGCCGCAGCCCGCGCAGGGGTGGGTGTCCTCACCCGCCCAGCCGGGCAAAGCCCTGCTGGTGTTTAGTGCTCTGAACCCCGAATCGCAACCCATGTTTTTCGACTTCGAAGGCTTCGGTCTCTCAACTCCAGGCGAGCTTTGCTCGCCCGCCCAGACGAGGACGTCTGGGCCTACGTGGTTTGCGTGTCGGCCAGCACGATCTTAGGATGGAACAGCGTTCCGGCAATCCGGGTGGCGATGGCGATCAGTTCCCTTTGCCCGGCAAATACCTTTACCTGCCGCGCGTGAGACAGTTCCGGCAGATTTACCGCGCGCCCGTGGCGAATCAGCGCGGCCGTCTCCACCGTGGCCGTTACACATGGAAACTCGGGCAGCAGCAGGCGAGGATGAATGAATAGTTCCTCGCTCCTGCCGTCCCTGACCGCCGCTTCGAGATCCTCCAGTGTGTGGGCCTGGCGCAGATCGAACTCCCCGAGACTGGTGCGACGCAGTGACTGTAAGTGCGCCCCACACCCCAGTTGCTGACCCATATCATGGGCGACGGAACGCATGTAGGTCCCCGACGCTACCCGAGCGCGAAAACTGGCCCGGTCACCTTCGAATGCCAGGATCTCGAATTGCCTGATCTCCACCTGCACCGGTTTCAGTGCAACCTCCTGATGCCTGCGGGCCAGTTTGTAGGCGGGCACGCCCTTGATCTTCTTCGCCGAAAACGGAGGCGGCATCTGTTCAATCAAGCCCACGAATCGGGTTGACAGTTCGCGTAGTTGTTCAAGTGACACTTGAACTTCGTGAGGGGCGTCGGCGGCCTCTCCGTCAGAATCGTATGTGTCAGTGGCGAAGCCGAATCGGATCACTCCTTCGTAGGTCTTCTCCGATGCGAGGTAGAACTGGGCCAGCCGGGTCAGGTTGCCGGTAACCAGCGGAAGAACTCCCGTCGCCAGGGGATCGAGCGTGCCCAGGTGACCCACTGAAGGCTCCTGCAAAATGCGGCGCACCCGGTTGACCACGTCATGCGAGGTCATACCGCCGGGCCTTGTCGATGATGAGTACGCCGTTCATGGGGATTGAGTAATTTGGTAATTTAGTAATCGGGTAATTGGAAATTCCGAGGCACTCCATGCCCAAATATCAAATTACCAGATTGTTTGATCCCCCATGATCCCTCTCCGCGACGACCAGCCCCGATTCAGCACGCCCTACGTGACTTACTTCCTGATCGGTCTCAATCTGGTCGCCTTCCTGTTCGAGGCGACCCTCACGCCGCAGAATTTCAAAGCTCTCCTGTACCAACTGGGAATGGTGCCCGCCAACATCACGGGATTTCTGGCTGGAAGCAGCCGGCTGGGCCTGATGGCGGCATTTCTCCCCACCCTCACTTCCATGTTTCTGCATGGCTCGTGGATGCACGTGATCGGCAACATGTGGTTCTTGTGGATCTTCGGGGACAATATTGAGGACCACCTGGGGCACTTCAAATACCTGCTCTTTTATCTTCTCTGCGGACTGGGAGCTGCGTTCGCGCAGGTCATTCTGAATCCTCATTCCATCGTCCCGACGGTCGGGGCCAGCGGCGCGATCGCCGGCGTTCTGGGCGCGTACTTCCTGCTTTATCCACGGGCGAAAGTGTTGATCTGGTTCCCCATTCTGTTTCTCTTTTATCTGCCGGCCTGGGTCACGCTCGGCTACTGGTTCGCCATGCAATTTGTGAGCGGGGCCGCCACCTCGCTAGCCAGCTACAGTGACACCCGCGGCGGGGTCGCGTTCTGGGCGCACGTGGGAGGCTTTGTCGCGGGCATCATCCTGATCAAGCTCATACCTGAACGGCCGCGGCGCTATCGCTACGGAACCTGGTGAGGAGCGGGGACGTCCGACTTCGGACGTCGGGCGTCGGACGTCAGACCTCGGCTGGACGCCACGCGGGAGATGCGATCGTTGTCAGTTCTGCAATTTGAATGACGTCCGGGAACCCATGTGTGAAGTCTCGCGCTTGAGGTCTGGCGCCTGACGTCTGAAGTCCGAGGTCTGACGTCCGAAGTCCGCCTTTAGACGCCGTTGGTACGGTTCCGGATCAGCGACAAGAATTCAGTGCGTGTTTCCTGCTCGTTGCGGAAGCATCCCAACATAGACGAAGTCACCGCCGCCGAGTGCTGCTTTTCGACCCCCCGCATCATCATGCAGAGATGGCGCGCCTCAATCACTACTCCCACGCCTTGCGGCTCAATCGCCTTCTGAATGGTCTCGGCGATCTGCGTGGTCAGGCGCTCCTGAATCTGCAGACGCCGGGAAAAAATCTCGATCAGGCGCGGGATTTTGCTCAGCCCGATCACTTTGCCTTTCGGAATATAAGCTACGTGGACTTTGCCGAAGAACGGCAGCATGTGATGCTCGCACAGGCTGAACATTTCAATGTCCTTGACGATGACCATTTCGTCATAGCTCACCGTGAACAGCGCCTTTTGCAGCATGGCGTCGGGGTCTTCCTTGTAGCCGCGGGAGAGAAATTCCCAAGACCGCCGCACCCGGTCCGGAGTGCGGATCAGGCCTTCGCGTTCAGGGTCTTCGCCGATGCGTACAATCATTTCACGCACCAGCTCCTCGAAGCTGGCGCTGGTCAGAGTGGCTGGTTCTACCGGTGCTGGCATAAGACTCTTTTCCCTTCCTGCTTCGCCGGGCTGCGCCCGGCCGGACAGCCGAGGGCGGCTGTCCCCACGTGTTGCTTCTAGGGGCCGATTTCCGCGCCTCCCGCGTACTCGAACGAATTCATCATAGTCTCTTCGATGCGCACCTTATCCAGATGTGCCAGGGTGAAACCTCGCTGCAAAATATCGTAGATGGCGGTGCACAGGTTCTCGGTGGTCGGCACCGACCGGACGAATTCCGGGTGCGTGTTGAGGTTCTCCAGATCGAAGCGTTGCAGAATTTCACGCTGCACGAAACCGTCGAGATCAACCAGGTTGCAGACCATTCCCGTGCTCTCGTCCACCGCTCCGCTCACTGTGACTTCGAGCGCGTAGTTGTGCCCGTGGCCGTAGGGGTTGTTGCATTTGCCGTAGGTGGCCGCATTCTCAGCCTCGGACATGGCATCGCTGTGCAGCCGGTGCGAGGCCGAGAACATGTAGCGACGAGTCAGATGCGCCTTCATGCTTCACCGTAGAAATCTACAAACAGATCGGGCGTTTCATACACCCGCACCCGGTGCAACTGGGCCTTGTTCAATTTCGATACCAGGCGCTGCCAGATGGCGATGGCCAGGTTCTCCGTGGTCGGAATCCGGGCAGAGAATTCCGGCACTTCCTTGTTGAGGAAGCGATGGTCCATGGCGTCGAGCACCTCGCGGTTGAGAACTTCCTTCAGCTGTTTCAGGTCAACCACGAAACCGGAACGCGGATCCACTTCGCCTTTCACTGTGACCTCCAGTGTGTAGTTATGGCCGTGACCGTTCGGGTTATTACATTTGCCGAAAATCCGCTGGTTTTCTTCCGCAGTGAAATCCGGATTGTGGTAGTAGTGTGATGCGGCGAATTCGGCTTTGCGCGTGAGATAGACCATTCGTTGTGCTTCCTGATTTCTAGGCCGAGCTGCGCTCGGCTGGACGCTGCCCCTCTATGATGACGGCGTCCGCCCCGGGGTGGTTTGTGCCGCCTCCATAGGTCCTTCCCTTCCACGGTACGCTTCCCTCCTGATGACAGAGTTTGGAGCGCAACAAAAGATACGCAAAGAGGGGAAGTCCTGCCGGAGACAGGGCGGTCGCCTGCCAGGAGAAATGTGCCCTGTGAATTCGATTCAGGAGAAAACCGTACATCGTAGCCGCTAAAAGCGCAGCTATTGCGGCCGGCTTGATGTGGCCGCGCAGCAGTGCGGCAACGGCCGCCGCGGCGCCGCCGGCAATCAGCACAAACTCCGTCAGCCGCAGCAGGGCAAGGCGCGCGGGAGAGATAAACAGCAGGGCCAGATTCTTGGTCCAGCCTTCGCGCAGTTGCGCAAAGCTGCGATACATGCGGGTGCGGACGGCATCGCCGCCGTAGCGAAAGAAAATCCTGCGGCCCGATGCCTTTATTGCCCTGGCCAGCGCCACGTCTTCGAGCAGGCTGGCGCTCACCGCCGCGTGTCCGCCGACGGCGTCGTATGCTGTGCGCGCGATCAGCATGTATTGACCGTTGGCCGCGGCAATTGGCGACCCGGGATCACTGACCAGAGCGGGCCGATAGGTAGCGGCCAGTTCGGCAAAGATGACGGGCATCAGTGCTTTCTCCCAGAACCCATGGACTTCCTGCGCGGGCGAGTACGAAAGCAGACTCGCGTCGCGCCGCCGGACTTCCGCGACTGCGCGCCCCAGGGCGCCCGGCAGATGGAAGGTGTCAGCATCGGTAAAGAGCAGCCACTCGCCAGCGGCAACTTTGGCGCCGGCAGCCATGGCATTGTTCTTTCCCGTCCAGTGGGCGGGGGGCGGGCTGGCGTCCACGACGCGCACGGACGGAAACGACTGTGCTATTTCGCGCGTCCGGTCGGTCGAGGCGTCGTCCACCAGGATGATTTCAGAGCTCACACCGGTCTGGTTTGTTAAAGACTCCAGGCACGAGCCCAGGCTGGCCTCTTCATTGCGCGCCGGCACGATCACCGACACGGTTGGCTTGCCCGAAGCTATCTCTGGCGCCGTCATGGGCCGAATCAGCTATTATAACTTTGTGCGACGGTCTTCATTTCTGTTTCTGTCCAACCTGATGCTGGCCGGCCTCGCAGTCCTCGCCTTGAGCCTGAGCGGCTGCTACGGCGGCAGCCGCCCGCCCCGCATCGGCACCCCGGCCCCGGACTTCACCGTCCAGGACAGCGACCGAAAGGTCAGCCTCGACGAATTTCGCGGCAAAGTGGTCGTGCTGAATTTCTGGGCTACCTGGTGCCCGCCCTGCATCGAAGAGATGCCGTCCCTGGTGGAGATGCAACAGAAGATGAAAGCAAAAGGCGTCGAAGTATTTGCCGTGAGCGTCGATGCCGACCAGAGCGCATACCAGGATTTCCTGAAGGCACACAAGGTAAACCTGCTCACCGTGCGCGATCCCGACCAGAAGAGCAACAACCTTTACGGAACTTTCAAGTTTCCCGAAACCTACATCATCGATCGCCAGGGCGTGCTGCGCAGGAAATTTATTGGCGCCGTGGATTGGGGCCAGCCTGAAATCGTGGATTACCTCGGCAAACTCTAAGCCACATCGATCCGGTCCGGTGACTCTTTTACAATGCCTAGGTGCAAACCTGGGACGTCATCATCGTTGGCGGCGGGATCATTGGACTCTCGCTCGCGATCGCGTTGCGCAAACGCGGCGTCACCGTCCTGGTGGTCGAACGCGGGGAACCTGGGCGGGAGGCATCGCACGCGGCCGCCGGCATGCTTGCCGACTTCCCTCTTGAGACTCCGCCCCCGCTTCAAACTCTGGCCACCGCCAGCGCGCGGATGTATCCCGAGTTCGTGCATGAATTGCAGGACGAATCTGGTATGAACGTTGACCTGCGCGATGAGGGCACAATTTTTTTCGTCACACCGGATCAACTCCGGGAGCGGCCCAGCCTGCTGACGGACTGTCCAATTCGCTCACCGTTATCCGAACTTGAGCCCGCGCTCGGTGAGGTAAACATGGCGGCCATTCATCTGAAGGAACGCAGCGTGGATCCGCGCGCACTCACTACAGCGGCGCTGAAAGCCGCCCGCCATCGCGGAGTGGACATTGCTTCCGGCGCGGCTGCTACCGAGGTGCTTCTAGCAGATGGACGCGTGATCGGTGTCGGCACAGAGCGAAGCAGTTATTCGGCTGCCGCGGTGGTGAACTGTGCGGGCGCATGGGCCGGACAATTGCCGCCGCTGCAATTTCCCGCTCGCCCGGTCAAGGGGCAGATGCTGTCGCTGGTAGGGGCATCGCGCGACTTTGTGCGTCACGTCATTCGCGCTCCCGAAATCTATCTGGTGCCGCGCAGCGACGGCCGCATCCTGGTGGGCGCGACCGTCGAAGAAGCGGGATACGACAAGCGCACCGACGCCGCTACCATCCAGCGCATGCAGCAGGCGGCGATCCGCCTGGTCCCCGCCCTGGCACAGGCGCGCATGCTGGAAGCCTGGGCAGGATTGCGGCCAGGTTCTCCGGATAACCTGCCTATCCTCGGAGCCACGCCAATACCGGGCTACTTCGCCGCCACCGGTCACTTCCGCGATGGCATCCTGCTCGCTCCCGTTACCGCCGGGTTGATGGCGCAGATCGTCACCGGCGGCCAATCCGAATATGATCTTTCGCCTTTTTCTCCGGCACGTTTTCAGAGCTGATGAGCACCGCCCTACCCATCACGGCAGATGAAATCAGAGACCACTATGACTCTCTCGCCTTCATCTATCGCACCTTTTGGGGCGACCACATCCATCACGGACTATTTCTGGATAAAGATTTAACGCCCGCGGATGCGCAGGTCCGCATGCTCGAGTACTGCATAAACCTGCTCGCCCTATCTCCCGGCGCCCGCATCCTCGATGTTGGTTGCGGCCACGGGGGCACTCTCATACACCTGGCGCGATCGCTGTCATGCCCGGGAGTCGGCCTTACTCTCAGTCCCAAGCAGGCCAGGCTGGCACACGAGCATGCGGCCAGGGCAGGAGTCGAAAGTCTCCTGAAGTTTGACGTCGGCAACGCCGACTCGTTCCACTTCCCTGCCTCGGCATTCGATCTGGTGTGGACCATGGAATCTTCCGAACACTTTGCCGACAAGAAACGCTACTTTGCGAATGTGGCAGGCGCGCTGCGGCCCGGCGGCCAGCTGCTGGTGGCGGCGTGGACGGGCTCCATGGATCGTTCCCGGGTACGCGAGGTAGCACGGGCGTTTCTGTGCCCGGAATTGTGGACGGCGGGACAATACCAGTCCGCGATTGAGGGTACAGGAATGCGCGTGCGGCATCGGGAAGACCTTACCGCAGGAATTGTACGCACCTGGGAGATCTGCCAGGAGCGCGCCCGCGCCGCCGCCATCGCCGTCAGACTATTGCCCCGGGCGGCGCGGGAATTCGTGGAAGGCATTGACATCATTCTCGATGCCTACCGCTCCGGCGATCTGACCTATACATTGCTGATCGGGGCGAACGGCCGTCGGTAGCGCCGGCATCTTGCCGGCTGTCCTGAGGGCATCCTGCCCTCAGATTTGTGCCGCTGCCGTGATGAGAAAACTGCAGGTCGGTCGTGCTCAAATAGCATGATTAGGACAGTAACAGTCGCCGTCTTCGGGGCTGCGGAAGAGTGCTTTGCCGCCGCGGGCGAGACGCCCCCACGACAGCCGGCGGGACGCCGGCGCTACACCGGATCGTAGTCGATGCGTCTAGCTGCGGAGCGGCGCAAGAATGCAGCCGGGGCGCAAGCCCCGGGTTGACAACGCGAAAGACCAAGCCCTGAAAGGGCGAAAGAGACCACTCCGACCCTCTCCCACATTCCCCCGCGCGTCCTCAGTTATACTTAGGACGTTTTCCTTCAGAAAGGCACTCCCCATGGCCTCTCCCGCAGTCGATTACGCCCGTGGCAATCAGAAGCGTTTTCTCAACGAACTGAAAGACCTCCTGCGCATCCCCAGTATCAGCACGCTTCATGAGCACAAGTTCGACGTACAGAAGGCGGCTGAATTTGTGGCGGCCGAACTTCGGCGCATCGGCCTGGAGCACGTCGAAGCCATTCCCACGAAGGGCCATCCGCTGGTCTATGCCGACTGGCTCCACGCTCCCGGCAAACCCACGGTGTTGTGCTACGCGCATTACGACGTGCAACCGCCGGACCCGCTCGACGAGTGGGTTTCCCCGCCCTTCGAGCCCACCGAGCGCAACAACAACATTTACGCTCGCGGCGCCGTCGATGACAAAGGCCAGCTCTGGATGGAAGTAAAAGCCATCGAGGCCCTGATGAAGGGCCACAACGGAAGCCTGCCTTTGAATGTGAAATTCATCATCGAAGGCGAAGAAGAAGTTGGCGGCGAATCGATCGCCGCCTATGTGCGCAAGGAAAAGGCAAAGCTTAAGGCTGATTTCGCGCTGGTCTGCGACACTGAGCTTTTTGCGCCCGATCTCCCAACTCTTTGCGTGGGACTGCGCGGCCTGGTCTATACCGAGATCGAAGCCGTCGGTGCGAAAACGGACCTGCACTCCGGCATGTATGGCGGCGCCGCCCCCAATCCTTTTTTTGGCCTCATCGAAATCATCAGCAAACTGAAAGATGCCAAAGGCAAAGTCCTGATCCCGGGCTTCTACCAGAATGTGAAAGCGCCCAGCAAAGAGGAACTGAAGGCATGGAAGCGGCTGCCTTTCAACGTCGAGCACTATCGCAAGACGGAAGTTGGTTCTACGGTGCTCACGGGCGAGCCGGGTTATTCAGTTCTGTATCGGACGTGGGCACGGCCGACGCTCGAAGTGCACGGCATGCCGGGAGGATTTGTCGCTCCTGGCGCGAAGACCGTGATTCCAGCCAGGGCCTCGGCCAAGGTTTCCATGCGCCTGGTGCCGAACCAGGATCCGGACGACATTCTCAAGCGCTACAAGAACTATGTGAAGAAGCTCACGCCCAAGGGCATTCAAACCAGTATCAAGGTGTGGAGCAAGGGTCCGGCGTGCGTGGTGGGCACCGACAACAAATACATCAAAGCCGCCACCGAAGCCATGCACGACGTCTTCAAAAAAGAAACTGTCTTCATCCGCTCCGGCGGTTCGATCCCCATTGTCACCGATTTCCAGGATGTGCTGAAGATTCCGTCGGTGATGATGGGCTTCGGCCTGCCCGACGACAATCTGCACGCGCCCAACGAGAAATTTCACATTCCGAATTTCTATCGTGGAATTGAGTCGATCTGTCTGTTCTTCGAAAAGCTGGGCGGATAGGATTTTGTCTCAACCCTCAGGCGAAGCTGCACCCGCTCGACGAGGACGTCAGGGCCTACGTATTTTATGCTGAGATGGCGCTGGGAAAGCGGGTTTGAAAATCGAGCAGCCCAACCCATTCCGGTGTGATCGCAATCCGCACCATGGTTGTGACGCGGGTGCGAAGCTGGGCCATCCAGGCCTCTCTCACGGCGGGCTCGAAGTAGCGTTCTGCGCATGCCACATACTCCGGCACAATCCCATCCACGGTTTCCAGGCGCGCGCTGCCGCGTATGAGGAGCACCTTGTGAGGGAAATCGTTGTCGTCGATGGTCAGGGACACTTTCGGATTCCTGGCCAGGGCCTTCAGCTTCGGAGCCCTGGGCGGCGTTCCCATGACAATCTCCCGTCCGTTCCAGTGAAACCAGATGGGAACCACCCTCGGCGTGCCGTCGGTCCAGACGTAGGCCAGGCGAGCCGGAATCTTCGAGTGTAAAAGTTCCTGCGCCGCCGGGTGCTGCAGGAGCGAGAGGTCTCCCTGTTTGACGGTCATGAGCTGCTCCTTGCCGCCCGATGGCAGTGCGGTGCTCGGGCTTGCATTTCGGGCAGGGGGATTCTGAGCCTATTGATAGACAAGGTCAAGTCCTGCCGTCGCTGAATGCGAGGACCATTCTTTGCGTACTTTTGCGAGTCTCTGGCAGTTGAGCCCTGCCGCTCGGGCGTGATCACGTCATTGTCTTTGCGCTCCGCTTGGGTGTAGGCTGATTGTGCTCTCGCGCTTCTCCCCTCCTTCGTCCTTCCCGGCTGAATTAACGTCCCGATGCTGCATTATGTGTTCAATCTGACGTGGTTGCTCCTAGGGCCATACCAGATATAGTGTTTTGGTGCTTGACCCCGGTACGATTTCGCCGTTACAGTAGCTCTAATTTGTGCCTCGCCGACTCCAGCCTGGGCGGCGCTCACCAGAGCGATGTATTGGAGGAATCCAATTAATCAACCCGGCTGATGATGCTCATATGGTTCCTGCGTTCGTCCAGAAAGTGGTAATGAGAGCGCACGCGGGCGAGGGCGCCCGCGCCACACAGAACACACATAACCTCGGCAGCCCTAAGGAGTAGAAGTTGCTCAAACTCAAGAGACTCCAGATTCTCGGATTCAAATCGTTCTGCGACCGCACCGAACTTAAGTTTCACGGGGACGGCGTGGCCGCCATCATTGGCCCTAACGGTTGCGGCAAGTCCAACATCGCCGATGCCATCTCGTGGGTGCTGGGCGAGCAGTCGGCCAAGACCCTGCGCGGTTCGCGCATGGAGGACGTTATCTTTGCCGGCACTCGCGATCGCAAGCCGACCGGGATGGCCGAGGTGTCGCTCACGCTGATTGATCCCGAGGTGTACGACGGGGCCGATGCGAACGAACCCACCGAGGTCGAAATCCAGGACGAGATGCCGCGACCCGTGGAAGACTGGGACGAAGCCGAAGTTCGCGCCGAAGCCGCGGAAGAAACCGAGCGTCTGACGGAAGAGGCTCGTCCGGGGAAAGTGGAGGAGATTGAGGGCGCCGTGACGACCGCGCCGAATGGAGAGACGGGCGTCGCGCCCGTCCAACCGGGCGAGGACGCACGGCCCTCCATGGAGGTGACCGGCCCCCAGGTGGTGCTGAAAATTCGCCGCCGACAGTTCAAGCAACAGTTTAAGGCTGGGGAGATCGTGGTCAACCGGCGCCTGTTTCGCAGCGGCGAAAGCGAATACCTGCTGAACGGAAAATTGTGCCGCCTGCGCGACATCCAGGAACTCTTCATGGGAACCGGACTGGGTCCGGAATCCTATGCCCTGATCGAACAGGGACGCATCGGGCAGATCCTGAGTAGCCGTCCCACCGATCGCCGGGCCATCATCGAAGAAGCTGCCGGTATTACCAAGTTCAAGACCAAGAAGCGCCTTGCCGAAGCGCGTCTCGAAGATGCCAAGCAAAACCTGGCCCGCGTGAATGACATTTTCGAGGAAGTCACGCGGCAGATGAATTCGCTCAAGCGCCAGGCTTCCAAGGCCGAGCGTTACGCCAAGTTGCGCGAGGAGATGCGGGCCAAATTGCGCCTGGTGCTGGCCAGCAAGTTCGCTCACCTCGAGCAGGAGAGCGCTGCGCTCGACGCGCAAATCCATTCGATCTCGGAAGAGATGCGCCAGCAGTCCGAAACCGTCCAGCACGCCGAGTCCGAGCATGCGGAACGCACCCAGCGGGGTTACGCCATCGAGTCCGAAGTGCGCGAGAACCGCGAGCGCCTGAGCCAGCTCAAACTGGAATCGGACCGCGCTCTCGCGCAGCGGCGTCACAACGAGGAGCGCTGCGCGGAACTGGTGGAGCGCGCGGCGGCATCCGAAGCCGAACTGGCACAGGCCCAGCAGCGGCTGGCGGCGCTGGCGGCGGAACGCGACGCCAATCGTCAGATTCTGGAGTCGGCTGCCGGCGATCTGGCTGCCGCCCAACAGGAGTTGGCCCAGAGCCAGCTGGAGTCCGGCGCCACAGCCCAGGCCTTGGCTGACCTGGAGCGTCAGCAGGAACAATCGCGGCTCGCGATCGTGGAGGCGGTTGCGGCCGCGTCCGCTCTGCGCAATCAGCAAACCCAGGTGGAAGAGCGCCTGGCCGGAGTCGATCGCGAAGCGCAGCGGCTGCAATCTGAAATGGCCTCGGCCCATTCTCAGATGGAAGCCTTTGGAGGGCAGCGCGGCCAGTTGGGACTGGAGTTTGAAAGCGTGTCGCAGCGTGTCTCCGGGTTGACCGAGGAACTTCGCCAGACGCGGCAGGCGCTTGATTCCCGCCGCCACGAAGAGTCTGAAGCCAAGAACCACCTGGACAGCCTGCGCGCCGAGTACGCCTCCGCCATCGGCAAAAAGGGTTCGCTCGAAGCGGTGATTGCCGAACACGGATACTCCACCGAGTCTGTGCGCCGTCTTTTTCAATCCGGAGTAATGCAGGGCGGTATGGCTCCAGCGGGTGTGCTGGCCGATTTCCTTGAAGTGGAAACGCGCTACGAAGGCGTGGTCGAGGACTTCCTGCGCGACGAACTGAATTACATCGTGGTCAAATCATGGGACGCCGCGGACGAAGGCTTGCGCCTGCTCCGCACCGACGTGGATGGCCGCGCCACCTTCCTGGTGCATCCCGAGGATTCACAAGCCAAATTCTCTTTTGCGATTGACGAAAACGCTCACCAGGTGCAGCCCGAGCGGCCGATCGTTCCGCTGAAAAATGCCATACGCGTGCTCAATGGCTTTGGGCGATCGCTGGAAGTTATTCTGCCCAAACTGCGCGACGGCTACATTGTTCCCGACCCCGCCTTTGCCCGCGAGCTGGCTCTCGAAAATCCCGATGCCTTCTTTCTTTCGCAGTCAGGCGAATGCTTCCACAACGTGACCGTCACGGGCGGCAAGCAGCGCGCGGAGGGCCCGCTCTCCATGAAGCGCGAACTGCGCGATGTGCTGCGCCAGCTTGGAGAACTTGAACAAGGCCTGCGCCATGAAGAAATGCGCGTGCTCACTCTGGGCCGCGAAATCAAGGAGCTTACTTCCCTGCTGGACCGGCTCGAAAACGAAAAGCGCGAGGCGGAAAAGCAGGCCATGACCTCCGGCCACTTGCTGCAGCAACTGGAATCCGAGTTCACGCGGGCCGGCGAACGCCTGCAGACCTCGCAGCAGGAGTTGCACCGGCTGGAGGCCGAGCGCACGGAAAAAGGATCGCTGCTCGATGAACTGCGGATGCAGATTGCCGCAGCCGAGCAACAGCGCGTCGAGCGAGAGCATTTCGCGGCCGCGGGACAGGAGCGACTCTCCAGCCTGCGCGAGCGTCGCGACCAGGCCGCGCAAGATGCGTCGCAGCGACTGGCCCGGGTGGCTACGCTCGAAGAGCGGCATCGTAGCGCCACCGCCGGCCTGGAGCGAATCGAATTGCTGGTTACTGAAATGATCGAGCGGGTGGTCGCGCTGCGCCTGCAAATCGAATCCTCGGCCGCGGAGAAACTGCGGCGCGAGACCGAGAACCAGGAGATCGCCGTCCGCCTGGTGGACTTCGATGCCGAGCGCAACGCCTGTGAAACCCGCGACAGCCTGCTGCAGGTCGAGTCGGAACAAGTCCGTGCCCGCCTGTCGGAGATTGACCAGGCCCTGCACCAGGCCCGCGAGTTGCTCGACCAGTTGCGCGACCGCCGCGCTGACCTTTCCGCGGCCGCAGCCAAGCTGCAGTCTGACGGGCAGTACATGGCCGAAACCTGCTTGAACGAACTTGGCGTCCAGCGCGACGAACTGATGGCGGACATCACCATTTGCATCGTTCGCGATGAACAGCTCACCGTCGAGGACCAGATCTACCGCGACATGCGCGCCCGGTTGGATGCAATGGGTCCGGTGAACATGATGGCTCTCGAGGAATATAAGGAAACCGCCGAGCGCCACGCCTTCCTCGAGACCCAGAGAAAAGATCTTTACGACTCCATCGAGAACACCCAGGCCACCATCAAAGAGATTGACACCTTCTCCCGGCAGAAATTTGAAGAGGCCTTTCACAAGATCAACGAGAACTTCCAGGCCACCTTCCGCAAACTTTTTGGCGGAGGCCAGGGCTTCATGCGCTTGACCGACGAGGAAAACAGCGCGGAGAGCGGCATTGACGTGGTGGCCTCGCCTCCGGGAAAGAAGCTGCAGAACGTATTGCTCCTCTCCGGCGGCGAGAAGGCGCTGACTGCGCTGGCGCTGCTGGTCGGCATCTTCCAGTATCAGCCCAGCCCGTTCTGCATCCTCGACGAAGTGGATGCGCCGCTCGACGAGGCTAACATCGGCCGTTTCACCGAACTGGTGAAAGAGATGAGTATCCAGACCCAGTTCGTGCTCATCACCCACAGCAAAAAGACCATGAGCATCGCGCCCGTGCTCTACGGTGTAACCATGCAGGAGCCTGGAGTCTCCAAGCTGGTATCAGTGAGGTTCGGAGCGACAGCGTAGCTCCAGGGAAGCGTGTGGGGCGGGCGCCCTCGCCCGCCGCTCTTGAAGTTGATTTTGGCTTCGACACTCGACTGTAAAAATCAAAAGATCAAATTCAAAGGCGGCGGGCGAGGGCGCCCGCCCCACATATAACCGGCAAGATGCCGGAGCTACACCACCCCTGCAGCACTACGCGTGTCGATCGTCTTTCCCTGTTCCACAAACACCTGCATCCAGGCGAGCACCCGCACCCACCCGTCGCCGTGGCCCTTCGCCTGTTTGACATCGCCGGCAAATCCATCGTGGCGAATTTTCACGAACGTACCCGTCCCGGCCTTCTGTGGCCCCGAGTGCCGCAAGTTGTGCACCCCGCGTGCTTCCAGTTCCCAGCGCACCACGGTTTTCAATGCGGGGGAGTAACTTGCAATCCAGGTGTGCACCAGGAGGCGAGGCGGGTCAACCTCCAGGTACTCACCCTCCACACGGAATGTAGTGCCGTCGGCTCCCACTCCGTCACTTTGCCACTTGCCGCCGGGGCGCAGATCGGCCTGCCACTCGATAACTCGATACAGGCCTTGCTGCCCCCACCATAACGGCATCTGCTTGGGGTCCGTGATCGCCTGAAATACCCGCTCCGGCGGCGCGGCAATAAAAACCTCCGCCAGAACTGCGTCATTGTCGGGAGTAACTGCGGCAGTGGCCATGATCTTTCTCCTGGTTTCTCTATTCGCAATGTTTTCTCAGTTTTTCCAGCACGCCTGGCCAGCCACCCGCGTAATCCTTGCGGACGATTGGTTCGTTGGCGAGGCCGCTGTGCGTGACCTTCACCCGCGTGCCGTTGCTGGTTGCCGATAACTCCCAGCGCGCCGTGCACGGCCGCTCCGGATGTTCGTGCCAGTTACCCAGCCAGGTGTAAGCCAGCACGCGCGGAGGATCGAACTCCGTGATTTCTCCGTGCGCCTTAAAGTCGCGTACTCCGTTCATCATTTTCTTTCTGCTGGGATCGGTCAATTCGTATCGCCATTTGCCGCCCGGACGCGCGTCCATCTCCCAAAGCGCTCCTTTGGGGGAGGCAGCCCACCAGAGCATCAGTTGGGCCGGATCGGTGAGCGCCTGAAAGACCCGTTCGGGAGGAGCAGCGATTTCGATTTCCGTGACCACCGCATCCTGGTCGGCCGTGATTTGAGATACCGGCATCATCGTCATAGTTTTGTCCTCAATCCTCAGATGGAGGACGGGCGTCCCGCCCGTCCCCGCGGAAAGCTGTTAGTTCTTGCGCCGCAAATCGAAAACTTCCTTCATCTCCTTACCGTGGTCGTTGAACACCCACTCTTCGATGTGGTGATTGGCGTCCGGCATCGAGATGACCAGGCGATGCATGTGAGGGGCGTCGGGCGTGGCAAGATTAGTGGCATCGAGAAAGGCGAAGCTGAACGTCTTGCCGTCGGGCGAAGCGCTGGCCACCATGCGCGGCTGGTTGCCCGCGGCGCAATAGTGCGTCATCAGCAGGCGATCGCCGTCCAGAGTGAACATGCTGATCATGTCTTCTTTGCCCTTGATCTCGCTCATTAGAGCGGTCCCGTTTGACGTCACCTTGTATGAGACCTCGACCGGTTGGCCGTTCTTCACGGTTCCCTCCCAGGTTCCGTCCAGCGCCTTGAGTTCTTCGAAAGACTTCTGCGCCGCCGATGCGGCAAAGGCGGAGGTGGCGGCCAGCACAAACAGCAGAGTGATTGCGATACGGATTGCTTTCATGTTCAACTTCCTCCTGGTTAGATCGGTCGCGAGGACCGTGATTGATGTTGCAAGGTCCTATTACTCTTTCGCTCTGGAACGTTTAGCACTGTTATCTTTTCCGCCTCCCGAGCCGGCGGTTTCCCGGGCATGCTCGGCTTCGACAAACGCCTTCAGACTGCTCAGATTGGCCTGCCAGAAGACGCGGTAATGCTCCAGCCACGAGTCCACCGCCTTCAGAGGTTCCGGGTTGAGCTGGTACAGGCGATGGCGCCCCTCCCGCTTCTCGTGCACCAGGTGGGCGCGCCGCAGCAGGCGCAGGTGTTTGGAAATCGCGGGCCGCGACACCGGAAAGGCCCGCGCAATCTGCCCCGCCGGCTGGACGCCCTGCCGCAACAGGTCGAGCACGGCCCGCCGCGTGGGGTCAGCCAGGGCGTGGAAGGCAGCTTCAGAGGAATATGTAACCGAACGGTTCCGCATAATGCGTAACCATAGCGTTACGGATAGGAGCGTGTCAAGAGTAAAAAATGAATAGGATTCTTCAGGCAGGTGGTCGAAGGTCTGGCGCTATGTCCTGCTACCGTTTGTCACCAGATCCAAAAACGCCCGGTGCACGCGGCTATCTTCGGAAAGTTCAGGGTGAAACGTCGCCGCCATCGCTTTCCCCTGACGGACGGCGACAGGATCATTGCCTTCGGTCGCGATTACTTCGACTCCGGGACCGATGCGTTCGATCCTGGGCGCGCGGATAAAAACCATCTCTATCGGGGATTCGCCGAGTTTGCCCTGACGGATCGAGCTGTCCACCTGGCGGCCGTAGGCGTTGCGGCGAATTCCGATATCGAGCGCGCCGAGTCCGGCTTGCTTTGGATTCTCCACTTCCCTGGCCAGCAGGATGGCGCCCGCGCAAGTTCCAAACGTGGGCTTGGTGCGCGCGAAATATTTCAGTTTCTCGAAGCCGGCTTCGCCTAGAAGCTTAAGAAACGTGCCGGACTCGCCGCCCGGAATGACCAGACCGTCGATTTCGTCCAACTGTACAGGCTTTCTGATGAGCACAACTTCGGCGCCCAGCTC
>Ga0207711_10000971_pt1 | contig 27456 bp, 19 predicted proteins | sample KBSS34metaG_FD_184401 | JGI IMG/M metagenome (GOLD analysis project Ga0207711, IMG submission 184401) | Switchgrass rhizosphere microbial communities from Kellogg Biological Station, Michigan, USA - KBS S3-4 metaG (SPAdes) (version 2) | ecosystem: Host-associated > Plants > Roots > Rhizosphere... | reverse complement strand
CTACACCTATTTCTTCCTCGAGGCGCTCGATGCGGGAGACCGCGACGGGGACGGTGCGGTGACGATCAGCGAGGCCCATGACTACGCCCGCGAGCGCACGTGGCAGTTCACCGAAGGGCAGCAACGCCCGGCTGCCGAGAGCACCGTCCTCGGCGTCGACCCGATCGTGCTCCGGGGGCAGCGCGAGCGACAGGGACTGCCGGTCATCTTCAGCTACGCGCATACGGCCGACGGCATCGCAGTCCGCCTGGCGGGGCAGCCGAAGGGAGTCCTTCCCGGAGGATTCGTCGCCGACCCCGGGACGCAACGCCTCGAGCTCCTCGACTCGGGGACGGGTGATCTCCTGTACTCCGGCTCCATCGAGCTCAGCAGAGGCGATCGTGTGGAGCTCGCTCGTCTCATCCCGCCTCCCGCCAGGCTCGAGCTCCACCTGGGAGGTGGGGTCTTCGTGCCGCTCTCCCGCGACGCCCGGGAGGGTCTTCCGGTTGCTCCGATGGTCGCAGTGCGGGTGCGTGCCCGGAACTGGCCAGCGTCTCACCTGACAACGGAGCTCGACGTCTCGGTGATCGGCAACAGCGGGACGACCGCGACGCTCGACAGCACGCTCCCCTACAAGCTGCTCGGGCTCCACCTTCAGGGTGGAATGGGATGGACCTTCGACCTGGGCCGCGGCGTGTTCCTGGAGCCGCAGCTGAGATTCGGCAACCTGTGGTTGTGGCGTCGCTTCTCGGGGAGCGCCTCGGACGAGTCCCTGAGCGCGCTGACGGTCTCCCCTGGGCTCGAGCTCGGGGTCTCGCCGTCCGACGCCTTTCGCCTGGGGCTTCGATTCGAGGCCTCTCTGTTCTCAGGCAGGATCGAAGGCCCAGAGGTGCTCCAGTTGGTCGGTCAGGTCGCCTTGCTGATCGGGTACTCCTTCTGATCCTCCCCCGGGTGCGCGTCAGCTCGAGCGCGATCAGAATCTAGATCGTGAGTCTCCTCCTCGGAGGAAGACCATGCCGGATTCCGATCGGATGGAGGCACCGCCGGCGCGAAGTCAATTGCGAGACCGTGCAGCAAGGCGTCTTCGATGGATCGTCCTGTGGCTCGGTTGTGCTGCACCTGCCTGTGGGTCGGGGCCTGCTCCGGGCGTCGCTTCGCCGCTCGCCTCGCGGTCCGACGCTGGGGCGCCCGGTCCGGTTTCGGTTCGCTCGCTCCAGCCGACCGAGGCGCCGGTGGGAAGTAACGCCTTGACGCTGACGCTCACGGGAGAGAACTTCGGCGGCCGGACGAGGCTCGAGGTCACGTGGTCCGCAACGGGCACGACCACGGAGCTGCAGACGACGGTGGAGGATCCGACTCGTCTCACGGCCCTCCTTCCGGCAGAGCTGCTGCGCACCCCGGCCCTCGTCTGGGTGTCCCTCTGGGACCAGGCACCGGGCGCGGGCGTGCAACTGTGGTCGGGATCCTTCGCGGTGAAGCCCCCTCCGCCGACCGGGCAAGCCCACTTTCGTCGGACGGCCGAGATGGCTCTGCCCCGGCGCTCGCATCGTGCCGTTCTGCTCTCGGATGGAAGGGTCCTGATTGTGGGAGGAGAGCCGAGGAGGGCGGAGATCTACGATCCAGCTACTGAACGGTTCGAGACGACCGGGGCCCTGCGGACGGCACGAAGTCAGCCCTCCGCGACCCTGCTGGCGAGCGGAAAGGTCCTGATCGCCGGTGGCGAGCCCCTCGGCACCGCCGAGATCTACGACCCGCTGAGCGGGACCTTCGCGCTCACCGGAAGCATGACCATGGCTCGGGCCAACCACACCGCGACCCTGCTGACTGACGGGAGAGTGCTCCTGACCGGCGGGCAGACCTGGCCTGCGACCGCCAGCGCGGAGGTCTTTGACCCGACGAGCGGCTCGTTCACGAAGGTGGGCGACATGTCGACGGGCAGGGCGGACCACACGGCGACACTCCTTCCGGATGGACAGGTTCTGATCGCCGGTGGATGGAACGGTTATCCCCCCGACTCGCTCGACGATCCTCCCTGGGACCCACTGGAGACCGAGCTGTTCGATCCCGCGACGAACCGGTTCACGACCGCGGCCAGGATGAGCGCCACGCGGAGTCGGCACCAGGCGGTGCAGCTCGCAGATGGCCGGGTCCTGCTGCTCGGTGGAATTCCGGCCATCGAGAACCTGCACGAACAGACTCCTCATCCGGAGTATGCCGAGCTCTTCGACCCGGTCCAGCACCGTCTCTCTCCTGGCCCGGATGGGATTGGCACGGTCCAGAGTGGGTACACCGCCACCTTGCTTTCCGATGGCAGGGTTCTGCTGGCCGGCGGCGTCGAACGGATGGCGACGCCGGTGGACTCGGCGGCGGTGCTAGACCTTGAAAGCGGTCAGCTTGTCCCGATCCCCGGGCTATCGGTTCCCCGAGTCGGCCAAACCGCGACTCGACTCATCGACGGCCGCGTTCTCCTGACGGGCGGCTACGACGATCACGGGATCCCGCTCGCCGCTGCCGAGCTGTACCAGTGACTCGGGGCTCACTCTGGGCAGAACCACGCGTCTAGGCCGGCAGCCCCGCCTGGTGAGCCGCGCGCGGCTTTCTCACAACCGCCGAAAAATGGGAGGTTCTCATGGCACATCGATTCCTCGTCCAGTGTGTTCTGTGTTGCGTCACCGCGTCGACCATCGGCTGCGGCGCCGACTACCGGCCGGAGAAGAGCGCCGGGGCCCTAAACGCCGCGCCCACCGAGGACTTGGCGAGCCACGGAGAGCGCCGCTGTCATCCATCGTATCGAACGCTCGATGTTCCGGGCGGCACCAACGCGGATGCCTTCGGGATCAACGATTGGGGCCAGATCGTCGGTGGCTTCGAGGATGCGACCGGTCAACGACAGGGTTTCCTCCGAGAGCCGAACGGCGCCTTCACCGTACTGACCGTTCCCGGTTCGGCGTCAAACGTCGCCCTCGACATCAACAACCTGGGGGAGGTGGTCGGGCGCACGACCGATCCCAACGGCGTCACCCGTGGGTTCCGGTTGCGGAAAGGCGTCTTCAGCATGTTCGCCTTTCCGGGCTCGGACTTCACTCGCGCGCGCGGCGGCAACGACCTCGGGGTCGCGACCGGGAACTTCTTCTCCACCGAGGGCATCGAGCACGGCTTCGTCCTCGACATACATGGCATGCATCAGGTGGACTACCCAGGCTCGAGCACGACCGACGTCTGGGACGTCGACGACTTTGGCCGTCTGGTCGGGGACTACTCCGACACCGTCGGCCTCGTGCACGCCTTCACCGCCAGGCACGGCGAGTTCCAGACCATCGACTTCCCGGGAGCGGCTCAGTCGTCTGCCCGTGGCATCAATCTTCGGGGAGTCGTGGTGGGAGTGGCCGCCGACGCCGACGACACGGTGGAACACGGGTTCATCAAGGTGGGCTCGCGGTACCGTCAGATCGACGCGCCGGGCTCGATCACGACCAACGCGTTCCGGATCAACAACTGGGGGGTGGTCGTCGGATCCTATGTTGACGCCGACGGCGCGGACCACGGGTTCATCCTCGCCTGTGCCGACGAGGACTGAGCCAGGTTACACGGGGGGAGGGTGGTTCGTTCTTCATGCTGCACCGGGACGGGTTTAGCGTGCCGCCTTGCCGCGGAACGGCGCCCGCTCGCCGCTTGGGTCCGTCCCGGCCGGGTGGATCCGTCGCCCGGACGTGTTACAGGGACCCCTCCGATGCCCAAGCGAACCGATATCCACAAGGTCCTGGTCATCGGATCCGGGCCGATCGTCATCGGCCAGGCCTCCGAGTTCGACTACTCCGGCACCCAGGCCATCAAGGCGCTCCGCGAGGAGGGCGTGCAGGTCGTTCTCCTCAACAGCAACCCCGCCACGGTGATGACCGATCCGGAGTTCGCCCACCGGACCTACATCGAGCCCATCACCGTCGACGCCGCCGAGCAGATCATCGAGCGCGAGCGCCCCGACGCGCTCCTGCCCACCATGGGCGGCCAGACTGCCCTGAACCTCGCCAAGGCGCTGGCGGAGAAGGGCATCCTCGAGCGCTACGGGGTGAAGCTCATCGGCGCCTCGCTCCAGGCCATCAACAAGGCCGAGGACCGCCAGCTCTTCAAGGCGGCGATGCAGAAGATCGGCATCCCGCTGCCGAAGAGCGGCTACGCCACCTCGCTCGACGAGGCCAAGGCCATCGTCAAGGACATCGGCTTCCCGGCCATCATCCGCCCGAGCTTCACCCTCGGCGGGACCGGCGGAGGCGTGGCCTTCAACTCCGACGAGTTCGAGGCCATCTGCCTCGCCGGGCTGAAGGCCAGCCCCACCTCCACGCTTCTGGTGGAGGAGAGCGTGCTGGGCTGGAAGGAGTTCGAGCTCGAGGTGGTCCGCGACACCGTGGACAACGTCATCATCATCTGCTCCATCGAGAACCTCGACCCGATGGGGGTCCACACCGGCGACAGCATCACCGTCGCCCCGGCACAGACGCTGACCGACAAGGAGTACCAGCGTCTCCGGCAGGCCTCGCTGGCCATCATCCGGGAGATCGGCGTCGACACCGGCGGGTCCAACATCCAGTTCGGCATCAACCCGGCGGACGGGCGGATGGTCGTCATCGAGATGAACCCGCGGGTGAGCCGTTCCAGCGCCCTGGCCTCCAAGGCCACCGGGTACCCCATCGCGAAGGTCGCCGCGAAGCTGGCGATGGGCTACCGGCTGGACGAGCTGAAGAACGACATCACCCGGGACACGCCGGCCTCGTTCGAGCCGACGCTGGACTACGTGGTGGTGAAGATCCCGCGGTTCAACTTCGAGAAGTTCCCCCGGTCGACGCGCGCGCTCACCACCTCCATGCGGAGCGTGGGCGAGGTGATGGCCATCGGCCGGACCTTCCGCGAGGCCTACATGAAGGCCCTGCGGAGCACCGAGTCCGGCGCGCTGTCCTCCTTCGAGCCGCTGGAGCTGCCCGCCGACCCCGAGGCCCGTACCGAGAAGGTCCGCGACCTCATCCGCGTGCCCAGGCCCGAGCGGCCGCAGGCGCTGTTCCACGCCTTCCGCGAGGGGATGAGCGTCGACGAGGCGTTCCAGCTCAGCGCCATCGACCCCTGGTTTCTCCGCAACATCCGTGACCTGGCGCTCGAGGCGAAGGCGGTCTCCGGGGCGAAGCTGGCGGACCTCGACGATGCCCGGCTCCGGCGGCTGAAGGCGGAAGGGTTCTCCGACCGGCTGCTCGCCTTCCTCCTCGGGACGACCGAGGGGGAGCTGCGGGCGCACCGGCACCGGAAGGGCATCCGCCCGGTCTTCAAGCGCGTCGACACCTGCGCCGCCGAGTTCGAGGCCTACACGCCCTACCTCTATTCTTCCTACGAGGACGAGGACGAGGCGCCGCCCACCGACCGGAAGAAGGTGATGATCCTCGGCAGCGGCCCCATCCGGATCGGCCAGGGCATCGAGTTCGACTACTGCTGCGTCCACGCCGTCTTCGCCCTGCGCGCCGCCGGGTACGAGACGGTGATGGTGAACTGCAACCCCGAGACCGTCTCCACCGACTACGACACCTCGGACCGCCTGTACTTCGAGCCGCTCACCCTCGAGGACGTGCTGGAGATCGCCCACCGCGAGAAGCCCATCGGGGCCATCGTCCAGTTCGGCGGGCAGACGCCGCTGCGCCTCTCGGTGCCGCTGGAGAAGGCCGGGCTGCCCATCCTCGGGACCACGCCGGACGCCATCGACCGCGCCGAGGACCGCGAGCGCTTCGCGAAGCTGATCGAGAAGCTGGGGCTGAAGCAGCCGGAGAACGGGGTCGCCCGGAGCCCGGACGAGGCGCACGGCACCGCGCAGAAGATCGGCTACCCGGTGATGGTCCGCCCCTCCTACGTGCTCGGCGGGCGAGCGATGGAGGTGGTCTACGACGCCGAGAGCCTCGAGCGGTACATGCGCGAGGCGGTGAAGGCGTCGCCCGAGCACCCCGTCCTCATCGACCGCTTCCTGAAGGACGCCATCGAGGTGGACCTGGACCTGGTCGCGGACCGGACGGGAGAGGTGCTGGTGGGGGGTCTGCTCGAGCACGTCGAGGAGGCGGGGATCCACTCCGGTGATGCGTCCGCGACGCTCCCGCCGCACTCGCTCTCACCCGAGCTGGTGGAGCGGATGAAGGACCAGGCCACGGCGCTGGCCCGCGAGCTGAAGGTCGTGGGCCTGATGAACGTCCAGTTCGCCATCCAGGGGAAGGCGCTCTACGTCCTGGAAGTGAACCCGCGGGCGTCGCGGACGGTGCCCTTCATCTCCAAGGCCACCGGCGTCGAGCTGGCGAAGATCGCGGCGCTGTGCATGGTCGGGAAGACCCTCCGGGAGCTGAACACCCCACGCGAGATCGAGATGAAGCACGTGGCGGTGAAGGAGTCGGTGTTCCCCTTCGCCCGCTTCCCCGGCGTGGACGTCATCCTCGGGCCGGAGATGAAGTCCACCGGCGAGGTGATGGGAATCGCCGACGACTACTACTCGGCCTTCGCCAAGAGCGAGCTCGCCGCCGGGTCGGCGCTGCCCAGCTCGGGGACGGTGTTCATCTCGGTCAAGGACGACGACAAGCCGGCGATGGTGGACCTGGCCAAGCGGCTCCGGGCGCTGGGCTTCCGGCTGGTGGCCACCGGCGGAACGCACCGGTACCTCAAGAACAAGGGCATCGAGATCGAGCACGTCCTCAAGGTCACCGAAGGGCGCCCGCACGTCGTGGACAAGATCGTGGACGGCGAGATCGACCTGGTCATCAACACCACCTTCGGGAAGAAGGAGATCGCGGACAGCTTCAGCATCCGCCGCGAGTCGCTGATGCACTCCGTCCCCTACTACACGACGGTGCAGGCGGCCCGGATGGCGGTGGGGGCGATCGAGGCGCTCGCGCGTGGGCGCATCCCCGTGACGGCGCTCCAGGACGCCTTGAAAACGGGGGGGAAGTGAGCCGCATCCCGATCACCGCGTCCGGTCTCCGGCGCCTCAAGGAAGAGCTGAAGCACCTTCAGGGTGTGGAGCGGCTGAAGATCTCGAAGGAGATCGAGGTCGCCCGCGGCCATGGGGACCTGAGAGAGAACGCCGAGTACCACGCGGCCAAGGAGAAGCAGTCGCACATCGAGGGCCGGATCCTCAACCTGAACGACTGGATCGCCCGGGCCGAGGTCATCGACGTCTCGAAGCTCTCCGGCGACAAGGTGGTGTTCGGCGCGACGGTGAAGCTGCTCGACGTCGAGACCGACAAGGAGGTCACCTACACGCTGGTGGGTGAGCTCGAGGCGGACATCAAGCGCCGCCTCATCTCGGTCACCTCCCCGCTGGCCCGGGGGCTGATCGGGAAGGCGGTCGGCGACCTGGTGACCGTGCAGAGCCCGGGCGGGGCGCGGGAGTACGAGGTGGTCGAGGTCCTCTTCGAGGAACCGGAACAGGAGTAGCGGACCCCGGGAGTAGGCTGTCGCCCCATTTCGCAGGCGATGCCCTCCGCGTCCTACCTCCAGCCGCTGGTCGCTCCGCTGCGCTTCCTCGCGCAGAGCGACTTCGCGCGCCTGTCGACGGTGAAGGGGCTGGAGGGGCTGGTCCGGAAGGCGCTGGAGGGGGCTCGAGCGGCTCGCTCGGGTGCAGACGTGCAGCTGCTCGAGCGGGTGGCGCGTGCGCTGGAGCAGGGCGGACCGGACTCGCCGCAGGAGGCGCTCCGGGCGCTCGCGCCCCGCGTGCGCGAGGCGGCCGGTCCGACCGAGGGCATCGGCAGGCCCGTGTCCAAGGAGCGGCGAGCGCGCGAGCCCGCGTCCGCGCGGGACTCGGTGGGCGCGACGCTCCCCCGCGCACCGGACCCTGCGCGGACGCAGGCGTCGTCCGCTTTACCGCTCGCGGCACCCACCGGCACGCGCGCGAGCACGGGTCCGACCGCGCCCTCGACCCCGCGCGCCCCCACGCCGGACGTTCCCTCGCCCCCGAGCGCGTCGCCTCGCCGCCGGAAGCCACGGGCGCAGGGGACGCTCCTCGACGAGCCGCGGAAGCCGGGGCGCAAGGCGCGCAGGTCGGCGCGGGCGGCTCCGGAGACCCCCGAGGAGGAGGTGGCGCGCCCGATGTCCGCGGCGCCTCGCCGGGGACCCCTCGCCCAGCCCATCGGTGGCAGCGGGATCCGGGTGCCACCGCGGCTGGTGGAGGGGCTGAACCGCAAGGGGTTGCAGCGGGTGGGGGACCTCCTCTTCCTTCTCCCCCGGGCCTACGAGGACCGGCGCCGGCTCTCCACGCTCCGGGAGCTGCGCCCGGGCGAGCGCGGCGTCGCGGTGGGCACGGTGCGGATGGCGCGGGATCTCATGATCCGGCCGGGGAAGCGCGGCTTCCAGGCGGTGCTGGCCGACGAGACAGGGAGCATCGCCCTGACCTGGTTCCAGAGCGGGCCGTGGATGAAGTCGCGCGTGCCGGTGGGCAAGCGGCTCATCGTCTCCGGCGAGCTGCGGGCGGCGCCCGGCGGCCGGGAGATGGTGCACCCGGAGATCGAGCCCGCCGACGAGGGGAGGGGCCCGTCGCTCCACACCGGCCGCATCGTCCCCATCTACCCGGGCTTCGAGCGGCACGAGCAGCGGCAGGTGCGAGAGCTCGTCGCGAAGGTGGCCGCGGCGCACCTGGGGTCCGTCGACGATCCGCTCCCGGAGGCGCTGCGCGAGCGCCTCGCCCTTCCGCGGCTGGCGCACGCGCTGGCCCGCATCCATCAGCCCGCGCCGGACGACGACCTGGCCGCGCTCGACCAGCACCGGAGCCCCGCGCACCGCCGGCTGGCCTTCGACGAGCTGTTCCTCCTGCACCTGGGGCTCGCCCTCCGGCGCCAGGGGGTGAAGCACGAGCCCGGCATCGCCTTCCGGGTGGACGGCGATCGGCTGTCCCGGGCGCGAGGGCTGCTGCCCTTCACCTTGACCCGTGCGCAGGCCAGGGCGGTGGCGGAGATCGGGCGAGACATGTCGCGACCCGAGCCGATGCACCGGCTGCTGCAGGGCGACGTGGGATCGGGAAAGACGGCAGTCGCGGCGGTGGCGGCGGCGCTCGCAGTGGAGGACGGGTGGCAGGTGGCGCTGATGGCGCCCACCGAGATTCTCGCCGCGCAGCACCACGCGACGTTCGCCCGGGTGTTCCGGCAGGCCGAGGTGGAGGTCACCCTGGTCACCGGCGGCGGCACGTCGAGCGAGAAGCGGCGCGCCCGGGAGGCGGTGGAGAGCGGGCGAGCGCGGATCGCCGTGGGGACGCAGGCCCTCATCCAGGAGGGCACAGCCTTCCAGCGGCTGGGGCTGGTGCTGATCGACGAGCAGCACCGGTTCGGGGTCCTCCAGCGGCAGGCGCTCGGACACAAGGGCCGCCGGCCGGACGTCCTGGTGATGACGGCGACCCCCATCCCCCGGACGCTGGCGATGACCCTCTACGGGGACCTGGACCTGTCGGTGCTCGACGAGCTGCCGCCTGGCCGGACGCCGATCACCACGCGGGTCGCGACGCGGCCCCGCCAGCCGGAGGTCTGGGAGGCGGTGGAGATCGAGCTGCGCCAGGGCCGGCAGGCCTACGTGCTGTACCCGCTGGTGGAGGCGTCGGAGAAGATCGACCTCGCCGACGCGACGCGGGGCGCGGAGGAGCTGCAGGCGCGCTGGCCGCACCGCCGGGTGCAGCTGCTGCACGGGCGGATGAAGCAGGAGGAGAAGGACGGGGTGATGAACGGATTCCGCACCGGCCAGGTGGACGTGCTGGTCTGCACGACGGTGGTGGAGGTGGGGGTGGACGTGGCGAACGCGTCGGTGATGGTCATCCAGAACGCCGAGCGGTTCGGGCTCTCACAGCTGCACCAGCTCCGGGGACGGGTGGGGCGAGGCGCGGCGGCGTCCTTCTGCTACCTGCTTCCGTCGTTTGCGTCGGGGCCGGACGCCCGGGAGCGGCTGGAGGTGCTCGAGCAGAGCACCGACGGGTTCGTCATCGCGGAGAAGGACCTCGAGCTCCGCGGCCCCGGGGAATTCCTGGGAACACGGCAGAGCGGGGTTCCCGAGCTGAGCGTGGCGAACCTGGCGCGGGACCAGGCCCTCTCGGCGGTGGCGGCCGAGGAGGCGAAGGCCATCGCCGCCGAGGACCCCCGGCTGGCCCGCCCGGAGAACAGGGGTCTGCTGCTGGCGCTGGAAGAGCGGTGGGAGGGGAAGCTCTCCCTGGCCCGGGTGGGGTAGCCAGGCCGGCGGCGGCGTTTTACGTTGCCGCAGGCATGGAGGACGGTCGGCTCATCCTGGCGTTGCGCCGGAGCGGCATCCGGGACGAGCGCGTGCTCGCGGCGATGACGCTGCTCGCGCGCTCGGACTTCGTGCCCGAGCGGCTGCGGGACATCGCGTCCCAGGACGAGGCCCTGCCCATCGGCGAGGCGCAGACCATCAGCCAGCCCTACGTGGTGGCCCTGATGAGCGAGGCGCTGGAGGTCCGCCCCGGGGACCGGATCCTCGAGATCGGCACCGGGTCCGGGTACCAGGCGGCGGTGCTCCACCTGCTCGGGGCGGACGTCCACAGCATCGAGGTCCGGGAAGGACTCGGGCGGACGGCGGCGGAGCACCTCGCGCCGTTCGCCGGTCCGCGGCTCCACCTCCGGATCGGGGACGGGTTCCAGGGCTGGCCGGAGGCAGCGCCCTTCGACGCGATCGTGCTGACGGCCGCGCCGGAGCGGCTCCCGGTCTCCCTGGTGGAGCAGCTCGCGCCCGGTGGGCGGCTGGTCGGTCCGATCGGGGGGCAGCACGAGGGCCAGGAGCTGGTCCGTCTGCGCAAGGCGGACGACGGGACGCTGCAGAGCGAGCGGCTCATCTCGGTGCGCTTCGTGCCGATGACGCCTGCGCCACTTCCGACCTGAGGATCGAGCGAGCGTGCGACCCTGTCCCGTCTGCGAGGCACCGGTCACCGGCTGGCAGTGCGAGGTCTGTGGAAAGCAGGTGGGCCAGTCGCCTGGCGCCGCGAACCTGACGTCTCCCTTGGAAGGCATGGAGCCGACGCTCCTGCCGACGGAGGTTCTGGGGTTGCCGGTGGAGCTGCCACCGGGCCTGGAGCCGACGGCGACCGACCCGGTGCCCGAGGTTCCCGGTGAGCCGCTCCTTGGCTGGGAGGTGACGCACGCCGGAGCCGGGCCGGACGTGGGCGCGGGAGGGCTCCCGGATCTGGACACCGGCCGCGCAGCGCCCGAGGGACCGCCCGCGGTCGCGCCCTCGGTGGTGACCTGCCGGTACTGCAGGAACGTCCAGGGGTCGGGGCTCTTCTGCGATCGGTGCGGGATGCGCCTCCCGTGGGTCGCGCCGTCGTCCGCCGCGGCGAAGAAGGCTGGCGGGAAAACGGCGGATGTCTCGGAGCGCCGGGTCTGCAAGCGGTGCGGCGAGCGGAGTCCCGCCCCGATGGAGCGATGCGGGGCCTGCGGGGCGCTGCTGGACATCACGCCCTAGCCATCGCCGGGGCGGGTGCCGTAGGGTCCGCCCGCTTGCAAACCGAATCCTCGATCGAGCTGTCGCCCGACGTGGCGCGCGCGCGGCTGCCCGAGCTCCAGGCGCAGCTGGCCGTGCGCCAGAGCACGACGCACTTCGCGCGTGCGGGAGTGGCGCTGGTGGCCTCGGCCGTCTTCACCGGGGCCGCGGCGAAGCTGTTCTGGGATTCGATCCGCTTTCCGGTGCTCGGAGCCATCTCGGCGGCGATCGCGAGCGCGCTGATCGTGTTCGCGTGGAGTCAGTACCGGCGGGGGTGGAACCACCACCGGCGGGAGCTCGAGCTGTTCGCGTCGTTGCAGGCGGTGCACCGGGCGCTCCACCTGGACGATCCGGCGGCGCTGCTGCCCCGATGAGGACGCCGGCGGGGCGGTTCGTCGTCCTCGAGGGCATCGACGGCTCGGGGACGACGACGCAGGCGGCACGGCTGGCGGCGTCGCTGCGGGCCGCGGGGCACGCGGTGGTGAGCACCCGCGAGCCCTCGGACGGACCGCTCGGAGTCGTGCTGCGGCAGGCGCTGACGCGGCGGCTGGTGGGGCTGTCGGACCAGGCGCTGGCGCTGCTCTTCGCGGCGGACCGGCTGGACCACCTGGCGTCGGTGGTGGAGCCGGCCCTGGCGGAGGGGAAGGTGGTGGTGTCGGACCGCTACGTGCTCTCCTCGCTGGCGTACCAGGGGATGCGGCTGCCGCTGTCGTGGGTGGAGACGCTGAACGCTGCGGCGCGGCCGGCAGATCTCACCCTGTACCTCGAGGTGGACCCCCGGACGGCGGCGCGGCGGCGGCAAGGGCGTGGAGGGGCAGCGGAGCTGTTCGATGCGGATGAGGTCCAGCGGGCGGTGGCGCGTGCCTACGGGCGGGTGGTGCGGAAGCATGCCCGGGCGCAGCGGGTGGTGCGGGTGGACGGGCGGGCGGCGCCGGACGAGGTCGCGCGGGAGATCCTCTCCCGGGTGCGGACTGTGCTCCCCCGGCGCAGGCGGAAGTAGACCGCCGCGTCGGGCGCGAGGTCGGTCGTCGCGGGTTAGCGTCGCGGCATGACCCGAAAGATCGTCTTCACTGCCAGGGCAGCCAGGCCGCCCGCCACCTACAGCCAGGCCGTCAAGGCCGCGGGTCTGGTCTTCGTCTCGGGCACCGCGCCGCACGATCCGGCGACCGGGACCATCCAGGGGGCGACGATCCAGGAGCAGACCCGTCAGTGTCTGACCAACATCGCCGCGATCCTCGAGGAGGCCGGGAGCTCGATGGACCGGATCGTGAGCGTGACGGTCGTCCTGGCGGATGAGGACGACTTCGCGGGCATGAACGAGGAGTGGCTGCGCTGGTTTCCGTCCAATCCTCCCGCGCGGCAGGGAGCCAAGCTGCCGGTGCGCGTCCCGGGTCTCAAGGTGTCGATCGCGGCCATCGCCGAGGCCTGAGGGCCCCGAGATCGACGCTGCTGCCGCGGCGCGGGCGGAAGTAGAGTGCCTCTCCGGATGGCACGGACGGGCGCGGCGGCGATCATCATCGGCAACGAGGTCCTCTCGGCGAAGGTCGAGGATGCGAACGGCGCGCACCTCGTGCGCCGGCTACGCGAGCACGGCCTGCCCCTCCGCGGGATCTTCGTCGTGCCGGACGAGATCGAGGCGATCGTGGGGGCGGTGGTGAACGCGCGCGCGGTGGCCCGCTGGGTGGTCACGAGCGGGGGCATCGGGCCGACGCACGACGACGTGACAGTGCGCGCGGTGGCGCTGGCGCTGGGGCGCGAGGTGGTGCGGCTGCCGCGGATCGTCGAGCTGCTGTCGCGTGCGCACTCCGGCTCGATGCCGGCGGAGGCGCTGCGCCTGGCGGAGGCGCCGGAGGGGACCGAGCTGCTCGCCCCGGAGGGGACGGTGTATCCGGTGCTGGCGGTGGAGGGGATGTTCCTGCTGCCGGGGGTGCCGTCGCTGTTCAAGCTGCAGCTGGAGACCGTGCTGTCGTCGTTGCCGAAGGGGGCGGTGCACGTGCGGTCGCTGTACCTGTCACGGGGTGAGGCGGAGATCGCCGCGGCGCTGGACCGGGTGGCGCTCGGCATGCCGGACGTGGGGATCGGCAGCTACCCGGCGGTGACGTCCGGGGCGGATCACCGCGTCCGGGTGACGGTGGAGGCGGCCGAGCCCGAGCGGGTCGAGCTCGTCGTGGCGCGCCTGCGGAGCGAGCTGCCCGAGGGCGCTGTCCTGCGGGTGGAATAGGCGTCGCTGCGCCCGGAACCCGCCTCCTAGATCGCCCGCTCGGGCAGCGTCGGCCCGACGCGGTCCCTCAGGGTGAAGAACTCCTCCGAGACAGAAAAGGTGAGCAGCGCTCTCAGATCTGCTCTCTCTCGCACGGCGCGGACGACGCTCTCCGAATCCTCCGGCGTCTTCGAGCTCGCGAACGCCGGGTCCTCCCGCAGCACCATGGTCAGCGCGATCGCGGGATCCCCGCACACCAGCAACCCGGCCCGGTTCCCCGAGGCGAACAATCCCTGGAGCGTCTTCCCCAGGTCCGGCACCTTGCCGTGCGCCACCTCCCACGCCGGGTTCTCCAGCGCGCGGAGCGTCTTCCTCGAGAACATCTTCCGCAGGGTCCGGATCCGCTCCTCGTCCCGCTGTCCGAGCCCCTCGAAGTCCGGAACGACGAGGCGGATGCAGTCTCCGAGCAGATTCGCCAGCTCCTGCTCCGGCAACTTTCCGGCGAGCGCGAACCGCTGGACGATCGCGAACACCGCGCGCCCGATGAGGAACATCTGCTCACGGGAGTTGAACCGGCGGACGACCTCCTGTCCCACGCAGATGCTCGGCGGATCGCTCGTCTCGGCCACCATCAGGCCGCGGCGCGCCTGGTAGACGTCGAAGTGGGCGACGCCGAAGCCTTCGGCCACCAGACGGATCGCCCGCACCAACGGGTGGTCGGAGCGGAGCCGGTCGGCGCGCGGGTCGACGCCGAGCGCCTCGAAGTCGGGCGGGTACAGCCGGGCGACCTGGTCTCCGACCGCCCGGAGCACCTCGGTGAGCGGGTTGCGCGCATCGGGATGGAGAAGCAGCCCGAGCGACGCGGCATCCACCCGGGCGTGCGGTTCGGTCGGAAGGCGGCCCCGCCAGTCGAGGTGGAGGTGGATGGCGCGGGGCGGCCCCCCGTTCAGGAAGGCGCTGGCGGCGGCGGCGCAGAAGCTCCGGTCCAGCATCCGCTGCGAGTCCCAGATCTCGTAGAGCGTCTCGAGGCTGAGCGCGCGAACCGGGTCGAGGGCGAGGACCTCGCGGTGGGCGTCCACGGCGAGGTCGGCCGACCCCGGGTCCTTGCTCAGCATGTCCGCCAGCGCGGCGCGGGCCTCGAGGCTGCCGGGGTCCAGCTCCACGGCGGCGCGGCAGGCGGCCACCGCTCGCGAGAGGTCTCCAATCGCACGGAGGTAGAGCTCGGCGAGGCGGACCCGGATCCGGGCCGCGGAGGCGGGAGGGCAGGGCGGCCGGGCGCGCTCGTCGAGGAGCTGCAGGAGCAAGGAGAGCCGCCCGCGCCGCTCGAAGAGCGGGATGACCCGGTCGAGCGCCTCAGGCTCCTCGAGCAGAAGGGGCAGCGCTTCCCTCGCCTCGGTCACCGAGCGCTCGCCGTCGTCGAACCCCTCGCTCAGCGCCTCCGCGAGACGGAGCGAGGCCCGGGCCCGGTCCACCGGGCGGGTCTCCATCGACCGGAGCTGCTGCAGACAATCCACCACGCCGGTCCAGTTGCGCGAGGCCCGGTGCAGCGTGGCGAGCCGGTCCAGCGGCTCGGCGGAGCGGACCGAGGCCAGCGCGGCGTTGAAGGCGGCGACGGCCCGGGCCGACTGGTCCAGGTGCTCCTGGTAGATGACGCCGAGGCGGAGCTGCAGGGCGGCGAGGGTCTCGGCGTCGCCCCCGATGTGCAGGCGCGCCTCGAGCGCCTCGGCGGCATCGGACCAGCGTCCCTGCTCCCCGGCGAGCACGGCGCGCAGCTCGAGGGCCTCGGCGTGCTCCGGCTCCGCCTCCAGCGCCTTGCCCAGCGCGCCCAGCGCCCGCCCCCGATCGCCGACGCCGTCCAGCCAGCCCCGTGCGGCCTTGAAGAACTCGTCCGCGGCGCCGGGGCGGTCACCCGAGGCGAGGCGCGTCTGTCCACGCCGCTCGTTCAGCGAGGCCAGCTCCGCGGCCCCTCCCTTCCGGGCGAGCAGCGACTCCACCGCCTCGGCAGCCTCGACCTCCAGCGGATCCAGGTCCAGCACCCGCTCGAAGGAGTCGATGGCGCGGTCGGGCTTCTGCAGCTCGTTCATCCACAGGCGCCCGGCCTCGAGCCAGGCCTGGACGGCGCCCTCGCGGCTTCTCGCGGCCGCGGCCTCTGCCTCCCAGGCGAGGGCAGCCGCCTCGGTCTCGCCCATCCGGAGCCGGATCCGGCGCACGCCCTGCAGCGCGATGAGCTCGGCGGGCTCGAGCGCGAGGGCGGCCTGGTAGGCGGAGAGCGCCAGCGGGAGCGTCTCCTGGGCGCTCTCTCCGAGCTGACCCAGCCGGAGGTGCAGCTCGAGCCGGGCAGCCGGAGCCTCGGTGACGGAGAGGCGGCGCTCGTAGAACTCACGGAGGCCGTGGACGTCGCCGACCTGCCGGAGCGCGCGCTCGAGCTGGAAGGCGATCCGCGGATCCTCCGGGTCGACGAGGAAGGCGCGTCGCAGGTGCTCCAGCCGCTCGTCGATGCGGGGGCGGCCGTGCTCCAGCGAGGCGGAGAGCCTCAGCGCGGCGGCGAGGCCCGGATCCGCGACACGGCTGGCCAGCCGCTGCCGCACGTCCGCGCGGCGCGCCCGGTCCGCGGCCCGGGTGTGCTCGAGGAGGAGGAGCGCGCCCACGTCGTCCGGCTCGATCTCCAGCGCCGACTCGGCGACGGCGGCGGCGCGGTCGAGGTGACCGGCCGCGAGCAGGGCGTGGGCGAGCCGGAGCCGCGCCACGAGACGCTCCGACGGGTTGCCAGCCACGGTGGCGCGCTCGAGCGCCTGGAGCGCGTCCGGCCCTCCCTCCGACCCGGAGAGTGACTCCAGCTGGCGGAGGGCGGGGATGTGATCCGGCGCCAGCCGGAGGACGGACTCGAGCGTCGCGGCCGCGGCGGTGGGGTCGGTGAGTGCGTCCAGCTGGAGGGTCGCGACCTCGAAGAGAGCGTCGGCACGGGCGCGCGGGTCGGTCCGGGTCCGGGCGGTGCGCTCCAGCGTGGACACCAGTCCGGCCCAGTCGCCCTGCCCGCGCTGGATCCGGGCCAGCGCCCGGAGCGCGGCGCCATGGTCCGGGTCCCGGCGGAGCACCTCGTCCCAGGCGGCGCGCGCGGCGTCGAGGTCCACGAGCCGGGTCTCCTCGAGATCGGCGATGCGCGCCCAGAGCTGCACGGCGCGGGTGGACCCGGCGAGCTCGGCCTCGCGCCGGTACATCCCGCCGAGCTCCTTCCACCGGCCTTCGCGCGCATAGAGCCGTCCCAGCGCCTGGAGCGCGGGGAGGTAGGTGCGGTCCGCGTCCAGGAGCCGCTCCAGGACGCCGATTGCGGCCGCGTCGTCGTTCAGTCGCTCCTCCAGCACCTGCGCGGCGCGGTGCCGGAGGGTGATGGCGTGCGCCGGGTCGCTGGAGAGCTCTGCCTGGCGCTCGAGGAGGGGGACCAGCTCGTCCCAGGCCTCGCGCCGTTCGGCCAGCCGCGCCAGGTGCACCAGGGAGGGAAGATGATCGGACGCGAGGTCGAGCGCCCGGCGAAGGGCGTCCGCGGCGAGGTCGAGGTTCCCGAGGTGCTCCTCGGCCTCCTGGGCGATGCGCCCCAGCGCGGTGACGCCGTCGGCGGGGGAGTTGATGGAGAGCAGCTCCTCCTCGTGGAGGGTGATGAGCTCGTTCCAGCGCTGCTCGCGGCGGAGCACCCGCTCCAGGCCCTGGCGCGCGGGGAGGTAGCGGGGGACGAGCTGGAGCGCCTCGCGGAAGCGAGCCAGCGCCTCGTCGGTGCGGTGGAGCCGCGCGTCGAGGATCTCCGCGGAGCGGAAGTGCAGCTCGGCGCGGGTCCGTGGGTCGCCCACGCCGGCGAGCTCGGCGTCGTAGACGGCCACCAGTGCCGGCCAGTCCTGGGTCTTGGCGTGGAGCCGGCCGAGCCCGCTGAGCGCGACCGGATGACCGGGAACCCGGGCGACCACGGCCTCGTAGCAGCGCACCGCCTGCGGATCGCGATGCAGCGTGTCCTCGAGGAGCGCGGCGAGGCGGAGCTGCACGGTGAGCCACTCCCGCTCGTCGCGAACGGCGGCGGTGAGCGAGGCGAGCACGTTGACCAGCTCCTCGGGACGCTCCAGCGACTCGTGGAGGGTGGCCAGTGCGCTCAGCACCGAGGTGTCCTCGGGGTTCTGGTGCCGGGCGGCGTTGAGCGCGGCGACGGCGTCCTCCGGCCGCTCCTGACGGACGTAGGCGCGGGCGAGCGCGGTGTACGCCGGGACCGACGTCGGGCCGCCCAGCTCGGCCTCGGCGGCCAGCACCGCGATGACCGCCTCGTCGTCGCCAGCCGACTCCGCGGCCCTCCGGAGCGCGCCGAGGGTCACCGGGTCCCGCCGGTCGAGGGCGAAGGCCTCGCGCCACCGGCTCAGCGCCTCGGCGTGCTGGCCCAGGCGCTCGTGGAGGGTGGCGGCGGTCTGGAGCGCGTGCGCGGCGAGCCGCGGCTCGGGCAGGGCACGGGCGAGGAGGGTCTGGACGCGGAGCAGGCCCGCCACGTCCCCGTGCGCGGCGAGCATGCCCTCGGCCTGGACCAGGAGCCCGAGATCCGCGGGCTCGAGCTCGAGGGCGGCGGCGAGCACCTCGGTCGCGTCGTCCCAGCGGTCGAGGCGATCGGCGAGCACCTCGGCCTTCTCGAAGAGGAGCGCGGCGCGTGGCCGGGCGCCCTCGGTGGCGGCCAGCTCGGCGTCGAGCAGCTGGAGCACCATGGGCCAGTTCCCGACGTCGGAGAAGATGCGCCGCGCCGAGCGCAGGTTCTCGACGAACCTCGGGGCCAGCCGGTACGCGGACTGGAAGGCTGCCGCCGCGGCGCGGAGGTTTCCCAGCGGCCGTTCCCAGAGCAGCCCGAGCTCGTGGTACAGCCGCGCGCTGCGCGGGTCCGGCTCGAGCGACCTCGCCTCTCTCTCCAGCGCCGCGATGCGGGCACGGACCTCGGAGACCTCTGTCTCGGAGGGAGCCGTGGGGCGCCCGACCGGCGCTTCCCGCTCGGGAGGTGCGGTCATGCGGCGTGCGCGGCGGCCAGGAGCTCGCCGGAGTCGATGAGCGCGGAGACGGCCTCGATGTCGCGATGAATCTCCCGGTCCTCCTCCATCGAGGGGACGACCTGACGGACGGCGGCGTGTGCCGCGGCGACGCCTCGCCCGGCGCGGAGTGGCTTGCGGAAGTCGAGCGCCTGCGCCGCGACCAGCACCTCGACGGCCAGACAGGAGCGGGTGAACTCGACCACCTGGCGCGCCTTGAGGGCGGCGGTCATGCCCATGCTCACGTGGTCCTCGCGACCGGCGGAGGAGGGGATGGAGTCGACCGAGGCGGGATGGCTGAGCACCCGCGACTCGGCGACCAGGGCGGCGGAGGTGACCTGGGCGATCATGAAGCCGGAGTTGAGGCCGGAGTTCTTCGCCAGGAAGGGCGGGAGCCCGCTCAGGGCAGGGTTCACCAGCTGCTCCACCCGCCGCTCGCTGATCGCGGACAGCTGGGTGCAGGCAATGGCCAGCACGTCGAGGGCGAGCGAGACCGGCTGGCCGTGGAAGTTCCCGCCGGAGACGATCAGGTCCTCGCCGGGGAAGACCAGCGGGTTGTCGGTGGCCGAGTTCACCTCGATGGAGAGCACCCGCCGCCCATAGGAGAGCCCGTCGCGCACCGCACCGTGCACCTGTGGCATGCAGCGGAGCGAGTAGGGGTCCTGCACCTTCGAGCAGTCGGCGTGGCTGACGACGATCTCCGAGTCGCGGAGCAGGGCGCGGAGGTGCTCGGCCACCGCCGTCTGTCCGGGGTGGGGACGCACGGCCTGGATGGGCGGGATGAAGGGACGGTGGCTGCCGAGGAGGCCCTCCAGGGTCATCGCGCCGGCGAGGTCTGCCACCTCGGTGAGCGCCTCCCCGCGGAGAAGGGCGAGCGCTCCGACCGCGCACATCGCCTGGGTGCCGTTGACGAGGGCGAGCCCCTCCTTGGCCTCGAGCACGACCGGCTCCAGACCGGCGCGGGCCAGCGCGGCGCGTCCGAGCAGTCGCTCGGTGCCGACGAACGCCTCGCCCTCGCCGATGAGGACCAGGGCGAGGTGGGCGAGCGGGGCGAGGTCTCCCGACGCGCCGACGCTCCCTCGCTCGGGGACGACCGGGATGACGCCGCGGTTGAGCATGTCCAGCGCGAGCTGGAGGGTCCGGGGCCGGATCCCGGAATATCCCTTCGCGAGGACGTTGCAGCGCAGGAGCAAGAGAGCGCGCGCCTCGGGGACCGGAAGCGGTGTGCCGACTCCGGCGGCGTGGGAGAGGAGGAGGTTGCGCTGAAGGGTGCGGAGGTCCTTCCGGTCGATGCGGACCTCTGCGAGGGTGCCGAATCCGGTGTTGATGCCGTAGGCCGCGGCCTCTCCGGCCGCCACCCGATCCACGAGCGCGCGTGCCCGCTCGACCCGCGCCAGGGCCTCGGGCGCGAGCTCGACGTGGACTCCGCCGCGCGCCACGTCGCGGATCTCCTCCAGGCTCAGCGTCTCGCCGTCCAGGAGCAATCGCCGGTCCGTCATGGGCGGCGGAAGGTACCCCGAGGTGCGCCTCTACGTCTAAGGTAGCGGACGCATTCCAGAGCGGGACCGAGCGCTCGCGGCAAGACCGCCGGGCCGGGGCGGCGCGCGGGCTGCATGGAGGAGCGGACGACGGTGGCGCTGTGGGTCCAGAAATACGGGGGCACGTCGGTGGCGGACCCGGAGCGCATCCGGGCGGTCGCACGGAGGTGTCTCCAGGCGCGGGCGGCGGGTCACGACCTGGTGGTCGTGGTCTCGGCGATGTCCGGGGAGACCAACCGTCTGCTGAAGCTGGTCCAGATGGTGAACCAGCGGCCGAGCGAGCGGGAGCAGGACGTGGTGGTGGCCACCGGGGAGCAGGTGACGATCGGCCTGCTCTCCCTCGCGATCCAGGCGGCCGGCGGTCAGGCCGCGAGCTTCCTCGCCCACCAGTGCCGCATCGTGACCGACAGCACGTTCAGCAAGGCCCGCATCAAGCGGATCGACGAGGAGCCGCTGCGCGCGGCGCTGGCACGAGGCGACGTCGCGGTGGTGGCCGGGTTCCAGGGGATCGACGAGGGTGGGAACGTCACCACGCTCGGCCGCGGTGGCTCGGACACGACGGCGGTGGCGCTGGCGGCGGCGCTCCAGGCGGAGCGCTGCGAGATCTACACCGACGTGGACGGGGTCTACACCGCGGACCCCAGCGTCTGCCCCGCGGCGCGGAAGCTGGACCGCATCAGCTACGAGGAGATGCTGGAGGAAGCGTCGCTCGGGGCGAAGGTGCTGCAGATCCGCTCGGTGGAGTTCGCGATGAAGTACCGGGTCCCCCTGTGGGTGAAGTCGTCGTTCACCGACGATCCGGGAACGCTGGTGTGCGAGGAGGACGCGGCGATGGAGGACGTACTGGTCAGCGGCATCACCTACGACCGGAACGAGGCCCGGCTGGTGCTGCGCGGGGTCCCGGACAGGCCGGGGGTGGCGGCGCGCATCTTCGGAGCGCTCGACGAGCGGCACATCGTGGTGGACATCATCGTCCAGACCGCGCAGCAGGATGGCCGGGCCGACCTGAGCTTCACCGTGGGGCGGGGAGACCTGCCCGCGGCGCGCGACACGATGGACCGGCTGGTGTCCGAGCTCGGTCTGCGCGGGGTGGAGAGCGACGATCAGATCGCCAAGATCTCCATTGTCGGCGTCGGGATGCGGAACCACTCCGGCGTGGCGGCGCGGATGTTCGACGTCCTCGGCAGGGAGGGCGTCAACATCCAGAGCATCTCCACCTCGGAGATCAAGGTCTCGTGCGTGGTGGCGGCCAAGTACACCGAGCTCGCGGTTCGGGCGCTGCACACCGCCTTCGGGCTGGACCGGGCGGACGCTGCGGCGGCTCCCCGGTGACCCACGGGCGGACGGCGGCGCTCGCCGTCGCGCTGCTCGGAGCGCTCGGAGCGGGGGCCTGGGCGCAGTCCCGCTGGCCGGAGGGGAGGCCGGCACTCGACTGTCCTCCGGAGCGGGTGGGCTGGGTGGGGGAGGGGGTCGGGGGATTAGCCCGCTGCGATGCGGGTGGGACGCCGCCGGCGTCGGTCCGGGCCGCGCTCGGCCTCCGGCTCCCGCTGAACCGGTTGACCGAGGCCGAGCTGGCGCGGCTGCCGGGGGTGGGGGCGGTGGCGGCGCATGCGCTGGTGCAGTCCCGACCCTTCCGGAGCTGGGACGAGGTCGACGCGGTCCGCGGGGTGGGTCCGGCCCGGCTCCGCCTGCTGCGGCAGGCCACTGAACTCGATCCCTGAAACCTTTCCTGCTAACGCTTCGCCCCGTCCCTCGTGCAGATCGCCTGTCCCAACTGCCATACCCGCTACGCGCTGGACGACCGCTTGGTCCCTGCCGGTGGCGCACCGGTGCAATGCACCCGCTGCGGGCTGGTGTTCACCGCCCAGCGCGGCGACGGTCCAGCGGCGGCCGGGCAGCCGCCGGCGCCCTCGGGGACGCTGCCCTTCGGCAGCGCCGCGCGCACCGCCGGGCCCATCCGCACGGAGGCATACGGACAGAGCCCGCCGCCGTCGGCCTCCACCCAGGTCTTCGGCACCGGCCCTGCCGGCGCGGCGCCTCCGCCTGCCCCGCCGGGCGCAAACCGCACGCAGGTCTTCGGCTCGGGAACGTCCGAGCCGGCGCGCACCCAGGTCTTCGGCGCGAGCCCCGCGTCGCGGGCACCGGCACCGCAGCTCCCGGCGAACCGGACCCAGGTGTTCGGAGGAGCCCCGGGGGCGAGCCTGCCGCCCGAGCCTCCTCCCGCGGCCCGCACCCAGGTCTTCGGCGGGGTGCCCGCAGGACACTCCGAGCCCCCACCGACGGCACGGACCCAGGTCTTCGGCGGAGCGGCGGCGCGTCCTCCTCCACCTCCACCGCCCGAGGCGATGCGGACGCAGGTGTTCGGGGGCGCGGCAGCTTCCGCGCCCGGCGCTCCTCCTCCGCCTCCACCGGCGATGCGGACGGCGGTCTTCGGCGGAGCGGCGGCGCAGTCTCCGGAGGGGCTGGACCTTCCTCCCATGGCCGGTGAGGAGTCCTTCGCCGCCGGTGTGCCGTCGCTCGAGCTGCCCGGCGGCGGGCTGGAGCCGTTGCAGATGCCCGGTGCCCAGCCCTCGCGTGGCCAGCGACCGGACCCCGCGGAGCGCGCGCTGGCCCGGGAGCTGCGACGCCGGCGGACCCGGGCAGTGTGGACGCTGGTCGGGCTCGTGCTGCTGGTGGTGATCGCGTGGGCCGGCTGGGGTCTGTGGACCGGCCGGTCCGCGGTGCCGGCGTCGGTCCGGGCGGAGCGGGACGAGGCCTTCACCCGGTTGCGGCGCGACGATTCGCAGTCGCGGGCGGCGGCGATGAAGGTGCTCGACAGGCTGTCGGAGCGCTACCCGCAATGGGTCGGGGTGCGCGCCACCCAGGCGCTGGCGCAGACGCTGGAGCTCGACGACCAGCGGGCCCTGCTCCGGCGCCGCCTGTCCGACGCCGAGGCGCTGAAGACGACCCTGGCGCGGCTCGAGGCCGAGCGCACGCCTTCGGACTGGAAGGCGCAGTCCGACGCGGCCCGGGCGCGACTGGAGCAGTTGCGGCAGCAGACCGATCCGATGGTGGACGCGGTGAACGCGCTCGAGTCGAAGCTCAACGTCACCCGCGATGCGCTCAACCGGTTGCCACCGGGGAACGAGGACGACGAGCGGGCGCGTCTCCGGGCAGACGCGGTCTTCGCCGGGGTCGCGGGCCGGGCCGAGCGCGCCATCTCGGACGCCGAGCACTACAAGCAGCTCGGGGGCAAGGACGGCTGGGACGAGGTGGCCTACGCCGAGTACGTGCTCAGCGCGAAGAACGCCCCTCCGGACAGCGTGGAGAAGGCCGTGAAGTCGATGAACGAGCTCATGGCGCGCGACTCGACCTTCATCCGGCCCTACGTCCTCGCCGGGCGGCTCCTCCTGACACTCCGCCAGAAGGAGAAGGCGCTCTCGAAGCTCGACGCCGCGGTGGCCCTGAATCCGAAGCACGAGCTCGCCCAGGCCCTCATCGACCAGGAGCGGGCCAGGTAATCGTTACAGGCGTCGACTGGACGCCGGCGCATCCGTCCGGAACTGCTGCCTCCCCCCAGGCATGCCCGTTGCTGCCCTCCGACGGCTCCTGGGAGGGCGTGGATGGCGACGGTGGCGTTCTGGGCGGCGGCGGTACTCCTCGCGCAGACCTATTTCCTGTACCCGCTGTGGCTGCTGCTCCTGTCCCGCCTCCGGCCGGCGCGGCGGAGGGCTCCGCTGCGGATGAGGGCCTGGCCCACGGTCTCGCTCGTCGTCGCCGCCCACGACGAGGCGGGGTGCATCGAGGAGAAGCTCCGGAACAGCCTCCAGCTCGACTACCCACCGGACAGGCTCGAAGTGCTCATCGGCTCCGACGGGAGCACCGACGGGACGGACGACGTCGTGCGTGCCAACCCCGACCCGCGGGTCCTCCTCTCGCCGGCGCCGCGGGCGGGGAAGACCAGCGTCCTGAATCGCTGCATCCCCGCGGCCCGGGGTGAGATCGTGGTCCTCTCGGACGCGAACACCCGCATCGACCCGGGCGCGCTGAGAGCGCTGGTCCGCCACTTCGAGGATCCGGAGGTCGGCGCGGTCTGCGGCCGGCTCCAGCTCTACAACCCGACCCGGGCCGAGTACGAGGAGAGCGCCTACTGGAAGTACGAGTCGTGGCTGAAGGCGCTCGAGGGGACGCAGGGCGCGGTGGTGGGGGCGAACGGCGGGCTCTACGCCATCCGCCGGGACCTCTTCACGCGGTTGCCTCCCTCCACCATCGTCGACGACTTCGTGATTCCCCTCCGGATGCTCGATCAGGGCTACCGCGTGCTCTACGAGCCCGGGGCGCTGGCCTCGGAGGAGACGACCGAGGACTACGGCCGTGAGTTCGGACGCAGGGCGCGCATCGCCGCGGGGAACTTCCAGAGCCTGGGCCTCGTCCCGGGGCTGCTCTCGCCGCTTCGCGGCTTCCCGGCGTTCGCCTTCTGGTCGCACAAGGTGCTGCGCTGGTGCGCGCCGGCGCTGATGCTGATTGCGCTCGCGGCGAACGTGGCCCTGCTCGACGAGCCGTTCTACCGCGTCACCATGGCCGCCCAGGTCGGCTTCTATGCGCTGGCGCTGCTGGGGAGCGTGGCGGTGGGCCCGTCGGTGGTCCGGCGCGTCGCGGGGGTCGCCTACTACTTCGTGACGATGAACCTCGCGATCGCGGTCGGCTTCTGGCGATTTCTGCGAAACTCGCAGGCCGCCGCGTGGGAGCGAACCGCCCGCGCGTGAAGACGCGACGGAGGCGGGGATGCGGAGCACGCTGGCGCTCGCGGGCGTGATCGTGGTGCTCTCGGTCGGGGCGGCGGACCCGGTTTCGGCTGCCGACGCGGGAACGACGGGATCGGGCATGAAGGGGGCAGCGAGCGTGCACGCCGAGGGAAGCTTCGAGGTGAAGATCGCCCCGCAGGCCGACGACGCGGGCACGGGGCTCGGCCGGATGTCGATCCAGAAGACGTGGCACGGAGACGTCGAGGCGACGTCGCGGGGCGAGATGCTGACCGCGATGGGCGCGGGAAACGGCTCCGGCGCCTACGTCGCCGTCGAGCGTGTCACCGGGACCGTCGGCGGCCGGAAGGGGAGCTTCTCGCTCGTGCACCGCGGGGTCATGGCGGCCGGGCGGCAGGAGCTGTCGATCAGCGTCGTCCCGGGTTCGGGCACCGAGGCGCTGCAGGGCCTGGAGGGAACGGTGAGCATCCGGATCGATCCGGACGGAAAGCATTTCTACGTTCTGGCGGGGACACTGCCGGGACAGTGATTCGTCGAGCGCGCTCGACACCTCGCCGCGGATCTGTCGGACGGCGGCCGCCGAATTTACATGACCGTACGCACCGTACGGTGGCCGCGGAGCTGTGTTGCCGCCGCCTTGACCGCACCGACCATCACTCAGCTGCGTATCCTCACTGTGGACCGCGGAGGCGGCCGGCCGTGACTCAGATATCGCCGCCCTGCGGCTGCGGGGCGAGGACCGGGAGTGGCGAGCGGACGCCGTCCGGCGCGGGCGGCAGGACGGCGCCGTAAACCGCAAAGAGCTGTCCGGTGAGCACGGACTTGCCCGTGCCGGAAGAGCCGCGCAGCCAGTCGTTGAGGACGCGGCCGGAGCCGGGCTCGCTGCGTAGGGTGGGCCGGTCGACGTTCATCCGGTAGCGCATCACCCCGCGGCTCACGCGGTGGATGATGGAGACGGTCCCGTCGGAGTCCACGCTCTCCACCAGCGCGATGTGGGTGAGCCCGTCGTCCAGCTTGCCGTCGTGATCCCGGTCATAGGTGTCGTGAAAGAAGACCAGGTCTCCTGGATCCGGGCGGCCGGTACGGAAGAGTCGTCCACGGGACGAGGTCCACCGCCACACGGCCGTCACCCCGTTGTCCCCGGGCCGCGCGGAGCCGGTGAGCGGGACTCCGACGCTGGAGTACACGCCGAGCACCAGCCCGCTGCAGTCGTCGGGCAAGGCCTGTCCGGGCCAGCGGACCGACGTCTGTCCGAGCAGTCGCCGCGCCGTGGCCACCACCCGCCACCGGGTCTCCACACTTGCAGCCGGGTCGCCCTGGACCATGGGTTCGTGGACCGGCGGGGGCAGGGGGACAGCTGGGCGCGTGGCGGCGCAGGCGGCGCACACGAGAAGGGTACAGGCGGCGAGGGCACGGACCACGACAGCGCCGCATGGTGACTGGCGGCGACCGCTCGTCAAGAAAGCCCCCGGCGGCTGAGTGTTGGAGGGGGGCGGCTCCCCGCGTAAAGTCGAGGACTCGACCCCATGTCCGAGAAGCCGCGCATCGTCGGGATCGACCTCGGGACCACCAACACCCTGGTGGCCTCGGTGCGGAACCGCATCCCCAAGGTGGTCCCCACTGACCGGGGAAACCTCGTGCTTCCCTCGGTGGTTGCGCTCAGCGACAAGGGCGACCTCCTGATCGGCAAGATGGCGAAGGACCAGATGGTGGTGAATCCGAAGAACACCATCTACGGCGCCAAGCGACTGATCGGGCGGCAGTACGCAAGCCGGGTGGTGCAGGAGCTCCGGGAGTACTTCACCTACGACATGCTCGAGGGGCCGAAGGGCGACGTGGCGGTGAACCTCGGGGGCGCCACCTACTCGCTGGAGCAGATCAGCGGGATGGTGCTCGGGCACGCGAAGCGGATCTCGGAGCAGTTCCTGGGAAGCCCCTGCCCCGAGGCGGTCATCTCGGTGCCCGCCTACTACAACGACCTGCAGCGCGCGGCGGTGAAGGAAGCGGGGCGGCTCGCGGGCTTCGAGGTGAAGCGGATCGTCAACGAGCCCACGGCGGCGGCGCTGGCCTACGGATTCAACCGGGGGCTGGACCAGAACGTGCTGGTCTACGACCTGGGCGGCGGCACCTTCGACGTCTCGGTGCTGCAGATCACCGGCAACGTGTTCGAGGTACTGGCCACCGGCGGTGACACCTTCCTCGGGGGCGTGGACTTCGACAACCGGATCATCGACTACGTGCTGGAGACCTTCCAGCAGCAGACCCGGGTGGACCTGAGCCAGAGCCCCATCGCCATGCAGCGGATCAAGAACGCTGCGGAGGCGGCGAAGATCGACCTCACGCTCATCCCCAACGTGGTGATCGAGCTGCCGTACATCGAGGAGCGGAAGGGCAAGCCGCTCGACCTCCGCATCCCCCTGTCGCGCGAGCAGCTGAACGCGCTGACCCGGGACCTGGTGGACCGGACGTTCGACCTC
>Ga0207711_10000966_pt1 | contig 27506 bp, 22 predicted proteins | sample KBSS34metaG_FD_184401 | JGI IMG/M metagenome (GOLD analysis project Ga0207711, IMG submission 184401) | Switchgrass rhizosphere microbial communities from Kellogg Biological Station, Michigan, USA - KBS S3-4 metaG (SPAdes) (version 2) | ecosystem: Host-associated > Plants > Roots > Rhizosphere... | reverse complement strand
CGCACCGCCAGACTCCGCAAGCACCTTCGTGATCGCTGCCGTCAAAGACGTCTTGCCGTGATCAACATGACCAATCGTGCCAATGTTGCAGTGCGGCTTGTTCCGCTCAAACTTTGCCTTGCCCATAGTCTATCTCCGTATACTGAACTTCTAGTGGCCCGCTTGAGGCCGGTTGATTAGGCGTACTTCGCTTTGACTTCATCCGCGATCGCCTGCGGAACCTGCTCGTAGTGATGGAATTCCATCGAGTACTGCGCGCGGCCCTGAGACATCGAACGCAGCGTGTTGATGTAACCGAACATGTTCGCGAGCGGGACCATCGCGGTCACGACCTGCGCGTTGCCGCGGCTATCCGTGCCCTGCACCTGACCGCGACGCGAGTTCAGATCGCCGATGACACCGCCAAGGAAGTCTTCCGGCGTCACGACTTCGACCTTCATGATCGGCTCCAGAAGCTTCACCGCACCGCGCGACGCGAGTTCGCGGAACGCAGCGCGCGCCGCGATATCGAACGTGAGCGCGTTGGAGTCGACTTCGTGGTACTTGCCGTCCACGAGCCGCGCCTTGAAGTCGATGACCGGGAAGCCGGCGAGAAGACCGCTTTCCTTCTGCGCCTTCAGGCCCTTTTCGACCGCGGGGATGAATTCCTTCGGGATCGAGCCGCCAACGACGTCGTTCTCGAAGATGAAGCCCGAACCCGGCTCGAGAGGTTCAAATTCGATCGTGACTTCTGCGAACTGGCCCGAACCACCGGTTTGCTTCTTATGCGTGTACTTGACCGAGACCGGCTTCGACAGCGTTTCGCGATACGCCACCTGCGGCGCACCGACGGTCGCATCGACCTTGTAGGTACGGCGAAGGATGTCGACCTTGATGTCGAGATGCAGTTCGCCCATGCCCTTGAGGATAGTCTGGCCGGATTCCGTATCGGTCGAAACGCGGAACGATGGATCTTCCTGCGCAAGGCGCACCAGCGCCATGCCCATCTTTTCCTGGTCGGCCTTGGTCTTGGGTTCGATCGCGACTTCGATAACCGGATCAGGGAATTCCATACGCTCCAGGATCACCGCGTTGTTCGGATCGCACAGCGTCTCGCCGGTTGTGGTCAGCTTGAGGCCGGCGAAAGCGACGATGTCGCCCGCGAGCGCTTCCTTCACGTCTTCGCGGCTGTTCGCATGCATGAGAAGCATGCGGCCGACGCGTTCCGTCTTGTCCTTGACCGAGTTGAGCGCGCCCGTGCCCGAGGTGATCGAGCCGGAATAGACGCGCACGAACGTGATCGAACCGACGAAAGGGTCGTCCATGATCTTGAACGCGAGACCGGCGAACGGCGCCTTGTCGTCGGCGGGACGCTCGACTTCGTTGCCCTTGAGATCGACACCCTTGACCGGCGGGATGTCGAGCGGCGACGGCAGGTAATCGACGACGGCGTCGAGCAAAGGCTGCACGCCCTTGTTCTTGAACGCCGAGCCGCACATCACCGGCACAAAGTGGAAACCGATCGCGCCCTTGCGGATGCAGCGCTTGAGGTCTTCGATGCCCGGCTCGGTGCCATCCAGATAAGCCGACATCAGAGCGTCGTCTTCCTCGACTGCCATCTCGACGAGCGCGGTGCGGAGTTCTTTCGCCTTGTCGGCGTACTCGGCAGGGATCTCGACTTCGTCGAACTTCGCGCCGAGTTGTTCGTCATGCCAGATCAACGCCTTCATCTTGACGATGTCGACAATGCCGCGGAATTCGGCTTCGGTTCCGATCGGCCATGTCAGGATCATCGGACGGGTGCCGAGACGGTCGATCATCATCTGGACGCAGCGCGCGAAGTCCGCGCCCGTGCGGTCCATCTTGTTGACGAAGCAGATGCGCGGAACGTGATATTTGTCGGCCTGGCGCCACACGGTCTCGGACTGCGGCTCGACGCCGGCGACGGCATCGAACACGGCAACCGCGCCGTCGAGCACGCGCATCGAACGCTCGACTTCAATCGTGAAGTCCACGTGGCCGGGGGTGTCGATGATGTTGATGCGATGGTCATTCCAGTAGCACGTCGTGGCAGCGGACGTGATCGTGATGCCGCGCTCCTGCTCCTGCTCCATGAAATCCATGGTGGCGGCGCCGTCGTGCACTTCGCCGATCTTATGGCTCTTGCCCGTGTAATACAGAATGCGCTCGGTCGTCGTCGTCTTGCCGGCATCGATGTGCGCGGCAATGCCGATGTTGCGGTACTGATTGAGCGGGGTCGTGCGGGCCATCGTCCTGTACTTCTTTAAGCGTTACCAGCGGTAGTGAGAGAAGGCGCGGTTGGCATCGGCCATCTTGTGCGTGTCTTCACGCTTCTTCACGGCAGAGCCGCGATTGTTTGCGGCATCCATCAACTCGCCGGAGAGACGGCCCATCATCGTGGGCTCGCCGCGGCCGCGAGCGGCCGTGATCAACCAGCGGATCGCGAGTGCGCGGCCACGGTCGGTCCGCACTTCGATTGGAACCTGATAGGTGGCACCGCCGACGCGGCGCGACTTCACTTCGATCGCGGGCGCGACGTTCTTCAGCGCTTCGTGGAAAACCTGGATCGGATCGGTCTTGGTCTTCTGCTGGATCGTATCGAATGCGCCGTAGATGATGCCTTCGGCGGCGGACTTCTTGCCGTCATACATCAGGCTGTTCATGAACTTCGCGAGAACGAGATCGCCATACTTGGCGTCCGGAGTGATCTCGCGTTTATCGGCGCGGCGGCGACGGGACATCTGATGCTCTCCTTATTTCGGACGCTTGGCGCCATAGAGGGACCGGCGCTTCTTGCGGTCCTTCACGCCCTGCGTGTCGAGCACGCCGCGAATGATGTGATAGCGAACGCCCGGAAGGTCCTTCACGCGGCCGCCGCGGATCAGAACAACCGAGTGCTCCTGAAGATTGTGGCCCTCACCCGGGATGTAGGTGAGCGCTTCGAAACCGTTGGTCAGACGAACCTTGGCCACCTTGCGAAGCGCCGAGTTCGGCTTCTTCGGCGTCGTCGTATAGACGCGCGTGCAAACGGCGCGCTTCTGCGGGCATTCCTGCAGAGCAGGCACCTTGTTGCGCTTCGGCTTTTCGCCGCGCGGCTTGCGGATCAACTGATTGATCGTCGGCATTCGTCTTCCTCTTCGACCGCGTGAACGGCAAAACAACAAAACGGGGCGCGCGAGCCATCTCTGGCCTGCCCCTGACACGCGGAGGACTCTGTGAGTCGCGCGGTTCAACGCTTTAAACTGGCTTCCCAACAGCGTTTTTGCGTTTTTCGCGCAAACGGCCTGCCCTGGAAGGTGCGGCTATATAGAAGGGTGGGTTTTTCCGGTCAAGCCTTGAGAAACGATATTTCGCAAGCGCGAAAACCCCCTCAAATCGGGCCTTTATACTGATCCGCGAGCCAGGTCTGCACCGCTGCTTCATCGCGCTTCGTTCGCAGAAAGCGGATCCATGCCTGACTCTCATGAGTCACGGCGCCCATTTCCCAGACGCAGTAGGTCGGAAGATGCCGACCAGGCCGCGGCCAATCGTAAAAGTCGTTATGTTCCAAGTCCTTGGCGAAGACCGTCTCCCAGATTTCGTTGCATCCCAGCCAGCTGCACGCGATCAGGAAATAGAAGTGCTCGCCGCAGCGATGGAGGATGACGAAGCCGAGATCGCTGAGCTGGTCCAAACCGCCTTCGCCCATGCGCCGTTCCAGAAAAGCCCGTGCCATCAAGTGGATAGCCTCAGGTACCGGCTTCTCCAGCGTCGAAATATCGTACCATTTGAGTCGACGACGCCCGAGATCAAGTCTCTGTTTTGGCTGAATAAATTTATCCCCGTGCACATAGCCGGGGTCCACGCTCCCGGGTGGCATCATGTCGGATCTGTCGGGCATCGCGGTTCTCGCTTTCGGGCCATCCTATAGAAGAGCGCCTCCCCGATTCTGTCAGCATCGACCAAGCGATTGACAATCAGTCGCAATCGCACGATATATCTGTCGAACCTTTTGGAACCGGCGAATGATCGTCTGCGTCTGCAATAGGCTGAACGAGACCAAAATCTGGAATGCGATCGACGCTGGCGCGAAAACGCCGGACGCGGTCTATTCTGGTTGTGGTGTCAAAAGGAACTGCGGAAGATGCCAGGAAACGATCGCCGGAATGCTGGACGCAGACAAGGACGCCAAGGTGCTGGGCAAAGCGGCATAGGCCCCCACCCGACTGCCTCGGTCGCCGGCGACGCAGACGTCATCCGTTTCCTCAATGTCGTTCTGAAAAACGAACTCACCTCGATCAATCAGTACTTCCTGCACTCGCGCATGCTCGCCGATTGGGGTTTGAGCCAACTCGCAAAAAAGGAATACGAAGAATCCATCGACGAAATGAAACACGCAGATCGTCTGATCCAGCGCGTGCTCTTTCTTGGCGGTCTGCCCAATCTTCAAGACCTCGGCAAGCTTATGATTGGCGAGAATGTGCAGGAAGTCCTGCGCTGCGATCTCACGATGGAGCAGACGGCGTCCGCAGATCTCAAGCTCGCGATTCCGCATTGCGAGAAGGTCAGGGATTTCGTCACGCGCGAACTGTTCGTCGATATCCTTGAAAACGAGGAAGAACACATCGACTGGCTGCAAACGCAATTCCGCCTGATCGAGCAGACGGGCATCGAGAACTATGCCCAGCTGCAGACCAAGCCGAACGAGTCGGGCAGCTAGAACATCGCCATCGCTTCGCGTCCCGCCATGGCCATCAGCACGATGGTTGAAAGCGCGAACACGAGAAAACGCAGATTGACGATGTTGACTGTGCACTGGATCAGCGTGTGCACGACCCGTAAGCCGACATAGGCCCAGGCAAGTTCGACATAGAGCGGATCGCTGTGACCGCCGAGCACAATTACAAACACCAGCGCGTAGAAGATCGTCGGCTGTTCGAGAAGGTGATTGTAATTGTCGGCGACCCGGCGCGCCGATGATGGCAGCACGTTGAGCGATCCCGGATGGGCAGCGGATTGCGGATCGATCTTCGCACGCTGCATCGCTGGGATGCGCGTCGCGTACATCCATATCCAGACGATCAGTGTGAGCACAATCAGCGCCAGCACCGGCGCGAGTATGGATGTCATGGCACTTCCCCCTGTTTGACCCCGCTCACCGTAGCCTGAGTCCCGGGTTTGCTGTCATCGCTGCGGCACTATTTGCGACTAATTCTCATTGACTTCGTTCGCACGATCCCTGATGTTCCTCGCCAGTTGCGAATGATTATCAATATAAAAGAGGGTGCGATGCAGTACGGAAAGATGGCGTCCAGATTTGCTTTGGGCACGGCCGGCTTGGGGGTCACTTCCGCCGCGGCAGTTTCAGCCGCGCTTGGGCAGCAAGTCGCCAGCAATGATACGGCGAAGAGCAAGGACGTCGAAACGGTGGTCGTCACCGGTCGCCGCACAGAACTCGACCTTCTGCCGAAGAAAATTCTCGACACACCGCAATCGATCAACGTCGTTCCGGCGGAAGTCATCAAGCAGCAGGGCGTGAACAATCTTCAGGATGCGCTGCGCAACGTCCCCGGCATCACCTTGAACGCCGGTGAAGGCGGCACGCATGGCGATCTCGTCAATTTGCGCGGCTTCTCGGCCGGCGATGACTATTACATGGACGGTCTGCGCGACACCGGTCTCTACGATCGCGACACGTTCGATTACGACTCTCTGGAAGTTCTCAAAGGTCCCGCATCGACCTTGTTCGGCCGCGGCTCGACCGGCGGCGTGATCAACCAAGTCACAAAGGCACCCGAGCTCTTCCGGATCAACGAATTCTCGTTGACTGGCGGCACCAATTCCGAAATCCGCGCGACCGCGGACGTGAACTACGTCCTCGGCGACACCATGGCGATGCGCATCAACCTGATGGGACAGAATAGCAGCGTCGTCGACCGTCCCTATGCGCGCAATCAGCGTTGGGGTGCAGCGCCCTCCTTCGCATGGGGCATCGACACCGACACAAGCTTCACGCTGAAATACCTGCACCAGCAGGAAGACAATCTGCCCGACTACGGCATCCCGTTCCTGTTCGACAAGCCGGCACCGGTAGCGCGCGACACGTTCTACGGATTGCCCGCAGACGACCGCTACAAGACCGATGTCGAGGTCGTCACAGGCCGCTTCGAACACAATTTCAACGACACGCTCTCGTTCAGCGACACCGCGCGTTATGGCTCCTACTGGTTCGACTCGCGTCAGACCGCGGCCATCTACGGCGATGCGAACTGCTTCACGGATTCGTCTTCACCCTACTACTACGCGGGGGCAACGCTTTGCTCCTCGGTCAGCAACCCCTACCCGGTAACGCTGAACAATCCGCTTTATCCGGTGCTCGGCACGCCGGTCGACGACATCTGGGTGCTGCGCGACCGCCCGAGTTCGAAGGGCGTCATCACCACGATAATGAACAACGCTGACCTTACCGCGAAGTTCGCGACCGGTGGCCTCTCGCACACGCTCGTCGGCGGTATCGAGGCGGATTCCGAAATCGCGAGCCTTGTGCGCTTCACCAATCAGGACGATCAGATCATTCCAACACCCTTGCTCGATCCCGATCCGAATGAAGCATTCGCCAATCTTCATCAGACGGCGGTGCGCCAGACGCCGGTCACAAGCACCAAGACGCTGGGTGTCTATCTCAACGACACGATCGACATCAATTCGCAATGGACGCTCACAGGCGCGGTGCGCTACGACCACTTCACGGCGCATTTCGACCAGCCGCTCGGCACGCCGTCGCACTTCTCCCATGTCGACAACATCTTCAGTCCGCGCGCGGCGATCGTTTACAAGCCGACCGAGAATTCGAGCCTCTATTTCTCGTACGGCACGTCGTTTAATCCGTCGGCGGAATCGCTGTCGCTTTCGGCGAGCAACAAGGATCTCGCTCCCGAAAGGGATCGCACCTTTGAAATCGGCGGCAAGGCGCAGGTGTTGGATGGCCTGCTGTCGTTGACGGCCGCCGTGTTCAACACCGAGATGACGAACGCACGCATCAGCGACCCGACCAATCCGACGCTGCAGACCTTGGCCGGTACGGAGCGCGTGAACGGGTTCGAATTCGGCGCGCAGGGCCGCATCACCGAGAACTGGGAGTTGATCGTGGGGTACACCTATCTCGATGCGACGGCCGTCGGTCTCGCGGGCGCGGGCGCGCATGGGCCAATCCCGAACACCGCGCACAATCAGGCGAACCTATGGAGCGTCTACGACTTCGACAACGGCTTCCGGTTCGGCGGCGGTCTGAACTATCTGGGCCGCGTGTCGGCTGGTACCGACAATGCGACCGTCCCGGGCAGCATCATCCTCGCGCATGTCCCGTCGCATGTCACCTTCGACGCGATGGCAGCCTACAGGATCAACGAAAGGCTGAACGTCCAAGTCAACGGCTACAATCTCGCGGACGATTATTATTTCGTGAATTCTTACTTCACGCGTCCCAACGAGAACCACACCGTGCCGGCCGCCGGCAGGACGTTCCTGCTGAGCTTGAACGCGAGTCTGTAATTTCATGCTCCTTCGTATTCCCCAGGTGCTTTCGTCCGCCGAACTCGCGCAATGCCGCGTTCGTCTGGCGAAGGCCACATGGGAGGACGGCCGCGTCACGGCGGGCTTTCAGTCCGCAAAAGCCAAGGACAACCTTCAGCTCGCGCAGGGCAGCGTCGAAGCGCGCGAGCTTGGCACGCTGGTGGTGGGCGCCTTGGAACGCAGCCCATTGTTTATCAGCGCGGCGCTGCCCAATCATGTTTTCCCACCCCTGTTCAACAAATACGAACCGGACATGGCATTCGGCGCGCATGTCGACAATGCGATCCGGCAGGTGCCCGGCACTCCCCGCCGCCTGCGCACCGATGTCTCGGCAACGCTCTTCATCAGTGCGCCGGAGGATTACGATGGCGGCGAACTGGTCGTCGAAGACACCTACGGCACGCACAATGTGAAGCTACCCGCCGGCGACATGATCCTCTATCCGGCGACATCGCTGCATCGCGTTACGCCGGTGACGCGCGGCGCGCGCATCGCATCGTTCTTCTGGATTCAGAGCATGGTGAAAGATGACGGCGAACGGACCCTGCTTTTCAATCTGGATCGCGCGATCGTTCAACTCGGACAGACGGCGCCCGACCAGCCCGCCCTCGTGCAGCTCACATCGATATATCACAACCTAGTCCGCAAATGGGGCGAGACATGAACGCGCCGCATCCTGCACAGGCCTGGCGCGTCGCAGCACTCACTATGATGCCGCCGGAAGAATTGCGTAACCTGCTTCAAAGCAGCGAAGCCGCAGCGTGGGTTGAAGCCGCCGCTGCTTGCGGCATGCCGGAAGCGCAATTGCTTCTCGGGCGCTTGCTGCTCGAAGGACAGGGCATCGCCAAAGACGAACGCGCCGCGTTTGCGTGCTTCCTGTGTGCCGCGAAAGATGGCGACGCCGAAGCGCGCAACATGGTCGGCCGCTGCTACGAAAGCGGCTGGGGCACAGCACAGGATTTCACACGCGCAGCGGAGAGCTACGCGATAGCCGCCGAAGCAGGCCTCGCCTGGGCGCAATACAATCTTGGCCATCTGTTGCTCGATGGCTTGGGTGTCCCACGTGATCGCAGCCAAGCCTTCGCCTGGTACATGCGTGCGGCCAGTCAGGGGCACGAGCGCGCGATGAATCTTGTCGCACGGTGTTTCGAAGGAGGCTGGGGCACAACGCGCAACCGCGCCGCCGCGCGAAACTGGTATCGCCAGTCGGCCGCGCGCGGATATTTCCGTGGCGCCTACAACTACGCCTCCATCCTCGCCGCCGAGGGCTGCACGACCGGCGCGGTCCTGTGGTTTCAGCGTGCGCTCGCCACGGCGCCCGAGCCCACCAGCACCAAGATCCGGCAGGCCCTCGCCCAGCACCCCGAGCCTCAATTCCGCGCGCTCGCATAACGAGTTTACCTGTTGCGTAAATGCGACTAACTCGCATTGACAAGGGCGCCCTGCCGCGCAAAAAACTGAGAACGATTATCAACATTCCCTTTTGGGCTCCGCTTTAATGCGTTCGTCATTTCTCCTGCTCTCCGCAGCCGCCTTGTCGGTTGCCGCCAACATCGCCCGCGCTGACGACCAGCCGTTTCTCACGCTGAACGCGACGGATATCGAGCCGGAGCACGGCTATGAGCTCGAGCAGAATTTCGGTTGGAACACGGGCATGAGCCATCGCGCGTTCAGCGCGTTCGAAGGCGAGAGCGAAGTGGAATACGGCTGGAGCGACAAGCTGCAGCTCGCCATGGCGACCTCTTACGCGTGGGCTTACGAGCACGATCACACCGTTCCCGCATCGCCCTCCGAAAGGAGCAGCGAGTGGGGCGGCATCAACGGCGAAGCCGTCTATCAGGCGATGAACGTCTACTTCGATCCGATCGGTTTGGGCTTTCTTGTGAATGGCGGCGTCGGACCCAACTCGCGCGGTGTCGAAGCGTTGCTCATTCTCCAGAAGAACTTCCTCAACGACCGCCTGCGTGTCGTCATCAACACCGGCGGTAAGTTCGGTGCGGAGAAGTACGGAACGTGGAGCGATGTCAGCGCGCTGACGTTCAACGCCGGCGCGGCCTATAACATCACATGGGCATGGTCCGCCGGTCTGGAGTTCAACGTCGAGCACGACTTCGACGGCTTGCTGCTCAACGGCAAGGGTGCTCCTGTGGCAACCAGCTATTTCTTCGGTCCGACGCTTCAGTACGTCGCGCATCCATGGACGGCAAGCCTTGGCGTCCAGTTCCAGTTGCCCTGGGCAAACGACCCCACCCACACAAGCGGCGCTTTGACGGACGGCTATCTCGCCGAAGCCGAACGCGCCCGTATCGGCTTTCGCGTCACACACGAGCTCTATTAAACAAGCCTCGCGGTTGCCCGCACGGCGCAGTTCGGCTTAGAGTCGGCGTGTGAAGCGCAAAACGGCACGATCGAAGGCTTTGGCGCCGTGGGAAACCACCGCGCGCATGATCATCAGCCTGCTCGTGATTCTGGCGTTCGGGCTGCAGAGCTACATCACGCAGACCCATATCCATCTTAAGCCAGATACATTTTCGTCTTATTCCAAACTCAACCACGAGACCGGCAAAGAAAGCCCGTCCGACAAATTCCCGGCGAACGGCGATCCCGCCAACTGCCCGATCTGTCAGGAGATCGCCCACGCCGGGCAGTTCGTCACGCCGTCCGCAGCGGTTCTGCTTCTGCCGACGGCGGCGATATCCATCGTTGCGCTAGCAACGGAAATCATCGTCGTCCCATTGCGCGCATCGCACACCTGGCGAAGCCGCGCACCACCCCACGCCTGAGTTCCAGATTCCAAAAGCCGTGAACGCCCGACCTGCGCGGAGCAAGCGCACGGGCGCGCTCACCACAGCATGACGCTTCGCAATCGGAGCGCGTGCATCCTCAGGATTTGTGGAGTTCAGTCATGTCTCGTTCTTACCTTCTGTCGTCCGCGTCCGTCGCGGCGGCGCTTGGTCTTGCTTCAACCGCATCGGCGCAGGTCGATGGCGGCAATACACAACCTGTCGAAACCGTCGTCGTCACCGCACAGAAACTCGCCGAAGCCCGCAACGGCATTCAGACGCAGGTCGGCGCTTCGACCTACACCATCACGGCGAAGGACATCGACGCCCAACCCGGCGGCGAGAATACGTTGCTCAATCAGGTGATCCTGCAAGCACCGGGCGCTGCGCAGGATTCATTCGGTCAGTTGCATATCCGCGGCGAGCACAACGGCCTGCAATACCGGCTCAACGGCATCATCATCCCCGAAGGTATTTCCGTTTTCGGACAGACGCTCGACCCGCGCCTCGCCGAGTCCGTCAAGCTCATCACCGGCGCCCTGCCCGCGGAATATGGCGATCGCACCGCCGGCATCATCGACGTGCAGACCAAGACCGGGATGTTCGACGAAGGCGGACAAGTCGGTGTCTATGGCGGCAGCCACAGCCAGATCACACCGAGCTTCGACTACGGCGGGTCCGACGGCAGTTTCAACTACTTCGTCTCTGGCGACTACACGACCAACACACTCGGCATCGAATCTCCCGACGGAAGCGCCGATCCGCTGCACGACCGCACCAAGCAATGGCACGGCTTCGCGTTCCTTCAAGATATCCTAGACCAGAACAGCAGCATCACCGCGATCCTCGGCACCTCGAACGATATGTTCGAGATTCCGAACACCAAAGGTCTTGAGCCGGAAGGCATTGACGGCGTCAACGGCTTAGGGCCAAACGGCGTGCTGCAGGTCAACGGGCAGACAACATTCCTCAGCAACGATCTCGATGGCCGGCAACGCGAGACAACGCATTATGGAATCCTGAGCTATCTGCGCTCGCAAGGCGCGTTCGACTTCCAGGTCAGCGCGTTCGGACGCTATTCCAGTCTGTATTACACACCCGGAACGGATATCGGTGAGCTGCTCTTCAACGGGATCGCACAGACCGCCTACAAACGCGACGAAGCCTATGGCGTGCAGGCTGAAGGTGCATGGCACGCAGGCGAGAACCACACCATCCGCTTCGGCGCGATCTATCAGGCGGACGATCTGGTCAGCAACACGTCGTCGCTGGTGCTGCCGGTCGATGGCTCCGGTAACCAGACGTCGGATATACCCCTCACCATCCTCGACAACGGCACGAAGCACGCCTGGAGCTATAGCCTCTATCTTCAGGACGAATGGAAAGTCTTCCCGTCTCTGACGGTCAACTACGGCATTCGCTTCGATCAGTTCCAGGCCTTCGATGCCGAGAACCAGATCAGTCCGCGCATCAACGCAGTGTGGACACCGACGGATACGACGACGATCCACGCCGGGTTTTCACGCTACTTCTCGCCGCCGCCCATCGAGCTGATCGCGACGACGGATGTCGCGCTGTTCGACGGCACGACGGCCGCCGCCGGCAGTCATCTCGATGACGTGTCGAAGGCAGAACGGGCGGACTATTACGATGTGGGCATCAATCAGAAGATCACCGACGAGCTCTCGCTCGGGCTCGACAGTTTCTACAAGGCCTCTCATAACCTGATCGATGAAGGCCAGTTTGGCGCGCCGATCATCCTCACGCCGTTCAACTATCTGACAGGACGGCAATACGGGCTCGAGTTCACCGGCACGTATGATATCGGCGACTTCACCAGCTACCTGAACGCGGCCTACGAACGCGCAGACGGCAAGGACATCGTTTCGAGCCAGTTCCAGTTCGATCCGGGCGATCTCGCCTACATCGCCGATCACTACATCCCGCTCGATCACCAGCAGATCGTCACGCTTTCGGCAGGAGCGTCCTATGTCTGGCTCGGTACGCGCTTCAGCGCCGACATGCTTTACGGCTCGGGCCTGCGCAAGGATGGCGCGACGCCGAATGGCGACAGCGTTCCCGGTTATGTACAAGTCAACGTCGGCGTGAGCCGCAGCTTCGATCTGACGGGCGTGAAAGCAATCACCGCGCGGTTCGACGTCATCAACCTGTTCGACGAGAAGTACGAGATCCGCGACGGCTCCGGTGTCGGCGTCGGCGCGCCGCAATGGGGGGCGCGACGCGGGTTCTTCTTTGGCCTGTCGAAAGCGTTGTGAGCGTTCGCGGGAGGCGGCTCGCCGCTTCCCGCACCTGCTCACCGACGACATGCCGCGACGAATCGCACCGTTCCATCGCCGCCGCCTGAGCGGGCGGCGAAAAAGCACGGCCCCGGTGGGTCTTCGCCCCGTCCTGCTCTTTGTCGCACTCTGTCTTCTCGCGATGGCGGCAGGGATTTTCCTGGAGGAAGAACTGCGCAAATCGCCACTAGTTCGGAGCCTTCCGATCCTCAACAATCAGCCATGATATTCGCGGGCTTGTGATGGCGCGCCCAGCCCAGTCTGTTGCACTTTGGCGCGCCATCGCCTCTAAAATGCGCAACTTTTTTGAGGGGACTCCACATGGATTTTTCGGGACATAAGCTCAGGACGCTGGCCTCCACGGCAGCGCTGGGTGTGGCGCTGATCGGCGCATTCGTTTTCGCCGCGGCGCCGGACAAGCCGGCTGAGAAGGCGGTCGAAGGCGCGGGCAAATACTTCAGGCCGGATGCCGTTTCCACAGACGGCTCGGTCGGCACCACCGCCGGCCGTATCAACTACACCGCGGTCGCGGGCACGCTCGTCGTTCATGCCAAGAACTGGGACGACGTCCCTGTCCCCGAATCCGACAAGGCCGACAAGGAAGCCCAGGCCGAAGCCGCGAAGAACCCCTCCGCCGAAGCGTCGATGTTCTACGCCGCCTATTTCCGCAAGGGCGTCGGGGCGGCATCGCGGCCGATTACCTTCGTGTTCAACGGCGGTCCGGGCTCTGCAACGGTGTGGCTGCACATGGGCGCGTTCGGTCCGAAGCGCGTGGTGACGTCGGATGACTCCCACACGCCGGCGGCGCCGTACAAGGTCGTGGACAATGATGGCAGCCTGCTTGATGTCAGCGACCTCGTCTTCATCGATGCGCCAGGCGCGGGCTTCAGCCGTGTCGCTGGCAAAGATAAGGACAAGGCGTTCTGGGGCGTTGACGAAGACGGCCACGCCTTCGCCGAGTTCATCAATCTGTTCCTGACGAAGTATTCGCGCTGGAATTCGCCGAAATACATCTTCGGCGAAAGCTACGGCACGACGCGCGCGGCGGTGCTCTCGAACATGCTGGAGAACCAATACGCCATCGATCTCAACGGCGTGATCATGCTGTCGCAGATTCTGAACTTCGACATGAGCGTCGACGGTCCGCAGGTGAACCCGGGCGTGAACCTGCCCTATCAGCTCGGCCTTCCGACGTATGCGGCGACCGCCTGGTATCACAACAAGCTTCCCGGCCAGAAACCCGCGGACCTGCGCAAGTTCCTGGGTGAAGTGCAGCACTTCGCGATGGGGGATTATGCGTTGGCCTTGCAGGCCGGTGCCGCGCTGAACGATGCACAGCGCAATACAATCGCACAGAAGCTGCACGCCTACACAGGCCTGCCGGTAGACTACATTCTGAAGGCCGATCTGCGCATCGACGGCGGCATGTTCGAGCAGAACCTGCAGAAGGACGGCGACATCACCACCGGCCGTCTCGACACGCGGTTCTCGGGGCCCTCTCTCGATCCGCTGAACAAGGAAGCCGATTACGATCCGCAGTCTTCTGCGATCAGCTCTGCTTATATCGCGGCATTCAACGACTATGCGCGCACCGAGCTGAAATACGGCGAAGGCAAGAAGTACTTCCTGTTCGCGCCGCTGAATGACTGGAACCTGAAGCATCAGCAGCCGGGCCAGGGCCAGTCGCTGCAGACGCCGCTCAACGTCATGCCGGATCTGGCGACGGCGATGAAGACCAACCCGAACCTGAAGGTCATGCTGAACGGCGGCTTCTACGATCTCGCGACGCCCTATTATGAGGGCATCTACGAGATGCGGCAGCTCCCGATCTCGCGCAAGCTCCAGGCCAATATCGAGTACAAGCAATACGAGTCCGGCCACATGGTCTATGCGCATGAACAGTCACTGAAGGAACTCCACGACAACGTCGCGGACTTCATCAAGCGGACGAGCAATGTGAAATAGGTTCGACTGCAACGACGTAAGAAAGAGCCGGGTTCGCCCGGCTCTTTTTTTATGCTTTCACCAGCGTGAACGAGACACCGCCGATCTGCGGTTTGTCGCCCACTACACGGATGCCATTCGATTTCGCATGGGCGATAGCGGACGCGGGATCGGTAACACCGACATCTATTCCGATGACACCCGTGCCGTCGGCATCGACCGGCTCTACAAAACGAACCGTTGCACCATCGAACCTGAGCGCCGAGCCGTCACGTTCGGCCTGCAACAAATCTGACCAGCGCGCAGCGACGGCTTTGGGATCACGCACCTGTACGGTCGCGCCGGCAATCCCGACGATGCCTTTCGGCGCCTGACGGTCTCTCCATTCCGGACCAGCCGGCGGCCAGTCACCATAGCGTTCGCACCATGTGGATCCGTCACCTGCCGTGTCCACTGAGACAAGAACGCCATCGAAATCCTTCGGGTGGAAATGCGTGAAAGTGTAGTGCGGCTTGTCCCACTGCGCGATGCTGCGCAGGCCTTTGCCGATGAGCAGCTCGCGATGTGCGCTCGCATCGGGTGTTTCGAAGATCAGCATGTACCCCGCATCACCGCCGCGGCGCGCGAGATAGCGGCCGGCCGAAGCATCGGCAATCACCGGCTGCACGATCTCCAGAAACTCGCCGCCTACCGGCATCACCACGTTGATCAGTCCGAACGTCGCGACAGCGGGATCACGAAACGCGACGCGAAGTCCGAAGACAGCGTTGAGCTGCGCCGCGACAGGCTCCAAATCCCTTGCCACAAGCGCGATCTGGCGAAGTCGCATGACCATTCTCCGCCGCAAAGCATAGGCGAACGCGGACAAAGAAAAAGGGCCGGTGGTTCCACCGGCCCCTGTTCATTCGTGTGTCCGAAGACCTACTCCGCGGCCTGCGGAGCCGGGGCTTCGAGCTGCGCCACGGGCTGGTTCTTCGCGTTCTCTTCCTGGATGGCGCGATCGCGTTCCATCGCGACGTGGCGCAGACGCGCCACGGCACCGCCGGTACCGGCCGGGATGAGACGGCCGACGATCACGTTCTCCTTCAGACCTTCCAGCGTATCGACCTTGCCGTTGACGGCCGCGTCGGTAAGCACGCGGGTCGTCTCCTGGAACGAAGCTGCCGAGAACACCGAGCGCGTCTGCAACGACGCCTTGGTGATGCCGAGCAGAACAGCGCGGGCTTCCGCGTGCTTGCCGCTGACTTCGTCCGCCTTGCGGTTCGCTTCGTCCAGTTCGAGCTGGTCGACCTGCTCGCCGGCGATCAGTGTGGTATCGCCGCCTTCGGTCACTTCCATCTTCTGCATCATCTGGCGGCAGATCACTTCGATGTGCTTGTCGTTGATCTTCACGCCCTGCAGGCGATAGACGTCCTGGATTTCCTTGACGAGATACGTCGCCAATTCTTCCATGCCCTTGATGCGCAGGATGTCGTGCGGCGAAGGATTGCCTTCGACGATGTAGTCGCCCTTCTCCACATAATCGCCCTCGCGCACGCTGATGTGCTTGCCCTTGGGGATCAGGTATTCGGTCGCCTCGATCTTGTCCGACTTCGGCTTCACGATGACACGGCGCTTGTTCTTGTAGTCCTTTCCGAACTCGACAAAGCCATCGGTCTCGGCGAGAACCGCCGCTTCCTTCGGCTTGCGGGCTTCGAACAGTTCCGCCACGCGCGGCAGACCGCCCGTGATGTCGCGGGTCTTCGCACCTTCGGTCGGGATACGCGCGAGCATATCGCCGGCCTTGACGTGCGAGCCTTCATCGACCGACAGAATGGCATCGACCGAAAGCGCATAGCGCGCCTCGCCACCGCCCGGCAGCTGGATAGTCTTGCCAGCCTTGTCAACGAGGACAAGTGTCGGGCGAAGCTCGGTCGCCTTCGCGCCCGAGCCGACGCGGCTGTCGATGACGACACGATTGGTCACGCCCGTCTTTTCGTCAGCCACTTCCTTCACCGACACGCCCGAGACGATTTCCTCGAACTTCACGGTGCCGTCAGCATCGGTGAGCACCGGCACGCTGTTCGGATTCCATTCCGCCAGCCTGTCGCCACGCTTCACGGTCGCGCCCTCGTCCACCTTTAGGCGCGCGCCGTACACGATACGGTACGAAGCACGCTCCTGCCCCTTGGAGTCGGTGATGACGACCTGCATGTTGCGGCCCATCGCCATCAATTCGCCGTCGGAGTTCTTGACGATGTTGCGGTTCACGATCTTGACCTTACCGTCATACGACGCTTCGATCTTCGACGACCCCGCAACCTGCGCCGCGCCACCGATATGGAACGTACGCATGGTGAGCTGCGTGCCCGGCTCGCCGATCGACTGCGCCGCGATCACGCCGACCGCTTCGCCGATATTGACCGACGTACCGCGCGCCAGATCGCGGCCATAGCACTTGCCGCAGACGCCTTCGCCCAGTTCGCAGGTGAGGACCGACCGCACGCGCACTTTCTGCACCTGCGACTTGTCGATCTTCTCCGCGAGATCTTCCGTCACTTCCTTGTTGCGCTTCAGAAGGATCTCGCCCGTCTCCGGATGCTTGATGTCTTCCGCCGTGGTGCGACCAAGGATGCGTTCGGCAAGCGATGACACAACCTGACCGCCATCGATTTCGGCCTGGACCGTGACACCCTTCTTGGTGCCGCAATCTTCCGCCGTGATGATACAGTCGTTCGCCACGTCAACGAGACGGCGGGTGAGATAACCCGAGTTCGCCGTCTTCAGCGCGGTGTCGGCCAGACCCTTACGGGCGCCGTGAGTCGAGTTGAAGTACTCGAGAACGGTGAGGCCTTCCTTGAAGTTCGACAGGATCGGCGTCTCGATGATCGAGCCGTCGGGACGCGCCATCAGGCCGCGCATACCGGCAAGCTGCTTCATCTGCTGCGGCGAACCGCGCGCACCGGAATGCGACATCATGTAGATGGAGTTCATCTCGACGACGCGGCCCGTATTCGGGTCGATCTTCTCTTTCGAGATTTCCTTCATCATTTCCGCCGCGACCAGATCGGTACACTTCGACCAGACGTCGACAACGAGGTTGTACTTCTCCTTGTCGGTCGTCAGACCGTCCTGATACTGCTGTTCGTACTCGCGCACGCGATGGCGTGTGTCGTCGATCAGCTTGGTCTTCGTGTCGGGCACGACCATATCGTCCTTGCCGAACGAAATGCCGGCCTTGCAGGCTTCACGGAAACCCAGGCCCATCACCGCATCGGCGAACAGAACCGTGTCCTTCTGACCGCAGTGACGATAGACCTCGTCGAGCACATGGCTGACTTCCTGCTTGCGCAGCAGGCGGTTCACCAGTTCGAACGGGACCTTCGGGTTACGCGGCAGAATTTCCGCGATCATCATGCGGCCCGGCGTGGAGTCCACGCGGCGCGTGATCGGGTTGCCTTCGGCGTCCACCGTCTTGTAGCGCGCCTTGATCTTGGCATGCAGCGTGACCACGTCGGCGAAGAGCGCGTGCTCGATTTCACCGATGTCGTTGAACACCATGCCTTCGCCCGGCTCGTTCGGACGTTCCTGGCTCAGGTAATAGAGACCAAGCACGATGTCCTGCGTCGGCACGATGATAGGTTTGCCGTTGGCGGGCGAGAGGATGTTGTTGGTCGACATCATCAGCACGCGCGCTTCCAACTGCGCTTCGAGCGACAGAGGGACGTGCACGGCCATCTGGTCGCCGTCAAAGTCCGCGTTGAAGGCGGTGCAGACCAGCGGATGCAGCTGGATTGCCTTGCCTTCGATCAGCACGGGCTCGAACGCCTGGATGCCGAGACGATGCAGTGTCGGCGCGCGGTTGAGCAGGATCGGATGCTCGCGGATCACCTCTTCGAGGATATCCCAAACCTCGGGCCGCTCTTTTTCGACCAGCTTCTTGGACTGCTTGACCGTCTGGCTGAAGCCCTTCGCTTCCAGACGCGCGTAGATGAACGGCTTGAACAGCTCGAGCGCCATCTTCTTCGGTAGGCCGCACTGATGCAGCTTGAGCTCGGGACCGACGACGATCACCGAACGGCCCGAATAGTCGACACGCTTGCCGAGCAGGTTCTGACGGAAGCGGCCCTGCTTGCCTTTCAGCATGTCGGCGAGCGACTTCAGCGGACGCTTATTGGCGCCCGTGATGACGCGGCCGCGGCGCCCGTTGTCGAACAGCGCATCGACGGACTCCTGCAGCATGCGCTTTTCGTTGCGCACGATGATGTCCGGCGCCTTGAGCTCGATGAGACGCTTCAGGCGGTTGTTGCGGTTGATGACGCGGCGATAGAGATCGTTCAGGTCCGACGTCGCAAAGCGGCCGCCATCCAGAGGAACAAGCGGACGCAACTCCGGCGGGATCACCGGAACGACGGTAAGGATCATCCACTCCGGGCGATTGCCGGAATCGATGAACGCTTCCACGACCTTCAGGCGCTTGACGAGTTTCTTGGCCTTCTCGCCGCCATTGCTTTCCGAAATCCACACGCGGATGTCGTCGCGCAGCTTCTCGAGATCGATGCCCTGCAACAGCAGACGGATCGCTTCGGCGCCGATCATGGCGGTGAAGCCGTCATTGCCGTATTCGTCCTGCGCCTTGTAGAACTCGTCTTCCGTCAGAAGCTGGCGGTCCTTGAGCGGCGTCAGGCCCGGCTCGGTGACGATGTAGTTCTCGAAATACAGGACGCGCTCGAGATCCTTCAGCGTCATGTCGAGCATCAAGCCGATGCGCGACGGCAGCGACTTCAGGAACCAGATGTGCGCGACGGGCGACGCGAGTTCGATATGCGCCATGCGATCGCGGCGCACCTTCTGCACCGTGACTTCGACGCCGCACTTCTCGCAGACGATGCCCTTGTACTTCATGCGCTTGTACTTGCCGCACAAGCACTCGTAATCCTTCACCGGCCCGAAGATGCGCGCACAGAACAGACCGTCGCGCTCGGGCTTGAAGGTACGATAGTTGATCGTCTCGGGCTTCTTCACCTCTCCATGCGACCAGCGCAGGATCTGGTCGGGACTTGCGAGAGATATCTTGATCCGGTCGAAGGTGGGGACGTCCTTCGACTGGAAGACACTCATCAGCTCTTGATTCATTTACGAGCCTTTCTTTTCAATTTCAAAACCGGTTCGGAGTGGTACGGGCCGACGACTTACGTCGTCGGTCCATTCACCAGCTCCACATTCAGCGACAGCGAGCGCATTTCCTTGACGAGCACGTTGAACGATTCCGGAATACCGGCCTCGAACGTGTCTTCGCCGCGCACGATCGCCTCGTACACCTTGGTGCGGCCCGCCACGTCGTCCGACTTCACGGTCAGGATCTCCTGCAACGTGTAGGCGGCGCCGTAGGCTTCGAGAGCCCACACTTCCATTTCGCCGAAGCGTTGTCCGCCGAACTGCGCCTTGCCGCCCAACGGCTGCTGGGTGACGAGCGAGTACGGACCGATCGAACGCGCATGGATCTTGTCGTCGACGAGATGGTGCAGCTTCAGGATATAGATGAAGCCCACCGTCACCTGACGCTTGAATGCCTCGCCCGTGCGGCCGTCGAACAGCGTGACCTGACCGGATGCGGTGAGACCCGCCTGCCCGAGCATTGTCACGATGTCGGCTTCCTTGGCGCCGTCGAACACCGGGGTCGCGATCGGAACGCCAGCGCGCAAATTGTCGCCGAGTTCGACCAGGCCCTGTTCGTCGATCTCCTTCAGACGTTCGTCATCGCCGTAGACGTTCTTGAGGGCCTTGCGCAGCGGCTCAAACTTGCCGTCGCGGTTGACCTTGTCCAGCACGTCACCGATCTGCTTGCCGAGACCCGCGCAGGCCCATCCCAAATGAGTCTCCAGGATCTGACCGACGTTCATGCGTGACGGCACGCCGAGCGGATTGAGCACGACGTCAACCGCCGTACCGTCTTCCAGATGCGGCATGTCCTCGATCGGAACGATACGCGAGATGACACCCTTGTTGCCGTGACGTCCGGCCATCTTATCGCCTGGCTGCAGCTTGCGCTTCACCGCGACGAACACCTTGACCATCTTCATCACGCCGGGCGCCAGCTCATCGCCGCGCTTCAGCTTTTCGACCTTGTCCGCAAAGCGCTTGTCGAGACGCTGCTTGGACTCGTCGTACTGCTTGCGCAGCGCTTCGATTTCGCCCATCGCCTTTTCGTTGCGCAGCGCGATCTGCCACCATTGATGACGCGGGATCGTGTCGAGCACGGTCTGCGTGATCTTGGTGTCGGCCGCCATGCCCTTCGGACCCGAAGCCGCGGTCTTGTGCAGCAAGAGGTCGGAGAGACGCGTGAACATGTTTCGCTCGAGAATGGAGAGTTCGTCGTCGCGGTCTTCCGCGAGGCGATCCTCTTCCGCCTTCTCGATCGTCATGGCGCGCTGATCCTTGTCGACGCCGTGACGGTTGAAGACGCGCACTTCGACGATCGTGCCGGTGACGCCCGGCGGAACGCGAAGCGACGTGTCGCGCACGTCGGCCGCCTTCTCACCGAAGATGGCGCGCAGGAGCTTTTCTTCCGGCGTCATCGGGGTCTCACCCTTCGGCGTGACCTTTCCGACCAGAATGTCGCCCGCGTTCACGTCGGCGCCGATATAGACGATGCCGGCTTCGTCGAGGTTCTTGAGGTTTTCCTCGCCGACATTCGGAATGTCGCGCGTGATTTCCTCAGGCCCGAGCTTGGTATCGCGCGCCATCGTCTCGAATTCCTCGATGTGGATCGAGGTAAAGACGTCGTCGCGCACGATGCGCTCGGAGATGAGGATGGAGTCCTCGAAGTTGTAGCCGTTCCACGGCATGAACGCGACGAGCACGTTCTTGCCGAGCGCGAGCTCACCGAGCTGCGTCGACGGACCGTCGGCGATGATGTCGCCCTTCTGAAGTTGGTCGCCAACCTTCACCAGCGGCTTCTGCGTGATGCAGGTCGACTGGTTGGAGCGCTGGAATTTCTTCAGACGGTAGATGTCGATGCCCGGCTTGGTGGGATCGGTTTCTTCCGTTGCGCGCACGACAATACGGGTCGCATCGACCTGATCGACGACACCCGAACGGCGCGCCGCGATGGCGGAGCCGGAGTCGCGTGCGACCACGTCTTCGAGACCGGTGCCGACCAGCGGCGCCTCAGGACGCAACAGCGGCACGGCCTGGCGCTGCATGTTCGAGCCCATCAGCGCGCGGTTGGCGTCGTCGTTCTCAAGGAACGGCACGAGCGCCGCGGCCACGGACACGAGCTGCTTCGGCGACACGTCGATGAACTCGACCTGGTCCGGCGTCGTCATGACGAAGTTTCCGCCCTTACGGCAGGAGACGAGTTCGTCGATGATGCGGTTGCGGTTGTCGATCTGCGCGTTGGCCTGGGCGATGGTGTATTTCGCCTCTTCCATCGCCGACAGATAGATCACTTCGTCCGTGACCTTCTTGTCCACGACCTTGCGGTACGGGCTTTCGATGAACCCGTACTTGTTCACGCGCGCATAGGTCGCGAGCGAGTTGATCAGGCCGATGTTCGGACCTTCCGGCGTCTCGATCGGGCAGATGCGGCCGTAATGCGTCGGGTGCACGTCGCGCACTTCAAAGCCGGCACGCTCGCGTGTCAGGCCGCCAGGCCCGAGCGCGGACATGCGGCGCTTGTGCGTGACTTCCGACAGCGGGTTGGTCTGGTCCATGAACTGCGAGAGCTGCGACGAGCCGAAGAACTCGCGCACGGCGGCGGCGACAGGCTTCGCGTTGATCAGGTCGTGCGGCATGACCGTGTCGATATCGACGGCGGACATACGCTCCTTGATCGCGCGCTCCATGCGCAGCAGGCCGACGCGGAACTGGTTCTCCATGAGTTCGCCGACCGAACGCACGCGGCGATTGCCGAGATTGTCGATGTCGTCGATTTCGCCGCGGCCATCGCGCAGTTCGGCCAGCGCCTTGAGGATCGCCAGAATGTCTTCCTTGCGAAGGACGCGCAGCGTGTCCGGCGCATCGAGGTTCAGGCGCATGTTCATCTTGACGCGGCCCACCGCGGAAAGATCGTAGCGCTCGCTGTCGAAGAACAGCTGGTTGAACAGCGTCTCCGCCGTGTCGAGCGTCGGCGGTTCGCCGGGGCGCATGACGCGGTAGATGTCGATCAGCGCCTGCTCACGCGAATGGTTCTTGTCCACCGCGAGCGTGTTGCGCAGATACGAGCCAATCACGATGCCATCGACGTTGATGACGTCGACTTCGTTGAAACCTTCGTCGGCAAGCGTCTCCAGATGCGCGGCGGTGATTTCATCGCCGGCCTCGAGATAAATCTCACCCGTCTTCGGGTTGACGATGTCGATCGCGCTGTAGCGGCCGATCACATCGTCCTCGGACATCGACACCTGCTTGATGCCGTCTTCCTGCCACTTGCGCAGACCGCGCACGGTGATCTTCTGGCCGGCTTCGGCCATGACATCGCCGGTCTTGGCGTTTTTCCACTCGCCGACGGTCTTGGCATTACGCATCCAGGCAGCATCGACCGGCGTGTGCCAAGTTCCGTCCTTGTGCTTCTTGAACGTGACCTTGCCGTAGAAGTACGCGAGGATTTCTTCCTGCGTCATGCCGAGCGCATAGAGCAGCGTCGTCGCCGGCAGCTTGCGGCGGCGGTCGATGCGCACATGCACGATGTCCTTGGCGTCGAATTCGAAATCGAGCCACGAGCCGCGATATGGAATGACGCGCGCGGCGAACAGCAGCTTGCCGCTCGAATGCGTCTTGCCCTTGTCATGGTCGAAGAACGCGCCCGGCGAACGATGCATCTGGGAGACGATCACGCGCTCCGTGCCGTTCACGACGAAGGTGCCGTTCTCGGTCATGAAGGGGACGTCGCCCATATAGACGTCCTGCTCCTTGATGTCCTTGACCGACTTGGCGCCGGTCTCGACGTCCACATCGAACACGATCAGCCGCAGCGTCACTTTCAGTGGCGCGGCATAGGTCATGGAGCGCTGCTGACACTCCTCGACGTCGTATTTCGGATCTTCAAAGTGATAGTCGACGTATTCGAGCAGCGAGGATTCCGAGAAATCCTTGATCGGGAACACGGACGAGAAAACAGCTTGCAAGCCTTCATCGACGCGGCCGGCGTCCGGCTTCGCGACCTGAAGGAATTGTTCGTAGGAGGTCTTCTGGACCTCGATGAGGTTCGGCATCTGCGCGACCTCGACGATTTTGCCGAAGTACTTGCGGAGGCGTTTGCGTCCCGTAAACGAGAGTGTCATGAGTCTTGTATTCCCTGCCTGGCCGTAACCGGCCGTCCGCGCTGTAAAATCGATTCAACAAACGCAAAAGACACCGGCCCCCCGGGAGCAAGTCCCGGAGAGCTGGTGTGTAAACGAAATATGCACGTATCGCGGTTTTTCAACCCCGCGAGCACTCCTTATTTCAACTCGACCTTCGCGCCTGCGTCTTCGAGCTGCTTCTTGATCTTCGCCGCTTCGTCCTTGTTCACATCGGCTTTGACTTCCTTGGGAGCGCCCTCGACGAGGTCTTTCGCTTCCTTGAGGCCCAGGCCGGTGATCGCGCGGACTTCCTTGATTACGTTGATCTTCTTGTCGCCTGCGTCGGTGAGAACGACCGTGAACTCGGTCTTCTCAGCCGCCGGAGCCGCGCCAGCCGCCGGACCGGCCGCAGCCGCCGCAACCGGAGCAGCAGCGCTGACGCCCCACTTTTCTTCGAGCATCTTCGCCAAGTCGGCCGCCTCGAGGACGGTCAGTCCGGACAGGTCTTCAACAAGCTTTTCGATCTTAGACATTTCTCAGTTCCTTGGTTTCGTTACGGGTTTGAACGTTGTTGTGTCGCCTTAAGCGGCGTCCTTTTGGGCATACGCGCCAATAACGCGTGCAAGCTGACCGGCCGGGGCTTGCAGAATCCCGGCGATCTTTGTCGCGGGAGCTACGAGCAGCCCCACGATCTTGCCCCGAAGTTCGTCGAGCGACGGAAGCTCCGCGACGGCTTTTACACCGGCCGCATCGAGCATCATCGATCCCATCGAACCGCCGAGGACCACGAGCTTGTCGTTGTCCTTGGCGTAGGCGATTGCCACCTTCGAAGCCGAGATCGGATCATCGCTGTAGGCGATGCCGGTCGGGCCTTTGAAGAGATGGCTCATCCCCTCTACGGGCGTGCCCTTAAGAGCGCGCATGACAAGACGGTTCTTCGCCACCTTGAACGAGGCTCCATTCGCGCGCATGCGCGAGCGAAGGTCGCTCATTTGGGCAACCGTCATGCCGGTATAGTGGGCGACAACCACCGAGCCGGCTTTCGCGAAGACGCCTTGCAGCTCTTCGACGACTTCCGTCTTTTTGGCCTTCTCCACTTTGGCTCTCCTTTTGATGGCCTGCCGCATTGCTGCGTGAGGCCACCCACAATCCGAACAAGCGAGACGATCCGCCGGTTCTCCTGTTGCTCATCCCCGCTCTTGCGAACGAGGCCTGCCCCAGGGTTCAAACCCGAACTTGCGCAGTCGCCTGCGAATTTCGGTCTTCACCCCGTCTGCGCTGGAAAATTTAAGTCCCTAGGGACTCCAGCGGTCTCGGACAGGTTCCAGCGATCGTCCGCCGGAATTCACTCAACCTCAGTGCGCTTCCGCACCACCCGCACCAACGCTGGCCAGGGCGACTTTCACGCCGGGGCCCATCGTCGAGCTGATGGAGATCTTCTTCATGTAGACGCCCTTGGCGCCGGTGGGCCGGGCCTTCATGACGCTGTCGACGAACGTCTTCACGTTCTGCACGATCGCGTCTTCGGTGAAGCTCGCCTTGCCGACGCCGGCCTGAACGACGCCAGCCTTCTCGACGCGATACTCGACCGCGCCGCCCTTGGCATCCTTGATCGCCTGCACGACGTCCATCGTCACGGTGCCGACCTTCGGGTTCGGCATCATGCCGCGCGGGCCGAGCACCTTACCGAGACGGCCGACAAGACCCATCATGTCCGGGGTCGCGATGCAGCGGTCGAAGTTCACTTCGCCCTTGTTCACGATCTCGAACAGGTCCTCGGCGCCGACGATATCGGCACCCGCCTTCTTCGCTTCTTCGGCCTTCGCGCCCTTCGCGAACACGGCGACGCGCAGCGAGCGGCCCGTGCCGTTCGGCAGCGCGACAACGCCACGGACCATCTGGTCGGCGTGACGCGGATCGACGCCGAGATTGATCGCGAGCTCGATGGTCTCATCGAACTTCGCGGTCGCACGCGACTTCACGAGCTTCACCGCTTCTTCAACCGCATAAGCCTTCGCGATATCGACGCCTTCAGACGCCTTCTTAAATCTCTTGGAGAATGTCATGACGATTACCCCTTCACCTGAATGCCCATCGAGCGCGCGGAGCCTTCAATCATAAGCATCGCGGCATCGACGTCGTTGGCGTTGAGGTCTTTCATCTTGGTCTCGGCGATTTCGCGTACCTGCGCCTTCGTCACCGAGCCCGCAAAATCGCGGCCCGGAGTCTTGGAACCACCGGAAAGCTTTGCGGCCTTCTTGAGGAAGTAGGACGCCGGCGGAGTCCGCATTGCGAAGGTGAACGACTTGTCCGAGAACACGGTGATCGTCACCGGGATCGGCACGCCCTTTTCCTGATCCTGCGTCTTGGCGTTGAACGCCTTGCAGAACTCCATGATGTTCAGGCCGCGCTGGCCGAGCGCAGGACCGATAGGCGGCGACGGATTCGCCGCGCCTGCAGGCACCTGCAGCTTGATGTAACCGGTAATCTTCTTTGCCACTCTAGTTCCGCCTCCTTAGCGGTTTGCGGTTCAAACGGGCCTGGCAGGCCCTCCCGCGCCACGTCGGGCACAGCCCGACAATTAAACAAAGTTGCAGGTCAGACTTTCTCGACCTGCGTGAATTCCAATTCGACGGGCGTCGCGCGACCGAAGATCGACACGGCGACCTTGAGACGCGAACGATCGTCGTCGACTTCTTCCACCGTACCGGTGAACGACGTGAACGGACCGTCCGCCACGCGCACCTGCTCGCCGATCTCGAATGTGATCGTGTGCTTGGGATTCTCTGCGCCCTCGACCACTTGGTTGAGGATGCGATCGACTTCCGCCTGACGCAGCGGCATCGGCTTGTTGTTCTGACCGAGGAATCCCGTGACCTTCGCCACGTTTTTCACAAGGTGATAGACTTCGTCCGTGAGCTTGGCATGCAACAGCACATAGCCCGGCAAGAATTTGCGCTCGGCATTGACCTTCTGGCCGCGGCGCACTTCCACAACATCTTCCGTCGGTACGACGACGTCGGCGACGAATTCGTCGAGTTCCTGAAGCCGCGCCTGACGCTTGATCTCCTCCGACACCTTCTTCTCGAAATTCGAGTAGGTGTGGACGATGTACCACTTGGCGTCCGGATGGACCGTCGTTGTTCCTGCTTCGCTCATCGCTCTAGCCCACTGCGCCGATCAACAGACGTTCGCCATAAGCGAGCGCCCAGTCGACGACGAAAAAGAACACCATCGTCAAAGCCACCATGATGAAGACCATCATCGTGGTGAGGTAGGTCTCCCTGAAGGTCGGCCAGGTCACCTTATCGATGCCCTCGCGGCGCACTTCGCGGATGAACTGGAAGAGACCGCGGCGGGCGCGCGGAGCCGGCGCCGGCAATTCCTTGCCGGTCGATCCTGCGTCCATCGTCTTCTTCGTCGCGTCAGCCATTCTCTTCTTTCACTGTCTTCACTGGCAGGAGTGGAGGGACTCGAACCCACGGCCTACGGTTTTGGAGACCGCCGCTCTACCAACTGAGCTACACTCCTAAGAACGTTCCTTACTTAATAATGCTTGCGACGACGCCGGAACCGACGGTTCTGCCGCCTTCACGGATGGCGAAGCGCAGCTTTTCTTCCATCGCGATGGGGACGATCAGCTCGACTTCGATCGAGATGTTGTCGCC